>Ga0302325_10001799_pt1 | contig 53729 bp, 32 predicted proteins | sample Palsa_T0_2_FD_201948 | JGI IMG/M metagenome (GOLD analysis project Ga0302325, IMG submission 201948) | Peat permafrost microbial communities from Stordalen Mire near Abisko, Sweden - Palsa_T0_2 | ecosystem: Environmental > Terrestrial > Soil > Palsa > Peat permafrost | place: Sweden: Abisko...
CTTCCCGGCAAAAGACTTTGGATCGTACCCAATGGCGGATTCAAGATGTATATGAAAGGGGCCGGGACCGATAACAGCGTAACAGAGACATTTTTGACCGGAAAAGCGGGTCTCGAGTTTCAATACAAGGCGGCTGAACACCGGAAGTGGGCATTTTTCCCGCTGGTGCGGATCGATTACAACTGGTGCTCCAATTTTTTTTCCAAGACCTATGGCTATGATCCGACTACCAATACTACGACTACAGCCGAGACCGATAGCTATTTGTCCGGACACGATCTTTCTTATGATGCGGGGATCATGATCGTCCGATCTTCGCTTTGGTTTTTGAGGATTGATTATGAATATTTCAATCCTTCCTTAAAACTCAATAGCGATCTCAAAAATCAGCTCCAAGCCGATGGGTTTGCCGTTCCGGCGACCACGAGAATCAATTGCAGCTCGGTGAATATCGGGCTGGGGCTTACTTTCAACTTTAAACACCGTTCCAAATTTTAAACAACTATCCCATGAAAAAATATAGCTTTTACGTTTTATGTCTGGCAGCGCTATGTAGCTGCGGTAATAAGAACGTGCTTCTCATCAACCAGGTGCCGGTGACGCCGGTGGTTAACCCGGCTACCAAAGCCATCATCAAAGGCAACAGCCTTTTATACGTTCGCCTCGACAGCGTAGCCAGTATCCATGGCATAACATTTAACAGCGCTTTCAGGACGGCCGACGATTTCATGGATTTCGAGTTGCATCCTTTTTCCCTGCAGACGGCCACTACTCCTTATAGCTTTGATGGGAACAGATGTGTGTATGGATCAGGACAGGGACTGACGCCGGCGGTTAATTTTTCCGCCGATTATGGCAGTACCTGGACGTCGTTCTCACCGGTTTTTAATCCTGCCTTGCCTGGTGCCGGCGTTTATTCCAGTGGGTTCTTTGGGTTAAGCCCTGTGGGCGATGAGGAGGTGCTGGGGTTATACGTTCAGCAAAGCTATGCAAATGGCTATACCCGCCAATTGTATAAGATCGATGTCCCGGCCACGACGGCAACTTTGGTGTCCAGCATCCAAGATAACTATATGCCCCTGGCCATGCAATTTGCGAATGCGAAGACCGGATGGATGCTCCTGAGCGGCGGCGGCACCTATATCTCCAGCACCACTGACAGTGGTGTAACCTGGAGCGAGCCGGCTCTTATCGATACAAGGAACCTTGGCAGCTTGAGGGTGAGCGCAACTGGTCAGGTAGCCGTATATTCCGTACCCGGCGCTTATTTTTCGGCGGACAATGGTGTCACCTGGAAAGAGGCGCCGGCATCGTTGCATTTAGGTGATGTAAGCTTTGTCAGTTCTTCGCTGATATATGGCCTCACGGACGGGGGCCTGGGAAAAAGCACAGATGGCGGGGTAAGCTGGAGTTACGTTTCTAATTTTGATTCGACTTTCAACAATGTTACGAGCATATTCTTCGAGGATGAGCAACATGGGTTGGCATATGGCGCACAGCGATTGTATGAGACGGTGGATGGGGGAAAGAGTTGGAAGACGCTGCTGTATCCATATGATTATATTTTGCAGTAGCCTCTTAATGATCTGCCGCCTTTAATGCCGCCTGTTTATTGTCAGCAACAATTTTAGGAGGATAAACAGGCGATGCTATTCCGTTAAGATCATAGACGATCTTCCCCGCCCTGATAGTAAGCTCACACTCCAGCTTCTTATCGGTTTCCATCTTATAACCGGTGTAGTCGTATAGACCGAATTTACCTTCGCGTATATTTAATACGGCCAGATCCGCGTCGGCTCCAACAGAAAGATTACCCAGATCCTCGCGCTTTATTTCTTTCGCTGGGTTTGATGTACTTGCCTGTATGACGTCATGAAGGGACATCCCCATCGCTAAAAACTTAGTCATACAGGTAAGCATATCCTTCATAGCATCATTCATGCTGCCGACATGCAGATCAGTGCTGATAGAATTTGGAAAGAATCCCTCCTTGGCGGCGGGCAACGCCTGCGAATAAGCAAAGCTGATACCCCCATACCCCACGTCAAAAAAGATCCCGCGTTTTCTGGCTTCGTAAACAAAAGGTTTTACCTTATTGGTAGTCAAATCAACCAGATACTCGCGTGTGCCCAACTGGCCAAAACAATGGGTGAAAATGTCGCCCGGCCGCAAATGTTTCATAAACAACTCTTCGATTGAAAGTGGCGGGTTACTTCCGCCGAAATCGATCATAGCCGGGATACCGCCCGCAAGCGTGCCAGCCTCCACCGCACGGTCGGCAGGCGTCCAGTCGTGGCCCGAGTAATGGGCCAGCTTTATACCAACTATAATGCCCTTATATTTTTGGGCGATCAGGGCCGTCATCTTTGGGTCCATGTCATTGACGTTCTGTTCGTAACCGCCGCGCATGCCCTCCCCAACGATATTCAAGAACGCCAATACCCGGGTTTTTGAATTATCGATAGTCTGTGCCTTAAACGTCGGGAAAGTCCTCCAGCCCGAACTGCCGGCATCCACAACAGTGGTTACGCCGTTTCGAAAAGAAAATGCGTCGGGGGCTATGCCCAGATTACCGTCTTCATACTGATGATCCGGCAGAGTACCATAAAAATCATGCGTGTGAATATCTATTAACCCGGGTGTAACATACATTCCCTTCGCGTCGACTACCTGTATCCCTTGTTTTGGGTCAATATCTTTTGAGAGCAAGGTTATTTTTCCATTGCTGATGGCAATATCCATAACCACGTCTATACCATTTTTCGGGTCAATGATGTGACCGCCTTTGATCACAATATCATAGGATTGTGCCTCAGACTCGTGACACAGCCCACCCCAAAGGGTCAATAGCAAAAAATAGGTCTTTAGCATTTGTAATTCTTATCAGATAGCCTGTTGTAATATAGATTTTACCCTTCCTGCTACGATATCAACCTGATCCGGGCGCAAGAGCACTACGCCAATAGTCAGGTGATCTTCCCTTCCGTTGGCAACAATGCTTGGCGTACCGTTTTTCAGCGCCGCCACCACTTCTTTGGGTTTAATTTTAATTTTATCCTGGTCCCAGGTTACATTAAGACTCGGGAAAGCATTTGCCGGCCCCGGGTCAATGACGGTTTCAGTCTTAACACTCTGTATCCGCTCCAACTGGGAGCCGATATGTTTGGTACGCTGGATCCATTCCTCCCATTCTTTTTTATGGTCTCTTTCAATATAAGCCTTGAGCGCGGCATACATGCCAAACATTTCTTCCTTATTGACCTTCATCGGTCTGCCAATAGGCGCCTCGTTCGGACTGTGATTAAGGCGGGCGGCGGTGATCAGGTCTTTACGGCCAAAAAGCAGGCCCGCACTTTGAGGGCCCCGGATCATTTTGCCGCCCGAAAAGGTGACCAGGTCGAACCCTATTTTCTGGTATTTGAACAGGTTCTCTACAGGTGGTACATCCGCAGCTGCATCTAACAATGTGGGAATGTTGTGCCGTTTGGCAACCGCTACAAAATCACCGTGTGAAATACTGCTTTTGCCTGCCGCATTAAAAAACAATGCCAAAACCGTCCGCTCATTAATCGCTTTTTCCATTTCTTCGGCCCCTTCGACCTCAATAATTTTGGCGCCGGTTGTGGTTACAGCCTGGTCAAAAAGGTATCTGTGCGTTTTTTGCATAATGACCTCCGGCCGGGGTCCGGGCAGGTTTGGCAAAAGCCTGATCTTTTCGGGATCGGTACCGGTTATGGCGGCGGCGGTACTCAGTAAGATGGCACACGAAGCACCCGAAGTAACCATCGCCGACTCGACGTGAAGCATTTCCGCGATTTTTGCACCAACTTTATCCTGCAGTTCGTACATATCGGCGAAATCGTGGGCGGTTGAATTTATGGCCTCCAGCACTTCAGGAAGCATGAGCGAACCAGATAAAAATGTCATGGTCACCGATGCATTGATCACCTTCGTAACGCCGAGTTCCTGGAACAGGTCGCGCTCTGATTCCTTTGACGGGGATGCAGTTGCCTCGCCGATGGCGGCTGCTTTGCCCATCAGGCCAGTCGCCAATGGGATGGGCAATAACGTCATTCCTTTTAATATATCTCTGCGTTTCATGTCACTTGTTGTTTATACGTAAGCGATGCAATCCATCTCTACCAGTGAGTTGCCGGGTACGCCGCCTTTGGCCGCGGCAACGGTGGTGCGAGTGGGAGGGTTTTTCCCGAAGCGGCCCTTGTATACCTCGTTCATGGCTGGCCAGTCCGCAATATCGTTTAGGAATACGGATACTTTCAGGACTTTTTCCATAGAAGAACCGGCTTTTATCAGTTGTTTCTCCATCTCTTTTAATACGATCTCGGTGTGTGCTTTGATCTCGAATGGTTCGACATGCGCCCCTATGCCGGCTAAAAAGACCATATTGCCAAATTTGGTATAGCTGGCAAACAAAGGCACGTCCTGGAAAGTGGTGATGTCGCCGACGATTTTTTCGTCCGTGGGGGCGGCAGCCATCGCCTTTTTGGTTATTCCAAGTGCAGATATGCCGAGGACGGAAGCAAGCATTTTCTTTAAAACAGATCTTCTTTGTTCCATGGTGCTTTGATTTTAAGTGAGTGTTGGTATAATAATTTGTAGTAAATATAATGTATATTATAATTTCTGTTCTTGTGACATCTGCCATTCACGGCCGGGGTCGTCTACCCTGACCTTTTCCAGGTTGCCCTGGTCCTGCAGGGTGACATACAAGGTTTTGCCATCGCGACCGCCAAAGGCAACGTTGGTTGGCCGCTTTCCATGGAGCGTTATTTCCTGCAGGATCTTTCCGTCGGGGGAAATTTTGACCACTGTACCTTTGCCATACCGGGCCTGGTATATGTTACCCTTTATATCACATCTCAGTCCATCCACTCCGAAGTCTGTAAATTCGATCACGAGGCGTTTGCGGCTTATTTTGCCGGTAGATGAAAGATCATAAGCCCATATTTTGCGGTTTTCATTTACATAAAGGGTCCGATTATCAGGGCTTACATCGATTCCGTTGACGGTTCCCATCGTGTCCAGCAATGTTACTTTACCGTCTTTGTCGATGCGCCAGATCTTGCCTGTTCCTGCCTTCCAATTCGGATCGCTGGCGTAGATCCTGTCCTTATTATCAAGGGCAATATCATTTGGCTGGCTCATGCCCTCCTCATGGGCGAAAATACGCTGCTGTTTGGTGACCATATCGACTTTAATGATATTGTGCCGGGTATAATCTGCGATAAACATATTACCATGACTGTCAAACCTGGTCCCATTACCAATACTCCCTTTTGGCAATTCGATAAATAAGCTGGCTTTCCCATCCGGCGTCATCTTGCCCATGGTGCCATCGTGATCAAAATTAACGGCATAGACGTTGCCATCCCTGTCCACTGCGGGCCCTTCTACTCCATTCGTGAAGCTATTGACCTGCGTAAACAAAGAGGATTTAAAAGGCGTCGTATCGGCGGCTTGTTCGGCCAGCTTTTTTCTTACAGCACTTACTTCTGCCGGTGTCACAATTTCCGGTATATTGATAAAGTTTGATTTTACATAGGTGAGCACTTCTGCTACCTGGGAGTCGGATAAGAAAGTGCCGTGTGCGGGCATGACCTCATTGTAGGACTGACCTTTTACCTGTACGGGGCCGCTGAGTCCGTTGAGCACGACTTTTATCAATCTTGGTTTATTATAGTTTACCCATTCTGATTGCGCCAGGGGAGGGAAACGATTGCCATCACCTTTACCATCACTCTGGTGGCAGGCTGCGCAATAGGTGCTGTATAATGGCGATTTAGCCGGCATATCTTTGAACAGGTTATCCTTTTTCTCATCCGGCGTCCTGATATTGGATGCAGTCATCTTTCGTTTTTCCATGGCTTCCAGCTGGGCAGTTCCAAAAGTCTTTTTATCACCCTGATACCTAACCCGCCAGATCTTTCCTTTTTCCGTATCGCTAATGTACAAGGAACCATCGGGCCCTTCGGACAAACCCATCGGACGATATACGGCATCGCTTAAATTTACAATAGGGTCGACCCTGGCAAAACCGTCCGCGAACACTTCCCAGGGGCCCGAAGGCCGGCCATCTTTAAAAGGAACAAAAACAATGATGTAACCTGCCTGGGGATAAGGAGACCGGTCGGTGGAACCATGAAAGGCAACAAAAGCGCCATTCTTATAACGATCCGGGAATTGCTCCCCTTTATAAAACAGCAGGTCGTTAGGCGCAAAATGCGCAGGAAAGCTCATGATTGGCTGAGTCAGTTTTGCCCCTTCACCTTCTTTTACCTGGTCGCCGCCAAACTCGGGATTCAGCAGCTTTTTACCCTTGATCTGATCATAATAATAATAAGGCCACCCACCGTCAAGACCTTCATTTACTTTGAAAAACTCTTCACCTGGCTGCACGGCGCTTTGCCAGGACGAATAAAGATCGGGCCATAGCATCCGGAAATCGTCCCGGCCATGACTAACGGTATAAAGCGATTCACTGTTCGGGTCCCAATCCATGGCGACGAGGCTTCTTAAACCTGTTGCATATCTTACGCCATCAGACTGATGCTGATTAGTTTTATTGGCGTCAAACATCCAGATCCCGCCATGGTCTTTTAGCCAGGGATTCCCTTTGCCTGGTGAACCCGGATCGCCGATGCCCGGAGAACCGGGTTCACGGTTATCTACCTGGCCTGCGTTAGACCCTGCCCCCCATCCTACAAAAATGTGTCCTTTGTTATCAAAGGCAATAGGCTTGGTCTGATGTTCGTGATAAGGTGGATCATCAATAACAATCGTATCCATCTTACTATCCGGAACCAATTGCCCGGGTTTGAGCTTCATCCGATAAACCATTAATTCCGAGCTGAAATACAGGTAGCCGTCATGGATCCGCATAGCCGTCCCGTAAGTGTGGCCGTTATATTGGCCGAATGGAATTATTATATCCGCTTTGCCATCACCATTCGTATCTCTGAGTGCAATATTACCATACCCGTCGTTTAAGGCATGATTTCTGGCTTTTACATAAATATCGCCGTTTGAATTAACAGCGATATGCCTGGCTTGTCCCTTTAAACTATCAACGACAACCAACGCCTTGAAACCGTCAGGCAAAAAAAGTCCGCCATTTTCGGCATCATAAGCCAGCCGTTTTGATCGGGTGCAATTCCAGGAAAAACCAATCAATATAAGGAATGCCCCTGTCACAATAAGTTTTGGTAATTTGTACATTTTCGAGATCATCGTTTCAATTTCCAATTTAATAAAAATTGGGGTTGATGGCATAAGCAAAAATGGTATTTTCAAGAAAAATCTCCATCTCATGGGTACATATGCTTGCCGGATGACCAAAACTTAGTATCTTGAGCCCTTCAAAACGCGTCAGGCGTTTTATCCCATCTGCTTTTGTAGGACCGAGAAAATTTATGCTAAATTCTACTGCATGAACAGCACCAAACAAAAGCCTTCCGTCTCATCCATCGTCAACAACAATTTTCCGGGAAAAGGAATTATCCTTTCCGTATTCGTGCTTGCAGCCGCCCTCTTCCTTTGGTGGGTTGTCTGTAAGACCGGTTTTTTCCCCGCCTATGCGCTCCCGTCGCCGGGACAGGTATTCGGAAGCTTCAGAGAAGAGCTGACAGCCGGCAGGCTCCTGAATGATATTGTCGCCTCCCTGTGGCGCGTATTCGTGGGCTATTACCTCGCAGCTTTCCTGGCAATTCCCCTCGGGCTCTGGTTGGGACGCCACGCTGTCGTCCGAAAGGCCTTTCTGCCGATGCTGAATTTCTTCCGGTTCCTCTCGCCACTGGCTTGGATACCTTTTGCAATCCTCTGGTTCCATATCGGCGACAAGCCGGCATTTTTCCTGATCTTCATGGCGACCTTCTTCCCGCTGGTACTAACAGTCATCGCCGCGGTCGCCACCATTCCCAGCATCTACTTCCGCGTAGCCCATGACTATAAGTATACCGGCTGGCAACTGCTGACTGCGGTAACCTTCCCCGCCGTGCTGCCCCAAATCATCACCTCGCTCCGCGTTTGCTACGGGATCGCCTGGGTCGTGATCGTCGCCGCGGAAATGGTCGGTTGCCAGGACGGGCTGGGTTATGGTATTTGGGAGGCACGCAACGGATTGCGGCTCGATTCAGCTGTCTGCTATATGATCGTTATCGGCCTGTTGGGGATGGCCATCGACCGAATCCTTTATCAATTTACAAAAATGCCAAACGTCCGTTGGGGTTATGAAAGATGATCGCAGGGCTGGTTCCCTTATATTAGAAAATGTGTCTCACGACTATGACGGCGTGGCGGTCCTGCAAGACCTCAGCCTGTCCGTTTCACCCGGCGAGCTTGTCGTTCTCGTAGGTCCGTCCGGCTGCGGAAAAACGACACTGCTGAATATTCTTTCCGGCTTTCTTAAACCCCGGTCCGGCGCCGTGCAGACGACGGGGCTGCTCCGGACCGTATATCAGCAGGACGGCCTCTTTCCCTGGCTCACGGTAAAAGAAAATATCACCATGGGTCTCCGGGCGATGAAAGATAAAAGCCGTCGGGAAAAAGAGTTGCAGGAATTGCTGGAATTGATCCATCTCGAAAATTTCCGGGACCATTACCCGCATCAGTTATCCGGCGGAATGAAACAGCGGGTGGAGTTGGCCCGGGTGATCGCCGGCGACTCGGATGTCTTGCTGATGGACGAACCGTTTTCCGCGCTCGACTACCAGACCCGGCTCAGGATGCGCCAGGAACTGGCATTGGTGCTGCAAAAGCGGCCCCGAACAGTCGTATTCGTTACACATGATATCGAGGAAGCCGCGCAACTGGCAGACCGGGTACTGGTTTTGTCCCAGCGGCCTGCGCGTATCAGCAAGGAATTATCCGTAGGTTTGCGCCGGCCCAGGAATCCCACCGACGATGACGTCGTAAAGGCAAGTAAGGACATCCTCGAAGAACTCGGACTGCAGATACATTAATGACTACGATAAAGCGAAAGCATATGCGATTCACGACACCTGTTCTTTTGGCCTGCCTGGCTGCACCTGTTCTGGTGCTGGGCCTGCTACGCTACCATCCCTGGACCGTGACCGGCAACGGCAGGACGGCAGGCGCCATCCACGATGGCCCGAACGCGCACGCTATGCGGGAACTCACCGTCGGCTTTCTTCCCGTTACCTGTCATCTCACTTGTCCGGTGACCGATTACGCTTCCAAAACGACGACGTCCAATACGAATTTCAATTCCCGCCTGTTCACGGATTTTCCGACCGTGGCCAGTGCCTTTGAAGCCAAGCAGATCCAGGCGACTTTCATGATCGTCCCGCTGGCCATGAAGCTGCGGGAACAAGGTGTTCCAATCAAGATCTGCTACCTGGGCCACCGGGACGGCTCGGAGATCGTCGTCGGGAAGAACAGCGCTATCCGCAGCCTCGCGGATCTCAAGGGCAAAAAGATGGCCATTCCGAGCATGTTCAGTAATCAGCATTTCGTGATGTCTAAGCTCATGCGTGACTACGGGCTAAAGCCCGACGATATCCAATTTGTAGTGCTGCCGCCGCCGGACATGCCCACCTCCCTCGCCTCCGGCGCCATCGACAGCTATTTCGTCGGCGAGCCCTTCTGCGCCAAATCGGAAATGGATGGCTATGGCCGCGTACTTTATTATGCAAGGGATATCTGGCCCAATTTCATCTCGTGTGCGCTTGTCGTACACGAAGACCTGATACGGTCGAACCCCGAAGTAGTCAGGGATCTCGTTCGCGGCATCGCCCAATCGGGCAAATGGGCAGAGACCCACCGGGCCGAAGCAGCAAAGATCGCCGCTCCGTATTTCAGACAGAATGAAAAACTACTCAACTACGTGCTCACTTCGGAGCCACCCAGGGTCAAATACGTCGATCTTTCTCCTTCGTTCGCCGACCTTCAGCAGATCCAGGACCTCGGCATTCAGCTGGGTATGCTGACCAAACATATCCCCATGTCGGAGCTCGTCGACGACCGCTTTGTACCGGACCATATCGACCCGGTGCCCATCCACGCACCGTCCAATTGAACCGCCCCCTTCTTCAACTACCCTTCGCAATAAAACCCGGGACACCCGTATGCACAACCGAATTCAACCGCATCCGGGTCTGTATGCCATTGATCGCCTCAAAGGCATCGTCCGGCAAGGGTGAGATGTCGAAATTCTCGCGAGCGCGGGCGGCAGTTTTGGCCGTGGTGAGCAAAGCCGTCCCTCGCTGCACCGCCCAGGCTAACAGCACCTGCGCAGGCGTCTTTCCCACTCGCGCAGCTATGGCCAAAATAACCGGATCTTCGAGCGGGCCAGGTCTGATCCCGTGCCCCAATGGCGCAAATGCCAACAATACGATCCCTTTCTCCTTGCAATATTCCAGTAGCTCCGTTTCCGGCAGATAGGGATGCGCTTCCACCTGGACCACGGCCGGCTTGATCCTCGCCGGCTCGTAGATGGCCACGAGCTTTTCCAGGCTGACATCAGCCAGTCCGATCGCCCGGCATCTGCCGCCGTCCACGAGATGCTCCATCGCCCTCCAGGTGTCAAGCAGGCTCACGCCACTGTCATAAATGACATTGCCGTTCTCATCCCGCGGGTCCTGCTCATCTCCCGGTTGAAACGCAAACGGCGTATGGATGAGGTAGCAATCCAGGTAGTCGATCCGGAGTCTTTTCAGGCTTCCCTCGAATGCCGGCCCCACGCGCTCCGGCCGATGGTTTGTGTTCCACAACTTCGTAGTAATAAAAAGATCCCCGCGGGTAACAAGTCCGGCGGCAAGCCCTTCCTGCAACGCCTGGCCTACCTCGCGCTCGTTTCGGTATCGTTCCGCACAATCGAAGTGCCGGAATCCGGCTTCCAGCGCATATCTCGTAGCATTTATCGTCTCGACCGGATCTGGGATCAGGGTACCAAACCCGAGCACAGGCATCCCGATGGCGTTGATTGTTGTGTTCATCTTATGACGTTCTTTAAACCACTGTACAAAATAGACCAGGAAATGTTGGATGAGCCACCCCTCCCATATTCATGGGATTGTCAGCCCGTGAATTTTGTGCAAACTTTGCACTCAAACCTATTAAATGCGACTCCGACCTGCCGTACTGTGTCTATTTGTGCGCCTGCTTACCGTACAAACGACCCAGGCCCAGACTAACGATTTTGGCTTCAAGACCGGTGCTAATTACTCCGATATTAGCAATTTATCCACGATCATACTGAGCGAACCTTACTTTATCGACTACAACATAAAGGAAACCGCCCGTTACGGCTGGCACCTCGGTATCTTCTACGAATACAGGCTGGAAAGCAAAAAAATGGCCTTCCAAACGGAGATCATGTACTCCAGGCAGGGAGGTAACGTCGAATTCGATAATTACCAAAAAGACTTCAACTACAAGATGCAGTTCGCATACCAGTACATCAATCTGGTCGGTCTGGCGAAATGGTATCCCTTTGCCGGCAGGGTCAGTTTCGCCGCGGGCCCCTTTTTGGGCATCAACGTGGCGCCGCGGAATATCATCTACAATTCCTGGGGGACAGGCGTCCAGGCGGCGTTCGGGACCGATCTCGAACAGCAGCAGCAACTGCGGAATGTATTGCTGGGCAGGAACAACTTTGGCCTTGCCCTGGACATAGGGTATAACATCGGATCGCTGGTGAAGGTGGGGGCGCGGTATTATTGGAGCGCAACGAATGCCGTGGAAACCGAGGCCAATTCCTACAATTTTATCGCCGTCAAGAACACCAATACGGTGTATGAACTATCCGTATCCATCAATTTTGCGAACTTTTTCGACTAGCTGAAACCATAAATGATGCAACCATGAAGCCCCGCTCACTGCTTCTCCTGCTGTGGGTTCACTCTTTTTCTGTACAAAGCCAGTCCCCTTACCCGGGCGGTATCGCAGCGCCTGTCCAATGGTATGTCACCGACAGTTTGCACGCTACCCCAACACTCTATAGCCTGCTGACGGGAAATGCCAATGTCTCCGTGCCCCATGGTACACTGAGCCAGCTTAATTTTCACCCCACCCTCGTCGTCGACGGGCTTTCACTGCTGCAAGTGGAGCTCGGCACCCGGGACCTCCATGACGCCAGCTATTTTACGGTCTATCAATCGCTGGATACCGCCAACGAAAATACGATCTGGCATATCGTGAACGGCCAGCAGACCACGCTGGTACTCACCACCAGCCGGATGGCCGACTTGTCGTCCCACCGGTACATGAATTATACGGATCTCGTAAAGGGACAACCGAAGGTCAACAGCTATGTCCAGCATAAAAAAAAGGATTCGCTCCCGGCGGCGGATCAATGGTGGAATATCGGTGTAAAGCCCGCGACGCCAAATTTACCGGTGTCGGCTTTTAAGGGACTGATCCCCGAGATCATCGCCTACGACAGGGTTCTAAGTACCCGGGAGCGGTTACAGGTGGCCTCCTATCTCGCCCTCAAATATGGCATCACCCTGACCGAGCCTGGCGCCACCTATCTCAACAGTGCCGGAGACGTCATCTGGGACGGCTATGACTATGCTACCTGGCATCACAACATCGCAGGGATCTGCAGGGACGATACCGCCGGGCTAAACCAACTGGCCGCCGGCAGCAGCAATACGCCCGGGCTGATGACGATGGCTACGATGTCGTCGCTGACGGACAAGGCTTTCCTCCTGTGGGGCGATAACGCAAAGCCATTGACCCCTGCCTCAAAGATCGCCGGGCTGCCGCTGATGCTGCAAAAGACCTGGCTGATAAAACCGTATGGCGGTCCAACGCCTTTTGCCACCAGTATGACCCTCGACACAAAAGCTGTTGACGCTCCGCTGCCGGCTCAACCGGTCTATTGGGTCGTCGTCGACCCGTCCGGTCTGGGAAAATTCTCGACATCGTCCCAATTCGTCAGAATGGACGCACTCGATGAACACGGCATAGCCTCCTTTAACAAGATCACCTGGGACAGCGACGGCTCTGGCAAAGATGTCTGGGGTCTCATTGTTGCCAAAGACCTGCTGCTGGTCACGGATCTCGACCAGCCCACCTGCGCCTCCCCCCAATCGGGCGCGCTGCATACCAAAATAATCGGCGGCCAGGCGCCCTACCAACTAACGCTACAAAATAGCAGTGGCCTTTTTATCACGAAAAGCATAACGGACAATAGCACGACAGCGGATATAACCGGGCTGTCGTTTGCCAAATACTTCCTGATGGTGACCGATGCCCAGGGACACAGCTATAGCGACTCCCTGTACCTGAATGACCAGGATGCCCCCCTACCCCAGTCACTGGCCTCAAGCTATACGCTGCCCCCGGTAGGATCATTGCAGCTGGATGCGTCCGTCAATATGCCGGATGGATTGACCTGGCAATGGACGGGGCCGGGTAATTTCGAGTCTTTGAGCCCACAGGTCACGATCACGACGCCGGGGCTCTACTCGCTGACCTGCAGCAAGGACGGTTGCAGCACGGAACAGGATATCACGGTCACCGCCACGCACAACAATGCCCTGTATGACGTAACGGTCTACCCCAACCCCTCCCCGGCTGCATTCACCGCGAGGGTGAATCTCGACAACCCGGCGCCGGTGACCATGTGCCTCTATACGCAGGATGGCCGGCTTGTCTCCATCCAAAAAGGGGATGAGCGCTCCAACTACTATTTTGCCGGAACGCTGACAACCGGCGGGGTGTACACGCTGGTATTCGTTTCCGGCTTATCGAATGCTACCAAACGAATTATCATAACAAAATGATAAGAACTTTACCTTTTTTGCTTTTGTTAAGCTGCGTATTCGCCTTGAGCGGTTCATTGCTCTTGCATCGCAATGGCCATGCGACAATCTACCTGCCGGTTGACGTGTCCGCCGCAAAGCCAACCACAGCCGTTTTCCCGTCGGACCGGTTGCACCCCTCTGCATTGGGCGCTGGTCCGACTGCCGCCACCGCCGATGCACCCCCCGCCCCCGAAGAAGACCCTACAGACGACATTCTCCCCATGCCGGAGACGCCGCCGACCCAGCAATTTGTCCCAACTTCCATCAAGGACTTCAAGATCGCCAATCCCGCAGAAGGCATCTCACTGATCGACGCCCCCACAGCCAATAGCCTGGGGAACGCTTCGCTGACCTTCAATATGATCATACCGGCAGGCCGGCAGGGTATTCAGCCGCAATTGCCGATACAATACAGCAGCGACAACGGCGCCTCCTGGCTGGGCACCGGCTGGAACCTTTCTGCGCCCGCCGTCACCATCGACACCAGATGGGGGGTGCCGCGTTATGATCCGGCGCTGGAAACGGAAATGTACCAGCTGAACAGCCAACAGTTAGGCCCCACGAACAACCGGTCGGCCCTCATAGCCCGGACGGCCGAAAAACGGTTTCACCTCCGGGTCGAAGGCGACTTCAACAAGATCATCCGTCATGGCAACAGCCCCGCTAACTATTGGTGGGAGGTGACGGAGAAGAACGGCACCCGCAGCTGTTATGGCGGTACTGAAACGAGCGGGCCCGTGGCCAATGCCGTACTAAAAGACGGCCAGGGCAATATCGCTTACTGGGCGCTGGTAGAGACCAGGGACCTGAACGATAATTATGTTCATTACCTGTACACGAACGTACAAGATCCCGGCGTCGCCAATAGCAATCAACCAGGACAACAGCTCTATCTTAGCCAGGTCTTCTATACCGGCAGCGGCACGACAGACGGCCCGTACAAAATGGAGTTTATCAGGGACAGACAGCTGGGCGAACCCAAACGAAAGGACGTCACGATCGATTGCCGCCTTGGCCTCAAGACCGTCAGCGCGGACCTGCTCAGACAAGTGAACATCTATTTTAACGGCGCAAAGATCCGCAGCTATAACCTCCAATACGCGGAAGGCGCGTTTTACAAACAACTATTGCAAAGCATCAGCGAATTGGATAGCGCCGGAATAGTCTTCTACACCCATCGGTTCAACTACTTCGACGACGTAAACTCCCAAAACTACACGCCTGCCGACAGCATCGCCACCTGGAATATACCCAGCGACGGCCTCAATGGGATCGTCCCCAACCCGATCACCGATTTCACCAGCGAAGCTTCGGCCATCAATTCATCGCAGGCGACAAGTAAAGGATTTTCGGTAGGAGTTACCGTTGGGTCGATCTTTGGCGGCGAATGGAGCAAAAAGGCCTCTGTGGGCGGCTTTTTCACCTATGCCAAAGACAATCAGTCAGGCATGACGGCCATGATCGATATCAATGGCGATGGTCTGCCCGACAAGGTATTCAAAAACAACGGCCAACTCTATTACCGGGCCAACCTCGGCGGGACGGCGAAAGCCTTTGGCGACCCCAAACCGATCACCGGAGGACCTACCGATATCAGCGCGAGTACAGCAACCACGATCGGCGGCGGGGTACAGGTCATCCCATATAATCTCTACCTCGGCTATGAACACGACGTAACGAATACGACTACCACGGTCTATTTCGCCGACTTCAACGGGGACGGACTGATGGATCTAGCCAACAATGGCCAGGTGTACTTCAATCACCTGAACGCACAGGGCGATCCCGTATTCACCACCAACAGCACCCCGACCCCCAACCCTATCCTGTCCGGCACCGTAGACAGTTCTTTTTTGGTGCCCGATACCGCCTTACAAACCCAGCAGGAAAATATGTTCCCGCTGCAGGATATCGTAAAGATGTGGCAAGCCCCTTATGACGGAACCGTGACGATCACCGCCCCACTAAACCTGATCCAAAACATAAACGATACCGGGACGCTGTCGGCCAAAAACGATGGGGTACGGGCCAGTATCCAACAGTCGGGCACCGTTCTCTGGAATACGACGATCGGCCCCACCGATTTCAGCACAAAGACGCCCGTCGGTGTCACTAATCTTCCGGTCACCAAGGGGCAGAATATCTATTTCCGGGTGCAATCCATCTTCAACGGCCAGGACGACCAGGTGAGCTGGGACCCGGTTATCGATTATACTACGCCTACCTTTCCGACCTCCGATCACAAAATAAGCAGCCACTACCAGGCTTCGGCAGACTTCATCCTGCACAGTAGTTCGGGCGTCGGTCTTGGCAAGACGGGATCGATTGCGGTCGATGGTACCTTCAATAAATCACTCACAACGGATACGGTGACCCTGCAGATCGTCCAACTGCGGAATTCGGTCTCGACCGTTATTTTTCAGCAGAATTATGCACCCGCGGCAACAGTCAGCGGCGCCCTCACGGTACCCACTGTACTGTCGGTGGACACCTCCGATCAGCTGTTCTTTTTGATCACCAGCCGAAGCTCTATTGACCGCAGCGCCTTGCAATGGCTGCCGCACTATGCTTATACGGGTTTCGCGGATGGCACCCCCGCGACCGGATCCAATGGAAAACCTACCCTGGAAGGCTACCCCGTGCCCGATAATTCCAATTACAATACCCGCGTCATACCGGTTGCACCCTATGTGCCCACCAGCCAGAGCCCCGTGGTCCTCTGGCCCCAGGTTACAGGCGGCGGCAGCGGAACACTTTGGCTCACCATCAAGGGCGATGATACGATCTATGCGCGTAGACAAATCCTCATCAACGGGGGAACGATGTCGAATGCCATGGACAGCATCCGGTTTACACGGCCCGCCAACCAACCCATTTATATCGAATGCGCCACCGATACCCTGGCCTTCGCCCAAAGCCTGAACCCACCGACCGTGATGGTGTACAGAGACAGCACGGTGATCAGCGGCGGCGTATCGACAGACTCCCTGATCCTGGACACGACGGTAGCCGGCAACCTCTACGCAAATCCCGACCAGACCTATTTTGGTCCGCTCTTTCGCGGGTGGGGCCAGTTTGCATTGAAGGGGAACCCGGCCAATCTGCCGATCGCCGAGGACTCGCTCAATCTCAATCAACTGAGCAGCTATCCTTCCGACCCCGGCAATTATACCGATACCGCATCGCTGACCGGGATACCCGATCCCACCAAAACGTATTTTGTCACCTTGTTTCCGGATGGACAAAAGGATCAATGGACCGGATACGATACGAGCGTGTTTGTGATGGCCGCGGAGTTAAGCAGTTCCCGGGTGGGATTGCACGATGTTTCCGTGGATAGCATGGCCAGCGGCGGAACGGCAGGGTCGGTAAACAAACAGTCGCAGTCCGTTCTCAATGACTATATGGCCGGCGCATTCGCCGGGCCCGGCGGCGCCAGCGCCGGTTACTCCAGCGGAACGACCACGTATGGCCTGGATATGATGGACCTGAATGGCGACCTCTATCCCGATATAGTCAATGGTTCCAGCGTCCAGTATACGCTGCCAACCGGGGGACTGGGCACAAAAGTGGTCGCGCAGCCGATTGGTACCACCACCGACGCAGGATATGCCGGGGGCGGCGGCCTGGGCTTCGATCCCATCAAGACCACTACCGGAAACAACCCCAAAGTTGACGCGGGCGGAGCGGAGAATACGGCCAAACATTCCATCGGTCTGTCCGGCGGCGTCGAATACAACAACAATGCATCCTCAAGTTCCTGGGTGGACATGAATGGGGACGGCCTGCTCGACCGGGTCTATTCCGATGGCACAGTTTCGCTGAACCTCGGATATAGCTTTGCCCCGGCGGAGCAATGGGGCCTTGCTGGCGTCGACATCGGCAGCAGCCTTTCCGAAGGGGCAGGCGTGGGTGTCAATATCGATGGCGGTTCTATCGAGGCCGGTTATGGTTTGTCCCGCACAACCGCCACCAACTTTTTCGGATTGAACGACGTCAATGGTGACGGCCTTCCGGACCAGCTGACGTTAAGCGGGGGCACCGTGGGAAACGGCGGCACCCTGATGGTACAATTGAATACGGGGAATGGATTTGGGCCGGCCATACCCTGGAATCCCTTTAACCAGGTGACACAAAATTCCTCAACCGGACAGGCGATCGTCGGCGCCTTTACCGCAGTGATCCCCATTCCCATCATCTTCCTCAAGATCTGCATCAACCCCTCCGCCTTCGGTGGGTGGGGGGTCTCACGAACAAATGACGCCGTTATGGATGTCGATGGCGATGGATACGCCGATATGCTGCATTCCACCAACGACGGCAACCTGTCGGCATCTGTTTCCAGCATCGGCAGAACCAACCTTTTGCGAACGGTAACCGGACCATTGGGCGCCGTGACAACGCTGGATTATTACCGGGCAGGCAACACCTATGGCATGCCGCAAAGCAAATGGGCATTGAAGTCCACTGCCGTCTTTGCCGGGGTCAAAGGCAACGGCGTCGATACGATGCGCCACCAGTTCAGCTATGCCGGCGGCTACCAGAACAGAAGGGAAAGGGAGTTCTATGGCTTCGACACCGTGATCACCCGGGACCTGAACACAGCAAACCATAACACGGTTTACCGCAGCCGCGGACAACAGTATCTGAATAACTCCTATTACAACAGGGGGCTGCTGGCGAGCGAATGGCTGGTTGATTCAGCCGGGAACAAGTTTACCCAAACCAATTATCAATACAACCTGCGACCCGTGCAGGACAGCGTGCAGTTCCCGGCCCTCACGCAGATCCAAAAACAATATTTCGAAGGAGCGGCTACGCCAGGCGTAAGCACCGTGATCCAGTATGATTATGACACCCTGGGGAACGTCACGACAATAAACGATGCCGGCGATGGCAGCCAGCAAGATCTCCTGCTCACCGCTGTCTCCTATTATAATATCGCCCCGGTGTATGTCATGTCCGTGCCGTCAAGCGTAGTGGTCACCACAGCGGCGGGGGTAAAGCGGAAACGCACGACCACCGTCAGTTCAACGGGCGATATCCTCAATATCACCGACTGGCTGGCGGACGGTACCATGGCAAAGACCGACATCACCTATGACAACTACGGCAATACAGCGACGGTCACCGAACCGGCGAATTATAAGGGTCAGCGTATGTCGTATACCTATGCCTACGACAGTGTAGTCCAAACGTATAACACGAAAATAACGGATGCGTTCGGCTATACCACCACGCAAACCTATGACTACCGGTTCGGACTGGTTACCGGAATGATCAACCGCAATAACGAGCAGACACGATATACCCTGGACAACCATGGGCGCATCACGACCTTTACCGCGCCCATCGACTTGTCGAATGGACGGCCCTATACCATCGCCGTAAGCTATAACCCGGATTCGACGATCTCCTATGCGGAAACTAGACACTTCGATCCCGAATACGATTCGGACATCCGGGTAGTGAACTTTGTCGATGGATTGGGTCGCAGCGTGGAAATAAAAAAACAGGTGGCCCTTTTCAACGGTAAGAACCAGCCTGACAATGTGCAGATGGCCGTCGCAGGAAGGGTTCAGTTCGATGCCTTCGGACGCTCGACAATGACTTATTATCCCATTCCCGAAGCAATCGGGTCAAACACCTATATTTTCAATCCGGGAGTGGGTAGCAACGAGTCCTCCGAATCGTATGATGTTCTGGACCGGACCACAAAGCTCGTACTGGCCGATGGCGCCACGACCACCAATGCCTATACTACCTCTGGCGGAATGTTCACGACCACCAGCACGGACGCGCTGAAGAACCAGGTGGTCTCGCAGACCGATGTAAGGGACCGGAAACGATCCACAAAGGAGAATGGCCCCAACGGCGCGATAACCACCCAATTCGGCTACGACGCGCTGAGCGAACTGGTGACCGCAACAGACAACAACGGAAATACTTTCCAGGCGACCTATGATAATCTGGGTCGCAAGGTAAGTACGCAGCACCCGGACGGCGGTCTCACAACGCTGCAATACGATCTTGCCGGCAACGTACTCAAAAAGATCACCGCGGAGATCCGCAAGGAGATCACCGACAGCGGCGCGATCCAATACCAGTATGACTACAACCGGCTGACCGATATCGATTACCCAAGGAACTATCAAAACAAGGTCAAGTATACCTATGGCGCGGCTGGCACCGGTAATAAAGCCGGCAGGGTTACCTTGTTGGAAGACGGCAGCGGCGGCGAGCAGTTCTTTTATGGCCCGCAGGGTGCGGTCAACAAGATCATCCGGACGATCCTGATCAGCCCCGTTTTTTCTACAACCTTTGTCAGCCAGGAAGACTATGATACCTGGGGCCGGATCAAGACCCTGACCTATCCCGACGGGGAAGCGGTGACCTATCACTATAACCGGGCGGGCAACTTATCGGCCATGAACGGTCTCAAGCAGGGTTCGGCCTACAATTATGTGGAGCAGGCGGGTTATGACCTGTTCGACCAACGCACCTATCTGCGCTATGGCAACGGCACCGAGAATACCTACGCCTTCGACAGCTTGCGCCGACGGCTCGTTCAAATGACGGCAACCGATTCGGGCGGACAGTCGATCCTCAACAATGCCTATACTTATGACGCCGAGAGCAATGTACTGGGCGCCACTAACAACGTACAAAGCCACGCCGGTCAACTGGGCGGGTATACCCAGCAGACCTATCAGTACGATAACCTGTACCGGCTGGATTCCGCCAGCGGCCAATACAAAGGCGCCAATGCAACGACCACCTATGGCGTCAGTCTTGGATATGACAACCTTTACAATATCGTGCAGAAGTCGATGCATGGAGCCGCCAACGGTCAGTCTTATAGTCAACTCTATACCTATGGAAAGGCCGCGCCGCATGAAGCCATCCAGGTGGGAGCAAACAAATATACCTTCGATGCCAATGGCAACCAACTCGGGGACGCAGCCATCGAAAATTACTACGATGAGGAGAACCGGCTAATGGCCAATATTCAAAATGGCATCTTGAGCCAATATACCTATGACGCCGAGGGTGACATGGTGATCCGGAGCAGCGGCGGCCTGCAGAGCGTCTGGGTAGATGGCGCTCCCGCGGGGACGGTTCAGCACACCAACAATTATTCGGCCTATGTAAGCCCTTATCTCGTCAGTAAGATCAATACGTTCACGAAGAACTATTATATCGACGACCAGCGCATCGCAACGAAATTGGGTCATGGGACCTTCGTAAATATCTCCTTTCCACAATCCGGACTTACGGCAGGCAATGTCGATTATATAGCCCGGGCGGCAGCTATGGCACAGGCTCAGAATGCCTATTATGCATCCCAAGGCGTCAGCCCCGGTCCGCCCACGGACAAGAACTATTATGCGGAGCCCCAGAACAGCGGCATCCCCGCTCCGGTGTTTGTGGACAGCACGGCCAACAGCACCCCGATCGGCTGGCCGGCCGACACGCTTGCCCCACCAAATGGGCCACCGGTATACCTGCCTCCCGTCCCTAGCAATGACTCGGTCAAGGCTGGATATGGTTTCCAGGATGCGGGACAATTGTATGAGAACGACCAGTATTTCATCCATTATGACCTCACCGGCAGCACCACCTACGTCACCGATATAAATGGAACCGTAGTGCAGCATATAGAGTATTCGCCGCTGGGAGAGACCTTCGTGGAGGAACATACGGGCTCCTTTGAGACACCCTACCTGTTCCATGCCAAAGAACGCGATGACGAAACGGGTTATTATTCGTATGGCGCACGCAACTATGATCCCATGCTCAGTCAATGGCTTACCGTACAGGACGCGCTTGGCGACGACTATCCCCTCGACGAATCCGGCTATGGGTTTATCTGGGATACGGACGACGACGACAATGGTGCACAAAGCAGTCCGTATATGGGCCCTGGTGTATCGGTGGGAGACGTAGTGAACCCGGCGGACAACGTGAGAGCGGGCCGGGGTAAAACCGCCGACGCGCGGGATATCAAGGCGCAGATGAAAATGTCCAAAGGGCGTCTCACCGGACCCCTTGGCCGGAGATGGCAGAAGCTATTCGCCCGATACGATCCCCGATTCCGGCTCTATCGGCAGAACGCCTTGCTTCCACAATACGTGATGGCTGCCCGGGCAAGCTTCAGCTTCATCGAATCCGAATCGGAATCAGACGATCGGGGCAGCATCAGCTCCATAGAGGAGAGCATAAGCCGCCAAAGCAGCAGTTCCTTCGCGGACCGTCGCGGCAGCGTCAACTATTATGCCGGCCGGCACAGCATTAGCTCGGTCTTCAACGACAGCCAAAGAAACCTCCGCCGGATTTCGAGTATCCGTCGAAGAAACAGTAGCATCACTTCACCGCTGATCATTCATACGACGAGACCCCGCAGCGGCTCGATTTCACAGGGGGGAAACGGATCGAAATAATCCTTTATAAACCGTAAATTGCGATAACCTCAAAACTGACCGCTGAAAAGTGTAATCCTTATATACGGCCTGTTCCTGACACTCCCCCTGTTCGTGTGGGGGCAACATTCGCTTTCCTACACCCGGCTTACGGTGGAAGACGGCCTCAGTAACAATTCCGTCCAGTGTATCTTGCAGGATAGAAGCGGCATCATTTGGATCGGCACGAACGGGGGACTGAACCGCTATGACGGCAACTTTCTCGTGCAATACAGTATACTGAGCCAGCCGGCGCTTACCAACAACGTTATCACGTCATTGCTGCAGGATGACCAGGGGATGATCTGGATCGGGACGGAGAATGGATTGAATATCCTTGACCCGCTTACCAATACCATCCAACAATTCGTTCACGAGGCATCCTCGCCGGGGTCCCTGCCACAGGGGCCGGTGCGGGCGATACAGAAAAAGAAGAATGGCGGTATCTGGATCTTGTCCGACCGCTGGCTGGCAGAACGCGTGGATGGGAAAAGTTTCCTGCAGACTGCCGTCGACACCGGCCTGCTGAAAACAAATATGGTGCTTTCTTCGCTTTCCGAATACAATGACCATTGCATCTGGCTGTCTTACCTCGATCATCCGACTACGCTGGCAAAAAGAGCCACACAGGATGGCAGGGAGCAGATCGGCGCCCCCCTGCTTTACGCACCGGATTATTCAAAGGTATACATCGATGAAAAAGATGCGGTCTGGGGTATTTCCTGTTATGGCGTCAACCGCTTCGATGAATTGGCGCGCCGGTTTACCCCCTGGATAAAAAACAACCGCGCGGTACAGGGGCCGAATCTTCATCTCCATAGCTGCTATTGCGCAGATGCGGCAGGTAACATCTGGCAAGGTGATGACCGGACCGGACTGGTTCAATATGATCTGCCGCGGCGGCAGGCTATAGATCATAGCTGGATACTTGCCGCGGAAAAGGCATCGATCGTCTATTGCGTATATAAGGACAATAACAATACTATCTGGGTGGGAACCGACAATGGTATCATCCGGATCTCCAACCGGGAAGCGGTTTTTACTTCGATCCCTTTTGTGCTGGGGGGAGAACCCTTAAAGGATATCCATTGCCGGCGGATCATGGCGGATCGGAACGGTAACCTGTATGCCGCCACCGAAAATTATGGTCTCTTGAAGAGAACGCATACCCCCCGGGGGTCGGATACCACGATCGCGTTGTCTCATTTTGGGGCTACGCCCGTGTCGGCATTGCCTGTTGTCAACAAGTCGATACGTCTGCTTCTTAACGGCCGTTACGATATCGGGTATATCTATGACATGTGGTATGACAAAAACGACATCATCTGGCTGGCAGGTTTTGGCATCAGCCGGTATGATACTCGCACCGATTCATTGGAGATATTCCTGGCAGAAGGGACCGAACAGGAGAAACAGGAAAGCATCAATCAGTTCAGCATTTGTTTTGACGGACAACTTTTCTGGACCGCCGGTCAATACAATCTCTACACCTTCGATCCGCAAACCCGGACCATGCAGCCTTTCAGGGACGACAAAGGCAATATGCCTTTTTATCATCTCCCCTGCTGGAGTCTGGCGATAAAAGATGGATGCGTCTGGGCAGGGTCGGCCAATGGGCTGTATAAGATCGATACCCGGACAAGAACGGTGGTCAAGCAATCGATCGACGGGCGGCTGGACTATGGCATCAACGATATTTCGCCCGATGGAGATAGCAGCCTTTGGATCAGCACGGCAGGCGGGGGCATTATCCGGTTCAATGAAAAGACGGGAAAGACGGAACAATATACCAATAAAGAAGGGCTGAGCAATAATACCGTCTGCGGGTTGTTGCAGGACAACAACAAGGGTTGTTGGATCAGCACCTATGCGGGGCTTAGCTATTTGAACCGCCAGCGTAACCAGTTCAACAATTTTTATACCAGGGACGGCCTCCCCACCGATGAGTTCAACCGGAAGGCCTTTTATAAGATGCCGGACGGGCGGATGATCTTTGGCGGGTTGAACGGCTACATGATCTTCGATCCGGAGGCTGCCTTTACAACGAAACAGCCCGTGAAAATCCTGCTGACCAGGTTCGACAAGACAAATACCAACGGCAATACGACGGATACCGTTCTTAACGGACAGACACTTGACAAAGTGGTTGTCGGCCCTGAAGACAATTTCTTCTCGTTTAGTTTTATGCTCTCCGATTTGTATGACCCTGCGGGCAACCGGTTCTTCTATCAATTACGGGGAGTGGACGATGCCTGGCATTCCATCGGTAGCCAGCATTTTGTTGCCTTTAATAGCCTTTCGCCGGGCAGCTACACGCTGAGGATAAAGGGCAATACCAGCAACGGCTCCCCGAGTACCAACGAGCTCTCTATCGATATCCGGGTAAAACAGGTCTTTTATAAGACGATTGGGTTCATCGCGCTGGTTATCGCAGCCGTTCTGATCTCGGTCTGGCTGGGGGTCAGGTACCGGATCGCGCAGGTGAAGAAGATCCAATACCTCCGCACCCGAATAGCAAGCGATCTGCATGACGATGTAGGCAGCTCGTTGGTACGCATCACTATTTTGGCGGATGCCATCCGGCGGGAGGGGGTCACGGATATCACGCAGGCGCGGCTGGGCGCTATTTCAGGGATCAGCCGGGGAGCCGTCTCCACTATGAAAGACGTGGTATGGAGCATCGATGCACGGAACGATACCATGCTGGGGATGATCCAGTATATGCAGGAGCATCTTTACAACATGCTGTCTGCGGCAAATATTGATTTTGAATTGACACATACCGGATTTGCCGATCAGGAAAGACTGACGATGAACTTCCGGCAGAATGTATACCTGGCCTTTAAGGAGGCCATCAATAACATAGTAAAACATTCAGGCGCAAGCCGGGTGGAGGTCGACCTCAAAAAGGAAAAGGGTATGTTTGTGATGCGGGTCAGGGACAATGGAAAAGGCTTGGACGATGCCAAATCCGCCAGCGGGCAGGGGTTGAATAATATGCGGTTGAGGGCCGGCCGGCTGAAAGCGGACCTGAAGATCATCTCCAATGATGGCGTTACAATCATCTTATCGGTTCCGGTATAAAATAAGCGTATGACCAATATTGCATTGATAGAAGATGACGAAGTGGTGAGAAATTATCTCGCTGCTTTCTTGCAGCGGCAGGAAGACCTGAATTGTCGCATCTCGGCTGCTTCTCTGCAGGACTTTTTTGCACAGGCGGAAAACGTGGCGAAATTGGATGTGGTTCTCACGGACATCGGCTTGCCCGGCAAGTCCGGGATAGAAGGGATCCCGGAGATCAAAAGGCGATACCCGGATGTTTCGGTGGTCATCCTTTCGGTATATATCGACAGCGACCGGATCTTTAAAGCCTTGTGCGCCGGGGCCGTAGGCTATCTGCAAAAGGACACAGCCATGGAGGAAATATTGGAATGTATCCAGGTCATCAGTAAAGGCGGAGCGGTGATGTCACCGATCATTGCCCGGCGGGTCGTGGACTATTTTGCACCAAAACGGAGTTTTAGCGAACTGCTGACAGCCAAAGAACAGCAGGTCATCGCGGCGATGGTCGATGGGCTGAGCTATAAAATGATCGGCGTGCGGTTGGGGATCGGTATCGAGACCGTTCGGCAGCATATCAAGAATATTTACCGTAAGTTGCAGGTCAATAGTAAAGCGGAAGTGATCGTTAAGTCACTAAAAGGCGAACTGTAACTTTTTACCTTATGCATCGCAGAGATTTTTGCAAGGAAACATTGCTGGCCGGCGCGGCTATGGCCGGGGCACCCCTGGTGGGCCTTGCGAACACGCCCGGCCAATTCCCCCTGACACCAGGCCAGTCCCCCTTGATACGCGATCTGAGCCCTCGGACGCCCCTGATGGGAAATCGGTTCGTCACGCTTTGTATCATGATCCGGACTTCGCCCTGGGAGGTCTCCCGGGATGTAAAGCTGATCAACCGGGATGAATATTTCGCGCATACGCTGGAGGTGGTCCGGAACATGCGGGAGGCATTCGCAAAGCACAACCCCACCGGCAGGCTTACCTGGGGTTTTACCTTAAACGCCCTGGAGGACAAACGCCCGCATTATGTGGACATCCGTAAATATGTTGTCGACTGCCAGCAGCGATATGGAGACGAAGTATCTTATTTCCCCGGCTATTTCCCAGCCATGTATCTCCCGCGCGAACGCGTGAACCGCGAGATGAGTGAAGCTATTCAAACAATCTCCGGCATGGTGGGACAAGGATACCGGCCGGATGCCATCATGGGTGGGTTTTTGTCTGCCAATAACCTGGCGTATCTCGCGGAAAAGGAGAATATCCATGTGGCGCATGCGGTCATCTGGAGCCAGCACGACGTCGATGGCGGCGGCGCGGATGGGTCGATCTCCTATCCTTACTATCCATCAAAAGAGCATTTTTGTAAACCCGCGCAAGGCAAGGCCGTACAGGCCAACGCCACGCCAGGCAGCACCGACTTTATAGACTGCGTATCGCTTGACGGCTGGAGTGTCGACTTCCTGAATGCCACAGTAAGCGGCGGGATACGCGGAACAACACCCTATAACGGGGCCTCCAGCCGGCGAGGGGTCGGGCCAATCGAGTCCTATGGGGAGTGGGGACTGGATATCGGAAATCTTTCGGTCATGCATACGCAATCCTTGCATTTCGACCGGGGCTTCGAATTAAATGGATTTGGCTGGATCCCCAATATCTGGGAGGCAGCGCTGGCAAAGATCCCGGAAAGACAGAATGATTGGTGGGACGATACCTTTGCCTACAGGATGATGGAACGTTGGGTAGGCTCGACGGTAAAACGCTGGCCCGACGTCAAATTTGTGACGTTCGGGGAATATGGCGAGATCTGGCGCCGTCATTTTCAAAATAATGATCCGTTGAACTACCGGTTCGAAGAAAAGGGGCTGGGCATCGGAAGTTCCTGGGGGAATGAGGAGATCCGATGGTTCATGAACAAAGACTATCGGCTTGCGCTACTCCGCAACTGGCAAAAGAATACCCCGGAGATGGTGATCGACTTTACCCGGTATGATCTACCGGCAAAAGAACCGGCGGACCCATCGCCGGAGCACCCCGCCAAAGATTGGAGCCTCATGAACCGCATCAACCAAAAAGGGCTGCGGCCACAGGACAAGCCCGTATTGATCACGGAGTTGACGAGCGACGAAAAGGCACTGATCTCCAGGCATCATCCTGAACTTATTATCTAACAACAAATTGATTGCGCCATGAAAAAAATCATTTACTCGACCATCTTGTTATTTGCCGGATTGTATAGCCATGCTCAGTTAACCCCTCAACCAAGCTCCACCCAAACGATAACACAGGACTTCGGCATGGGAAAGATCAACCTGGTATATTCCCGTCCTGACGTAAAAGGGCGAAAAATATTCGGGGGCATGGAGCCCTATGGAACGGTATGGCGTACCGGCGCCAATTCGGCTACTGTAATAAAATTCACCGACGACGTGACCATGGCAGGGAAGATGGTACCCGCCGGGGAATATGGGTTATTCAGCATACCGGGTGAAAAAGAATGGACAATTATCATAAGCAAACAGCCCAAACAATGGGGCGCTTATGACTATAAAGAGTCGGACGATTTTTTACGATTCACCGTAGAGGCAAAGCATCTGGATGATCTGACCGAAACGATGACGCTTGCTTTTACCAACGTGACACCTACAGACTGTGATTTGCAAATGATGTGGGAGCACAGCGGTTTTACCATCCATCTTTCCACAGATATCGACGCGAAGGTGATGGCAAATATTGACTCGGCTATGAACACGGACAAAAAGCCTTATTATCAGGCGATCATTTATTACTACAACAACAATAAGGATATGACCAAGGCATTGGCCTGGGCCAATGAGCTGGAAAAAGACAAAAACTTTCCCCCGTTCGTTCCAAAACTATGGAAAGCGCGTGTGCAATTGAAACTGGGCGATAAAGCCGGCGCCATTGCCACAGCCCGGGACGGCGCAAAATTGGCCGCCGACGCAAAAACGGACGAGTCTGTACGCCTCAACAACGAGGTAATCACCCAGGCTGGCAAGTGACGCCGGCCGTCTCGGCGCCGCCTTTGGCCCCGAGGCAAAGCAGAGCCACCTTATTTCGGCACTTCCATTGGCAGTTTAAGCCAGGCCAGGCCGATGTTCCTGCGCATATGCGAGGTGCTTGCTCCACCCGGCGAATCGTATAATAATGCCAACTTATTACCCACCCTTATGACCGAAGGCATCCCGATCGCGCCTTTGGCCCAGGAACAGTTCAGGCTGTCCAGGACAACGGCTTTGTGGGCGGCATCCCATTTATTCAGGTCTTTTGACCAATATACCCAGACCGCGTCGGTATATTCGTCGCCGTTCTTGTCCAGCCCGATATGATTGGTGAATAACCACCAGTACCCGGTCTGCTTTTCAAAGTACAAGCTGGAATTCTCTACCTGCTCTTGCAAGGGCACGATGGGATGTTCGTCGATCGTCCATTCCTTATTGAGGTCTTTTGTCCGGGCGATACCCAGCGTTCTTTTGGTGCCGGTGCTGTCGCTCGTGGCGCCGCTAAAAAACTGAAGATAGTTATCATCTGTCTTGACAATAAAACCCGGGCTCGCGGTAACCGTATAAAAAGTGCCCGGCCGGGCGGTGAAAGGAGTGGTTGTATAATCCTTTGTCCACGGGCCGGCCAGCGATCCCGATCTGGCCTTCATCGTCAGATAGGGAAATGCGGGAATACGGTCCGGCGCCGGGCTCGTATTGGGAGTTCCGAGGTAGAACATATGCCAGCCGTCCTCTGCCTTAATGACCCACGGGGAAGATGCGCTCTTGCTATCATTTGTCCCGGGTGCCCCCAGCGAGAGGATGGCGCCTTTTTTAGTCCAAACCCGGAGGTCCCTGCTGGTCGCCAGGCAGGCTTTCCAGCCATCCTTTCCCGCTCCATCGTAGAAAAGATAATAAACCTCTCCCTCCCTGTTGACGATGGCCTCTCTCGCACCGTACGTATCGCAACTGTCCGGCCCGTCTCCATATTTCAGCACCACTCCCTCGTCTTCGCAAGCAATCCTTTTCGAAGCCGCCGGCCGCCCGTCCGCATATGCGCCCTTCTGCGCCGACACAATTGCCCACGGAATGCACGCGAGTATAATACAATATAAAAACGCTATCCGAATCAATCCCATAATATTCACTATTTCACAAAGCTACCCTTATGCGCGCACTTCAAAATGCAGCAACGCCAATTTTTTTATTTTAAAAATTGAAATACTTATTACCTTTATCATGCAATCCCAAAAAATGAGCGAAAAAGAATTCGATAAATTAATGGAACTGGCGCAAAAACAACTCCATGAAAAGGTTTCCGACGAGGAAGCACTTCGCTCATTTGTCAGAGCCGGTATCCTTGATGAAAACGGAAATTTGACCGCTTTATATGCGAGTCTTGCTGTTCCTCCCCGTCAATAATTAGCAGAATGTACGACTTAAAGCCCAATCTTTTAATTGGGTTTCATGGCTGTGAACGTCGTGTACGAGACGGTTTACTCCTGAATCCTAATTCCTATAAAATCAGTCAGAAACCATTTGACTGGTTGGGGCACGGATTGTACTTCTGGGAAAACAACTATGATCGCGCGCTGGAGTGGGCCGAGGACAAAAAACAACGTAGTCGCGCGCCCTACCGGAAAAACTGCTCAAACACAACCTTCCCATCAACCACCTCGTACACACACACTTCTTCCAATGTAATATCCCCGCGCTGCTTCATGTCGATCTCCATCTTGAGCACCACACTAAAATAATTACCTGCGACCAAAGGCTCCGTATAGCCGATGCTATAAATTCTTTCCAGGCTCGCCAAAAATCGCTGCTCCTGCTCAAGCATTTTTGCCGCCCCCGTTGTTCTGGTCCCATCGGGCTCGACCCGAACAATATCCGTATGATACAACTCCTGCTGGGCCTGAACAAACGCCCCTTCTTTACATAATGCTATCAGCCTGTCGGCTACCATTCTTGTTGTCATAGTCCTATCTTTCCACAAAGGTAGTCTCACTTTAGTTTCACGTCAAAAAAATCAATGGTCCGCTTCCAGGCCAACTCCGCAGCTGCCTTGTCATAACGGGGTGTCGTATCATTGTGAAATCCGTGGTTTACATCAGGGTAAATGTAGGCTACATACTCTTTTTTGTTCTCTTTTAAAGCGGCTTCGTACGCCGGCCAGCCCTCATTGACCCGGGTATCAAGACCCGCATAGTGGATGAGCAGGGGGGCCTTGATCTGCGGAACCTGGTCCGCCGGAGGCTGCGCGCCATAGAAAGGAACGGCTGCGGCCAGATCGGGCAGCCTGACCGCCATCAGGTTGACAATGCCGCCACCAAAACAGAAACCCACCGCACCCACCTTCCCATTACAGTCTGGTTGCTTTTTCAGGTATTCGAAGGCATCCACGAAATTCTCCAGCATTTCATTTTTATCGCGTTTGCTCTGCATCTCGCGGCCTTTGTCGTCATCGCCGGGATAACCGCCGAGCGGGGTCAGGGCATCGGGAGCGATAGAGATAAAGCCCGCCAGCGCCAGTCTGCGACCAACATCCTCGATATAAGGATTTAGACCGCGGTTCTCATGAATGACGACGACACCGCCCAATCGGTTTTTCGCATCGGCGGGTTTGGAAAGCAGGGCCTTGATAGATCCGCCGCCCTTAGGCGAGTCATAGTTGATATAACTGGAAGTAATGCGGGGATCGGTGGCTTTGACCTGCAAGCTATTCTTGTAGTCGGGCATCAAAAAGCTCATCAGCGCCGGAACCGTCATGGCGCCTACTGCATAGGCAGACAACTTCTCTACAAAATCGCGTCTGTCGAGCCTGTTATGGGCATAATCGTCATACAGGTCGAAGACCTCCTGTTTGATATCTTCTTTTCTTATAGTCATGTCGGTAATTTGTGCCTATAATTTAGCCCAAAAGGAAGCATTAATCAAAAAAAATAGTGCTACCTTTCGATCCTCCGGTACTTAGTGAAACCGTGGATAACCCTGGATGAAGAAGAAGCTCCTAATGGCGGTATTGCTCGTCGCTACCCGTGGATTTACTCAATGCCCCTTTCCTGCCCAGCTCAACACCACAGGATCGTGTCTAGGCGCGACCCTCAGCGTCTCCGCCTCTGCTACGCTTTCAAAGATAGTATGGTACAATGGAACTACGGCAGTCAGTACGGCAACAGCCACGCTGACTGCCAGCAGCGGCATAACCGTGGCGGGTGGCAATGGGTCCGGTTCAAACGCCAATCAGATCGCACTTTCCTATGGCCTGTATGTAGACCCCGGCGGCACCATCTATGTTTCGGACCTGCAGAATAACCGCATACAAAAATGGGCGCCCGGGGCCACCAGCGGCGTCGCAGTGGCCGGCGGCAATGGGGCAGGTTCCAACGCCAACCAGTTTAACAGCCCCGAGGGCATATTCGTAGACGGCAGCGGGGACATCTATGTGGCCGATAACGGCAACAACCGCATACAGGAATGGACACCCGGCGCCACGAGCGGCACCACCGTAGCGGGTGGCAACGGGGCAGGCACCAACGCCAATCAATTGAACTCCCCCATCGCTGTTGTTGTCGACGGCTCCGGGAATATCTATATCAGCGACAACGGCAATAATCGCGTACAGAAATGGGCGTCAGGCGCTACAAGCGGCACCACCGTTGCGGGCGGCAATGGGGCAGGTGGCAATGCCAACCAGCTGAATGATCCGGACGGGATTGCTATAGATGGCAGTGGAAATATTTATATTGCCGATATCTACAATGCCCGGGTACAGGAATGGGCGGCCGGGGCCACGGCAGGAGTAACGGTGGCCGGTGGCAACGGGCCTGGCTCGGCCGCCAACCAATTACTGGATCCTTCCGGCGTCTATACAGACGGCAGCGGGAATGTCTATGTAGCCGACAACAACAACGATCGCATCCAGGAATGGTCACCCGGGGCTGCCACCGGTATAACCGTCGCCGGCGGGAACGGTTTTGGTAGTGCGGCCAACCAATTGGCATTCCCATCCCAGGTGTATATGGATGCCAGTGGTAACCTCTACGTAGATGACGTCGACAATAACCGCGTTCAGGAATTTAAGCAGACACTCCTTCCCCCTAATGCGACCTATAAGCCTCTTACCGTCGGCGTCTACACGGCCGCAATAACCAACAATACGGCTTGTCCAGTCACCACCAACGCCATTACCATCGATCCATTGGTAACACCCGCCATCAGCATAAGCCAGTCCGCCGCAACAGTCTGTACCGATCAGCCCGCTTTTGTAGCCCTCTCCACAAACGGAGGTCCTTCGCCGGCTTATCAATGGGAGATCAACGGGAAAGATGCCGGAACAAACAGTGCGGTATTCACAGCAGTCAATTTCCCGCCTCATGGCGTGGTTGCCTGTTTGCTTACCAGTACCGCCGTTTGTACGACAACGGCAACGGCTGTCTCCAATAATATTACCGTCAGTACGCCGCCGCCGGTAACCTTGACCAATAACGGCAATTCTTGTCCCGGCGACACCCTCGTAGTCAGCTCGGGAGATCCCCTGTCGCAAATAATCTGGAATAATGGAAGCACCGCCGTCAATACGGCAACGGCGAGCCTCTCGACATTGCAGTTGACGATCGATACCACCTATATCGCTTCGACGGCCGGTACCTATACGGCGACGGCCACCAATAACATCGGGTGCGCCGCCACCACCAATCAGGTTATTGTCAACCCAACTAGCACTCCGGCTGTGAGCATCAGCAGCCCGGTAACTGCCGTATGCCTGGGAAGTCCGCTGACTTTCAATGCCACCCCCACCAATGGCGGGACGGAGCCTGTCTATCAATGGCAGATCAACGGGGTCAATACAGGCTCGAACAGCGCCGCCTATTCCACCAATGTCTTTGCGAATGGGGATATCATAACCTGTTCGATGACCAGCAATGCCACCTGCCCCTTGCCCGCAACCGTCCAGTCCAATCCTATTCCGCTTGCCGTAATCCCATCTCCCCAAGTCGATACAGCGCAAATATTCTACCTGGCAGAAGGCCAGAGCGTCACGCTGAGCCCGGGGGTAACCGGAGATAGCAGCGGCTATTCTTTTTTGTGGAGTCCCGGCTCAAGCCTTTCCGATAGTACTGCCGCCGATCCGGTGGCCAACCCGGCAAAAAGCACCGCCTATACTTTGACGGTAACTTCGGCCGAAGGCTGCCAAACCAGTACGACAATAAAAGTAGCCGTGTTCACCAGGCTGTATGTCCCCAATGCCTTCACTCCAAATGGCGATGGCCACAATGATATCTTTTATATTTTGAATGGCCCCCCGGGCAGCTTGATCAGGGACCTGGCCATTTATGACCGTTGGGGTGTAAGAATTTTTCAGGTACACAACGCCCCGACCGCTGACCCGGCTTTTGGATGGAATGGCAATTATAAGGGGGCGCCCGCACCCACCGGCGCCTATGTTTATGTATTGGCGATGAGTTTTGCCGATGGGACGCAGCAGGCATTTCAGGGAACGATCATGCTCATCAGATAAAGGCAAAAGGATCGAACAGTCCGGCTTAATCCTGCTTCAACCAGATATTCCGATACTCCACCTTCATGTACGGCATCACATGCAGTTGTAAACCGATCAAACCCGTAAACTTCCGGGCCGTCGTATCATTGTCCGTCGTTTCGCTCATCAGGATCCCATTGATATAATGTTGCATATGGTTGCCTTTCGCAATAATGTGCACCTCGTTCCATTGCGTGCTGTCCTTAATATGGAGCTTCAACGAATCGGAGTTGCCCAACGAATCCGTGATAACAGGCTTGGCATTGGGCGAAAGCATCACTTTCTGCCCACGCATTGCCAAAAATCCACGACCTCGCTCTTCGTAGTTCTGACCCGTATACTGATTAGCGCCGTCGATATCGGCCTGGTATCCTTTTAAACCCAACGGCACGCCCGGAACCTCCTCGCTACGATACTGGATGCCGCTGTTACCTCCTCCGCTGATCCTGTATTCGGCCTTGAATTCGAAGTCGCCCGGCGTGCCGCCCCTCCAGATCAGGAAGGTATTCGTCTTTAACTCCTTGTCAGGATGTTCCTCCCCGATAAACGTTCCGCTGTCGACCCGCCAATAAGCCGTGTCACCCTGCCATCCCGCAAACGTCTTCCCGTCGAAGATGCGGACAAACCCGTCTTTGTCTTTAAGCGAGGAACTATCGGCAGCCGAACCGGAGCCGGAGCCGGACCCGCTGTTACAGCTCGCAGCAAGGATCAGCACAACAGATAAATGCAAAAAGCGATTCATTGGTATATTTTTATGATGATGACTATATCGTAACGCCCGTCTTCTTCCACATGCCCGTCGCGGCCGACTCCGTCACGGCCTGGCAAACCTTTTGGGTTTCCAGCGCATCACGGAAACTGGGCGGACACGAAGCTCCCGTCTCCAGGCTTTTCAGGAAATCCGCAACCTGGTGCACAAAGGAATGCTCATACCCTATCCCCAGACCCGGCACCCACCATTTATCCATATAAGGCTGATCGCCATCGGTGACGTGGATCGAACGCCAACCTTTTAAAATACCCTCGTCAGCATTATCAAAGAACTCCAACCGGTTCAGATCATGCAGGTCCCAGCGAATAGAAGCATTCGCTCCATTGATCTCAAAAGTGTAGAGCGCCTTGTGGCCACGTGCATAACGGGTCGACTCGAAGAGGCCAAGCGAACCGTTATCAAACCGGCACAAAAAAGAACAGGCATCATCGATCGTAACCTTCTCGACCTTACCGGTCAGCTGGTGCATTCGCTCTTTGACAAACGTTTCCGTCATTGCCGTGACATCGCTGATGCCCCCGTTCAGCCACATCGCGGTATCGATACAGTGTGAAAGGAGATCGCCGAGAACGCCGGAGCCGGCGACAGCAGCATCCATGCGCCAAAGTCCTTCCCCACCCTGCGGCAGGTAGGCATTGATCGTCCAGTCTTGCAAAAAGTTCGCCCGGTAATGATAGATCTTTCCCAACTTCCCCGATGCGATGATCTGATGCGCAAGCATAACGGCAGGCAATCGACGATAATTGTACCAAACCGTATTGGCAACCCCCGCCTTCCCGATAGCATCCACCATGCCCTGGGATTCCGCAAGATCCCGCGCCAGCGGCTTTTCGCAAAGGATCATCTTGCCCGCAGCCGCCGCGGCAATGGCAATTGCCGCATGCGTGTCATTCGGCGTACAGATATCGATGGCATCGATGTCGTCACGGGCGACGAGTGCTTTCCAATCCAACTCCACACTCTCGTAGCCCCACTGACCGGCAAATGCACGCACCTTCCCTTCATTCCGGGCACAGACGGCCTTCAGCACGGGTGTATACTCCAACGCGGGAAAAAAATCAGGGACGCGCTTATATCCATTGGTATGGGTCCTGCCCATAAAACCACAGCCGACAAGACCTATTCGAAGTTGTTTTTTCATATTGGCAATTTTTTCAATTATTCAATCGGCCTGAAACCAGCCATGCGCCTCGCGGACCTTGACCATGGCAGCCAGGATATCGTCCCAGGTCTTTTGTTTCGACATGACCTCATTTTGGAACATACAGCCGTCCCAACAGATGTGCGGGAACGCCCTGGTCACTGCACCATGATCATCTCTCAGCCAATACCCGGCATCTTCGGCAATATTCAACTTGCCATTTGGATCCGTAGCCAGACAATGACGGCCCGTTTTGTCATGAGACCCGGTACCATGCACCGTTCCATCATTCTGGGCCACATGGAAATCGATCGTCCAGGGCCGCAGCTCATGTGTCAGGATCCTGAGACCTTGTCGTAATGTCGCCCGGTCGTTCCAGTCGAAATCCACGGGGAGGATCCTGTCCTCCGGACTATTGTAGCCCAGCAGGTACAATAGCGTGTGCGCCATATCCGCCTGGAAACCGATATTGGGCCGGTCGACCGCTTCCAGCGTGTCGATCATCGCCCTCCAGCTGTGCATGCCGCCCCAGCAGATCTCCCCCTCAGCAGCCAGCTTCTCCCCGTAGCCGCCGGCGATATCACAGGCCTCCCGAAAAGTCTCCGCGATCAGCTTCGTATTGTTGACCGGATCGGCCAGCCAGGTTTCCGGGTTGACAGCCGAATCGATCCGGATAATACCATAGGGACGAATACCCGCAGCTCTTAGTTTCCTGCCAAATTCACATGCCTGGCGCACCTGTTCTACAAAGCCCGTCCGCTCTGCGCGGCTGCCCATGGCTGAGCCGCCTGCCGGTGGCCAGATCGGCGCTACAAGACTGCCGACGACTAAGTTTAGCGCACCAAGCCTATCCGCGAGGGCTCTGGCGCCGTCTGCACTTAGATCGATTTGAAAATGAGGGTCGAACAGACCGATATCGATCCCATCGAATTTCACCCCGTTGACAGAAGCCGCGGCGGTCAGCTCCAAGAGCGTGTCCAGGGAAATAACGGGTTCGGAGCCTGCGCCCTTACCAACGATACCGGGCCAGGTAGCGTTGTGCAATTTGGGATAATTGTTCATTGGCATATCGTTCAATTAAAGATTCAATGGGAGATCCGGATTGCCCGGCCCGAAATGCTTTAGCATGACGATGGGGTCCGTGGTGGATGCATTGGTGATGACCACACCCGCTGTCGCCGCTTGCTCGCTGACGAAGAATTCGTCATTCGTCAACTGGCCGTATCTGATCAGCGCCGGCGTCTCTATCTCCCACACCCCCATTTTACCTCGCCCCTGCATCATGATCAGCCCATAGGCCGCAGCATCTTTGATGGTCACCGTCGCCCCGGGGAATACCGTCAATTCCTTCGCACTAAAGGCATCCGACTTATAACATACCCAGTTTTCAGCATAGCCGTCCCCGCCGGCGCACCGTACAGGCTCCATAAAACGATGCTCATGCAAAAGCGGGTCCACATTCAGCTCCCAGTCAATGATATCCAGCAAGGCATCGAAGTCGCCTATGCTCTCCCTGGGCACACCCTGCCAAAGCAGCTCTTCGGGAATGATCGCTTCGTTGACCAGGCTTTGATACATCGCAAAGACGTCGGACGCTTTCTGCGGCTCGTATGTGCAAAGGCTGCCGGGCGCGTGCAATAGCCCCGGAGGAACATCCCAGCCCGTACCCGGCTGAAGCCGGTAAGCCTGGGAGTAATTGGTGATCTTGTTATCGCCTTTTGTAAAATTCACCAGACATTCCCTGATCTGCGCCCGGGTCGTGCCCGGAGCAATGCCCATAAACGTGTAGGGAAAATCACCGCCGTGATTGTTCAGCTGCGGCGGAAAATAATAGGCTTCGGGTTTTCCCAGTTGACCGATCAGGGCAGCCTTCTCATCATTGTGATGAATATGATGCGGGAGAGGGCCCATGTTGTCAAAAAATTTCGAATACATAGGCCAGGCACCATATTGATCCCAGATCCGCGAACCGACCAATGCCCCCTTCAAGTGATCGATGGCATCTTTCAAAAGAACCCGCTCCTCTGCACCGCCATCAAAAAATACCACCGCACTCAACCCTTCATTCTCCCCGGTCAGCGGGCCATTCTTGGCGGGTGTCGTGGATGATAGCCAGCGCTCATCGATGCCCCCCCTTACTCCACCCAATACATAATAATCATCCGGATGCAATTTTATTCTTCGCCCGGGTACGCAAAATGACCGGGGGACCCAGGTGGGCGCCAGACGCAGAATTCCTTTTCCCTGGTCAAATGCTTTTTCTGCTACATTCCCTTTTTTCATTGATGGCAATTAATCGTTAACTATTGCTTTTTTACAAAGATCGAATCCTGCTTATTGCCGCCGGATTTCAGGTAGGCCAAAAGATCCTTTAGTTCTTCCCCATTCAATCCATTTATCAAATAAGGCGGCATGATCGAGGTCTTCGACAACTGGGTTCGCACGACATCTTTTTTCGCGAGGGTCCGAAGCGTCTGCGGCGCAAAAGGATTCTGCGAAATATAATAGTTGTCCGCGTCCTGGTTCATCAGCCGGCCCACGATCGAAGACCCGTCATGAAGGTAGAAAACTGTAGCGGCAAACTGATCCGAGATCGTCTTACTGGGCTCGATAATGGATTCCAGCATATCCCTGTAGGTGAACCGGCTTCCCAACTGCGTGAGATCGGGGCCCACCGTGCCCCCTTCGCCCCGCATCGTGTGACAGGATTTGCACATGGAAGCGATAAACATGGCCTTCCCGCGCTCAAAATCACGGTTTGACAAACCATCCTTCACAAGCACCATCGCGGTGTCAACCTCCCAATCCTTGCCGGGGCCTTTGGGTCTTTGCGCGGGAGTAAGATCGCCTATCGCTGAACGACCGACGATCGTATCCCCGGAAATAATATTAAAGTAGGCAAACCGGTCTTTCGGCACCTGCTTCAATGCATTCTTGCGGGTGAGGTCGATAAACCCTACAAAACTGTGGCCGCCTTTATAGCCGAAAGCCTTATAGAACCAACGGAAATATGTTTCACGCAGTTCGGGGGTCCACCCGGTCTTAGCGGCACTCAGCACCGTAGCATAATAGGTCTGTTGAGCCGGCGGAACATCGGATAGCATACCGGCGATATCCATACCGTATTGGGGATTGCGCAAGATCAGATCGGATGATTGTGTAACCTGTTTTTGATAGGACGTATCGTCTTTTGCGGTAGCCATCAGCGCCATCGTCTTCTCAACGGCCTTCGGGTCCTCCAGATACACGAGCACTTTGCTCAGCGACCTGTTCAGGTTATTGTCGCTGGCAGGATATTGGGGATCGAGCGCAGCAATGACGCCCGCTTTCACGCCCGGACTGGGAAGACCCATTCTCGCCAGCACCAGCTCAACCGCACGCAAAAGATCGATCTGCTGCGATTCCGAAAGCTGTGTATAGTTGATGCCTGCCAGTGCTGTCAGCAGCCTATCTTTCGAACCCGCCCCCGCCTCTCTGGCCAGTGCGATAGCCGCCTGGATTAATGTGACGGGATCCTTTTCAGCCAGCGCTTTTTCCTGCCATTCACTGACCGGCTGATGCTCGACTGCGATACGCGCCGCATACCTGATAAAGCGATCCTCGTGCTTGAGGTACGGCCACGCAAAAGCGATGGCATCCGGCTTCGGCGCCGCGTGATACGTCTCGAGCTTGCGACGAAGTTGCTGCAGATCCGACAACACCGCAGGCGCCAGTTTTTCCGTGTCGCCCTTGTTGTCACCATAATAAACGCGGTAAAGGTCGGATTCCAGCCGGCGCCCACCCGTCAGGAAATACAAAGCGCCATCAGGGCCGATCTCTCCATCCGTTAAAGGCAGCGGTGAACCGGACACAAATTCTTCCGCTGTGGCGGTATAACTTGCCCCATCCGCCTTCGGCCGGAATGCATAGATGATCCCAAAACTCCAGTCAAAAGCGTACATCGCACGGCGGTATTGCTCCGGGAACCGGGCATCCTGACCACTGAAAACACTGGTCGGCGAACCCTGTCCGATATTGAGCAAAGGTGGGAGATTGTCGGGATAAAGAGGAGACCATTTGTCCGTCCCCGGACGCCAGCCAAATTCTCCGCCACTGGTCACATGACAGATGCGGATGGGACGATACCAGGGCAGGCCGAAATCCCATTCCATATCGGAATCAAAGGTGAATAGCTCTCCCGCATCGTTGAAGGCCAGATCGAAAGGATTGCGGAACCCGTTACTGACCAGCGTAAAATTACCTCCGGTCGAATCGATATGGGCGATCCACCCTCCATGTATATTTACGTCATTGTCATGCCCGTTGGGATCTTTGACGAGTGGAAACAAATTGTCGATCTTCCACACAGGCGGCGCCGCGTAGGCATTCATTTTGGGTATCCTGGTAAAATTTCCCGCGATGATATATAAACAACTGCCATCGGGTGACAACACGATACTATGCGGGCCATGCTCGCCAGCCCCTTCCAACCTTTTGATCAGCGTGATCTTGTCGTATTGATCGTCGCCGTCCATATCCTGCAGGCGATACAATCCACTGCGACGGGTCTTGGTGGAGTCATCGCCTTCATCATTGACCATCACGTAGAGGCTGTTGAATGCATATAGCAGCCCGTGAGCATATCCTATCCTTCGATTAAAACCCGAAGTATCTCCGGGAAGATGAAGAACGATAGAATCTACTTTTATTTTCTGCTGACCGGTATCGGCGCCTACCGGAGGGATGGTCAGCCGGTACAAATTGCCGTACTGATCGGCGGCGATCATCCGGCCTTTGTTGTCAAAGGTCATCGCGACCCAGGATCCCTGGTTGTTGATGCCGGGACTATATAAATGGTCCGCATGAAAACCTGCGGGCAACTTCAGATTCGCGACCTTGGGATCAGTGGATACAACGGCTTCGGACTCCCTGGAGTTTTTACAGGACCCAGTCATTACAATCAACGGGAACAACAAAAAAAAGAACGGTAAAAGGCGCAGGTTTCGGTACATGGCAAATAATGTATTAACGATACGAGTAAACTACGAAGGATTCGCTGCAATCGGCCGCGCAATCGGTTGTGTGACCAATTTACGCGATCTTTGCTAAAATTATCAATCAGGATGGAAATCGGTATCGACAGTTTCGCCATGTACAACAATTATTCTTCAGGCGCTGAATTGACCAGCACGGAAGCAATGGATCAATTGCTGGACCGGATCGTACACGCAGACCAGGCAGGCCTGGCAGTTTTTGGAATTGGAGAACATCACCGAAAGGGATTTCTCGACTCTGCCACCCATATGATCCTGGCAGCGGCTGCCGCCAGGACGAAACACATCCGCCTGAACAGCGCAGTCGCCGTATTGAGCGCCGCCGATCCCGTCCGGGTATTTCAGAATTACGCAACACTGGACCTGATCTCCAAAGGAAGGGCTGAAATCGTCGTCGGTAGGGCATCGTCGATCGAAGCATTCCCTTTATTCGGCTATAGTCTCGATGACTACGATGCACTTTTTGTCGAAAAATTGGAACTCCTCCTGACAATCCGGGATAACGAGTTCGTGACCTGGTCAGGAAAATACCGGCCGGCCATCAACAATCTTCCCATTTATCCCCGCCCCCTGCAAGATCCTCTGCCGGTTTGGATCGGCGTCGGAGGCACACCAGCGTCCTTTGCCCGCGCCGGCACATTGGGCTTGCCACTCATGGTCGCCGTGATCGGCGGTGAGACACATCGGTTCGCGCCATTGGTCGAGCTCTATAGGAAAGCAGGCAAAGCTGCCGGTCATCCCCCCGAAAAACTCAAGGTAGGCTTGCATTCACTTGGTCATATTTCCGACACCACAGAAATGGCGATCGATGAATTCTATCCGGGTTATGCCGCCAATATGACCAGGCTAGGCAAGGAACGAGGCTGGCCACCGGTTACCCGCCCACGTTTTGACGCTCAATCCGGCCCACTCGGAGCGCTCATCGTTGGCGGCCCAAAAGACGTAGCCGAAAAGATCATCAGACACAGCAAAGCGTTGGGCGGGATATCAAGAGTCACCTTTCAGATGGACAGCGCCGGACTATCTCACGAACAGCTAAAAAAAGCGATCAGCCTGCTTGGCTCGGCAGTCGCCCCGCTGGTGAATGCCCTCGAGGCGGAGATCATTTCAGCGACTCCATAAAATTCTTCTCCGTTTGCTTCAGATGCGCCAGCATTGCATGACTGGCTTCCCGCGGATCGCTATTCTTAATGGCATGAAATATTTCTTCGTGGAATTGGATCACCCTATTCTCCTCCGCGGGCAGGATGTCGACATTCTTTTTGGAAAAGATCGCATGTTTGACCTTGGGCATATTGTCGAAGATCGGTCGCATGAGCAGGGGAACGATATTGCTGCGGGTGGCCTGTGCGATCAGCAAGTGAAAGCGGCAATCGATCACCGTCTGGCTCTCGATGTCCCCCGTAGAGCTGTTCTTCATCTCTTCCAGGTTGGCCGCGAGTTCTTCCAATTCGCCGGCCGTGCGGTTCAATGCGGCCTGTCCTGCTATCTCCGGTTCAAAAAGTTGTCTGGCCCTGATGATGTCGAAGATCAGGTTGCCGTCATCCGTCAATTCCAGGAAAAGATTGATAGACCCGATAGCCGATTCGGAACTTAACTCGTTCACATAAGCGCCGCTGCCCTGCTTGATCACGACAAGCCCACGCGCACTCAACCGGCGAAAGGCCTCCCTGACCACGGTCCTGCTCACAGAAAACAGCTTACAAAGCTCTCCCTCCGTAGGCAGTTTCTGGCCGGCTAAATATTGTTTTTTTCGTATTGCCAACTCAATAGACTCTTCGATCTTCCCACTCAGGAGCTTCTCGGAACCTATTTTCTGAAAAGGTGTGTCCAGGCTCATAAATTCTGGTTTCTGTCTCTGGTTATCCGTCAAAGGTATAAGTTATATGACAAATTTAGGCCGCTCATGTAAAAATTAGTAGATTTATTTTGTTTACCCAGCTATATTACCTAAACTTGTATGACGTTGGACGAATGATGTTATATGAATGATGTTATATGAGTTGACGTAAAAAAAACCCATTATGGTCAATCCACCCACCATCAAGGAAATCGCCAAAAAACTCAATATCTCGACATCTACCGTATCCCGGGCCCTTCATGATCATGAGCGGATAAGCATGCTGACCAGGATACGCGTCCAAAAACTGGCCAGGGAACTGGACTATGAGCCCAACCAAAAGGCCATCTTCTTCCAGCAACGCAAGACCTTCACGATCGGCGTCATCCTCCCCGATCTCGCCGAATTCTACTTTTCCACCGCCATCAGCGCCATCGAAGACACCTCCAGCAAACATAAGTACTCCGTATTGCTGGGTCAGTCCCATGATATCGAATCCAGGGAGAAGCACATCGTGGAGAATATCATGAGCCACCGCATCGACGGGCTCATCATCTCCATTGCCAAGAACACCACCAACTACGAACATTTCAATATGCTGAAGCGCTACGGCATCCCTGTCGTATTCTTCGACCGCATACCGGACCTACCCAATATCCACTATGTCGCATGCAACGTGGAAACAGGCACGGTCCAGGCCATGGAATTCCTGTTGCGGTCCGGCCACCGGACCATCGCCATCCTCAACGGCCCGGAACAACTCTATTCCTGCCGCCAGCGGGTAGAAGGTTATTACAAGGCCCTGAATGACCATTCCCTCAAATTCGACCCCAACCTCGTAATATCGACCGACCTCACGACCGAAAGCACGCAAAAAGCCATGGCCACGCTCCTGTCCCAGAAGAAAAAACCAACGGCCGTACTTTGCTTCAATGATAATGTAGCGCTGGACGCCATCCAGTTCGCTCAAAAAAAGAAGTTGAAGATCAACAAGGACATCTCCTTCGTCAGCTTCGCCAATCAACCTCTTATCCGCCATAGCGCTTTCCCACCGGTCGCGACCATCGAACAATTCCCTTATCAGCAGGCACAAAAAGCAACCGAAGTCATGCTGGACCTGCTCAACAACAGCGAAAGCCGCGAAACAACTTTCTTCAACAAGATCTCCGTCGAATCTCAATTGGCTATCCACAAACAAAAATAACCGGTGATACCCCACCCCTTCCGGATGATGATGGCCGCAGCCATCCTTTGCACCATTCACGCCCACGCCCAAACCATACAACTAAACAGCCCCAACGGCCGGCTTCAGGCCAGCATCCGAGCCGACGAAACGCACCGCCTCACCTGGTCGCTTCAACTCAACCGACATCCCATTGTCCTGCCCTCCCCGCTGGGCATCACCATCGGAAACCTTGACCTGGGAGAGGACGTGAAACTGGGGACAATCCACCAAACAGCCATCGATCATTACCGGCATGCCCTGATTGCCCTTACACAAACAAAGAGCGGCATCCGCTACCAGCTGGAATGCCGCGCCTATGACAACGGGTTCGCTTTCCGCTATATCGTACCCGCCAAAGACACTACGCTGGTCAATGGCGAAGCCAGCTCCTGGCGCTTGCCCCCGACCTCCCGCATCTGGTACCAGGAGAACGTCTTCTACTACGAAGGCCTGCACTATGATACCCCCATCGCAGCCTTGGGCAGCAAACAGCTCGGCCCCCCCGTCACTTACCGGACGCCCGATGGCGACTATGCCACTATCACCGAAGCGGCACTATATAATTACAGCGGTATGTCCCTGCGATCCGACGAAAGCGGCACCCTGCATGCCGCATTCATTAATGATACCCTGGGTTGGAGGATACCCGGCACCGTGACTACCCCCTGGCGCGTCATCCTCGCAGCCGCAAACTTGAACGACCTCGTAAACACCGACCTTATTCCAGATCTCAACCCCGCCCCGGATAGCGCGGCAATCCATGCAACCTGGATCAAACCAGGCCGTGCCGTATGGTCCTATTTCCGGCACGACAATGTGACCACGGTCGACCTGGAAAAATACTACATCGATAATGCCGCCGCCCTCGGATTCGAATACAGCATCATAGACGCCGGCTGGGATTCCAGCTGGCCCAACGCCCTGGATTCCCTGCGTTCCCTCGTCATGTACGCCAAACAGCGGCATATCCGCCTCTTCGTCTGGAAATCCTATGCCTCCTTAAAAGACGACGCCATCCGGAAAGCCTTTTTCTCGCAGATGCAGCAGATAGGCCTCGCCGGACTAAAAATAGACTATATCGATAAAGAAGGGATCGATCAGGTCCGCTTCTATGAGCAGGCCCTCAAAGACGCACTGGCCACCCATCTGATGATCGATTTCCACGGCGCCAACAAACCCACCGGCTACAACCGGCGGTTCCCCAACGAAATTACCCGAGAGGGCATCTATGGCCAGGAATGGCGGACCTATACGCCACAGGGTTCCATAAATAATGCGATCATCCCCTTTACCCGATTCCTCGCCGGACCGGGCGATTATACGCCAGGGGTCTTTACCAGCAGCCTGGCCTATGGTACCTCAAGGACACAACAGCTGGCCCTGCCGGTCATCTACAATTCACCCCTGCTTTGTTGGGCGGACGATCCCGCTTCCTACCTGGCAAGCCCGGCCGCCAATATCATTCGCTCTATCCCCACCACCTGGGACGAGACCCGGGTGCTGGCGCCCAGCCGGATAGGCGAACTGGTTGCCTTTGCCCGGCGCAAAGGAAAGGTCTGGTTTATCGCCGTCATCAATGCCGGCGAAGAAAAACAGCTACACCTCCCCCTTGACTTCATAAAAACCGGCGCCTTCCAGGCCGAAGCAATAAAAGACGATCTCACCAACCCCGATAGCCTCTTACATTCCATAACTGCCTATACCGCCGCCGATACGGTATCGATCCTCTTGCGGGCAAAGGGCGGCTTCGTTGCCAGGCTCGTACCCACCACCACACCCTCGGCCCTTACCATCGTCCCGGCAGGCGGCTATTGGCAAGGCCCAACCATGATCAACATCGTATCCAAACCCAATACCTCCATCCGCTACACCACCGACGGCAGCGAGCCAACCAACCGTTCCGCGCTCTACACAACACCCCTCACGCTGTCCGCGCCAGGCCTGATCAGGGCCCGCGTGTTCACTGGCGAAAAACCCGAAACCGCTACCGCTGTTGCTCAATTCCCGGCCGCTCCCGCGCCCACCCCATCACCTGCCGGCAGCATCTTCACGACCAGCCTCTCCGTCACTCTTTCCACCAACCAAAAGGGCACGATCCGATACACCACAGACGGCAGCAACCCAACCGACCAATCCCCGATCTTCAAAACGCCGGTCACCCTAACGACCACCACTACCCTGCGATCAACAACATTCTTCCCCGCCGGCGGCGCCAGCAGCCTCGACAGCGAGACCTACAACAAGGTAATCCCCGACCCGGCCATAACACCCCCATCAAACCAGGCCGGTTTACAGTATACCTATTACGAAGGGAAATGGGATTCGATGCCAGATCTGACAAAGCTCGAAGTAAAAAAACAAGGCCTCACCCCCGCGCCCGACCTTTCGACCCTCCCGACACGCGCGAATGAATATGCCCTTCAGTTCCATGGCTGGATAACCGTCCCCGACACAGGCGTGTATACTTTCTATACTATCTCTGATGATGGCTCACAGCTTTATATCGGCGACCAAAAGGTAGTGGACAACGACGGCTGCCACGGCGACCTGGAACGCTCCGGCGACCGCGCGCTTGCCGCAGGCCGGCACCCGTTCACGTTAAACTATTTCCAAAACTCCTCGGGCCAGACCCTGCAGGTCTTTATAAAAGGGCCTAACATGGAAAAACAACTCATCCCCGCCGCATTCTTCTCAAATTAATGCGCCAGCACGGCGGCGGAGGCGCCGGCAGAATTAATGCGCCCATGCGCCAGCCGGCACGGGCTGCTTCTCGCCTCCATTCACGCTATAGTCAAGTTGTAGCGCCTTATCGCTCCCAGCCTGGATATAATCCAGCCCGAAAACGTGCGCCCCCTTCTTCAAAGCGATCTTTCCCGTCTTCTCGGTATTGGCATGCTTCCCGTCATGGTCGACTACAACATGCCCGTCCACACGCAAGACCCCGCCATCATCCACCGACAGATAGAACGTATACAGCCCATCCTTCGGCGCTATAAAATAGCCCGTATACCGCAACCCTGCATTCTCCGCACGGGTAAGATCCTTGATAGACGGCGCAAAGGAGATCGTATCCTTGACAGGCCTGGATGTCGACAGATCGGCAACACCCGAAGGCACTAATTCATAAGCGGCCACCTTCAATCCCTTGCCCAACGCCGCACCCCGGACAGCCGGCTCTATGGTGTAAACAGTCAAAGGAGCAACGACCGTATTCCCCGGCAAGGCCCCCGTCTTAAAGGTCCTCACGGTCATCACGGCAGTCCGATCAGCGACAAAAGGCTTCACATAAAGCGTCGACTCCGCATTGGGCATCGATCCATCCAGCGTATACCGCGCCTCGCAACTGTCCTTGACCACCACTGTCACCAGCGGTTTCAACGAACCACCAGCATAGCTCAATACCAGCTTCGGGTTGGCGGCAAAATTTCCCGTGTGCGTCAACCTGATCACGTACCCATACTGCCCCTTCATCGTCGCCGGATCAAAAGCAGGGAAGGTCACCGATAGGTCGCCCCCTTCTTGCGCCCATTCCAGCGCCTGTCCGTTCTCAAGTAAATCCACCCGCGTCCCTGGCGCCAGCACGAGGTCCTTCAAAACAAATCGCCCGCCCGGCCAATGGGGCAGGATCACATACAAATCGTTCGCTACAGGATTATAGGTGAAATAACAGGTTGTCACACCCCCATCCCACTGACCCGTCACCCTCCATCGCACAGTATTATAGATCGCAGCGGAATTGACTTTCATCCACTCGCCGATCTGCAACAACCTTTCCTCCATGATCGGCGGGATCTTACCATCGGCATCCGGCCCGATATCCAGCAGAAAATTTCCTCCCCCGCTCACCTTATCGACGAGCTGCATGACCATGGCTTCCGCCGAATTATAATCCCAGACATCCTCATTCCTGTTGTACCCATAAGAGTAGCCCATCCCCCGGCTTTCCTCCCAATAATGATCGGCAAAGCTGATATCGGGCTGGTATTCGGGCGTAAAGACGCCCCCATGTTTAAAGCGGATGCCGGCGCCCCAGCGGTCGTAGGTCACGACCTTGTCCCTTACCGGGCTTTCATTGTACAACCAGGCCAGAAATTCGGTCGATCGCCAGGTCTCCGCCGTCTCCTCCCACTCGCCATCGGTCCAAAAAACATCGGGCTTATACGTCTCGATGACATCCTTCATTTGCGGCCACATGTGGAGAGCGACATACTTTTTACGATCCTTCAACCAGATCGGATTGTACCATTCGTAGAGGGAATAATAAAGCCCCGGATGGACACTGGTCTTACGCAAAGCGGCAAACAGATCGCCTACCAGGTCACGATGAGGTCCCGCTTCCACGGCATTCCAGGGAAAGCCCCAGTCCCGCGTGGCTTCCTTGCTGGGCCAAAGAGCAAACCCATCGTGATGTTTGGAGGTCAGCACCACATAACGCGCCCCCGACCGTTCTATCAGATTGGCCCATTCATCCGGATTGAACAGTTCGGCCTTGAACTGATCGGCCAGTTGGTAATACGTCAAATCGCCATACTTCTTTTTATGATAGGCGATCGTACTGGAGTCGCCGGTGTTCAGTCCATTCTGGTACCACTCCGCATATTCACCTTTTTTCCGGAACCCCGGCACCGAGTAAACGCCCCAATGAATAAAGATGCCGAAATGGGCGTCCCTGTACCACTGCGGCACGGGTCGTTTGTCGAGCGACTCCCAATTAGGCTCATACACCTGCGCCCTCACCAACAGGACTCCCATCAAAAACAATCCCATCAATCGTATTCTCAACCACATCATTTGTTGGATTTTGAAAAGGAATAGGGATAGGCGTCCTCGCTAACGCCCAGTTGCTTGTTGGGCACCGCACTCATCGTGAAATCGATGACCGCACCATCCATCAGCGCTTTATGGCTCAACCAGTTCTTACCATACGGTTTGCCGTTGAACAGGATCTTATCGACATACCGGTTCTCCGCACTATTCGCCGGCGCATTGATCACGACCTGCTTGCCATTCTCCAGCACCAGCGTCATCTTCCTGAACAGCGGAGCGCCAAGCACGTATTGGTCCGTCCCGGGACAAACGGGGTAACATCCCATCGCCGACCACACGTACCACGCCGAGGTTTGTCCATTGTCTTCATCGCCGCAATAACCATCCGGCGTTGCGAAATAGAGCCTGTTCATGGCTTCGCGCACCCAGTACTGCGTTTTCCATGGCTCACCAGCATACTGATACAGATAGATCATATGCTGGATGGGTTGGTTGCCATGGGCATAGTTGCCCATATTCATGATCTGCATCTCGCGGATCTCGTGGATCACCGACGTATAATAAGAGGCATCGAATACAGGCGGTACGATCCACACGGAATCCAGCATGGTGATGAATTCCTTTTTGCCGCCCATCAGGTCCATCAACCCCTGTATATCCTGAAAGACGCCCCAGGTATAATGCCAGCTGTTCCCTTCCGTAAAGGCGTCTCCCCACTTGAACGGGTTGAAATTGGCCGACCAGCTGCCGTCCAGATTCTTGCCATGCATTAGTTTGTGCGCAGGATCAAAAATATTCTTATAGTTCTGAGACCGCTTCGCAAACAGGTCGATCTCCGATTGCGGCCTGTTCAACGCCTTTGCCAACAGATAGATGCAATGGTCGTCATAGGCATATTCAAGCGTGCGGGCCGCATTCTCATTGATGCCGACATTATAGGGCACATACCCGATCTCATTATAGTATTTGTAGCCCTTGCGGCCAACCGATTGTACCGGACCCTCGTGAGTCGTGTTCTTCAGCACGGCAGCATACAGCGTATCGATGTCATAACCCCGCAACCCCTGCAGATAAGCATCGGCGACGATGGACGCGGAATTGGAACCGATCATACAGTCCCGGTGGCCCGGGCTTTGCCATTCCGGCAGAAAGCCGCTTTCTTTATAGGCATTCACCAGCCCCGCCTGGATATGCTCGTTCAATTCCCGGTGCAACAGGTTGAACAAAGGGAAGACGGCACGGAAAGTATCCCAAAAGCCGTTGTCGGTAAACATATAACCCGGTAACACCTGGCCATTATAGGGACTATAGTGCATGATCTTACCAGCGGCATCCAGCTCATAGAATTTCCGGGGGAAAAGCATGGTCCGGTAGATACAGGAGTAGAAAGTTCTTGTCTGGTCGACCGTTCCACCTTCGGCTTTCACCCTGTCCAGCTCTTTATTCCAGATGGCCTTGGCCTTGGCTTTCACGGTCTCGAAATCATCGCTACCGATCTCCTTCAGATTGATCTCGGCCTGCTCCGGACTGATAAAGGACGATGCCACCCGCGCATAGACCTGGTCCCCCCGCTTCGCGATCTTGAAACCCACCACAGCGCCGACATGCGTTTCCCTGGCTTCTACTTTATTATCCTCCAGCCCGTCGCCGTTGAAGACGGCAACATTGGCAAATGGCTGGTCAAACACCAGCACAAAATAATTCCTGAAATTGTCAGGCACCCCGCCGCTGTTCTTTGTCGTGTACCCGATGATCTTGTTCTCCTCCGGAATGATCTTTACATACGACCCATTGTCCATGGCATCGATCACCAGGAAGGCGCTATCCGTTTTGGGAAACGTGAACCGTAACCCCGCCGCCCGCTCGGTGGGCGTAATTTCCGTGGTGACATCCGGGTCCGCGAGATAGACACTATAATAATAAGGCTTCGCCACTTCCGCCTTATGGGAGAACCAGCTGGCCCGGTCGTCCTCTTTGAATACGCGTTTCCCGACGACGGGCATCACCGCGAACTGCCCATAGTCGTTGATCCAGGGACTAGGCTGATGCGTCTGCTTGAACCCGCGGATCTTGATGGCATCATACGTATAGGCCCACCCGTCACCCATCTTACCCGTCTGGGGCATCCAGCAGTTCATCCCCCAGGGCAAACTGATCGAAGGATAGGTGTTCCCTGTCGATAAAGTAAAATTGGAGGCCGTACCCATTAGCGGATTGATGTAGTCCACCGGATCTTTGACCACGTCTACCCGAGGCACAGCCTCTTCTGGAGTCTGCGCCCGGAGGCCGGTTACCAGCCCCGCTAAAAAAAACAACTGCAAGCAAATGTTTTTCAACTTAAAATTTATTTATTTTTAACGATATTGTTGCATAATATGAAGAAGCTGCTCCTCGCACTGATACCGCTTGCCATTCTTTTCCTGATCGTCAGTTTTTTCATCCCCATGAAACTGAACAACCAGCTGGCCGTCGCCAGCACCATCCCAAATATCCAGACCGCCCTCCAACCACAGAACCTGGCAAAATGGGTAGCTGCAGCAAAAAAAATCCGCGTCACCCAGGTTTCTATTCTGCAGTATACCCTCGCAGCAAGCGACAATGATCGCATGCTCACCTTTGGCCTATTGATCACACCAACCGCCGGCAAAGATCCATCTCATCCCGGCATCGTATATTCCCGGTTTACCAATTTATTCTACAAACTCTTCCCCTTCCTGGAAAAACCATCCTTTGCTACAACCACGATCACGGAACTCAAGTCCTACCTGGAAGACAACCGCCGCTTCTATGGCTATCCCATCGAGATAGCGCCGGCTGCCGACACGCTCTTCCTCACAAAAAAACTGGACCTGCCCGCCAACCAACTTTTCACGACCCTGCCCGTAATGCAGCGGGAACTGGAAGCCTTTGCCAAACAAAACAACTGCCAGGTCCTGGCCAAAAATATCTCTTTTTCATCCCTTGACCACGATTCCCTGACCGTCATGGTTGGCCTCAACATCGATAAGGTCATCGCCGGCGATTATATCTACAATTTCAGAGAGCTGCCGGCAAAAGCGGCATTGGCCACCGGCCATTATACGGGGCCCTTCCGCGACCGGACCGCCCTCTACCAGGCCATGGAAAAATACATCACCGACCACCAACTCGCCAAAAGAGCGCTCCCTTATGAAACCTATCATTCCCCCTTCCCTGATGCCGACTCGGCCAACATCGACATCCAATTATCTTATCCGGTTGCCCGTCAATAACGCAACAGCCGCAAAGGCCCATTGTTAAACCCAACGATCATCGCCCGACCGCCATTCGCCAGCCGGATGGGCTGGATGCTCCGAACTTCGCCCGTCAGCGTGTCCAGGGGCGCCGGCAACGGAAACACGCCCTTAAACTCCCCCTTCCCGTCTCCCACATACAGCGAGAGCGGCATGGCATCATACCGGCCTTCATAGGGCTCAGTCCCAAAAAAGTCACCCCCCGCCAGCAGATCCGGCTTCCCATCCCCATTCAGGTCCGCCAAAGCAAAAGCAAAGATCGGCGACCACTGCATGGAATAAGGCAGCTCCATCCGCTTGAAATGTCCCTTCCCATCATTGATCAGCGCGACAGAAGCCAGCGTATAGGCCTCATAAAGCGCCGAACTATCCAGCTTCTTCCCAAAAATTTGCTCTACCGTGAGCCCGGCCATCTTCCCATAGCTCAAATATTTTTTCTTTAGAAAGGGTAATTGCTTTTCCAGGTTCTCCTTGTCCAGGAAAGGGTAATAGTGCCCTTCCTTCTGTACCGCCAGGATTTGCGCCATACGTTGGTTGTTCATCATATCCCCCACATACATCTTCAATGGATACTCGGCGCTCGCCGTGAGCTTACTGTTGAGCCCATAATTCCCCAGCAGCAGATCGGGATAGCCGTCGCCATTGAGATCGGCGGAAAGCATACTGCACCACCATCCGGACAGATCGACATCGTCATCCGTCAGGGCCTCGCGGACAAAATGCCCCCCATGATTCCTGAACAGGATGGGCGGCATCCACTCCCCCGTTACGATCAGGTCGGGCCAGCCATCCTTGTCGACGTCCACCCAGGCCGCATCGGTGATCATCCCGAGATGTTCGAGCCCGGGCGCCAGCGCATCCGTCACCACCGTAAAATTGCCCTTGCCATCATTCTGCAGCAAATAGCTGGTCGGCGGCTTGCCATAAATGCCGGCATCCACCCTCCCACCCACGAAGATGTCAAGATCTCCATCCCGGTCGAAATCCGCCACCCGCACCACGGACTTGTTCTCGTACAGCGCGGGAAGACCCGCGGACAGCGTAAAGTGCCCTTTCCCATCGTTGATATACAACCGGTCTTTCAATGCTTCTGCCTTACCTATATCCTCATTGCCGCCGCTGGCCACGTAGAGGTCCGGGTAATGATCTCCGTTGGCGTCAAAAAATATCGCGTCCACGTCTTCGCAATTCCGGTCCTTGAGGAAGACCGCCGAATCCTCCGAAGGCACAAAACTTGCATCCGGCCGCTGTATAAATAATCGGCCGCCCTGCCCCTTGCCGCCACCCACAAAGAAATCCTCCAGCCCATCCCCATTCACGTCGCCTACCGCAACTTTTGGCCCCTGCGTGGAGACCTCATGGGGAATGAACCATTGCCGGGTGAAATCGATATACGAATTGTCTTCAGCATGACTATAATGAATACCGGAACCGGCGGTGATATCCGTCAGCCCCGAAGAAGGATGCGCGTGCAACAAATTGCGCATAAAGCCGCCAAAATCAAGGATCGTGTCCGCCTTTTGCCGGTCATAGCTCAACACCAGCTTCTTATCAACCGAAGTGCGGCCGAGCCGTTCAAACGTATTATCCGGCCAGATGATAATAATGCTGTCCGCTGCCGCCGCCCCGCCAAGCCCATAATGCAATAAAGGCTCCGAGCTGCTCATAAAACCCCGCTCGGGTTGCAATTCCTGGTAATACAACGCCCCACCGGCGAATACGGCGACTCTCGCCCCGATACCGAACGTATTGGGCGCCTTCCCCTTCAATTGAATGGTGAGGTAATGGTTGAAAGGATACTGCGCCCGGGTATTGTTGCGATA
>Ga0302325_10001800_pt1 | contig 53723 bp, 39 predicted proteins | sample Palsa_T0_2_FD_201948 | JGI IMG/M metagenome (GOLD analysis project Ga0302325, IMG submission 201948) | Peat permafrost microbial communities from Stordalen Mire near Abisko, Sweden - Palsa_T0_2 | ecosystem: Environmental > Terrestrial > Soil > Palsa > Peat permafrost | place: Sweden: Abisko...
TGCGTCGGGTGCGGGGTGTGCGGGGAGGTGGCACACGCGGCGGTGCTGTGCCCGTCCTTCTACCGTGCCGATATTATCTACAACCCCACGCGTTGGGATCGACTGCTCCACGCCGTCCGCACCGGCGTCATCGGCGCATTGCAAAGGCGCGCCGAGCGCACGCGGCTACGCTGCGCGCTGTGAGCGCAACGCCATTCAAGCTTGCCATCGCGGCACTTGGCGGCCAGGGCGGCGCCGTCCTCACCGGCTGGCTGATTGAGATCGCCGAGGCCAACGCCTATTTTGTTCAGTCCACGTCGGTCCCGGGAGTGGCACAGCGCACCGGCGCCACCCTCTATTATCTTGAGTTCTTTCCGCGGCAGGCACCTGGAGCGAATGGTCGCGAGCCCGTGATGGCGCTCATGCCGGTCGCCGGCGATGTGGATTGCGTGATCGCCGCGGAACTGGTGGAGGCGGGGCGGGCCATGGCGCGGGGTCTTGTGACCCCCGAGCGCACGACACTCATCGCCTCCTCGCACCGCGAGTATACGATCAGCGAGCGCAGCGCCATGGGGCGTAGCGTGGGAACCGAAGCCGAGCTCATTGACGTTGCTCGCGTGCAGGCGAAGCGATTCATTCTTTTTGACATGGCCGCCATGGCCGCGAAGCGTGAGAGCGTCATCAGCGCGGTGCTGCTCGGCGCAATCGCGGGTAGCGCCGTGCTGCCCTTCAGCAAGGAGGCATTCCAAGGCGCGATCCGCCTCGCCGGCCTCGCGGTGCAAACCAATCTTGCCGCCTTTGAAGATGCATTCCAGGCGGCCGCGGCGGGTACGGTTGCGAAGCCTGAATCAACTGCGCCGGCAAAATTCCCGACCGATATTCCGACGCATGCTGCTATGCCCGCGCTGCAACAGCTGCTCGTACGCCTGCGGGGCCTGCCTGCGGCGATCCAGCCGCTGGCGCTCGCGAGCGCGCGACGGCTGATCGACTACCAGGATCCGGCGTACGCGCTCTTATATATGGAGAGGATCGAGCGGATTGTGCGTCTTGAAGCGCCCCAGGCCGCAGTGAGCCATGACTGGTCGCTGACCGCCGCGACGGCGCGCAGCCTGGCACTGTGGATGAGCTTTGAGGACACCATTCGCGTGGCCGATCTCAAGACCCGCGCGGCACGCTCTGCCGAAGTTCGCGGCGAAATACGCGCCTCGCCCGGACAACTCATCGACGTCACCGAATACATGAAGCCACGGGTCGCCGAGATCGCCGGCACGCTGCCGGCAATTTGGGGCCAACGCCTGCAAAGGAGCGCGTGGGCCTCGCAGCTGCTGGCGCGCTTTACAGGAGGCAAGCGCGTACGCAGCACCACCATCACCGGGTTCCTCATGCTGCGAACGCTGGCGCGCTTGAAACGCTGGCGGCGCGGCACACTGCGATACAAAACCGAAAACGCGCGCATCGAATCGTGGCTGTCCCGGATCGAGCAGTTGGCCGCGGGCCACCGGCCACTGGCCGTGGAAGTCGCGCGCGCGCAGCGCCTCATTAAGGGCTATGGAGACACGCACGAGCGCGGCTGGCGCAGTTTCGCAAGCCTGATGGATCAGCTCGAAGGCCTGCAAAGGCGTGCCGATGGCGCCGCGCTCCTGGCGCGACTACAGGAGGCGGCGCTCGCCGATGAGGAAGGATCCGCACTCGCTCTTGAGCTCGCCGGGCTCGGATCTGCAGCAGCGCACGTGGTGCGCTCGGCTGAAGCGATCGAGCAGGCTTAGTGCCGTCCGCAGGACCCGATTACCACGGCAGTGAATAGGTCTTCGTATTGCAGAAGCTCTTCATGGCTTCGCGCACGCCCTCTTTGTAGCCGAGTCCCGAGTCTTTGATGCCGCCGAACGGCGTCATCTCCAGACGGTAGCCCGGAACCTCGCGCACGTTGATGCTGCCGACATGCAACTCCTGAATGAAGCGTGTGATGAGATCGATGCGATTGGTGCACAGCGACGATGACAGCCCGTAAGCGGTGCCGTTTGCAATGCGGATGGCCTCATCCACGCTCCTGAAGCGGATCACGGGCGACACGGGGCCAAAGGTCTCCTGGCGCACGACCGTCATGTCGGGCGTCACCCGATCAAGTACGGTCGGCGAATAGAGCGCGCCGCGACGGATGTTGCCGATCAGGAGCCTGGCGCCGGCCGCCACCGCCTCGGTGACGACCGTCTCGAAGCGTCGCGCCGACGCCTCGTCGATCACCGTTCCCATGTCCATCGCTGGGTCGAAGGGATCGCCGTACTTCACGGCACGCGTGATCTCGACCAACCGTTCGACGAAGCGCTCGGCCACGCTCTCCTGAACGAGGATGCGCTTGACGGCAGTGCACCGCTGGCCGGAGTTCTTGTAAGAGCCGCTCGCCGCGAGACTAGCGGCCTCCTCAAGATCCGCATCCTCGAGCACGATGAGTGGATCGTTGCCACCCATCTCCAGAACCTGGCGCTTGTAGACGGCTGTGGCGGCGATGTATTTTCCGATCGCCACGCCGCCGGTGAACGTGACGAGGTCAACGTCCGCACTCGTCAGCAGCTCATCGGCAATCTCGGCCGGGTCGCCGGTCAGCACCGAGAGCATTTCACGCGGCAGTCCAGCCTCATACAGGATATCCGCGAGCGCAAACGCCGTGAGCGGCGTCTTCTCGCTCGGTTTGAGGACGACACGGTTGTTGGTTGCAACCGCCGGTGCCAACTTGTGGATCACCTGGTTCAGCGGATGGTTGAATGGCGTGATCGCGGTGATGACGCCGAGGAGCGGCTCGCGCAGCGTGTAGACCTTGCGGCTCTTGCCATGGGCTGTGAGATCGCACGAGAATACCTCGCCGTCGTCCGTCAACGCCTGGTTGGCGGCGAACAGCAAGACGTCCGAGGCGCGACCGACCTCGTACTGCGAGTCCTTCAGGCACAGACCCGACTCGAGCGTGATCAGGCGTGCGAGAGCCTCGCGGCGGGTGGCAATGATGGCGCCAGCACTCATGAGAATCTTGTAGCGCTCGTGGCGTGTGAGCGTCGCGCGATAATCCCGCGCAATCCGCAGCGCGTGTTTGACATCCTCCACGGTGGCCTTGGGGACGGTACCGACGAGCTCGCCGCTGTAGGGATGGCGTACCTCAATGACCCGGTCACGCGTTACTTTCTCGCCCGCGATCCGCAGTGACTCGCGGATGATTTCGCGGCGTGCGGACGGGGCGGGGCTGGCGGACACCGGATGCTCCTACGACGGCCGCATGGCCAAATTCAGCCCAAGGTCGAAGGCATCGAAGTTGCGCCAGCGGCGATTGGCGGGCTGTTTGGCCACGCTGCGATTGATGATGAGCGGCACCTTCTGCTCCGAGATCCCCCCGTGTGAGCGCAGCGGAACATCGAGCCCGGACAGATCGTGCCGGTCGCGACTGGTGCCAATGACCGTGTCCTGTTGTGAGACGACCACGAGGTCGCCGATGCGTTCAGGCGGAAGTTCGAAGCGCGCGGCGGCCTCACGCCGATTCAGCACGAGCTCGATTCCGGGAAGCGCTGCGATGCGCTTGCCTATCGACTCCTGGTCGGCCGTGGCGCCGAGGTATGCAAGTGCGAAGGAGCCGAGCGCGCCATGGTGCACGACGTAGGGGTCGGTGATGGGTAGGATTACGCGCGCCGTGCCTTTTCCAAGCCAGCCATCGAGGGTGTCCTGCAGGTAGATCACATTCGGCGCACCATCGACACCATGCTTGGCGCTCATGCCGTGATCGGCGGTCAGCACAATCGTCGCCCCGAGCTCGTCGAGCCGTGTGAGGTTACGGTCGATCATCGCGTAGAAATCATTCGCCGCCGCAGTGCCGGGGGCGGCCTTGTGCTGGACATAATCGGTCGTCGACAGGTACATGAGATCGGGTCGCTCGCGCTCCATGAGCTTGACCCCTGCGACGAAGATGAATTCCGAAAGGGCCGCGCTGTACACGGATGGGACCGGCAGGCCGACGCGTTCGAGCACGTTTTCTATGCCGTTCTCCGCGAGTGTCACCTGGTCGGCCTTCTCCGAAGAAAAGCAAATGCCTTGCATGCGGTGGCCCAGGAGTTTGCGCAGCTTGTCCTTCGCCGTGATCACGGCGACTTTTGCGCCAGCAGCGGAAAACGCCGCGAGGATAGTTCCGACCCGCAGATAGCGCGGGTCGTTCATCATGACTTCCTCGCCGCGCTCCGGATCGTAGAAGTAATTGCCGCAAATGCCATGCACGGCGGGCGGCACGCCAGTCACGATCGACAGATTGTTGGGGTTGGTGAAGCTTGGCATGACGCACTCAGCCATGAACACGGTTCCGGCGCCTGCAAGCAGTCGGCCGAGAAAGGGCGCAGTACCCGCCGCCACCGCGGCCGTGATGTACTCGTACTGACAGCCGTCGATACATACGACGACGAGCGGACGGTCCATCCAATGGTACGTGCGGTCATTTACGGTCATGTCGCTTGGCAAGTTCTCAGCTCCCAAAAAGGTCCGCGGCGCGCACACTGCCAGGGCGGCATGAGAGTATTATTACCCTTCACCGGCGTTCCTGCTCCACTGCGTTGCGCAATTCACCGGTGGGTGCAAATGTGCGTGCTTCTTCAGCGAAATGCCGTCGCCCGGCCGCCGCTTGGCTCTGTGCAAGCGCGGCGTCGGCCCGCGGCGCCCTTCGCAGCGCGTGACTAGGGCGTCAACGAGCCGAGCAACAATGAATCCGCAAGTGCTGGGAGCTTCCATGGCAGAGCCAATCCTGCTGACGCCGGGCCCTTTGACGACTTCGGCGCAGACCAAGGCCGCAATGCTCCACGACTGGGGATCGTGGGATGGCGCATTCAACGCACTCACCGAGTCGGTGTGCCGCGACCTAGTCGATCTCGTCAATGGCCGAAACGAGCATGCCTGTGTTCCGCTGCAGGGCAGCGGAACTTTCGCCGTCGAAGCGGCGCTCGGCACGCTCGTGCCGAGGCGCGCCAAGGTGCTCGTGCCCGAAAACGGCAGCTACTGCAAGCGCATCGTGCGCATTCTGGGGTATCTCGGTCGCGAGGCCGTCGTGCTGCCGCACGGCGAGCAGGAGCCGGCAGACCCTGCGCGGATCGATGCGGCGCTGCGTGCCGATCCGTCGATCACGCACGTCGCGCAAGTGCACTGCGAGACTGGCACGGGAATCCTCAATCCGCTTGCGCAGATCGCAGCGGCGGTGGCGCATCACGGCCGCGGACTAATCGTCGATGCGATGAGCTCCTACGGCGCGCTGCCCATCGACGCTCAAGCGCTGCGCTTCGATGCGCTGATTGCGGCCTCCGGGAAATGCCTCGAGGGCGTGCCGGGCGCGGGTTTCATCATTGCCCGGCGCGCGGCGCTCGAGCGCTCCGGCGGCAACAGCCAGTCGCTCGCCATGGATCTCCTTGATCAGTGGCAGTACATGCAAAAGACAGGGCAGTGGCGCTTTACACCGCCCACGCACGTTATTGCCGCACTGCGCGCCGCCATCGATCAGTACCAGGTGCAGGGCGGGCAGCCGGCGCGGCTGGCGCGCTACACCGAGAACTGCGCGGCGCTGGTCGCGGGAATGCGCGCGCTCGGCCTGAAGACATTCCTGCCCGATTCCCTGCAAGCACCTATCATCGTCACTTTCCACGCGCCGCCCGATCCGAAGTACGACTTCAGCGAATTCTATCGCCGGGTGCGCGAGCGCGGTTTCATCCTGTACCCGGGAAAGTTGACAGCCGTCGATACATTCCGGGTTGGCTGCATCGGCGCGATTGACAGCGACGTGTTGCGCCAGGCCGTGGGCGCCGCCGCCGCCGCCCTGCGCGACATGGGAGTGCGCCGCTTCGCACCCGAGTGAAGTCGCGTTGTCAGCGTGGCCCGGCAGCGGCGCAGGCATCACTAGCGAAACCGCGCGCCCTGCCGCGCGAGTTCCTGCTGCACGGCGCCGATGTTCAGCCGGTCGAGCGGCTCGTTGCGCTGCAGGGAGACGGCCGCGGCAACACCAGCACCCTGGCCGCTGACGGCGCAGCACATCATGTTGCGTGCCGACGCATGTGACACGTGGTCGCCGCCGATGCAGCGTCCGGCCACCAACAGGTTGCCTACGCCCCTGGGTACGAGCGCACGATAGGGCACGTGCCAGTAGCGACCGGTGGTCGGCAATATCAGGATGCCGTAGCCGTCGATGAACTCGGGGAAAATACCGATCGCATCGTCGAACCGCGCCTGCTCACGCACGTCGGTCGCGGTCAGGTTGTACAGTGCGTCGATCTTCCTCGTATCGCGAATGCCGAGCGTCATGCCGAAATTGCGCAGCTTGGCATCCTCGCAGCCTGGCATGAATTTGCGCAACGCCTCCACGGCGTAGATCGCCTCGCGACGGCCGCGCATCTCACCGATCGTCAGGTCATTGGGATCGGTGCCATCGATCTGCGGTATATGGACGAGGTTGAGATAGGTCAGATCGCCCTGGTCAGTGACACCGCCCCAGGTGCCGGCGATGGTATGCAGATGTGCGGGAATGATGCCGGCCTCGAGCGCCTTTTTGAAGGGCTTGCGCAGGAACGGAGAAAACAACTTGTCCTCCTTGCCCGTCGTTTCGTAGTCCCATTCCTGGTTGCCCGACCAGTCCGCATAGGTCTGTGGATCGGCTTTGACGGCGTCGATGAAACGCCGCTTGTTGACGCCAGACATGGAGAACATGACCGAAACCGCCAGCATCTTTTCCTTCGGCGTCTTGTGCACCGGCGCACCGGCGCGGGTCGCCATGTCAGCATCACCCGTCGCATCGATGACCCGCTGGGCGAGGATCGCCTCCCGTCCGGCCTTGCTCTCGGTGACGATGCCGCAGATCGCGCCATTCTCGATGATCGGTGCGACACCCAGACGATGCAGCAGCGGCTTGACGCCTGCCTCTTCGACCAGCACGTCGGCCACCCATTTGAACATCTCAGCATCGAGCGCGTGACTGAGCGACTGGGGCTCCGGCATTGCCGCACCCATGGCCTTCGCACGGGTCTCAAACTCGATGCCGATTCCTTCGCAGTCCACCGTTTGCTCATGCCGGTACCAGGCGAAGCCCTCCACACCGACCTGCGTGATATTGCCGCCGAAGCAGCCGTTACGGTCGACCAGGGCGGTGCGCGCGCCGGCGCGCGCGGCAGCGAGCGCTGCGGCAAGCCCGCCCGGGCCGCTGCCGACGACGAGCACGTCGGTCTCCAGCACTACGTCGAGCGAGCGGGCGGCTTCAACAACCTTTTTCATAGCGCCTCACGGGTTTGCATTGAGGCAGCGCGGGCGCCCAGCGCTCGTCGCAGCGCGAACGCTGCAAGCAGCACAAGCACGCTCACGATTCCGAACACGAGCGGCGCACGCTGGTTGGGAATGAAGGCCATGGCGGCCACGATGGCGAGCATGGCAACAATGGCGAAGCGCGTAAGGTATGGGAATCCCCACATGCGCATCCGCAGCCGCTCGGGCATCTCCCGTTCCAGACGCCGGCGCAGCTTGAGCTGCGAAAGGGCGATCAGCACGTAGACAAAGATTGCCACCGTGCCGTAGGAGTTGACGAGAAAGGCGAAAACCTTGCCGGGCGACACATAGCTCATCACGACGGCTGCGTACCCGAAGGTGGTGCCCGCCAAAATTGCCGCGACCGGCACGCCGCGCGTGTCGAGTGCGGCAAACACGCGCGGCGCATCGCCACGACGTGCAAGCGCCATTAGCATTCGCGACGAGGCGAAGAGGCCTGAGTTCAGAGCCGACAGCACCGCGGTAAGAATGACGACACTCATTACGGTCGCGGCAGACGGGACGCGCAGCACCTCGAGCACGCTTACATAGGGTCGCTCAATGCGTGCAACATCGTTCCACGGCACAATGGCGACGACCAGGAAGATCGAGCCCACGTAGAAGGTCAGGACACGCCAGACCACCGACTGCATCGCCTGAGCCACGGCCCGTTCAGGTTCGGCGGACTCGGCTGCGGCGAGTGTCACGATTTCAGTGCCGAAGTAGAATCCGGTGGCGGCCACTGCCCCCGTCAGCACCGGCACGATGCCGTTCGGCATAAAGCCACCATGCGCCGTGAGGTGCTCGGCACCACCGGCTAGGCCGGGCCACAGGCCGAGGACAAAGACCGCACCCGCGCCTAGGAACAGGACGATGGCGAGGACTTTGATTGATGCAAACCAGAACTCCGCCTCGCCGTACGATCGTACCGAGAGCAAGTTAACGACTGTGAACAGAGCGACGAGCGCGAGTGTGAACTGCCACGGCAGTACTTGTGGCCACCACAGTCCGAGGAGCTTGGCGCCGGCCACGGCCTCGAGCGCGACCACGATCACCCAGAAGTACCAGTACATCCACCCGGTGAGAAAGGCGGCGAGCTCCCCGAGCGCAAGATGGCTGTATTCGTAGAAGCCGCCGACGGCGGGGTAGGCGACCGCCATCTCGCCGAGCATGCGCATCACGAGCACCACGAGCAGCCCCGTGATCGCAAAGGAAAGCACCGCGGCGGGTCCAGCGGCGCTGACGACGACACCGCTGCCGACGAAGAGACCTGCACCGATCACGCCGCCGAGCGCGATCATCTGCATGTGCCGCCGCTGCAGAGTGCGGCGAAGTCCGCTTGGCGCTTCCATCAGTGGCGCGGCTGCCGCGCACCTCGCAGGATGGAGAAACCACGCGCCGCACGCCGCGGCGCTTCGGATTGCAGCGACATCAAACGAACGCCTGGTACTTTTCGAGGAAACGCACTGGCTTCGTCAGGGCGTCGCGCCGGAACGGATCACCCAGTTCCTGAGTCACCATCAACTCGAGCACGGTGGTGCGGTGCTCACGCTGCGCCTGCGCGGCCGCGCGCAGCGCCGGGCCTACATCGGCGAGCCGATCCACGGTCACACCCTCGCAGCCAAAGGCGCGGGCCACCGCCGCCCAGCTCGGGTTCTCGAGATTGACTCCCTGATACCGGCGCGAATAGAAGTCGACGTGGTTTTTCTTTTCTGCGCCCCACTGCGCGTTGTTGAACAACACCACAGTCACGCCGATCTTCTGGCGCGCACAGGTGAGCAATTCGTTGAAACTGATGCCCCAGGCGCCATCGCCCACATAGGCGAAGGCCGGACGCTCGGGCGCTGCCAGCTTCGCGCCGCAGATGACCGGAAATGCATAGCCGCAGTTGCCGAAGCTCATGGCCGCGAACATTGAGCGCGGCGTCTCAAAGCGCAGGTATGAGTTCGCCACCGAACAGATGTTGCCGATGTCGGTGGAGACCATGCTCCCGGCCGGCATGGCCTTCTCGAGCTCCCGCAGCACCTGGCGCGGGTGCATGTACGGGGAATTGCGCGCGACTTCCAGCGAGTAGGGGTCGTGCTCGTGAGTCCAGCCGTCGAGCTCGCTGTCCCAGGCCTTTTTTTCCGCGGCGATGCGCGCCGCGCGTTCCGCACGATTGCTCGACGCTGCAAGCGTGCGACCCTTTAACCGCTCGATCAGGGCGGCGGCGGCGGCGCGCGCATCGCCATGAATGCCGACCGAGATCGGCTTCACGAGCCCGAGCATGCGCGGGTCGGTATCTATCTGGATGATCTTGGCCTCTTTCGGCCAGTAGTCGAGCCCGTGCTGCGCCAAAGTGCCAAAGGGACCGAGGCGCGTGCCGAGTGCAAGGACGACATCCGCCTGCGCGATGAGCTTCATGGCAGCCTTCGACCCCTGATAACCGAGCGGACCGACCGCGAGGATATGCGAGGTTGGAAACGAATCGTTGTGCAGGTAACTGCTGCACACGGGCGCGCCGAGGAGATCCGCGAGCGCAACCGCCTCAGCGGTTGCGCTCGCCATGATCACGCCGCCGCCGGATAGGATCACGGGAAACTTTGCCGCGGCAAGCGTGTCGGCGGCCGCATCAAGGGCCGCCGAATCGCCGGGTCCACGAGCGATGCGCAGCGGCGGGGAGATCACGGCGTCGATCGCGCCGTAGAAGAAGTCACGCGGAATATTGAGCTGCGCCGGGCCCATCTCGAGCATGGCGCGGTCAAAGCAGCGTGCCGCAATCTCGGCCATGCGCTTTGGATTATTCACGTGGCCCTGGTACTTGGTGATCTTCGAAAAGATGGGCAGCTGCTCGGTCTCCTGAAATCCCCCGAGCCCCAGTGACATTGACCCGGTCTCGGGGGTGATGAACACGACCGGCGAATGCGCCCAGAAGGCGGCCGCGACTCCGGTGACGAAGTTCGTCACTCCGGGCCCGTTCTGGGCGATGCAGACGCCGTGGCGACCCGACGCCCGGGAGTAGCCGTCAGCCATGTGAATGGCGCCTTGCTCGTGCGCCACCGCCACGAATTCAATCCCGGCTGCCGGAAAAATGTCCAGCGCATCCATGAAGGCCGAGCCGACGATCCCGAATACATGTGTAACGCCCTGCGCCGCGAGCGTTTCAACCAGGGCCTCGGAGGGACCCATTTTCTGCGACTGCCTCACCGGATTTTGACCCCGCTTTAAAATCTCGTTAATAGAGACATAACGTCTTCTTATTGCGCTAAAATAACCTTCATACCGCGGCATGGCAATCATGCATTCTTCTTTAGCGCGCTTTTCATACCGTTTACCGGAAACGGAGTTCGAGGGCCCATGAATAGCCGCGCGCTGTCATTTGTGGCGGAACCTGGAGAGATTGCGGGCGAAACATCCTCCACGTTGAAAGCCTTCGGTGTGCTTGAGGTGCTGGTGCGCGCCGGCCGCCCGGTCACGCTCTCGGAACTGATGCAGGCGACGGAGCTACCGAAGCCGACGCTGCACCGCGCGCTGGCGCTGTTCGAGGAGGCCGGATTTCTCGCGCGCGAACCGGGGGCGCGCGCCTACATCATTGGGGAGCGCCTTTCGCAGTTCGGGCTCGACGTGCTGCGCAACGATGGAGCTGCCACGCAGCGGCGCATCGTGCTGCGGCGTGTCGTGAGCGAGATCGACGAGTGCTGCAATCTCGCCGTACTCCAAAGGGGCGCGCTCATTTACCTCGACCGGGTCGAGGTGCCATGGCCGCTGCGCCTGCAGATTCCGGTCGGCGGGGTTGCGATTGCGCCGCATTGCTGTGCGAGCGGCAAGCTTCTCCTGGCATACGGGCCGCCCGCCGAACGTCAGCGTCTGGTGGAGCTGATGGCACTCGAGCGCTTCACCGAGCGCACGATTACGGACCGCCAAGTGCTGGCCTCGGAGTTCGACTGCATTGTGAGTTGCGGTTACGCGGTCGACGACGAGGAGTATGTGCTCGGAGTGGCATGCGTCGCGGTGCCGGTGCGCAACCCGCAGCGGGAGGTCATCGCGGCGCTCGCGGTGCAGGGCGCAACCGCGCGCCTGCCGCTGATGCGCGCCATCGAGTTCGTGCCACGCCTGCAAGCCGCCGCATCTGATATTGGATCCACCTTCGGCTGAGCGGAACGGGGATGCGCAGTTTTCGACGCGACGTGAGAACCACCGCGAAGTCATTGGAGATCGATATGGAACTGACGCTCGAGGCACTCGAACAGCACTGGCTGCCCTTCACCAACAACCGCGGGTTCAAGCGCGAACCGCGCCTGTTCGTGCGCGCGAGCGGCATGTATTACTGGAGCCAGAGCGGCAAGAAAATCCTCGACGCGAGCTCCGGCCTGTTCTGCAGCGCCGCCGGTCATTGCCGCCCTGAAATCGCAGCGGCCGTGAGCGAGCAGCTGCAGACCCTGGACTTCGTGCCGTCCTTCATGCGCGGCCATCCCGGCGCATTTGCGCTCGCGAACGGGATCGCCGCGCTCACCCCGGACGATCTCAATCATATCTTCTTCTGCAATTCCGGCTCCGAGGCCGTCGACACGGCTATCAAGATCGCCTTTGCCTATCACGCAGCCCGCAAGGAGGCGCAACGGACGTACTTGGTGTCGCGTGAGCGCGCATATCACGGCGTGAACATCGGCGGCACCGCGTTGAGCGGCATCGTGCGCAATCGCGAAACCTTCGGCGCACTGATGCCAGGTGTGCTGCATCTGCGCCATACGCTCCTGCCCGAGAACCGTTTCACGCGCGGCCTGGGCGCGAGCGGCGCGGAGCTCGCCGATGACCTGTTGCGATTCGTACAACTCGTTGGCGAGAAGCGCATCGCCGCGGTATTTGTCGAGCCCATCGCAGGTTCGACCGGCGTACTGGTTCCGCCGCGCGGCTATCTGGAGCGACTGCGCGAGATATGTGATCGCTACGGCATCCTGCTGGTGTTCGACGAGGTGATCTGCGGCTTCGGTCGCACTGGTGAGCCCTTTGCGGCGACCTCATTCGGCGTGACGCCCGATCTCATCACCATGGCCAAGGCCCTTACTAATGGCGCGCTGCCCATGGGGGCGGTCGCGGTGCGCGACGGCATCTACCGCACGATAGTCGATGCGGCGCCGGACGGTGCGACGGAATTCTTCCATGGCTACACCTATTCGGCGCACCCTGCGGCCTGCGCCGCGGGCCTTGCGACGCTCCAGATCTACGCGACCGAGCGTCTGTTCGCCAAGGGCCGCGAACTGTCGGACTACTTCCAGGATGCGATGTTTGCGCTGCAGGATTTGCCGGTCGTGAGCGACGTGCGGGGCCAGGGCATGCTCGCCGGCGTTGAAGTCAAACCGGGCAAGGCGCCCGGCATGCGCGGCACCGAGCTGCAGGCCAAGCTCTTTGATCGCGGGCTGCACGTCAAGACGACGGGAGACGTCGCGATTGTGGCACCCGCGTTCATTGCCAGCCGTGCGCAGATCGATGAGATGGGCGCGCTACTGCGCGACGCACTCGCGGCATACTAGCAGCGTAATGCGCAGCGACCAGGTCGCGTGCGCCACTGCCTAGCCGGCATGCACTAGCTTCCGTCAATCCGCAGCCGCTCGCAGTCAGTCGAAGTCTGTGGGCAGGTCTGGCCGCGCCGAATGCTCAAACATTTTATGAATCTGTGCCTGCGTGATGCGGCCGCCGGACAGCTCAGGAAGAGATTGCCTTGCGAAGAATGCCACTTCGGATGTTTCGACGCTTGGCCGCGCAGCGCCGCCCGTCAGCTCGCAGATAAAGAACATTTTGTAAATGGAGGCGGGGTGACGCGGGCGGTGCCGCTGCTTGCCATAGTCCCACACCGCAGCGAGCTTGAGGACCCTGCTCTCAAAGCCGGATTCCTCGGCAATCTCGCGGACAATGCATTCGGCGGCAGTTTGATTCACGTCTGCCCAGCCGCCCGGCAGAGTCCATCGACCGTCTCCAGTTTCCCGCACCATCAAGATTTTGTCGTCGATGAAGGCGGCGCCGCGCACATCCACCTTCGGGGTGGGATATCCGACTTCCCGGCTAAACAGATCGAGCACCTTTTCGAGATTCGCGCCAGATCCCTCGGCAAATATGGTCGATGCGAGCTCTCGAATGCGCTGGTAGCGCTGACGATCGAATGAATCCTCACTGAAGGTGAGACCCGTCTGCGCGATTGCCTGAAGTTCCCGTGCGATCGTCAACCAAAATGGATCATCCATCTATTCAATCCGGGTTCGCGAAAAAGACGGGGTCAGTTGCCGGCAAACGTAAGGCATGCGTCCAGTTCACGAGCACATTCTTCGGCGTTGCGGAAGAAGATCGTTCGCAATCGAGCAGCCTTTGCGCCCTCAAGGTTAGGAGGGTGGTCGTCGACAAAGACTGTTTCCTCCGCCGCAAGATTATATTGCGTCAGCAGATACTCAAAAACCGCAAGCTCTGGTTTGACCATGCGCACTTCGCCCGAAATGACAATACCGGCAAAGGCGTCCCAAAAATCGTAGCGCCGGCGGACATGGGCAAACAGGGAGACGGGCATGTTAGAAAGGCAATACAGCGGCACGCGCCGTTGACGCAGAGATCGAAGTACAGCGACCGTTTCTGGCTTCTCGATCAGCGAGTCTCGCACGATGTCCAGGAGCCGCGTCAATTCGGGCAGGGTACGCCCAGTCCGTTTCTGAACGCGCGCAAGCAATACGGGTTCGGTGATGTCGCCGCGGTCGTAGGCCAGCCAGTCCTTATGTCGGAATAGTGCATCCTGCATTGCATTTTGCTGCGCAGTGTCGGAGTAGCACGCTTCCAGGATTCGGCCGGGGTTCCAGTCCAATAACACGCCGCCAAGGTCAAAAATGACATTGCGTACCGCTGCCATTCGCGTTCTCCCAACATCCAGCCTGACGTAATCAGAACCATGGCGGCCATTTTAGAGTTGCGGGCGCGCCGAGCGCGGCTGTGCCGTACGACTCGCCTGATCCAACGTCCGCGCCGATTCATGGCCAATCCTGACGAGCTTTGCTGCCGCCACGCAACCGTCTCAATCCCCGCGAGACGCTGCGACGTCAGCCGTCGGTGCCGGAGCTGGGAGTATCCGCCGGTGCCGGGTTCTCCGGACGCTTCGTGCGCGCCTTGCGCAGCGCTCTCTTGGGTGCTGCCTGCGGTGCGCTGAATGCGAAGTCCCGCAGGCGGCTCGGCTGCAGCGCTCCGGCGCGCTCCAGAACCGGATACGCGGCGGAGCACAGGTGCGAGTGAATCCGCTTGAGGTCGCGCAGAATATCCAGGTCGAGCGAGATCGACTCTATCGTCTCGGGAGTGCATTCGCGCAGCCGTGTCAAATAGCGCTCCGCCGCGGTGAATTCTGTCGTGCGCAGCTGTGCCTTTGCAGCCACGAGCTGTCGGGCGACATTGATGTCGCCCGACATGAAGATGCCAACGGCGAGCTTCAAGCTGTCGACCACCTGCTGATGGAACGCCACGAGTTCCGCCTCGCCGTCCCTGGAGAACGTAATGCCGCGGCGGATCTTCTTGGCGGCAAGATCCATGAGATTCTTATCAATGATGTCGCCGATGTGTTCGAGATTGATGGCGAACGATACGATTTCCATCGCGCGATGGCCGTCACTGTCATCAAGGCTGTCGCGCGTAATTCGAGTCACGTACAGCTTCACGGCTTCATTCAGGCTGTCGACGGCATCGTCCATCCGGCTGATCTCGGTAACGAGCTTACGGTCGCTCGTGAGGAGCGCGGTCATCGTTTGACGCAGCATCGCTTCGATGAGGTCGCCCATGCGCAAAACCTCCCGGGCGGCGCACACGAGGCCAACAGATGGTGTCGCGGTCGCTGCGATGTCCAGATATATAGGTGCCGACGGGTCGGCAGCCTTCGTCTGCGCGGGCAGTGAGCGCGTGAGCATCCCGGCGAGCGCCGGCAGTGGCCCTATGAATGCGAGGGCGAGAACGACGTTGAATGCGGTATGGAAGTCGGCGGCGAGCCGCGCGGGATTGGGTTCAAATTGCAGCAGCTCGGCCGTGATGACATTCAGGAACGGCAACACCACGAAGCATCCCGTGACGCGCGTGATGAGATTGCCGATGGGCAGGCGGCGGCTCGCGGGGTTCCCGGGCTGGCTAGCCTCGATGAGCGGATTGACGGCGCTGCCAAGATTGGCGCCGAGCACCAGTGCGAGCGCGGCGACCGGGGTCACAAAGTGCGCCGTCGCCAGTGACATGACCAGGAGCACGACGGCGACGCTCGAGTGGGCGGCCCAGGTCAAAGCTGCGGCGACCACCAGGCAAAGAAAGGGCTGGCCCGTGATGGCGGCGAGAAACGCTTGCGCGGCGGGTGCGCTCTCCGCCGAGCCCAGGGTACCGAGGAGGATGTGCAGCGCGAGGAGCATGAGAGCGATGCCGATGGCGACGCGTCCGAGGTCGCGCGTGCGGGTGCGGGTGCTGCGTTTGAAAGCGATGACGCCCACGCACAGCAGCACCGGCGCCACGACCGATATGTTGAACGACAGGACCTGGACGACGAGGGTGGTGCCGACGTTCGCGCCGAGCATTACGGAAAGCGCCGGCACGAGGTCGACGGCGCCACCCGTCACGAAGGATGCCGTCATCAATCCGGTCGCCGTGCTGCTCTGGAGCAATGCCGTGACCAGAGCGCCGGCCAGAAACGCGCGGAGCCGATTGCGCAGCGCGACGCCCAGGATACGGCGCAGTTCGGCGCCAAAGGCGCGCACGACGCCGCTGTGGACCATGTGTAGGCCCCACAGCAGGAGTGCAACCCCGCCGATCAGATCTAGAAAGACTGTGCTGCCCATGTCAGGTGGTGCTTTGTCCGCCGGCCTCGGCCAGAAACAGTGGCGCAGTGATAGCGCGGGAAGGGCGCCAGTACCACGCACCGCGTCGCCATTCGGTCGACGCGCGCCTATCGCTCCACCGGGTTGTGACGGAGTGCCACATCGCATCGGTCGCCACGCCCGCGCTTTTGCGCGGCAGGCCGGGCCCACCGAGAGCGCAGTCGGCGCAGTTGCAGGAGCGCGCCTGGCCTCGCCGCTGAAGCTGGCCCGGGACTTCCGGGATCGGTTCTATCTGTCTCGGTGTCATCTCTTAGAGGTCCTGAAACCTCGCGATTTCGCGCATTACTGTCTTCGCTCTCCGCTTCCTGGTTCGAGCGCCTTCGCTCACCGCGGGTGCAGCGAGGATTGCAGGTTCGTCCCGCTCGGCACCGGTACAGGTCAGATGCTTCGGGGCCGGTGAAGCATGGGATCCGCAGCAGCTCGAGTGTGATGCCCGGCCCAGGGTCGGGTGGCCGCGCCCCCGATAACTGCAAGGAGCGCAAACAGGCCGGCGACGAGGGGGTTGTAATAAACGATCGCGACCAATGAAACAACTGCGATCGCGAGCGCGATGAGCGGAAAGACCGGGTAGAGCGGGGCGCGGAACGGCCGCTCGAGCTGCGGTTCCCGCCGCCTGAGGCGCATCAGGCTGAGCAGACTCATGATGTACATGACGATGGCGCCCAGCGCCGACATCGTGACAATGCTCGCCGTCAGTGGTTGACCGGCGATGGTCACGAGCTCATCCGAGTAGATGGCCGCGATGCCGACCGCGCCGCCGGCGAGTATGGCCAGGTGTGGCGTTCGCCAGCGTGGGTGGACGGTGGCCAGGAGCCGCGGCAGGAGTCCCGCACGCGCCAGCGCGAAAATCTGCCGCGAGTAGCCCATGATGATGCCGTGGAAGGAGGCGATGAGGCCGAGCAGACCTATCCACACCAGAAGGTGCAACCACCCGCTCTGGGCGCCGACCACGATCTTCATCGCCTGCGGCAGCGGATCGTTGATGTTCGCAAGCCGCGTCCAGTCGCCGACGGCGCCTGCAAAGATCATCGTGCCGAAGGCCAGCGCCACGAGTGTGAGGATCCCGAAAATATAGGCGCGCGGAATGGTGCGTTTGGGATCCTTAGCTTCTTCGGCGGCCATGGCGGCGCCTTCGATCGCGAGGAAGAACCAAATCGCGAAGGGAATGGCCGCAAAGAGCCCGCCGAGCATGCCGATCGAGGTCTGTTGTGCGCCGGCCCAGCCGTTGGTCGTGAAGTGCGACCAGGAGAAGCCACTCGACACCACGCCCATGAATATTAGGAGCTCAGCAATTGCGAGCACGGTCACCACGAGCTCAAAGGTCGCCGCAATGGTGACGCCGGCAATATTGAGCGCCGTGAACACCGCATAGGCGCCGACCGCGGCAGTGCGCGCATTCAGCGCCGGGAACTGCACGTTGAGGTAGGCGCCGATCGCGAGTGCAATCGCAGGCGGCGCGAAGATGAACTCGATGAGCGTCGAGAAGCCCGCGGCATAGCCGCCGAGCGGTCCGAAAGCGCGGTAGCTGTAGGCAAACGGACCGCCCGCATGCGGAATGGCGGTGGTGAGCTCCGTGAAGCTGAAAATGAAGGTCGTATACATGACCGCGATGAACACGGTCGTGACCAGAAAGCCCAAAGTTCCGGCTTGCGCCCAGCCGTAACTCCAGCCGAAGTATTCCCCGGAGATGACGAGTCCGACCGCAATACCCCAAAGATGCAGCCCGCTCAGCGTTTTTTTGAGGCCGGGTTCGCCTTCAGACATGCCGCGTCGCCCGCGGTCGCACCTGGGCCTGCAGCCAATTGCTGATCTCCAGGAGCCGCAACGCTTCATCCTCCATTGCGGGCCCGAGTCCGTGCTTCCACAGCAGTGCGGCCTCCGAAGGCATCGCCTGCAGGGCGCGCAGTTCGGCGGCGAACGTGGCGAGCGCCGGCTCGTCGGTGAACATACCCTCGCGCACGAGTGTGGTGCCGTAGCGTTCGGCGGCGGCGGCAATGTCGAGATAGTCGTATTCGGGGTGATACTGCACGCCCCAGAAGGTGCCGCGCCCATGCGTGAAGGCTGCCGCCTGCAGGCCCATATCGTTGGTGGCGAGGGCGACGGCGCCTGAGGGAAGCACGGCGATCTCGTCGCGATGCACGGTCGGCGCCTCGAAGGTCACGGGTTTGCCGGCGAACAATCGGTGCGTCTGGCCAGTCTCGGTGAGGAGGATGCGCCGTGCAAAACCAAACTCGCGGCCGCGCGGGTTGGCGCGAACCTCACCGCCCGCCGCGGTAACCGCCACCTGCAGTCCCCAGCAGCTGCCGAAGAACGGCACGCCCGCCGCAAACACCGCTTGGGCGAGCTCAATCTGACGCGTTACCGGTGGCCCCCCGTTGTAAACGTTGAGGGCAGAGCCCGTCATGGTGACGCCGTCGTAGTCGGCGACGCCGACACCGGCCGGAAAGGCGGGCTGCGCGTCCGCGGCGAGCACGATGTCGATGCGCAGTGCCGGGTCGATGTGGCGTAGCACGCGCGCGTAGCCGGTTCCCGAGTCGTAGCCGAGCGCGGCCGCCTGCCGTGCGCGGATCTCGGCCACGTTACCGTCGATGACCAGAATGCGCGGGCCCGTCACGCGGGGCTGCCCACGCTCCCGAGCTTGCCGTCTACCGCGGCCCGGAAGATGCGTTCGAGGATCGCGGGATTGAGCGTGATCGGGTTGCCGCCCGCCGACGGATCAATTGCCGCCTCGCGGCCAATGATCTCGGCCTTGTCGGCGTTGACGCCGATCTCGGCGAGCGAGTGCGGGATCCCGAGCTCGCGGCGCAGATGCAGGACCCGATCAAGGAAGCCCTCGAAGCCGCGCTCCGGCAGGTCGAGCACACGCGCAATGATGTCCGCCTTGGCTTCGATGGCGCTGCGGTTGAATGTCATGACGTACGGGAGGACTACGGCATTCGTCAGACCGTGATGCGTGTTAAACCACGACCCCACGGGGTGAGCGATGGCGTGCACGCCGCCCAGTCCCTTTTGGAAGGCCGTGGCGCCCATCGATGCGGCGGCCAGCATCTGGCCGCGTGCCTCGATGTCCGTACCGTCGGCGCACGCGCGCGGCAGAAATTCGTGAATGATGCGCATGCCCTCGAGAGCCACGCCGTCGGCGAGCGGATGGAATCCGGGTGCGCAGAACGCCTCGAAGCAATGCACGAACGCGTCCATGCCGGTTGCGGCGGTCACTGCGCGCGGCAGCCCAACCGTCAACTCCGGATCAGCTATGACGACGCGCGGCATCATCAGGGGATGGAAGATGATTTTCTTCTGATGCGTCTCCTCATTGAGGATGACGCCCGCCCGGCCGACTTCAGAGCCGGTGCCGGCCGTAGTCGGCACGGCGACGACCGGTGCAATCCCGGCAGGATCCGCCCGGGTCCACCAGTCACCGACATCCTCGAAGTCCCAAAGCGGTCGAGTCTGGCCGGACATGAAGGCAACCACCTTGCCGGCATCGAGCGCGGAGCCCCCGCCGAACGCGACGACGCCGTCGTGGCGTCCCTGGCGGTAGGCCGCAAGGCCGGCTTCGACATGGCGACTGGCCGGGTTGCCCCTGACAGCGCCGAAGAGCGCGGCATTCTTGAGCGCCGCGAGTGCGTTCCTGATCATCGGCGCGCCGATCAGTCCTTCATCCGTGACGAGCAGCGGTCGCGCAATGCCCGCGCGCGCGCATGCCGCCGCAAGCTCGGCGATGCGGCCGGGACCCGCCCAGATGGTCGTCGGATAGTTCCAGTTACCGCGCAGCTCCGTGCTCATGTCGTTACCCTGAAGTGAAAGGACTTCGGTCGTGTCAACTGCTCGAAGCCGACGCGCGACAAGGTGCAGCCGCGCCCGGAATTCTTGACCCCGGTCCACGCGAGCGCGGGATCCAGGTAGTCACAGCGGTTCAGAAAAACCGTGCCGGTCTCGAGCGCATCGCCAAGCGTCTCGGCGCGCGCCGCATCCGCGGAGAATATCGCGGCGGTGAGGCCGAACTCACTGTCGTTCATGAGTCGCACGGCTTCTTCGTCCGAGGCGACCCGCATGATGCCCACCGCCGGCCCGAAGGTCTCTTCGCGCATCATGGGCATCGAATGGTCGACGCCGACCAGCACTTGCGGCGCAAGATAGGGCGTTCCGCGCGCCGACGCCGCGAATCGCGTCTCATCGACGAGCTGGCTCGCGCCGCGGGCGAGCGCATCGCGCACCTGGGCGCGAACCGCATCGGCCGCGGCCGCGCGCACCAGCGGCCCGAGTGTCGTTTCCGGATCGAGCGGTGATCCCAGCCGGTATTGCTGCGCGAGCCCGACGACCCCTGCGACGAACTCATCGTAGCGCGCCGCCGCGACGTAGATGCGCTTGATGCCGCAGCAGGATTGCCCGGAATTGAAGAAGGCGCCGTCGGTGAGCGTTTCGATCGCGTGCCCCAGGTTGGCATCAGCGCGCACGTAGGCGGGGTCCTTGCCGCCCAGTTCCAGGCCCGCGGTCGCAAAGCCCGCGGACGTCGCCCCGACCACGGCCCGGCCGCCGGCGACGGAACCCGTGAAGCAGACACTGGCAACCCGCGAATCCGCCATCAACCGTGCGGTGTCCTCATGCGATAGATGCAGGTATTGAAAAACACCAGCGGCGACGCCGGCGGCGGCGAAGGCCTCGAGGAAGCGCTCGGCGCACAGCGGTGTCTGGTGCGAGTGCTTGAGCACGACGGCATTGCCGGCAATGAGCGCCGGCAGCACCGCATTGACGGCCGTCAGGTATGGGTAGTTCCAGGGGGCGACGACCGCGACGATGCCGAGCGGCACGCGTTTGATCTGGCGCTTGAAGCCGGCCTTGACGCCGGGCTCAACGGGTGCGAGCGCCGTCGCTGCGACATCCAGCATGTAGCGCGCCCGCTCCTCAAAGCCGCGAATCTCGCCGGGCGCGTGCCGAATCGGGCGTCCCATCTGCCAGGTGATTTCGGCGGCGATCTCAGTAGCTCGCGCGACAAACGCATCGACCGCCCGCGAGAGAATCTCGCAGCGTTCGGCAAGCGGTAGAGCAGCCCACGCCGCCTGCGCGCGTGCCGCCGCGTCGAGCGCCCGATCGATGTCTTCAGCCGCCGCGAGCGGCCGCTCGACGTAGATTCGGCCGTCGACGGGACTCACCGTTCTTAGAATGTTGCTCATGCCTGTGCTTTAAATGATTTCGAAGTAGCGGGCCAGTTCCCAGTCGGTGACGGCCTTGCGGAATTCGCGTTCTTCCCACTGGCGCGTCGCCGCGTAATGCTCAACGAACGCATCGCCAAAAAGCGCGCGCGCTGCTTGGGATGCGGCGAGGCGCTCGGCAGCCTCATAGAGCGTACCCGGGAGCTGAAGTTCGGCCGGGTGGCGGCGGTCATAGGAGTTGCCCACGATGGCCGGCCCGGGCTCAATGCGGTGCTCGATGCCCCAGAGCCCCGATCCGATTGCGGCGGCGAGTGCGATGTAGGGATTGATGTCGGCGGCGGCGATCCGGTACTCGACGCGCTGGCTGGCGGCGCCGCCGCGGATCACGCGCAATGCCGTCGTGCGGTTCTCCACCCCCCAGGTGGCGGAAGTCGGCGCCCAGAATCCGGGCACCAGCCGCGAGTAGCTGTTCACCGTGCAGGCGACCATGGCCAGGAGCTCCGGCATCAGCGCCTGCTGGCCGCCGACGAACCAGCGCATGGTGTCCGATATGTCGTGCGGCTTCGAGGAATCGTGGAAGACGCGTTCGCCATTGCTCCCGTTGAGCGAGATATGCAGATGGCCGCTCTGACCGGGAACGCTGTTCGACCATTTGGCCATGAAGGTCGCCATGAGCCCGTTGCGCTGCGCCAGCACTTTGGCGAAGGTCTTGAAGAGCGCGGCGCGGTCGGCCGCTTCGAGCGCCTCGCAATAGATGAGCGGCGCCTCAAGCACGCCGGGGCCGGTCTCGGTGTGCAGGCCCTCGATCGGAAAGCGCATCGCGGCGCCCAGGTCGAGGAGCTTGTGGTAGATGTCCGAGTGCACCGAGTTTCGCAGCACCGAGTAGCCGAAGGAGCCCGGCGTCATGTTCTGCAGGCGCCGGTAGCCTTTCTCGCGCACCGACTCCGGCGTCTCCGTGAACAGGAAGAACTCGAATTCAGCGGCCGCGCTCACTCCGAAGCCCATGCCGGCCGCACGCTCGAGCACCCGCCGCAGCGTGCCGCGCGGACAAACCGCCTCGGCCGTTCCGGCGAATTCGGCAAGAAACAGCGCGGTCTTCGGCTCGAAAGGAATATCGCGCCGGGTCCCCGGCAGCACCCGCACCATGGCATCCGGATAGGCCGTGTGCCAGCCGGTGAATTTCACATTGTCGTAAAGCTGGTCGTTCGAGTCCCAGCCCAGGACGACATCGCAGAACCCGAGGCCCTTGTCCAAAACAGAAAGGAACTTGTCGCGGGCGAGGTACTTGCCGCGCAGGATGCCATCGGTATCGAAAACGCCCACCTTGACGTACTCGATGCCGCGCTCCGTCACGAACTCGCGGGCGGCGGTGATCTCCTCTCGGCGGGCTCTATTGCTCTCGTCTGCGCGCGCATCTTGCATGAGTATCCCCAGTGGGCTCGAATGATTATCTGCGGCGGCCATCGCACGCCGGCTGAACCGCGCCACGGTACTGCCACGACGCGGACGGCCTATCATACCGTGGACCAAGCCGCGACCTGGATTGGCGGCTGTGGGAATGGCCGCGCCACCCGGCTTGCAGGCCCCCGACCCGATTGCATCGCGCGACACGAGCGGGCGCGTGAGTGCCGATCGCGAAACCGCGCGCTACGCTACTATCGGTGCGCGGCGCTCAAGCGCCGCGCGATCCCACTTCGCAAGCTTGGCGCCCTGTTCGTAGGTGGATTGCACGAACGCACGAACCGCCGCCTCAGGCGAATTTGCAGTGCGCACCGCTTCATAGGGCAGGATGAACTCGCCGAGCTCCTGATGAAAGAAAGCTTCCCGCGGTTGCACCTTCGCGTCCTTGAATCCTGGCGGGGCGGGCACCGCATAGGCGTACAGGGCCGGTTCGAGGAGCGCCCCGCTGCCCGGCCAGAATCCGTGGCTGATCACTTCGTGCGAATAGGCGTCACGAGCGAACGCGGGACCGGAGGGTGGCGCTGCGGCCCTGCCGGAGAAGCGCGTCAAAGCCAGATCGAAGCTTCCCCAGAAAAAATGCGAGGGGCTGCACTTGCCGACAAACCCGCAGCGCTCCTCGGTGAATAGCTCACTCAAATGGGCCACGATGCGCCAGAAGCGGTTGGCAAATACAGGATCATAGGATGCGTGCACCGTGTCGTCTTCGAAGCGGATCGGCGCGGCAATCTCAACGGGCATGGTCCAGATTTTCACCCCGAACCCCATGTCGCTCAGCACCGCCATCAGCTCACGGTAAAAGTCAGCGACGGATCGCGGCGCGAGCCGCAGTGCCCGCTCGGCCCCGTCGGAGGTGTGAATCAAAAGATCGTGCGATATGAAGTCGAATTCCAAAGTGAAAAGCCGGCCGCTGTGAGGCAAAGGCCGAGTCGCGAGGCCGCGCGCGGTGACATGCAACGCCACACCCCAGCAATGATTGAGGGGCGGAGCGAGCGCGAGCGCAATCTTCCCTACGATCTGCGTCCACATGTGCAGCGTGCCGTAGGTATCCTTCCAGGCCTCATACGGCAGCGCCGGCCAGAGATCTTCAAGCATAGTGCCGCCATTCTGCCATACCGGTCTGGTAATCGGCCCGCGGCCCCGCGATGGTGATCGAAGGGTTCGCTTGATGAGAAGGAGGCCGGATCATGACGGTTCCTGGCCACGATCCGCCGTCATACAGCGCAAAACCGCGGCACGCCCCAGGCATGCGAATCTGATCGCTGACCTCGCCCGGGGTAAGATTCAGATGCGCCAGGGCCCGCGCGGGCAAGTTCACGGGCGCGGGTTTGCAGAATACGAGCGCGTACGCCCGCGGGGAGCACTTCATGTTGGGTAATGTCGGATTTCCGCAATCGCGGGGCACAGCGAGAACCAACCTCAGCGCGCGCCGCGTTCGCTCCGCATGATCAAAAGCGCCCGCATTGTCGTGGTAGGCGGCGGGGTCATGGGCGCAAGCCTGCTGTACCACCTGGGGCTGGAGGGATGTACCGACACTCTTTTGGTGGAGAAAAGCGAACTTACATCAGGTTCCACCTGGCACGCCGCGGGCCAATGCCCAAGCATCACCGGAAGCTACAACCTTGCGAAGATTCACGCCTACAGCAACCAGTTATATCCGCGGCTGGAGGCGCTGACCGGGCAGTATGTGAGCTGGCATGCGTGTGGGGGGTTGCGTCTTGCAACCAATGCGCATGAACTCGCGTGGCTTCAGCATGTTTACGGGTATTCGAAGAGCATCGGCTTCGGCATGGAGATCGTCGGCCTCGACGCCATCAAGCGCTTAAATCCGTTCCTGACGACCGACAATGTGGTCGCCGCCGCATGGACCACTGATGACGGCCACGGCGACCCCTCGGGTCTGTGTAATGCGCTCGCAAAAGCTGCACGCGACCTCGGTGCCACCGTGCAGCGCCACAACCGTGTCATCGACATTCGCCAACGTCATGGCGGCGAGTGGGAGGTCGTCACCGAGCACGGCACGATTGTCGCAGAGATGGTCGTCAATGCAGCCGGTTGTTACGCGCGCGAGGTTGCAAAGATGGTGGGTAGCGACGCGCCCATCACCAATATGCAGCACCACTACGTCGTGACGCATCCCATTCAGGCCTTCATCGAGCGCGGCGAAGAGATTCCCGTCATGCGCGATCCCTACACGTCGGGTTATTTCCGGCAAGAGCAGAAGTCCGGCCTGATCGGCATCTACGAGGGGGAGGGATTGCATGAAGCGTGGGCGCCGCGCGGCTTTCCCGAGTGGCAAGCAGCGAATGAGCTCTTCCCGGAAGACGTGGACAGGATTGCTCCCTGGCTCGAACGAGCGATCGAGCGCATGCCCATCTTTGGCGAGGCGGGCATTCGGCGCGTGATCAACGGCGCCATTCCGCACACGCCCGACGGAGCTCCGCTACTCGGTCCTGCCGCGGGCTTGAGAAATTTCTGGATGTGCTGCGGCGCATCGTTTGGCATCGCCCAGGGCGGCGGCTGCGGCAAGTATCTCGCGCAGTGGATATTGCACGGCGACGCTGAGATCAACATGACTGAATTTGATCCGCGACGCTTCGGCAAGTTTGCGCACGAAACCTACGTGCGCGACAAAGTGTTCCTGGACTATCGCCTGACGTTCACGACGCGCAGACCCGGCGAAGAAGAAGCGGCGGGGCGACCGCAAAAGATGAGTCCCCTGTATGAGAGGCTTAAGGCGCAGGGTTGCGTATACACGGAGACATTCGGGTGGGAACGACCGAAGTGGTTCTCCCTTGATGGGCGGGTCGAGGATTACGCGTATGCGCGCAACAATGTTTTCGACGTCGTACAGAACGAGGTCGCGGCAGTGCGGGAGCGGGTGGGAATCCTCGACCTGACGGGCTTCGCCAAGTTCGACATCAGTGGCCCACAGGCCGAGTCTTATCTGAATCGCATCTGCGCTAACCAGGTTCCGCGCAAAGTGGGCGGCGTTGCGCTGGTGCATTTACTGTCACCGGGCGGACGTATCCTCGGCGAGATGACCGTCAGCCGCCTGGCGGAGGATCGCTTTTACGCGCTGTCGGCCGCGGCCGCCGAGCTACGCGACGCCGACCTGCTGACGCAAGGTCTGCAACCTCAGGAGGAGGTGCGGATCGAGAACGCCACCGAGGCTCGCGGCGTGCTCGTATTGAGCGGCCCGCGCTCCCGCGAGGTGCTGAGTCGCCTGACCGATGCGGATTTGGGCAATGAGCAGTTCCGCTGGCTCACCGCGCGCGAGATCAGCGTCGCGGGACATCCGCTGCGCGCGCTGCGCGTCAGCTATGTCGGCGAGCTTGGCTGGGAGCTGCACGCCCCGATGGCATCGCTCGGGGCACTGTACGACGCCATCTGGGCGCAGGGCCAGGCGGTCGGTATCGCGAACTACGGACTGTACGCCGTCAACAGCATGCGGATCGAGAAAGGCTACAAAGCCTGGTCAACGGAGCTGACGAATGAGCTGACCATGCTGGAAGCGGATATGGCGCGCTTCGTCAATCTCGGCAAGGGCGACTTCGTCGGCAGGGCGGCGACGCTCGCCCAATCGCCGCGGCCATTCAAAATCGCCTACGCCGAACTCGAGGCCACCGACACGGACGCGCGCGGCGGTGAGCCTGCGCTCGATGGGGATCGCTGTATCGGCGTCACGACATCCGGTGCCTATGGTCACCGCGTCAGGAAGAGCCTGCTGTTTGCGTGCGTCGAGCCGCAATTCGCAGTACCCGGCAGCATCTTCGATGTGCTCGTGCAAGGCGCGCGCCGCCAGGCTACCGTGCTCGAACAAGCGGCCTACGATCCGGAAAATCTGCGCATGAGGGCTTAGTTGATGGCCATCGGTCTGCCCGCGCGTGCGCGGGTCGTCATCGTCGGCGGGGGCGTCATCGGGTGCTCCGTTGCCTACCATCTGAGCAAGCTCGGTTGGAGCGACATCGTTCTGCTCGAGCGCAAACAGCTAACGAGCGGTACGACTTGGCATGCCGCCGGCCTCATCGGTCAATTGCGCCAGAGCGTCAAAATGACGCAGCTGGCGCGTTACACGAGCGAGCTGTATCGCGGACTCGAGGCCGAAACCGGCCAGGCGACCGGCTACCGGCAATGTGGCTCCGTGTCGGTCGCGACCACGACCGGGCGCATGGAGGAGTTGCAGCGCAATGCCTCGATGGCGAAGGTCTTCGGCCTCACCGTCAACGTGGTGGGGCCCAACGAAATCGCTTCGCTGTATCCGCTTGCCAATCTCGATGACGTCATCGGCGGTATTTACATTCCGAGCGACGGCTACGCCAACGCGGTCGATGTTACGCAGGCGCTCGCCAAAGGCGCGCGCCGCGGCGGCGCGCAGATCTTTCAGGATACGAAGGTGACCTCCATCCTCCATGATGGACGACGGGTGAGCGGCGTTGAGACAACGCAGGGACGCATCGCTGCGGACTACGTCGTCCTTTGCGGCGGCATATGGACGCGCGATCTTGCCGCCGCCATCGGCGTGACCGTGCCGCTGCACGCCTGCGAGCACTACTACGTGCTGTTTCAGGATGTCCCGGGATTGAGTACCGACCTGCCAGTCCTGCGTGACTATGATCACTGCAGTTACTTCAAGTACGACGCCGGCAGGTTACTGGTCGGCGCCTTCGAACCGCAGGCGCGCCCGTGGGGCGCCGGCGGTATTCCCGATGATTTCTCGTTCGGCGAGATCGAAGGCGACTTCAGCCACTTTGAGCCCGTGCTGCTTGATGCCATGCAGCGAGTGCCGGCGCTGGAAAAAGCCGGAATCCAAAAGTTTTTTTGCGGCCCGGAGAGCTTTACTCCGGATGTGCGCTACCAGCTCGGCGAGTCACCGGCTCTCGCGAACTGCTTTGTGGCGGCAGGACTTAACTCCATCGGCCTGCAGTCCGCGGGCGGCATCGGCAAGGTCGTATCCGAATGGATCCGCGATGGGCATCCGCCGCCTGATCTATGGGAGGTCGACGTTCGGCGTAACATGCCCTTCCAGATCAATCGCAAATATCTGCAGGCGCGCGTCTCGGAAACCCTGGGTCTGCTGTACGCCACGCATTGGCCGTTCCGCCAATACGAGTCGGCACGCGGCGTGCGCAAATCGGCGCTGCATGACCGCTTAGCGCGCGTCGGCGCATGCTTCGGCGAGGCATTCGGCTGGGAACGCGCCAACTGGTACGCGCCGCCCGGCGTCGAGCCGAAATACGAGTATAGCTACGGTCGCCAGAATTGGTTCGAATACAGCGCCCGTGAACACCGAGCGGTGCGTTCGGCAGTGGGGCTGTTCGATCAATCCTCATTCGCGAAATTTCGCCTCGAAGGCGACGATGCCACCCGGGTGCTCAATCGCGTATGCGCCAATGATGTGGCGGTTGCGCCCGGCAAGATAATCTACACGCAGTGGTTGAACGAGCGCGGCGGCATCGAGGCGGATCTCACCGTGACGCGCTTGAGCGATTCGGCCTATTTGATCGTGACCGGCGCTGAAACCGAAACGAAGGACTTCGGCTGGCTGCAACGGCATCTCGATCCGGGCGCGCATTGCGTCCTGACCAACGTGACTTCCGCCATGGGTGTCATGTCGCTGATGGGGCCGCGGGCGCGGGAGCTGCTGCAGTCACTCACCCCGAACGATCTTTCGGACCGTGCTTTTCCGTTCGCGACCAGCCGGACAATCGAACTGGGCTATGCCCTGGTGCGCGCCTCGCGCATTACCTACGTCGGCGAATTGGGTTGGGAACTGTACGTCCCGACCGAATTCATGCTGGACGTGTATGACACGCTGGTCACGGCAGGCGTGAACTACGGCTTGGTGCATGCGGGCTATCACGCATTGAATTCGCTGCGAATCGAGAAGGCATATCGACATTGGGGACACGATCTCACCGACGAGGACACGCCGCTGGAGGCGGGTCTCGCCTTCGCGGTAAAGTTCGATAAGGCGGGCGGATTTATCGGGCGTGAGGCACTCTTGCGGCAACAGCAATCAGGACTATGTAAGCGCCTCGTACAATTCAAGCTCAAATCCCCGGAGCCCTTGCTGTACCACAATGAGCCAATATGGCGGGGCGACTCGATCGTCGGATCCATTCGCTCCGCCATGTACGGCCATTCGCTCGGCGCGGCCGTGGGACTCGGGTACGTCAGCGTGCCGCAGGGCGGCACCGATGCCATCGGTGCTGATGATTACGACATTGAGATCGCGGGTATTCGCTGCCCGGCGAGCGCGTCGCTACGATCGATGTATGACCCGCAGAACGAGTGCATCAAACGATGAGCGCCGGGACCACTGCAAATCGGAGAAAGACCCGATGAAGAATTCCGTCATTGCGCCCTTGGCCGCGCAGACGCGGCGCGGCTATAGCCTCGATCGCCCTTTCTATTGCGACGATGCGGTGTTCGCCGCGGACATGGAGCAGGTCATCGGCCGCAAGTGGATCGTCGCCGGCCACGTCGACCGCGTGCGCAAAAAAGGTGACTATTTTCTGTTCCAGATCGGGCACGAGTCGATCATCATAGTCCGCAGCGACGCAGCGACGATCAACGCGTTCTACAACGTGTGCCGGCACCGCGGCTCATTGGTCTGCACGGAGCCGAGCGGCAGAGCCGCGCGTTTGACCTGCGGTTACCACGCCTGGACCTACGCACTGGATGGCGCGTTGATCGCCGCACGCCTGATGCCAGCGGATTTTTCGAAAAAGGATCATGGTTTACATCGTTGCCATGTCAGGGTGTTTTGCGGTTTCATCTTCATCAACCTGTCCGATCAGGAACCCATCGACTTCGACGCCTCCTTCGGCGACCTCGCGCCGTATCTGGACTTTCACGGCTTCGCCGACGCGAAAATCGCTTACTCACACTCCTACCCCACGACGGCGAACTGGAAACTCGTCGTCGAGAATTTCGTCGAGTGCTATCACTGCGCGACGGCGCACCCGGAGTTCTGCTCGATGCATCCTCCCGAGGCGCTCGTGGCTTTCGGTGCGGGGCCGAGCTCCGGTCCGAGCGATGCAGTGGAGAAGTATCTGCCGACGGTAAGAGCGTGGGAGCAGCGCGCCGCAGCGCTCGGCCGTCCGATCGGTACGGTTGATGACGGCCCGCAGTCCTCGCACCTGCGGCTGCTGCTGCAGCGGACCATCCGCGAGGGCTATGAAACCGAAACGCCGGACGGGCGCCCCGCCGCCTCATTGATGGGCAAGCGTCGCGGCTTCGATCAGGGGCGCATGTACCTGTCGTTCAGCCCCTTCACGCAGGTCGTCGCGACCAATGATTTCGCTGTGTTGTTTCTGTTCACGCCGCGCAGCACCATGCACACCGACGTGGATCTTTATTGGCTCGTCGACGGCAAGGCGGCGGACGTCGATGTCAAAAGAATGATTTGGGGCTGGGATGAAACCACGAAGCAAGACAAGAAGATCACCGAGAACAATCAGGCCGGCATTCTGTCGAAGCGTTATCAGCCTGGCCGTTACTCGGACCAGGAACGACGCGTCGTAACTTTTCAGGAATGGTATCTCGCTCAGTACGGCTATGCGCTTGCCTGAGTAGCGGGCGACGTGAGCAATTCGTCGAGGCGTCGCGGGGAGGGCATAGACCGAGAAGATGCGCGCTCCTTGACGCCGGATTCAAGTCCGGCGCATCTTGGGGGCGGCGAGCAGCGAACGCCGCGCCATCATATTAGATTAATGCCATGACAAGACTTGAGTTTGCACTAGCGGGCATGCTCCTGTTTCCAGCAGTGACGGTGTACGGGGACTCTGCGGCGCCTGCGTGTGTGGATGCCCTCGAACAGGTCGCTACCCTGAAGACACGATCGCCGGTGTACAAGCTGACGGGTGACGGCCAGCAGCAATACATTAGCGACGCGGACAGGCCCGCGGAAATCTCACGACTCCAGCAGATCATCGATGCAAACTGCAGCGCGAACCCGCAGGCGAGGAGCAACGAGGAATCCGAGGCTCAGCGGCTGCACGCCGTGCGCTCACCGGACTGCACCGCCGAGCGGGACAAGCTATCGCTGATGGCAAAGCCTGGGTCTCACGACTCGCCCGACAGTGTTGCCGAGCAGCGCAAGCGTGTCATTGAGAGATGTTCGGTCGTCGGGACCCCGGTGAATGTCTGGCTCATACAGGTGTGGATCCGCCCGCACTGAGTACGCGCTGAGCGCACCGCTGATCGTTACAGCGGGCGCCCAAGCTGCCTCAACGCTGCATCCGCAGGAGCTCTTCCATCGGCATCATGTTGGCGTTCAGGTTCGCCATGATGATCATTGAACCAAACACCACAAGCCCGACGACGAAGATTCCGAAGGCGAGCGCAAGAAAATTGTTGGTTTGGTCCGGTGCGCTCGAGATATTGAGAAAGAAGACCAGATGCACGCCCATCTGCGCAATCGCGAGCGCAGCAAGCAGAACCGGAACCCCGGGCGCCCAGACGAGGTGCGTTCCCGCCGCCCAGAATGAGGCGAGAGTGAGTACGACGGCGAAGCCGAATCCAGTCAGGTACTTCGGCAGGCTACCGTGGGCGCCCGGTGCGCTACCGCCAGCTTCATCCGTGTCGTCGCCGTGCGCAGCCATCAGCCCGCTCCCAGATACACAATGGTGAACACGCCGATCCACACAATATCGAGCGTGTGCCAGAACAGGCTGAAGCAGAGGAGCCGGCGGATGATTACGGGCCGAAAGCCGAGCGTTGCAGCCTGCGCCAGCATCACCAGGAGCCAGCCGAGGCCGAGCGTCACGTGCAACCCGTGCGTGCCCACAAGTGAAAAGAAGGCGGACAGGAAGGCGCTGCGTGTGGGCCCTGCGCCTTGGGCAATGAGCCGCGCGAATTCCGAAACCTCGAGGGCTATGAACGAGGCACCGAGGAGGAAGGTGACCGCACCCCAGAGATAGGTTGGCGCGGCGATGCGCTTGACGCACGACATCGCGAAGAGCCCGCAGGTGAAGCTGGACGTCAGCAGGCAAGCTGTCTCGAGGAGCACCTTGCCACGGTCGAAAAGCTGGACTCCCGCAGGTCCGCCTGCCGTCTGACCCGAGAGCACGGCATAGCCCGCAAACAGTGTCGCGAAGATTACGATGTCGCTCAACAGGAACAACCAAAACCCGAATGCCACGAAGTCGCGCGTTGCCGCGGGGCCGCGCCTTGAGTACGGCACTTCGTCATCACCCAAAAATTCGGGCGTGCCCGTCGTGTCGAGAGCGCTCATACGGTTGCTCTGCCGTTGGAGCGGGCGCGCTCAAGTGCGGCGAGAGTCTCGACGGGAATTTCGATCTCGCCGTCCACGCGCCAGGCGTGCACGAGTGCTGTCGACACGATTCCGGCCAGGCCCGCCACCGCCATCCACCAGATGTGCCAAATGAGCGCAAAGCCCATGATCACAGCGAAGAACGCCGTCACGAATCCCGTGGCGCTCGACTTTGGCACCAAGATCGCCTCGTAGCTGCGCTCCGTGGACGCGGTGCTCGACTCGTTCCTTTCCCGCTTCATCTGCCAGTACGCATCGATACCGTGCACCTGCGGTAGCCGCGCGAAATTCCACGGTGGCGGCGGCGAGGACGTCGACCATTCCAGCGTGCGGCCATTCCAAGGGTCACCGGTCAGATCGCGTCGCCGCTCGCGCGTGCGGATGCTGACCACGAGCTGCACGATCGTGAGCACGAGACCGGCCAAAATGACAACCGCACCCGCCAGTGCAATCCGCATCAAAGGCTGCCAGCCCGTGTCGGCATAATGCTGCATGCGCCGGGTGGCGCCCATCAATCCCAGGGCGTAGAGCGGCATAAAAGCAAGATAGAACCCGATGAACCAGCACCAGAACACGGCCTTGCCGAGGCGCTCATCGAGCGTGAAGCCGAATGCCTTTGGAAACCAGTAGGTGTAGCCTGCGAATGCACCGAACAGCACCCCTCCGATGATGACGTTGTGGAAATGCGCCACCAGGAACAGGCTGTTATGCAGCACGAAATCCGCTGGCGGCACGGCCATCAACACGCCCGTCATGCCGCCGATCACAAAGGTGACCATGAATCCGAGCGCCCAATAGACTGGCACATTGAAGCGGATGCGCCCGCCGTACAGAGTGAAAAGCCAGTTGAAGACCTTCACCCCCGTTGGAACTGCGATGATCATCGTCATGATCCCGAAGAAACTGTTGACGTCGGCGCCGGCGCCCATTGTGAAGAAATGGTGCAGCCACACCATGAAGGACAGCACGCAGATCGCCATCGTTGCGATCACCATAGAGCGGTAACCAAACAAAGCCTTGCCGGAAAACGTTGCGATCACTTCGGAGAACACCCCGAACGCGGGCAGGATCAGGATGTAGACCTCCGGATGGCCCCACGCCCAGATGAGATTCACGTACATCATCGCGTTGCCACCGAGATCGTTGGTGAAGAAATGGAACCCGAGATAGCGGTCGAGCAGCAGCATCGCAAAGGTGGCGGTCAGGATCGGAAAGGCGGCGATGATCAGCAGACTCGAGGCGAGCGCCGTCCAGCAGAAGATGGGCATCTGGCTGTAGCCCATCCCCGGCGCGCGCAGCTTTAGGATCGTCGTCGTAAAATTAATGCCGGTAAACAGCGTTCCCACGCCGGATATCTGCAGCGCCCACAGGTAGTAGTCAACACCGACGCCCGGCGAGTAGGCAAGCTCGGACAGCGGCGGGTAGGCAAGCCAGCCGGTGCGCGCGAATTCGCCGACGACCAGTGAGAGATTGACGAGCAGTACGCCCGTGGCAGTAAGCCACAAGCTCACGGAGTTGAGGACCGGGAAGGCGACGTCGCGAATGCCGAGTTGCAGCGGCAGGACGACGTTCATCAAGCCGATAACGAAGGGCATCGCCACGAAGAAGATCATGATCGTGCCATGCGCGGAGAAGATCTGGTCGTAGTGTTCGGGTGGCAGGTAGCCTTGAGCGCCGCCGGCGGCCATCGCGAGCTGCGAGCGCATCATGATCGCGTCAATGAATCCGCGGACGAGCATCACGAGCCCGAGCAGCACATACATGACGCCGATGCGCTTGTGATCGACGCTGGTGATCCACTCGCGCCACACATAGGGCCACCAGCCCTTTGCGGTCACAAGCGCGAGCATGGCGGCGATGGCGACGACGACGAGGACCGCGGCAGCCATGGGGATGGGCTGATCGAATGGAACGGCCGTCCAGGTAAGCTTGCCCAGCATGTCAGCGCCTCGGCGGCGGCGCGCTCGCGCCGGAGGGGTCGCCAGCGGGCGGCATCACGGCCGCAGTTGCACCACTCATTATCACGGTCTCGAATAATTGCGGTGCGACGCTGCCAAACGTTGCCGGCGCTGCGGCGGTGCCGGGTCGCGCAAGCTGCGCGTAGCTCGCGGCGTCGAGCATCCCGCCGTGTGCGCGCGTCGCGGCGAGCCATTCCGTAAATGCGTCACGCGGGAGCGCGATGACGTCGAAGCGCATGTCGGAAAAACCGTCGCCGCTGAACTGCGCGGACAGTCCGGGATAGGTGCCGGGCCTTTCGGCCTGCAGGTTCAGCCGCGTCACCATGTGCGACATCGTGTAGATCTGACTGCCGAGCTGTGGCACGAAGAAACTGTTCATGACGCTCGCCGAAGTGAGGCGGAAACGGATCGGCGTGCCGGCGGGTACGACCAGGCGATTGACTGCGGCGACTGCCTGATCCGGGTATATAAAGAGCCACTTCCAATCCAGCGACACGACCTCGACTTCTATTGGCGCGACGGTAGAGCGGATCGGCGTGCCTGGATCGAGATCGTGCGCGCTGATCCAGGCGATACCTCCCAGGAACATGATGATGAGCGCTGGGATCGACCAGGTGACCAATTCGATTCGACCCGAATACGACCAGTCTGGCAAATAGCGTGCTCTGTGGTTACCCGAGCGGAACCACCAGGCGAAGACCAACGTAAGCAGGATGACCGGTACGACCACGGCGAGCATGATCGCGGTCGCGTTCAGCAGAATCGTTCGCTCCGCTACCCCGATCGGGCCCTGGGGGTCAAGCACTCCCGCGTGCCATGGCCAAGCAGACTGCAATGCTCCTCCCTCGACCACCCAAGATACCCATTGATGAGAGATGCACAGGATGCTCAGGTGCTCCTCCTCACGCAAGGTGCGCATCGCACGGTCGAAAACGCGCATGCGCCGACCCGGACGGCCCGCTTGTCGGTATGGCTGTAATTATCCAGGGATTCCGGAGGACTGCTAGCCCTGATTTTTCGCCCCGCCGTGGCGCGTGACCGCGATCGGTAGCGTCTTGCGCCTGCCCGGAGACACCTTTTGGCATTTCCCGGTGGATGATTCCGCGGCCTGCGGTCATCCATTGGACATCCCCCGCAGCGATTGTGCCGCGGTTGCCAATGCTGTTCCCGTGCTCGACGGTTCCAGCCAGAACATACGTGATCGTCTCAATGCCGCGATGGGGATGCCACGGAATTCCCGCCAGGAAATCCTCCGGTACGTCATTGCGAAAATCTTCCGATAGAAAGAACGGATCGAAATCAGATGTGTCATAAAAGCCAAATGCGCGGCGCAAATACACACCTGCACCTTCGATGGTCGGCCGTGATGTGATGAGTCGCTTGATTGGACGGATGGACACAAGAGTTTGCGGGGGTTCAGCGCATCAGTGACCGCGGTCCGCGCGCATGCGTCGCGGATGGGACCTGGCTCACGTCATTTTACAAAGTTGGACTCGAGCATATCGACTACATCTCGACCGCGCCCAGTGAGAACTGCCTTGACGGAGTAGAGTGCCATTCCGGCCACTTGACCGACTTCGATATGCGGTGGCATCACGAGCTCCATGCGATTGACTTTGACATCGAGGAGGGCGGGACCCGGATGCGCGAGAAAGCCCTTGAGCGCGCCTTCGAGGTTTTCATTATGCTCTACATTCCAGCCGCGGTAGCCGATCGCATCCGCAAGTTTGGCAAAGTCAGGGTTTTTAAGATCGGTATACGCATCCAGAATCCCTTCAACTTTCATCTCCAGCTCCACGAAGCCCAATGAACCGTTGTTGAAGACGACAACCTTTATCGGGATGTTCTCCTGAACCGCCGTCAGCAAATCACCCAACAGCATCGCGAGTCCACCGTCCCCGCTTAGGGCGATTACCTGGCGATGCGGAAGCGCCTTCTTGATGCCCAGCGCCTGCGGCATTGCATTGGCCATCGTACCGTGTAGCAGACTTATCAAAGTGCGCCGCCGCCCGTTGGTGCGGACGTGGCGGAGGAGCCAGACCATCGGGCTCCCACCGTCGGCGGTAAAAATGGCGTCCGCGTCGGCATGCTGGTCCAGCAAGTGCACGACCTGTTGCGGATGAATGAGCCCGTTCTTGCCAGGGCGCTCCTGATGGGCAAGCTCCTTCATAAGATGCCCATACTCGGCAAGACTTGCGTCCAGAAATTTTCGATCGGGTTGAATCTGGAGTCGCGGTTGTAATGCATCCAAGGTAGCCGCGATGTCACCGACCACGCCAATATCCACGGGATGCCGACGCCCAAGGTGGGTACTGTCGATATCGACCTGTATGACATGCGCATGCTTGGGATAGAACTGCCGCCAAGCAAAATCGCACCCGAGAAGAACGAGGATGTCGCAGTTGGTCACTGCGTTGAAGCCGGCGCTTGTGCCAAAGACGCCGGTCATGCCAACGTTAAAGGGATTTTCGAATTCCAGAAAATCCTTGGCCCGGGATGTATGTGCCATCGGCGCCTTCAAGGTCTCACAAAAGCGTACGATCTGGTCACGCGCATTGGCGCCGCCCGCTCCGGCATACACCGCAACGCGCCCTCCTTCGTTGAGTAATGTTGCGATCCGGTCGAGCTCCGCGTCGCAGGGTCGCGTGACCGGGGCGGGGACGTGCACGGAGTAACCCGGACCCTCATCCACTTCGAGAGCGCTGATGTCGCCCGGCACAATCAGGACCGCCACACCGCGTTTCGTCAGCGCGGCCTGGGCGGCGAGAGTCGTCATGCGCCTCGTTTCAGAGGGGTTGATCAGCATTTCGCAGTAGACACTGCATGATTGATAGATTGGTTTGAACTCGACCTCCTGCGGGAAGTCGATCCCGAACTCGTTGCTGGCCACTTGGCTCGCAATCAGCACGACCGGCGCGCGGTTGCGATGCGACTCGAAGATGCCGTTGATAAAATGCAGACTGCCGGGACCGCAACTCCCAGCGCACGCAGTCAGCCGGCCGGTGATGTATGCATCACCGCCGGCCGCAAGGGCGCCGGCCTCCTCGTGCCGGACATGGACCCATTCAATCTCGCTGCGGCGTATGGCATCAGTGATATGGTTCAGGGTATCGCCGACCACGCCGTAGCAGCGCTGAACGCCTGCACGTTGCAGTGTCTCTACAATGATATCCGCCACCTTGCGCTTACTCATTATTGTGCCCCTTAGGGTGATGCCAGGCCACAGCTTGCGCTACGCCAAACATCCGGATCGGTGCCGTTCGGGAAGTATGACTCATGCCAATCTTATGGCTCAACGGACTCAAGGCAGCTTTGCAAAACGCCGAATGCTTGCGCAGCAAGATGCTCCAACCGAGCGGCACGGTTGTCACGGGTCGAAGAAGAACGCCTTGGGTATCCGGCAGTCCCGCCGCATTGATTTCAATACCCGAACGCTGCGCTGCCAAGCGCAGACAGCCAACATCTGATAAACCGGCGCTGAGTCGTTCGAGGCTCTCGGCCAGTATGGCCACGCAGGCGGGCGGTTTCCTTCCGAGCTCGTCAGCGCCGCGCCCTGCACCGCGGTGCGACTACCGTCCAACACGGCGCCTGTGGTAGCGCCCAAGTCTCCGGCACTCCGCAGTGCACATCAAAGCACTGGGTCGGAAACTACGCATGTGCGAGCTTCATGCCAGCCTCGACAAAGATTAGAAAGTCGATGTAAGCTCATGAATACACTGGCTGTTTAAGGCGCCGTGCAGCCGAGCCGCCCAGACTCACCGCAAGGCACCCTCTGGCGTGGCCTTATCCGTGACGCGCGTTTTCGGACAGGCAAGCCACTCCTGGCGGGGTCCACGTCAAAAGCTGGGGGGAGTAGACTCGCTGCTGGCTCGAGGATCGGGGCCGTCGGATGGGCCCCGCGGTGGCAATCCGCAACGACGGTGTCACTAGGGGCGCGTTAACTGTAGCGCTGAGTACCGCGCGCCGACGTCGAGCAAGCACAATTCATATCAGGAGGCATCGAGATGAACGCCGTTCTCAAAGAAATTCCGACATCAAGTCCGGTGGCACAATTTCTGGCTACCGCGAAGAAATTATTGATCGGTGGCAAATGGGTCGCCGCCACTTCCGGCAAGACCTTCGAGGTCACAAACCCGGCGACCGGTCAGGTGATCGCACGCGTAGCCGAAGGCGATAAAGCGGACGTGGACGCTGCGGTCCTAGCCGCACGACGTGCGCTTGAATCCCCGCCGTGGGCCACCATGACTCCGTCCGATCGGAGCAAGATCATTTGGCGTATCGGGGATCTGATTTCCAAATATAAGGACGAGCTTGCGGAACTGGAGTCGCTCGACAACGGCAAGCCGATGACGATCGCCCAAGCAGCCGATGTCCCACTCGCGGCGGACATATTTCAGTACATGGCTGGCTGGTGCACCAAGATCGAGGGCAAGACAATCCCGCTATCGGTCCTCTACACGCCCGGAGTGCAGTATCACTCATACACCCGGCCCGAGCCGATCGGTGTCGTTGGACAGATCATTCCCTGGAATTTTCCGTTGCTGATGGCGGCGTGGAAACTGGCGCCAGCACTTGCCACGGGTTGTACGGTGGTACTCAAGATCGCCGAGGAGACTCCACTTTCAGCATTGCGGTTGGGCGAGATCCTGCAGGAGGCCGGACTTCCCCCAGGAGTGGTGAACATCATTTCGGGCTTTGGCGAAACGGCGGGCGCGGCGCTCGCCAGTCATCCGGGTGTCGACAAAGTAGCGTTCACAGGATCGACCGAGGTTGGCAAGCTGATTGTCAAGGCGGCCGCCCGTGATCTCAAACATGTGTCCCTGGAACTCGGTGGCAAATCACCGAATATCATCCTCAAGGACGCGGATCTGGATGTCGCGATTCCCGGGGCAGCAAGCGCCATTTTCTTCAACCATGGTCAGTGCTGCTGCGCAGGATCGCGCCTGTATGTCCAAAGAGGCATTTTCGATCAGGTCGTGGAAGGCGTTGCAGCGCACGCTAAGGCGATCAAGGTCGGCCCGGGACTCGATCCCGCGACAGAGATGGGCCCGATGGTCTCCGAGATTCAGCGCAACCGAGTCTGCGGATATCTGGAAGCGGGTAAGCAGGAAGGCGCTCGTGCTGTCGCTGGTGGCAAAGCCCGGGAGGGGGCCGGATACTTTGTCGAGCCGACCGTGTTCGTCGACACCAAGCCAAACATGAAGATTGTTCAGGAGGAGATCTTTGGGCCGGTAGTGACGGTAATGCCCTTCTCGGAGATGGATGAAGATCTAGTGCGGGCGGCGAATGACAGTGTTTACGGACTTGCCGCCGGCATCTGGACACGTGATCTCAGTAAGGCGCACCTTCTGGCATCGCAGCTCAAGGCGGGTTCCGTTTGGATCAACTGCTACAACATTTTCGATGCGGCACTGCCATTTGGTGGCTATAAGCAGTCCGGCTGGGGTCGTGAAATGGGCGAAGCGGTATTGGAGAACTATCTCAGTACCAAGGCAGTCACGATTCGGCTCTAAGTCAGCTCCAGCAACGTGAGAGGATCCCGCTGTCGCGGGGTCCTCTCATGCGGGCGCATTTGTGAGCGGCATGCTCGCGAATTCAAATGTCGCGCGCGAGTTAACAGGTTACGCGGGCCGCTGGCCGTCTGATATCGAAGAGTGGGATGTACAGGCTACGGTCTCTTGCCCGGAGAGGCCCGCGACGCGTCGATTGGATCACGTGCTTGCTGCTCCGATACCGTATATATCGCTTCCGGCATTGCTTCGAGTCTATCTATCGGTATGGGCGCGCCGCTCTCGTCCGAATATCCGTAGGTGCCGTCCTCGATCTTCTGCAGCGCGCGCTCAGTACGCTCCAGACGCACCACGTCACGACCGACCAACGTGCCTTCGAGTTCGAGGCTTGCGAGTCTCTGTGCGTCGTCCTCATATTCGCGTGCTTGCCCGGCAGACTCGGAATTCAGGCTGCCTTCTTCTGTCTCCGCCGCTTGCGTCGAATTCAGGAGCTCCTCGCGCAGCCTCGTCAATTGCTGGCGTTTGCGTGCGATAAAATCTTTATCGAATCTCGGTGCTTTGCTGTTCACAGTTCCTCCGTATGCAGAGGATAGCGCGTCCAAGCACGGGAGGAGAAATCCTGATCGATAGTGCTGTGGTGGCACCGCCCTGTAGCTTGGTCTCGCGGCAGGCTGAGCCTTGGCGCCACGAATTCGGAGTCGGTGCGTCGCGCCTTACGCGAGACGCCGCATGATCCATTCGGCGAGTGCAATCAGCCGCGAATCGCAACCAGCGGCGCCGATGAGTTGCAGACCCAGAGGCAGACCGGCATCTGCTAACGCCGGCACCCCAATGCACGGGGCGCCCAGAGTTGAGGCCGCGGCGTTCATACCGGGATCGCCCGTACTGCCATGACCGATCGGGGCGGCGCCTGTTGCCGACAGGGTAATTGCCGCATCAAAGCCGACCATAGCCTCGCCAAATTCAGCGCGCAACCCACGCCGCCATGCAAGCAGGCGGCGATAATCCTCAAGCGTCATCGTCTTTCCCGCTCTGAGCCGGCCTTCCATCACAACACTCAATCCGGACGGAGCACGCGAGTGGTACGATGCGAGCGGCCAGCGCATTTCCCAATCAAGAATCGCGAGCAACGGACGCTTGACGTCGGCGAGCGCGGCATCGAGCCGCGCGACGGCGGGATCTAAGGAAGCACCGATGAGCTCGACTCCGCTCGCGCTCAATACGCTCAGCGCATGGTCAAACGCAGCCTGCGCCCCCGTCGTCGCATTCGTCCATCCCTCGGGACGGACGATCGCCAAGCGCGCGGGCGCAAGCGGCGCCGGCGCGCCGAGACCAAATGACAGCGGATCAAAGCCGGGATCACCGCCGACGCGCGTGGCGATCGCGCCCGCCAGCTGCCAAGCATCGGACAGACTCGCCGCCAGCACACCCAGGCAGCTCTGGCTGAAATAGTCGAAGGATCCGCCCCGATTCAATGCACCCAAGGTCGGCTTGAAGCCAATACATCCGCAATAGCTTGCGGGGCGTAGAATTGATCCAATTACTTGCGTGCCAAGTGCCGCATGCACGAAGCCCGCCGCAACGGCGGCCGCGGAGCCGCTGCTGGAGCCACCCGGTGTGCGCGCCAGGTCACGAGGATTTCGGGTGCGGTGCAGCGCCTCGGTGAGGGCAAACTCGGTGGTCGTCGTCTTGCCGAGCACAACCGCCCCCGCTTCCCGCAGAGCCTGTATACAGGCCGCATCGCGGTGCGTCGCAGTCCCGGTCCATATTGGACTGCCTTGACCGGTCGGCATGTCCGCCGTTTCGATAATATCCTTGACGCCCACCACCATGCCGTCGATCGGCGAAAGCGGTGCATGTTTTATCCAGCGCTCGTCCGCCGCCGCTGCGGCGGCCAGCGCCGCGTCAATCGAAAGCGCGGCAAACGCCCGTATATCCGGCTCGTAACGTTCGATGCGATCGAGAATAATTCGTAGCTCGTCGCTCGGCAGAAGTTGGCCTGAGGCGAAAAGAGGGGCTACGGAGGCAAACGCGCGGGGTGCAGCAATCGCACCCATCTCAGGGACAAGCGGGTTCGGACGGGATCCCATAGGTGAAATCTTTATTTTCAACTGGCTTCAAGGGCTACCTTGATCCAATGACAAGTCAGATTCAACGGGATCAACACCAATCGCGCACCCTGCGGTGTGCGAAGTCATTGCCACTTTCCCGAATCCCCAGTGAGCAGCCATAGTCCGCTCTCATTGCCGCGCAACGGTGCACCACCCTCGCCACTGGCGGGCCCTCGGATCGGCGGTACGCAGATTCGCGACTACGTTTCTCGCGCGCAAAGGTAATCTACACACGCAAGCGCTTGTCGCGCCAGAATCAAGGTGCGGCGGAGTTGGCTAAAGTGCCGCGCAACTTGCGTACCTCGGCTGCGGTGATCGTTGCGGCGTGATTACCCCAGCTCTGGCGAATGAAGGATCCAAGTTGTGCCACTTCCTCATCCGACAGGCGCCAGCCGAAACCCGGCATGCCGAGACGGGAAGGCGCGGAGGAAGTGGCTGAAAGCTGGCTGCCCTGCAGAATCACGTGAATGATAGAAGTCGGATCGGCTGCCAACACGGACGAGTTGCCGGCAATTGCCGGCAATGCGCGGGGGGCGCCGCGGCCGTCGGTGTGATGACACGCTGCGCAGTTGTCATCGTACAGCTGCGCCCCCCGATCGACTTCCTCTCCGGCCGCCAGCGCACGCGCCGTGGTCGGATCGGTCTTGAACGAAGACCCTGCGCGCGTATCCGACGGAAGGGTCTTGAGGTAGGTTGCGACAGCCCGCAGGTCGGCGTCGTTCAAGTACTGCGTACTGTGCACCACGACATCGTTCATCGCGCTGCCCATCACTGCATGGGTAGGATCGCGAGCGCTGCGCAGCGTGGCAACGATATCTTCAGCTGTCCAAGTGCCCAGGCCGTCGGCGAGGTTGCCGCGCAGACCTACGGCCACCCAACCGTCGATCATCTGGCCGCCGGCAAGATAGGCGTTGCCAGATTCGTCCAGCGCCTTCTCTTGCAGCGTGAGAGCCCGTGGGGTGTGGCAACTGCCGCAGTGGCCCGGCCCCTGCACCAAATAAGCTCCACGCGCGATGATCGGGTCGGGGTAGCGCGCAGCATTTAACGCGACGGCGTCGGGATTGGGCGCAAATGCTTTGCGCCAGAGCGCAACTGGCCAGCGCAGCGACAGGGGCCACGGAATGCCATTGCCATGGTTCTGTGTGTGGACCGCTGTGACGCCGCGCATGAAGTACACGTACAGCGCGACGATATCCGCATCTGTGAGGCGCGCATAGGAGGGATAGGGCATCGCCGGATACAACGTGATGTTTCCGGGAGCGATGCCGTGACGCACGGCGCGGTCGAAATCGTTCAGCGAGTAGCTACCGATGCCTGTCTCGCGGTCAGGTGTGATATTAGTGCTGTAGATGGCGCCCAGGGGCGATGCGATCTTCAGGCCGCCCGCGTAGGCAGATCCTTTGGGGGCAGTGTGGCAGGCGCTGCAGTCGCTCGCGATCGCGACGTACCGACCGTGTTCAAGTTCACCCTCATCCGGTCGGATTGTGTCGGCTAACACGCGCGTGCGGGTTGGCCAGAGCGCCAACAATACGACCACAATCAATATCACGCCGACTGCCACCACGCAGGCGAATAGACGGCGCTGCACGACAGCCTTCATGGGAACTCACTAGGTCTGGACCAATGCGCCGGGCCTAGTCAGGTACTGTTCACGGATGGCCTTGGCCGACCAATAGGTGAGTGCCCCGACCAGGCCGGTGGGGTTATAGCCGTTGTTCTGCGGAAACGCGTTCGCGCCCGGTGCGAAGACGTTGGGCACGTCCCACGACTGCAGATAGCGGTTGAGTGCCGAAGTGCGCGGATCGGCTCCCATGATGGCGCCACCGCAGGTGTGCGTGCTCTGGTACTGCGTGACGTTGTAGTGCGAGCCGTCTTTCTTTGCATCGCCCGATAATGCTTGCGGCTTGAGTGTCTTGCACATGTCGAGAGCCTTGCCGACCAGAAACTGCGAAGCCTTGATTTCGTTTTGGTGCCAGTCGAAGGTCATCCGCAGTAACGGCCTCCCAAAACCGTCTTTGTAAGTCGGGTCGAGGTCGAGATAGTGGTTGCGGTACGACATGCAGGCTCCCTGCACTTCGTAGTAGAAGGAGTGTCGGAATGCCGCCTTGATCGCGCCTTTCCACTCGCTGCCCCAGGCCGGCGTGCCAGGCGGCACGGTGATCCCGCGAATCGGGCCGGCGCCCGGCTGCCGCGCCCAGATGATGCCACCGCCGACGAATCCCGCCTTCGCGTTGTCCAGCTGGTTGCCGTTGAGGTCGTCCATGGTCGTGCCAGCGCCGCCGTTGCCGATGAACCCGTTGGCCTGCACGTCCTGACCGAAGAACAGCACCACCCGGTTGAGATTCTGATAGGAGTAGTTGCGGCCCACGGTGCCCACATTCGCCACGGGGTCGTAGGGCTGGCCGATTCCAGAAATCAACATCAGATGCACGTTATAAAGAGAGAACGCGCACAACAGGACGAGATCTGCAGGCTGCTCCACTTCGCGCCCCTGGGCGTCGAGATAGGTTACGCCCGTGGCGCGCCGTCGCGCGCTGTCGAGATTCACGCGCAGCACATGCGCGTGCGTGCGTAATTCGAATTCCTTGCGTTGCCTCAGCACCGGCAGAATGTTGACGTTGGGACTCGCCTTTGAATAGTTAAGGCAGCCGTAGTCGCTGCAGAAGCCGCAGAAATTGCACGGCCCCATCTGGCAACCGTAGGGATTCACGTAGGACGCGGAGGCGTTCGAGGCAGGAATCGGGTAGGCGTGATATCCCACCTCACGCGCCGCGGTATAGAACATCTCTGCGCCAAGATAGTTTCGGTTCGGCGGCAAGGGGTAGTCGCGCTGCCGCGAACCTTCGAACGGATTGCCGCCCGCTTGCCGCACTCCGTTGAGTACTCCCGCCTTGCCCGAAGTCCCACAGACATACTCGAAATGATCGAAATGCGGCTCCAGATCCTCATAGGCGATCGGGAAATCCTGGATGGTCATCTCAGGCGGAATGAAGCGGCGCCCATAACGCTGTTCCACGTTAGTGCGCAACTTGAAATCCTCCGGCAGCGCGCGGAAATGACACCCCGACCAGTGGCTGCCCGCACCGCCGACTCCGGTCCCAGGCTTGAACGAGCCCATCTGCCGATAGGGCACGGCGGTATCGCCGACGGTGTGCCGGACGGTGACGGTTTCGCGCGACAGGCTCTGCAGGAATCTGCGGTGCACGGAGCCCTCGAGCTCATCCACCACCTTCGGGTAGGCGAAGTCCGGCTGCGTGTCACGATCCGGTCCACGCTCCAATGCCACCACCTGTAATCCGGCGTCGGTGAGTTCCTTTGCCATGATGGCGCCGGTCCAGCCCATCCCGACGATGACGACGTCCGCTCTCTGTCGGGTAGTGGTCATCTATCAGCCTCTGCGTCCGGCCAGATCCACCGGCGGCAACGGATAGGGTTTGTCGCGCACCTCGACCCAGTCGGTGTAGTCGGCGCGCATACCCGGGTAGCCGATCATCTTCCACGATCCCATGCCCTTGTTGCCGCCGTGCACTGGATCAGCGAAATAGCCATTGCGCACTTCGGCCAGCAACTGCGCAAAGAACAGCTGCGAAAACAGGCCCTCAAGGTGAAGTTCGCCTGACTCGGCGGCCTTCAACAACGTTTCCTGCTGGGTGTGCTCAAGCTGCACGAATGACTTGCCACCGAAGTTTCCGCGGCAATGGGCATCGACGGCGTGCACTCCCACACGCAGGATGTCGCGCAGCGACAGCCGACCCTGATATCCGAATTGTGCTGCCGCTTCTATGAAAGGGCCCTGCATGTACCAGATGTCGCCGCTGGCGTAGGGCGTCTGCATATGGCGATCGATGAATTCAGGCACGCCGAGCTCCACCGCGCCGGGCCCATGCTCATCGCCGGGAATCAGCCGGTCGCAGGCAGCAGCCACGAAGGCCCATTCGTCGGGGTTGAAGAAGGTCGGCTGGTAGGAGCCAGTAAGCTCCGCTACGTCCTTAGCGGGGCGCTCGGAGGAGTTACCGCATCCTGGCAGGTCCACAGCCAGCAGTGGGAGCAGCGTCAGTCCCTTGAAGAGACGGCGGCGTGACAACGCAGTTGTTGGGTCCGGGGAAGATTCTTGTTCTGGCTCTGACTCTGACATATCAGTCTTCTGTGTAAAGGCGGGCCGCTACACAAAAACCGTCGAAGAGAATTGCTAATTGCGCCCTGTGCGTGCGCGAGATTACCTAATTCTGATTGGAAGTACAGCCGTTTCGGCAGTCCATTCCCGGACGCGAATGAATTCCTCGCGCCTATGTCGCGTCCGCGCGTGAGTGCACGCATCCGCGGCCGGCATCAGCCCTTAGAGCGGATGTGAATGTCGGCCCAGCGCTTTGCCAGGTCGGGCACGCCGTGGGTGGGAATATCGTCGAGACTTTGCACGCCGAACGCCCACAGCAGGCTTGTTAGCGCGCGCATGGCATTATTATCGGCTGTCTCAAGCGCCACAACGCGCCGTTGGAACTCCGTGACGGCTGCAACTTTTGCCGTCTGGATTTGAGGGTCAAAGGGTTTGAGACCAATGCCCGCTGATTGGCCGGGCTTCTCTGCCGCCTCGGATTTGTGATTCGCCATGTCCGAATCGTGCCCAACCCGGGCGGCTCGACGCTGCGACCGGCATCACGGTTGGGTCCTGTATTGATCCCAATTGGCATGCGGCCAGCCTGTCACCGTGGATTGGCTACCCCGTACGGCGCCCAGCCGCGAAACCCGATTAAGCTGCAATGCAGCAGCCGTGGCAGGCGGCGGCGCTCGCTGGAATTCCAGCCACCCGGCGGTGAGCGGAGTGCGTCGTTCAGTCCTGGGTTCGTAACTGCGCAACGCGTGCCACAGTCAAGTGCGAACCGGTGGCGCCAAACCGGGCCGTGACGTAGTTCGCAACGCTCGCGATTTCGGCGTCCGAATATGCGCTGCCAAACGCCGGCATTTCGTCTGCGCTGTTGGCGGTATGCCGCTGCGCGCCCCTGATGATGACCTGCGCCACGTTATTTGCCGTTGGATCGTTGACTGCGCGCGTACCCGTGAGTGTTGCAAAGGGGATGACCGGACTGATCCCGGTCCAACCGTGGCAACCCGCACAAGCGCCTTCATATACAGCCTTGCCGTGCGGGTCGAAGTTCGCTGCCAAGCCCTCAGCGGGCGAGGAGGGCGCAGGATTAGTGTTGGGTTCCGGTAAGTCCGACGTGGCAACAGTGGCCACCGAGCGCAAATAAGTGACCATCGCGCTGATGTCGCTCGGCTTCAAATGACTCAGGCTTTCATCCACCGCCTCGCCCATGGGACCTGAGGCAGTGCCCCGCCCGTCCGCATGCCCTATCGAAAGGTAGTGCACTAGGTCCGCATCGCTCCAAGCCCCCACGCCGCTCCTGCGATCGGGCGTAACGTTGTACGCGCGCCAGCCGGCTTGAACAGTGCCTGAGAATTTCTTCCGATTGTTCAGAGCAAAGAAGAGATTCCGCGGGGTATGGCACTCACCACAGTGTTCCATCGCCTCGATGAGATATGCGCCGCGATTCCACTCGGCGCTGCGTTCAGTGTTGGGTTCAAAGCGCCTATCGGGATTGAAGAGTACCGACCAGATGCTCATGAGGCTGCGTTGGTTGAAGGGAAAGACCAGCGTGTTTGAGGGCGCCGGCGCATGGACGGGCTTAAGCGTAAAGAGATACGCTTTGATCGCCAGCGCATCGGCGTCTGACATGTAGGTGTAACTTGCATACGGCATGGCCGGATAGAGCTTGGTGTTGCCGCGACCAATGCCTTTGTGCACGGCGTCCAAAAAATTGGCGTCCGTGTAACTGCCGATGCCGGTTGCGACGTCGGGAGTGATATTGGTCGAATACAGGGTTCCGAACGGCAACCCGAAACCGCGTCCTCCGGCAAACGGCGTGCCGCCCTCGGCCGTGTGGCAAACGACGCAGTCCGCCGCGCGCGTGAGGTATTCGCCGCGCTCGACGAGGCTCGCCGATTTCAATTCAGAGGGAACGCCGGTCGGATCCTGTGCCTGATAGGCAGAAAGCGCCACGCGCTTGCCGCCGGCGAAATCAGTAGGTCCAGGACCTAAGACGATATAACCAGACACTACGACCGCCGCAGCGGCAATAGCGGCAAGGATCCATAGGATCGGATGCGATGCGTGCGCGCCTTTCCTTGTACTCTTCACGGCAGCGACCCCCAGTGAAACTCGCGTTACGCGGCGCTCGCCTTCGGGAACGGCAGCACACGGATACGCTTGCCGGTCGCCGCGAATATCGCATTGGCAACGGCCGGACCCACCGGAGCGACTCCGGGCTCCCCCACGCCTGTCGGCGGCAGCGTCGACGGCACGATGTACACCTCCACCTTCGGCATTTCGTTCATGCGCAGGACTCGATAGCTATTGAAGTTGTCCTGCTCAACACGACCCTCTTTAAGCGTAATAGCCCCGAATTGCACAGCCCCGAGCCCAAAGCCGATGCCGCCCTCCATTTGGGCGGCGATGATGTCGGGATTGATAGGTGTGCCGCAGTCGACCGCGCACACCACCCGATCGACCTTGACGTGGCCTGTGTCATCGACACTGACCTCGGCGACTTGCGCGACGTACGTATTGAACGCCTGGGCAACCGCGATCCCCCGACCTCTGCCTTTCGGCATGGGGCCCTTACTCCAACCTGCCTTGTCGGCCGCGAGCTCCAGCACGGCCTTCATGCGCGGTTCATGCTCGAGCAGCTTTCGGCGGAACGTGAAGGGATCCACGCCCGCCGCATGCGCAACCTCATCTATAAACGCCTCCACTGCAAACGTCGTGTGTGAGCTGCCAACGACCCGCCACCACAGCACCGGTACGCCGTTCTTGGTCGTGGATAAATCGACGGCGATATTGGGTATCGCGTAGGCAATGGTGGCGGCGCCTTCAACCGAGGTCGGATCAATGCCCTCCTTGATCATTATCGGGGCAAAGAACGTATCCGCCATGATCGACTGGCCGACAATTACGTGCCGCCAACCCGTGAGCTCGTGCTTCTCGTTCAGGCCAGCTTCGAGCTTGTGGTAATACATGGGTCTATACAAGCCGCCGTGGATGTCGTCCTCGCGCGTCCACTGCAGTTTGATTGGTGTGCCGTCGGTTCCGTATGCCTTGGCGATCGACACTGCTTCGACAATGAAATCCGAGCCCGGGTTGGCGCGCCGCCCGAAACTGCCGCCGGCGTAGAGCGTATGAATGCTTACTTGTTGCGGATCCAGCCCCGCGGTCTTCGCGGCGTTCGCTTGGTCGACGGTCTGGAATTGATCTCCTGCCCAGATCTCGCAACTGTCGGCGGAGAGCTTCACGACCGCATCGAGTGGCTCCATGGGCGCGTGCGCCAGGTAAGGGAACTCGTAGCTGCCCGACACCTTGCGGGCGGCGTTATGAATGGCCTGTACCGCGTCGCCCTGTTTACGTGCGGATAGTGCAGGCCGCTCAGCGAGCTGCCGGTATTCGTCCATTAAAGCCGCTGAGCTGCGTTTCTCCGCGTGAGTGTCGTCCCATTCCACTCTCAGCGCGTCGCGCCCCTGCTTGGCGGCCCAGAAGCTTTTGGCGATAACCGCGACGCCGCGCGGCACCTGCACGACCTTGACCATGCCGGGTATGGCGTTCGCGGCGGTGGCATCGAAGGATTTGACTGTCGCGCCAAACTGAGACGGGCGCTTGATCAGTGTCACGAGCATGCCCGGCAGCACGACGTCCAGTGTGAATTGCGCCGTACCGTCAACCTTTGCCGCCACGTCAACGCGCGCTACCTGGTGCCCGATCAGCTTGAAGTCGCGCGGGTCCTTGAGAGTCACCTTTTCGGGCACCGGTAGTGACGCTGCCGTCCGTACGAGCGATCCGAATGTAGCCTGGCGTTTGCTGCCCGTGTGGTAGACGACGCCCTTGTCGACAGTGAGCTCCGCAACGGAGACTTTCCAGTTCTTGGCCGCCGCGGCCAGCAGCATCGCGCGAGCCTTGCCTCCGGCTTCGCGAAGCTGCGCCCAGGAATTGGCCATGGCGGAACTGCCGCCGGTTCCTTGCAAGTTGCCGAAGACGAGATTGGCGTAGCGCTTGGCATCGGCGGGTGCGCTCTCGACGCGCACTCGTGACCAATCGGCGTCGAGCTCTTCAGCGACGATTGTGGCAATGCCCGTGTAGGCGCCCTGACCCATTTCCACGTGCTTGGCGATCACCGTGACGGTGTCATCGGCGCCAATACGTAAGAAGGCATTGGGCACAAACGCGCCGCCCGCCCGAGGTGCAACGGCGGCGGCCGCAGCTCGAGCGGAGCTAGGCCAATCAAATCCGATCGTGAGCGCGATCGCGGTGGCCGTGCCGGCACGTTTGAGAAATGCGCGGCGCGCAGGTAGTCGAAGTGCCGAGGATTCATGCGTCATGCTGATGCCTTGATGGAGTGCGCCGCGGCATGAATTGCGGCGCGAATACGCGAGTACGTGGCGCAGCGGCAAATGTTGCCGCTCATAGCGCCATCAATATCGGCGTCAGTCGGTGCGGCATTTTTTTCAAGGAGAGCGGTTGCGGACATGACCTGGCCGGACTGGCAGTAGCCGCATTGTGGCACCTGAAGCTCGATCCAAGCCGCTTGAACGGCCTTAGCGGCTTGGCTCTGCAGGCCCTCGATGGTAGTGACTTGTCGGCCAGCTACCCGCGACAAAGGCATAACGCAGGAACGGATCGGTTGGCCGTCCAAGTGGACGGTACACGCGCCACACATCGCCATGCCGCATCCAAACTTGGTCCCTGGCAAACCGACGACTTCGCGCACCGCCCACAACAGCGGCATATCGGGGTCGGCATCGAGCGTCGTAGGCTTGCCATTGAGGACGAATGATGTCGGCATGTGTGACTCCGCAAGTACTCGGCTGATTCTGCTAAGTTCCTGGCTCACACGCAAAACCTTTCCTTGCGCGTGCGTCCTTCAGCTGCCGAAACGGAATCCATCAATCGGCCTAAGTGGCTGAAAATAGGACCGCTTTTGATTTCAGTGGCAACTTGCTACGCCCAACGTACCCAAGACTTCATTCGGCCGTCACCGGCGTTCTTGCTGCATTCTTGGCGTAGCCACTGTGCACTCTCAGGTCGGTATTCGCGTGCGCGCCGAGTCTGAAGTATCGCATCCGACCGCTCCCACAATTGGGTTCCGTGACCCACTGAGTGCCGCGTCGCGATGTTAGGGCGCGGCGTTCACGATCCGGGAGCTTGCGCGCGACCCGCGTGAATCATAGCGCCGCAGTCCAGTTCATGCGCTTCCGGGTCCGTCGGCGGATCGGCGGACCCCGGGGGCTGCCGCAATGACCGTAAAGTTTCGTGCCGCACGAGCAACGCCAACGCTTATGCGCGCGATGGCCGAGCCACGCGCCTTGATCGAGCGGCGCGGCGCTCACGTAATGAGCCGCGATGTTGCAGTTGATTCAAACTCAGTCACTGCGTCAGTGAGCGCGGTGTCTCGCTCTTAGAGCGACGCTCTCGATCTGCGATGAGGAGCGCTGCTGCCGTATATTGAAACTGAAACCACAAATCGCGCAGCTGCTGGCCACGAGCGCCAGCGCGCATATGCGCGGAGGGATGATCCGTCGCGCACTCATCCTGCGGTGCAGCACCGATAATGAACCGGGACCGCGCAGTTGACTCGCGCTCGCAAGGGCGACCGGCCAATACACACCGCTTCGGGCTACGAAGCGCTCTATTCCAACACCACCGGCGCCTACAACACGGCCTCCGGGTATGGCGCGCTCTATGCCAATACCACGGCCGACTACAACACGGCCTCCGGGTATGGCGCGCTCTATGCCAATACCACGGCCGACTACAACACGGCCTCCGGGTATGGCGCGCTCTATAGCAACAAGGGCAACAGCAACACCGCCACCGGCTACGAGGCGCTGTACGACAATACGAGCGGCATTCAAAACACGGCAACCGGGCTGCACGCGCTCTCTGCGAACACCACCGGCAGCAATAACATCGCGGAGGGGTACCATGCGGGCTACAACCTGACGACCGGCAGTTACAACATCGATATCGGCAGTCCCGGCGTGAAGGCGGAGAGCGGTACGATCCGTATCGGCACGATCACCGGCACGACCTCCACCCAGTCAGCCGCCTACATCGCCGGCATCTACGGAGTCACCACGGGAACTGCGGGTACGGCGGTCTTCATCGATTCGAGCGGACAGCTGGGTACGGTGTCATCCTCGATTAGGTACAAGGAAGATATTCAACCGATGGCGGAGGCGAGCGATCGGCTATTGAAGCTGCGGCCGGTCAAGTTCCGCTACAAGAAGGCAAACACCTCGGGCGAGAAGCCGATCCAATACGGGCTCATCGCCGAGGAGGTGGCGGAGGTGTACCCGGAGCTCGTGGTGCGGGATGCAACGACGGGCCGTATCGACGGCGTTTGCTATGACGAACTTGCGCCGATGCTGCTGAACGAAGCACAGAAACAGCAGAGCAAGAATGCAGCCCAAGATGCGCGAATTCGTGATCTTGAGCAGCAGGTGGCAAAGCTGACAATTCTCAATCAAGCAACGCAAGCCGCGCTACGCAAGCTACAGACCACGAACCAGATAGTCGCGCAACGCTGAAGGATTAGTACCCGCGCTAGCGAGCGCCGCGTCGCGATGTTGAGGCGCGACGATTTCGATCCGCGACGTTGGCGCGTACCGCGCCGATTACGGTGGCGCGGAAAATTTCATGCGTCTCGCGGCCGGAAGCGCTCCCCAGGCTGCAGGGCGCTTGCACGGGGAATGATGATCGCAGGCTCATGCCTGCGATCATCTTGGCTCACGCACGGTATAGGGTACTTTCGCGTGACGTTGGTTAGATCACAACGCGCTTGGTGCTTATGGCTTCGCTATCCGCAAAATCTGGACCCCTCTAGATTTTTTCATCCGCGAGCAACCGCGCATCCTGCGTCGTCCAACGCCGCCGGTATCGCTCCACGTTCCCAGCCCGCGCCGTGATCCTGTGGCGCAGCACGACCGGGAAAGTGCAGTTGACTCGGCCTCGCAACGGCGTACAAGAATGAATTAATTGGACGCGATAGCTGCCACATCGGCTATCGGGATAATCCTCGCCGCGAGAGAACGGCGGATTAAGTTAAAACGAACTAACGGGCCAAATACGCGATGAACACTTTCAATAGATCGACTTTCGGATTGATCGGCGCGCTAGCGCTCGCAGGTACGGCCTTCGCTCAAGTGCCGTCGACAAACGACACGAGCACGACGGACGGCAAAGCCAACACAGGAATGGGGACCGGGGCACTCGGCGGGCCAACCGCCCCGAACCTAACTGGTGTTGCCAACACCGCCTCCGGTTTTCAAGCGCTCTATTCCAACACGAGCGGCAACAACGACACCGCCATCGGATACCAAGCGCTTCTTTCCAACACGAGCGGCATCAATAACACCGCCTTGGGATGGTCTGCGCTTTCACAAAACACAACGGGTTACAGCAATTCCGCATTCGGGCTCGAGGCGCTCGGTTCCAACACAACCGGCGGCAACAACACCGCTTCAGGTGTTAATTCGCTCCTATACAACACGACCGGCAGCGATAACACCGCCTCGGGCTACTCTGCGCTTCTTCGCAACAGCACCGGCAGCGATAACACCGCTGCTGGGTACGAAGCGCTCAACTCCAACACCACCGGGACCAACAACACCGCCGCTGGTGCTCAAGCGCTCAACTCCAACACCACCGGAACCAGCAACACCGCCGCCGGCGCTCAAGCGCTCTACTCCAACACAACTGGTACCTACAACACCGCCTCCGGACAAGGGGCGCTATACGCTAACACCACGGGGGGCTACGACAGCGCCTATGGAGCATTTGCTCTCAACCTTAATACGACCGGCGGCAGCAACTCCGCCTTCGGAGTCAGTGCGCTGGTGAACAATGCAACCGGTAACTACAACACTGCCGTCGGTAGCAGTGCAATGAGCAGCAACACTGGCGGTGAAAACAACACGGCTTCCGGAGCGAGCGCGCTATATAACAACACGACCGGCGGCTACAATGCCGCCTCAGGCGCCTACGCACTCTATTCCAGTACTACCGCGGATTACGACACCGGCTCG
>Ga0302325_10001801_pt1 | contig 53716 bp, 50 predicted proteins | sample Palsa_T0_2_FD_201948 | JGI IMG/M metagenome (GOLD analysis project Ga0302325, IMG submission 201948) | Peat permafrost microbial communities from Stordalen Mire near Abisko, Sweden - Palsa_T0_2 | ecosystem: Environmental > Terrestrial > Soil > Palsa > Peat permafrost | place: Sweden: Abisko...
GCGATTGAAAAACTGCCGCCAAGTCCATATCATCGGGAGAACGCCGGAGTGGCGGAACTGGCAGACGCGCCGGACTCAAAATCCGGTGGCCGCAAGGCCGTGTGGGTTCGACCCCCTCCTCCGGCACCAGCTTGCAACGCGATTGCGCGCAGCGCGCGAAATCAAAACAATCAACAAATTCGACGGACCGGAAACCGCGAGGATTCGCTTAGCATCGAACTGGTTGCAAGTCGATGCTCTCGGAAATCTGAATTCGTTTACTACGCAGACTGCAGGAATAATGAACCGCAAAAGGAGAATTGAAATATGGTCAACGTCGCTTTGTTTGTTCTGCTGAAGGCAAAACCGGGGAAAGAAGCCGAAGTCGAAAGTTTTCTTCAGGGTGGATTGCAACTGGTGACGCAAGAGCCTGCGACGATTGCGTGGTTCGCAATTCGAATGGGGCCATCGACGTTCGGGATTTTCGATGCGTTCGCGGATGATACGGGCCGTCAAGCGCATCTGGCCGGCCGCGTTGCGGCTGCGTTGATGCAGAAGGCGCCCGATCTGTTCGCCGAACCTCCGAAAATTGACAAGTTGGACGTGCTCGCTGCGAAACTTCCTGGGGCAAAGGCTGCTACCAGCGAGTAGCCGGAAAAGCGCAAGAGTAAGGCGTGCGTTTTTACGGTTTGCTCGCGGGCAGCGGATGGGCTTGGAAGAATTGCCAGATGACTTCGTTTGCGTCCAAGTCGCGGCTGGTCTTGCCAACGAGGAACTGCGGGAGATATTGTTTGCCGCCCGGCCAGGTGTGGCCGCCGCCGACAACGCTGTAAAGAGCGACTGCGACGTTTTGCTTACAACCTGAATAAATTTCGCGACGTGTGTCGAGTCCTTCCGGCGATTTGGCTGGAAGGGTGTCCTGCTTCGGATCGGCCGAGCAGCCATCCAGCCGCGCCCAGGCTTTTGCGCTGTCCGTCGCGGAGAGAATCATTCCTCCGGAACCGCGTTTCATATCGCCTCCAGCGTAGGGGACGATAGGATCATCCGTTCCGTGAATTGCGAGGACAGAAATCGGGCGCGCCGGATGGCATTGCTGCGAAAGCGGCACGGAAAATGTGGCGGCGACGGGAGCGACGGCGGCGATGCGCGCGGCGAGATTGCACGCGAGATCGTAGGACATGAATCCGCCGTTCGAAAGTCCGGTGGCGTAGACGCGCGAGGGATCGATCGAGTAGCTGGCCTCGAGTTTGTCGAGTAGCGCGGAAAAGAACGCAACGTCGTCAACGCCCGCACGCTCGGCGGGAGACGTGCCGCGGCCATCGGCCCAACTGTGATCGATGCCGTCGGGATAGACGGCGATGATTCCGTCGCTGTCGGCGAATGCGTCGTAGCGGGCGATGCGCGCCATGCCGGGGCCCGTGCCCAAGCGGCCGTGGATTACAAAGACGAGAGGCCAGCGCGACGCAGAATTGTAATTCTTCGGAGTGTGGACGTAATAGTTTCGTGTTCGCCCGCCGGACTCGACCGTGAAACGCGGATTCGGTGAGACGCCGCATGCGATGGTTGGCAGCACCATCAGGGCAAGAAGAAAAATTGCAAACTTGCGCATGTCAACTCCTCGAGGTAAATCGCGCGAATATGCCGCCGAGCGATTTGGCTTCTGGAAGATTCAGAAGCATCGTCCCGCCAACATAAATCATGCCATAGGGCAAGAGGACCGCGGCAGCCATGAGAATCGGAGGACGCGGACCGATGGCCCATCGGATCGCCCAGCCGGCGGCCGCCGCGCCAACCGCCAGCGACCATATCGTTCCCGCAAAGCCAAACGAAAGGCCGGTGCGGCCAATGCGTTTGTTGAGATAGTGGCGCAGCAAGAGAAATTCGACCCAGCCGGAAATTCCGGCGGAAATTGTGAGGCCCGCGACGCCCCAGCGCGAGGCAATGCCGAGAAGCGGGGGAAGCGGAACGGCGCTGAGATAACCGAGGATTGTCGTGAGCGCGATGCGGATGATGGAGAATTTTAGCGGAGTGCGCGTGTCGCGAAGAGCGTAGTAGGTGGCCGAGTAGAGGCGGCCGAGCGTGGAGGCCAGAAGGCCAACCGTTGAGCCGGCGAGAATTCCCCAGACGTAAATTACATCGGCGTGCGTGAATCGGCCGGATTGATAAATCGCTGCAACTACCACGTCGCCTAGAGCCAGAAACGCGACGACTGATGGCACCACGAAATAGGCGATTTGGCGGAGGCCCGCATCGAGACGTTGGCGCAACGCGCGCGCGACCTCTTCTTCGCCGCCGAGTTGGCCTGACATCGCGGGAAGTTCCGCCGCCGATACGGCCATTCCGAACAAGCTGACGGGAAGCGTGTAAAGAGTTTGCGCATAAGAGAGCGCGGCGACGGCGCCGGTGGGCAAAAGGCTGGCGATGAGCGAATCCACGTACGCACTGATCTGCACGACGCCGCGGCTGATGAAAACAGGAAAAAAATTGCGGACGACGATGCGCACATTTTCGCGGTCGTAGCTAAGCGCGAGGCGTAGGCGTCCGAGCAAATGCATCACGACAGGCCATTGCACGCCGACCTGCAACGCGCTGCCGACCACGGCGGCCCAGGCGAGAACGATGGCGAGAGGGAACTGCGGCATGCGGCTGCCAAAGCCGATTAACGCCGCGATCATCGCGGCGTTCCAGATTACGGGCGCTGTGTATGAGAGAAAGAATTTGCGATGGCTATTGAGGATGCCGAGGCACCACGCTGAAAGCACGAGGAGACCGGCCCCGGGGAAAAGAATGCGCACGAGGCGGATCGTCAGCGCGCGCTTTTCGCCGGAAAAGCCCGGAGCGATCAACTCGATTAGCCACGGGGTGGCGAGGACGCCGATTAGAACGAGGACTGAAGCAGTGATAGCGAGCAGCGAAAAAACTGCGCCTGCCGTTTTCTCGGCTTCTTCTTTATCTTTTCGGGCGAGGAGTGCGGCGTAGACCGGAATGAACGATGCCGAGAGGACGCCTTCGCCGAAAAGATTCTGGAGGAAATTGGGGATGCGGATGGCGGCTTTGAAGGCGTCGGCGGCATCGGAATTGCCGAAGTAATGGGCGAAGAAGCGATCGCGAATCAGGCCGGAGATACGGCTGAGAAAAATTCCGGCGGCGACGAGTGACGCCGAGCGGGCTGTGCCGAAGCGCCGGGCTGGATTCTCGCCGGGCGTGGTCTTGACTGTGTTGGGATCGGGAATACTCAGCGGCATGTCCTGCGCTCTGGATTCGCGAAATGCGAGGCACGATCTCTACATATGCGGAACCCCCTCGCGACGACGCGAGCGCGCTACGAAAATCATTAGACTGGCTCCCCCGAGGCAAGTCAATTAGGAATGAGCGAAGTGGTTCTCAATTGGCTGTCTACGACGCGGGCGTGACGGGAATGTCCGCGCGGCCAGTTTGCTAGTTTGGCACACGGGGGCGCGACGAACTGGTTGTATGCCAACGATTACGGTATCAGTAGAAAGTAACCTCTCAGAGGGCTTATGGCGCAAGCTACAACTTCCGCGCTCACGTCTGCTCAGCCAAACGTGACCGCAGCTCAAATCTCGGCCGATCTTCGCCGAATGGACCGGCGGCAATGGTGGCTGTGGTCTGCGGCGTGCACGATCATGCTCCTGTTGACGATTGGGGTGGCGTCGTTTGCGTTTCCGACTTTATTGCGCGGAGACGTACCGGGATCATCGCTGGGGCTGGGCGAGGCGGTGCGTGGTTTAGTCGGCATGGTCCTGCTGTTCAATTGCTACACGGTTTACCAGCAAGTTGTGCTGAATCGATTGCGGCAGCAGATGTCGCAGCAGATTGAATCGCTCGCGAACGTGGAGAGCCTGGCCACGGAAGTGTACAAGCTTGCGGCGCTCGACCAATTGACGGGGCTTTACAACCGGCGGTCGGCGGAAAAGCGGCTGGAGGAAGAGATTTCGCGGGCGATTCGACATTCGCGTCCGCTGAACCTTCTGCTGATGGATATAGACAATCTGAAAGAGATCAACGAAGCGCACGGGCACGCGGCGGGCGACGTGGTGCTGATGGCATTTGGCGAGCGGCTGCGCCGCGCGATTCGCGGGTCGGATCAGGGATCACGGATTGGCGGCGACGAATTTATGGTTGTGCTGCCCGAATGCCCGAGCGGACAGGTGCAGCACGTAATCAACCGGCTCAGGACGCTCACGGTGGAGTACGAGGGCGCGACAATTAAGGTAAATTTTTCCGCCGGATGGAAAGACTATCACCCCGGAGAGACGGCGCTCGAGTTCATACGGCGTGTGGACGACGCGCTCTTCGCCGACAAGCGCGGCAAGTGCGAAGATCTGGATCTTCAGGCAGTGGATAAAACGGCGCGGCGCGACCGCGCGTAATTTTCAATCGCGGAATTCGCAGCGACAATCGTGGCAAGGGCCTGATCCACCGCGGCGAGTTGATTTCCCGGCACGGCGACGTACAGATCGTCTTCCTCGATTCCCGTATAGACGCGATTCCCGATGCATCCGAGACTTGCGGTGGTTCCCATGGACATTGCGGCTGGAATTGCCATGCATGTCGGCCTGCCGAGAATCGGAAGCGGGGAAGCGGCGTTTGCGCGGCTGGCGGCTTCCTGCAGGAGCATCGCGGCACGCGGGCGGCATGAAAACAGGACGACGGAGGGATCAATCGGCGAGTCGCCGAGAGGCGCGTAGACAACGGCCGTGGGGGTCTTTGGAAGCTGCGGAACCTTTGCGACGTCTTCGGGTTGTAGGTATTCGACACTGAACATCAGGCTGAGCGTTTCGTTGAGTTCATTTTTGCGTTGCTCGGGCAAATCGATTCGGTGAGTGTAGCTTCCGACGGGGCAATTGAAATGGTCCGAGGGAACCGTGTAGAAGCTTTTGCCATCGGCGGCCAGGCGCCAGAAGCTGCATCCGGATGGCTCGGTGCCGGCAAATTTTGGAATGTCCGCGGGTTCGCTATCGAGAATTGTGACTGAGACGGGTCGGCGTTTCAGGCTGAGGCGCTCCGTGAATCGCTGTTCGAGTTCTTTCCACTGCGACATTTCATCTCCCGGGAAAGTGAATTGTTCTTGAGTTGAGCACGCGAGCTTATCACATCGCGATTCTCGATGCGTTGCAGCGAGCTCGCTGAACGATCTTAGGATTTATTTTGCGGGATGAGATCGTAGACGTAGCGGATGTCCACGGCCGATTGATTGCGGTTGCTCTCGATGCGAACGGTTTCGACGAGCTTCTTGCCGCCCGGCTGCGGCTCGAACGTGCGCGAGATCCTATTGCCATGGGACGTTTTTTCGTCGGAGACGAGGCGAATATCTTCCCAATGGGCGGCGATTTCTTGGTCGGAGAGATCCTTGGATTTTTTTAGCTTGCGGCCGTCCGTGTAGAATTCTCGCTTGTTGCCGGTATCGTCGGCGAGATCGAATTCGTTGTCTTTTTGCGCCAGGTGAATTGTGACCGGCGGATCGATCAGTTCTTGCATGTGGGCGCGATCGTCGGGGCTTTCAGTGTCGCTTCCATTGCCAGGGCCATGCCTGCCGTAGACTCCGCCACCGCCGCCACCTGAGCCGGGAAAGCCGATTCCGCCGCCTGGGAAACCGACTCCGCCGCCGCTTCGACCGCCACCACCGTTGCCGCCGCCGTTGCCGCCATTGCCGTTACTTTGCGAACTTTTTGCCTCTTGCATTTTTTGGCGGCCGTCGTCGCTTTGGTCCGAGTTCAACTTCCAGGAGCCGTTTAGGTTGGCGCGGGTCGCTGGTGGCTGAGATTGCGGATGCGGCTGCTGTTTTGGCTGCGCGGTGGGCTGCGAGTCGTCGGAGGACGGAGCGGGTGTGATGGGCCCCGGAGGAGCTTGGGCGTGAAGCAGAGCGGGAAATGCGATTGCTGTGAGGCCAAGGAGTCCCGAGAGGATTAGATATTTTACTGCTCTTGCGTTCATTTTTGCATTCCTTGCCTGCGGATGGCTCGACTGGCGAAGCCGGGTTGATGAATTGGCTTCGGTGTAGGGATGCGACGGATTTCAAAAAGGATGTCAGATGACAACGAAGCTAGAACGCCCCTTGCGCCGTGCGGGTGCATTAACGCGTTGACAACACTAAGAACACATCGTCGAGAAATTCCTTGCGCGTGGATACGGCGGATGCTTAAGATGTCGCTTCCTGAGGAAAAGTTAGTGCCAAAAGAAAAACCCAAGGTAAATATCGGAGAAGTGATTCGTTCTTACCGGAGCGATCGCGGCCTTTCGCAAGGCGATATCGAGCGGCGGACTGGGCTTCTGCGCTGTTATCTTTCGCGCGTCGAGAACGGGCACACGGTGCCTTCGCTCGAGACGCTGGCGAAGATCGCCGAGGCGATGGAAATCAATCTGGCCGACTTTTTCCCCGGCAGCGACACCGCGCAAGACCGCGAAACCCGGAAGATGCTGGGCGAACTTTCGGAAGAAGAAATTCGTTTTCTGGCGGAAATCAAGAAGTACAGCACGACGCTTTCCGATGACGACAAGAAGCTTGTTCTGGCGATGATTCGCAAGATGGCGACAATTACGCCACCTCCGACGCGAAAATCGGTTGCGGTTGCCCGCAGACCTGAATACTAAGTCTCAATTCCCCAACTTAAAACTGCAAGGATAACTGGCCTGCTCGATTTAGTCTGAGGGCGCGGATGCTTTGGCGCTGAAGGATTTTGGCTCGACGATGGCGCGGAAGACGTGTCCGCGGCCGATGATCTTACCGGCGGCGCCGGCTTCGACTTCGAAAATCAAGAGGCGGCCGTCCTGGGAGATGAGACGGGCCGTCGCCCAAACGAGCGCGCCCACCGGTGCAGCTTTCAAGTGATCCACTTCAATTCGCGTGCCGACGGTGATCATTTCGGCGGGCAGATGCGGCTGCACGGCCTTCGCCGCGGCGACTTCCATCATGCCGATCATGGCAGGCGTCGAGAATACGGACGGAAGACGCGGATCGTATGCGGAGATCGTCCACTCGGGCGGGATCGTTTTTTCAACTCTAAATTCGGCGCCGATGGGAATTTTGGGGAATTCGCGGCGGTTCTCGGAGGTCAACTCGCGGGCTCCCCGCCACCGAGCGCGCCGGGCGCATCCTTGCAAGTCGAACTGGAGCACGAGCCGGGAACGACGAAGCTCTTCGTAAACTCGGCTACGGTGATTCCGAATTGCGCCCACATGCGGCGTTTCAGGCTGCGGTAATCCTGCGCGCCGCTGAAAACGTCGCGGATGAGATCGCGGAACGTGGCGCTGTGGTTGAGCAATTGGACCATGCGCGTGGTGACCGCGCCGCCGAGAAAGCGGCCGCAGAAAACTTTGCGGGCGATTCGCGCGGCGAATTCGAGATCGGCAGAAACTTCCGCGCGAAGCCGCGCGGGATACGCGTCGGGCTGGCCCGCGATCAAAGCGTGGGCGAGCAGGTCGCCGGAGCGCAGCGCATAGAAAAGGCCTTCGCCAGTGATGGGATCAACGCAAGCGGCCGCGTCTCCGGCCATGGCCCAGTTGCGGCCGACGATCCGGCGGCGGCGAAGCGTATGCGCCTGCGGCGAGGGCAGCACGTGGCTATAAAAGCGCGCGCCATCGAGTGAGATGTTTTCGTCTTTTACAAATTGATCGAGATGGCGGCGAAGTGTCTGGCTCGAATGCTTGGACATTTTCCCGCAGATGCCGACGGAAACGTGATCGGCGCGCGGGAAGGACCAGATGTAGCCCTCGAATTGTTTGAGAAATTTGATCTTGATGTGATCGTCTTCTGTGGGGACGAAGTAGCCTTGGGTCATTTCGAGATCGGCGGCTTCGAGAGCCGTCGTCTCGGGGAGCAATTGGTTTCGAGCGCCGCCGGCGAGGACGACGAAATCCGCGGATTTCTGCTCGCCGCCTACGAGGAGATTCACGCGGCCGTCGTTTGTGTCCACCTGCGTGACGCGCGAGCGAATCGTGGTGCAGCCGGCCGCGGCGGCGCGGTCCAAAAGCAGGCCATTCAGCACGGCGCGCGAATAGATGACGATGGGATGATTCATGTGGAAGCGGGCGCGTTGGCCGCCGCTGGAAATCAGCTCGGCAGTTTGAACGATTTTTTTCGGATGCGGGCTGTCCAGCAGGAAGGGATAAAGGCTGATGGCTTTATGAGTAAGGCCGCCTCCGCAGGGCTTTTCCCATGCCAGATGCTCGTCATAGAGGGTGACATTGAAACCCGCGGTGGCCAACTGCTCGCCACACATGGCCCCGGCGGGGCCTCCGCCAACGATAGCGATATCTTTCATTCGAATCTCTCGTCCCCGCAGGGGAATCGGGGAGTGGACGCAGAAACGGAGTATAGCATCAAAATTCTGGCGCAAGGGGCGAGGCAAAAAGGGCAGTTGTCGAATGAATTGCGGGCCCGCGCTGCGGGAGACTGAATCGTCGCGTGTTACAATTTCGGTTCATTCGAAGCGAAGCCGCGAAGGGCGGACAATTTGGGAGTGGTGAGCAATCGAAGCGAACTTCGTCTTGATGCGCAGGACCTGAAGCGCGCGGGGAAGAAAATCGTCTTCACCAATGGGTGCTTTGACCTGCTGCATCCCGGGCACGTCAAGCTGCTGGAACAAGCGAAGTCGCTCGGGGATACGCTGATCGTTGGGATCAATAGCGACGGCAGCGTGCGTAAAAACAAGGGCGCAAACCGGCCGGTGATGCCGGAGGTCGAGCGCGCCGAAATTCTCGCCGGACTCGCGGCTGTCGACTACGTGGTTGTGTTTGATGAGCCCACGCCGCGGGAATTGATTGCGGCGATTCTGCCGAACATTCTAGTGAAGGGAAGCGACTGGGGAGCGGACGAGATCGTGGGCCGTGAAGACGTGGAAGGCGCAGGGGGCCGCGTGGTTTCGATTCCGGTGGAACCCGGATTTTCGACGACGAATCTGATTTTGCGGATTCAACGTCTGCGCGCATGATACTGCCGCTGGTTGCTGAGCTGTTGAGCCGGGTCGGCCGCCGACCCGCGGTGGAGGTGTGTCTCGACGCGCTGCGGAGGGGGCCTGGGGAAGTGCGGCTGGCCGGGCTGACCGACCCGGCGAAGACAATTGTGGCGGCATTTACCGCGGCCTCGCTCTCGCGGCCCGTCGTGCTGCTGGTGGAATCGAACCGCCGCGCTGAAGAATTGCTCGAACCCCTCCGCTATTTCTTCCAGGCATTCGCGCGAAGGCCCGCAAGCCGTGTCGCATTCCTTCCATCGCAGGAAGTGTCGCCATGGGAAGGGCGTTCGCCGCACGCGGAGATTTCGGAGGCGCGCGCGTCCGGGTTGTGGCGGATTGCGTTAGGCGAGGCGGATATCGTGGTGGCGCCGGTGGAAGCCGCCATCATGCGATTGCGCGACCGGAGCTTTTACGAAGGGCTGGCATCGCAGGTCGAACGTGATCAAGAAGTTCCGCAGAACGAATTCCTCGATCATCTTACAAGCGTAGGTTACGAACGGCGCGAAACTGTCGAGTCTCCGGGACAATTTGCGGTTCGCGGCGGGATCGTGGACGTGTTTTCGCCGGAGTCGATTGCTCCGGTGCGGCTGGAATTTTTCGGCGACACGCTCGAGTCTTTGCGCGAGTTCGATCCGAATAGCCAACGCTCGCTGCGCCCGCTCGAGCGCGCGACACTCCTGCCGCTGACGGATTATCCGCGGCGCAATGAAATCCTCGATCGATTCAGCGAACGCTCGGCAACGGGCCGCGAAGATGAAGGCATGCCAGCAGCGTTTTATGCGGGCTGGGAATTTCATCCCGCTCTTCTTGACGAAGCCAAATCGAGCCTGCTCGAACTCGTGCCGAACGCGGTCGTGCTCGGAGACGAGCCGGAGACGTTGCGCGGTGCGCTGGATTTGAGGCGCGAAAGTCTCGCCGCGGAATTCGAAGAAGCAATGGGTCCGGCAGCAACGGCTGCGCCCGATCGTTACTTTCTGACAGCGGATGAATGGACGAGTGCGCTTTCAACGCGACCGCGGCTTCTGCTTGAACATCTGGCGCTCGAGGGATCGGCGGAGCAGCACGTTCTCCAATCGCAGCCTACGCCGCGCTACCACGGGAATGTATCCACGTTCATGTCCGAGGTGCGGAATCACATCGAGCGCGGACAGCAAGTGATGGTGTCGGTCGCGAGCACCGGAGAAGCCGAGCGATTGGCGGACATCTGCCACGAAAATGAACTGCCATTCCGGTTGGGAGACGTGGATGAAAGCGCGACCGGTTCGCGCCTGGCGGCGGACAGCAGCGGCGGGACGGTGCCGGCGCTCGTGCTGTTGAAAGCGCCGCTCACTGAGGGCGTGGTATTTCCGGAAGCGAAGCTCGTTCTCTACGGCAACGCGGATTTATTTGATTCGATTCCCGCGCCGGCGCGATCGCGTGCGCGGCCGCAGAGTGCCGTATTTTCGAGCGATTTTTCCGACCTCAAGCCCGGGGATTACGTGGTGCATGTGGACCACGGCATCGGGCAATTTGAGGGCTTGCGCCAGCTTGCCGTGGACGGCGTGAGCGGGGAATTCATGCTGCTGCGTTACTCGGAGGATGCGCGGCTTTACGTGCCTCTCGCTCGCGTAGACCTTGTGCAGAAATACCAATCGCTCGGCGGAGCTGTACCGGCGCTCGACCGGCTGGGCACGACGGTCTGGGAGACGCGGAAGGCGCGCGTCAAGAAATCCGTCAGCGAAATGGCGGAAAAACTTTTGGCGCTTTACGCCGATCGCAAGGCTGCACCGGGTCACGCGTATCCCGTGGATACGCCATGGCAGAAAGCATTCGAAGACGCGTTCGAATTCCAGGAGACGCCGGACCAGGCGAAGGCTATCGAAGACGTCAAGCGCGATCTCGAATCGGGCGAGCCGATGGAGAGGCTGCTTTGCGGCGACGTGGGATACGGTAAGACGGAAGTTGCGATGCGCGCGGCGTTCAAGGTGGTGTCGGACTCGCGGCAAGTGGCAGTGCTCGCGCCGACGACGGTGCTCGCGTTTCAACATTACGACACATTTCGCCGGCGATTCGCGGCCTTTCCGATTCGAATCGAAATGCTAAGCCGTTTCCGTACGGCGGTGCAGCAGAAAAAGACGCTGGCGGAACTCGAAGCGGGCCGGGTGGATATCGTCATCGGGACGCATCGCTTGCTTTCGCGCGATGTGAAGTTTCAGGATTTGGGGTTGCTCGTGGTTGACGAGGAGCAGCGATTCGGCGTGGCGCACAAAGAGCGCATCAAGGAAATGCGCAAGAATGTGGACGTGCTGTCAATGTCCGCGACGCCGATTCCGCGAACGTTGCATATGTCGCTGATTGGATTGCGTGACATGTCGGTGATAGAGACGCCGCCGAGAGACCGGCTAGCGATCCAGACGGTGGTCGCGCCGTTTTCCGAATCGGTGGTGAAGCGCGCCATAGAGCATGAACTGGACCGTGGCGGGCAAGTTTTCTTCGTGCACAATCGCGTGGAGTCTATCGCTTCGGTGGCATCGCTGGTGAAGCGGCTGGTGCCGAAAGCGCGCGTGATTGTCGGGCACGGGCAGATGAATGAGGCGGCGCTCGAAAAAGTGATGCTCGATTTTGTTCGGGGCGACGCCGACGTGCTCGTGTCGACTACTATCATCGAGAACGGACTCGACATTCCGCGTGCCAATACGATCGTAATCAATCGCGCCGACCGCTTGGGGCTTTCCGAGCTTTATCAACTTCGCGGTCGCGTGGGGCGGTCGAACCAGCACGCCTACGCTTACCTTCTCGTTCCGCCGGAAGGCTCGCTTTCGACGCTGGCGAGGCAACGGCTAGCAGCGCTTAAGGAATTCAGTGACCTCGGCGCGGGATTTCGAATCGCCGCGCTCGATTTGGAATTGCGCGGCGCGGGCAATTTGCTTGGGCGCGAACAGCACGGACAGATCGTCGCCGTCGGATTCGATCTGTATTGCAGGCTGCTGGAGCGCGCGGTTGCCGAGCGGAAGGGCGAGGCCGTCACCTCGGATCGCCGTGCGACGCTGAACCTCGGCCAGGACATTCGAATTCCCATCGAATACATAGAAAGCGAAAATCTGCGTCTGCGCATCTATAAACGTATAGCCGGCGTTTCGAACGAGAAGGAGCGCGACGAGGTGCGCCGCGAGCTCGCCGACCGATTTGGGCTTCTACCCAAGGCTGTCGAGAACCTTCTCGATTACGCGCTGCTAAAGTCGCTGGCAGAGTCGCTGACGGTGGCGTCGATCGAACGGCGTGGCGATCTGGTGGCGGTGAAGTTTTACGAGGAAACACCCGTAAAGCCGGAGAAATTAGTGCGCGTGATTCGCGGAAAACGTGGAATGCGGCTTGATCCGAGCGGCGTGCTGTGGTTCGAGTGGAAGAACGAGGGCGAAGGCGTCGCAGAAGCGGCGCGAAACATATTGCTGCAACTACAATCGTAGCGTTAAACTTTCAGTTCAGGACAAACTCAATGAGACTTGCTAGAACTGCAATCATGATCTTGACTGCGGCGGGCTTGACGCTCGCAGCGCCGGGCCTTCGCGCGCAGTTGAAACCTACGGAAGCGAAAGACGCGAAAGATGTGGATATGAAGGGCTCGGGAAACGGAAGAGTCGTCGAGGAAATCGTCGCGCGGGTGAACAACGAGATCATTACCTACTCGGAGTATCAAAAGTCCGAGTCCGAGTTACACGAGGAAGTGAAGCAAGATTGTCAGGGTTGCGCTCAGGATCGCCTGAACCAGATGTACGAAGACCGGCAGAAGAACCTGCTGCGCGATCAGATCGATCAATCTCTGCTCGAGCAGCGGGCCAAGGATTTGGGCATCAGCGTCGAGAACGACGTCATCAAAAGGCTCGATCAAGTGCGCCAGCAAAATAATTTTCCCACGATGGAAGCGTTGCAGGCCGCCGTTGAGGGCCAGGGAATGTCGTGGGAAGACTACAAGGGGAATTTCCGCAATCAACTGCTGACCCAGGAAGTGATTCGCCGCGAAGTGGGTTCGCGCGTGGATATCGGCCACGACGACGTGAAAAAGTATTACGACGAGCACAAGCAGGAATTCGTCCGGCCCGAACAGGTGGTGCTTGCGGATATTTTTCTGAGCACCGAAGGAAAGACGCCGGAACAGGTGGCCGTGATCCAGAAGAAAGCCAACGATCTTCTGGCGCGCTTGAAGAAAGGCGACGATTTTTCGGAGTTGGCCAAACGCAATTCGGAAGGACCGACGGCGAAGGACGGCGGGGAACTTGGCGCATTCGAGCGCGGGCAGCTTTCGAAGCAACTGGAAGATACTGTGTTCGCGCTGAATAAAAACCAACTGACGGACGTGATCCAAACGAAGACGGGATTCGAAGTGTTGAAAGTACTCGAGCACTTCGAGGCGGGGCTGCAGCCCGTCGAGAAGGTCGAACCTGAAATCGAAAATAGAATTTACGCGGAACGCATGGCGCCCATCCTTCGGAACTATCTTGGCGAGTTGCGCGAAGAAAGCTACGTGGTGGTAAAGCCGGGTTACGTGGACACGGCCGCGGTTGCGACGAATGTGGGAATCAAGGAAGTTGTTCCCACGCCGGACGCTCCTGACAAGAAATTGAGCCGCAAGGCGAAAAAGGCATCTGCCAGCCAATGAAATTACTATTCGTCGCGGATCTGAAAGACGGCCAGCAGGTGGTGTCGCTCTTTCTCGTTTCGTCAAAGGAAATCCGGACATCTGCAAAAAGCGGGCGTTCGTGGCTGCAGCTCGAGCTGTCGGATCGCACCGGGCGGATTGACGGAAAGATGTGGGACCGGTTTGAAGATGCGGGCGCGTTGTTCGGCTGCGACGACATCGTGAAGGTCCAGGGCCGCGCCAAGATGTACAACGATCAAATCGAGCTGACCGTGGAGCAGGTGCTTCCGGCGCAAGAAACCGATTACGATCTGGCTGATTTTTTTCCGCATACGAAGGAAGACGTCGAGAAGCTTTACGCGAAGCTGCGGGATGCCGTCGCGAAGACGGAAAATCCCTGGATCAAGCGGCTATTGACGAGCGTTGTGGAGGATCCTGCGGTTGCGCCGAAGTTGAAGCGCGCGCCGGCGGCGACGACGATGCATCATGCGTTTCTGGGCGGGCTGCTCGAGCATACGGTCAGCGTGATTGGGCTGATGCAGGGCGTTGCTGATCATTATCCCGAACTCGATCGCGATTTGCTGCTTGCAGGGGTCGTCCTGCACGATATCGGAAAAACGGAAGAGCTGAGCTACGCGCGCGGATTTGGATACAGCACCGAAGGCCAATTAATCGGGCATATCGCGCTGGGGTTGGGGCTGGTGCGAAGGAAGATCGATGCGATTCCGAATTTCCCGCGCCCACTGGCGGTGCTGATCGAACACATGATTTTGAGCCATCATGGATCGTACGAGTTCGGTTCGCCCAAGTTGCCGCAGTGCCGCGAAGCTGTTGCGCTCCACTACCTCGATGATTTGGATTCGAAGATGGGCGCGATGCGCGCGACGCTCGAGGGCGTTGGGGGCGAAGGGGAATGGACGGAGCGGAATCCATCTTTGCGGCGAAATTTGCTTCGCAAAGATGATTTTCTTTCCGGGGGGCCGGCGAAGAAATCGGCGGCGGCGCCAGCTTCGGCGCCTGCCGAACCTGCTCCGGTGCAGGGAAGTTTCAGCCTGAAAAAATAAATGGCGGACGCGGCAAAATTGGCGCGGAAGGATGGTCCGGCAGCGACGGCTGGGGTGTCGCCGCGTCGATCGCTGCTGGATCTGGCGCCGCTGGAACTCGATTGTATGAACACGCTGTGGCCGATCGGCGAGGGAACCGTGCGCGAAATTCGAGATCTTCTCGCGGCGCGCAGGCCGCGCGCGTACACGACGATCATGACGATCATGGACCGGCTGGCACGAAAGGGAGTGGTCGAGCGGCGAAAGTTCGGACGGGCCTATATTTACCGGGCGAATCTAAGTGCGGATGATGCGCGGCGGCAGGCGCTCGGGCAGGTGGTCGAAAACTTTTTTGGCGGATCGAGCGAAGACGCGATTACGTTTCTTCGAAGCAGGGAACGAGAGGCGACACCGGCCGCGCCATCTTCTTTTTTGAGCCCGTCCGCGTCCACTTCTACATCCATCAGCTCAGAGGTGACTTCACCGGCGCGCGCGCTTGCGGCGGCTGCGGCTGCGGGCGCGTCAGCAACGGCCGCGCGAGTGAATGTTCCCGCGCAAGGAACTATATCCGAGCGCACGCGTGCCAGCCGCGAAGATTCACCCGCTGACGAGCCCGCGACGATGGATGAGACGCTGCTTTGATCACTCCGATGTTTCCAGCCGAATTGAAAATTCGCAACATTGCCATCCGCCCCGCGACGATTCTCGCGCCGATGGCCGGAGTCACAGACACTGTTTTCCGCCGGGTGATTCGCGAGCTTGGCGGCTGCGGGCTGATCATGACGGAGTTCACGAGCTCCGAAGCAATCACGCGAAGCGCAGCGCGGACGATGCGCTATTTGTTTTTCGAGGAAGATGAGCATCCGATCGCAGCGCAGTTATTCGGCGCCGATCCCGCGGTGATGGCGGCGGCAGCGGCGCTAACCGAAGATCTTGGCTTCGATCAAGTGGATATCAACCTCGGATGCCCGGCAAAGAAAGTGGTGAAGTGCGGCGGGTCGGGCTTATTGCGCGATTTGAATTTGCTCGAGGAGATTTTGCGTGGCGTGCGCGCGGCTGTGCGGATTCCGTTGACGATCAAGCTGCGTTCGGGATGGGACGAGAACAACATCGTAGCGGTCGAAGTGGCGCGCATCGCCGAGGGCTGTGGAATTGAAGCGCTGGCGGTGCATCCGCGGACCCGCGCGCAGGGATATAGCGGCGCGGCGGACTGGCGAGTGATTCGCGACGTGAAGCAGGCGGTAAAAATCCCGGTGATCGGAAATGGCGACATCCGAACTCCGGAAGATGCACTGCGCATGGTCGAGGAAACCGGTTGCGATGCCGTGATGATCGGCCGCGCCGCGACGACTAATCCATGGATCTTTCCGCAGATCGCGCAGTTCATCGCCGAGGGAAGATACGACGAGCCGAGCGATGCGGATCGCTACCGGCTGGTGATGGATTATTATCGCAGGCTGGTGGCGTCGGAGATGCCGGATGCGATCGGCAAGATGAAGCAATTTGCGTCTTATTTCACGCACGGCGTTCGAAACGGCGGCGTGCTGCGCCGCGAAGTTCATACGGCGCGAACGACGGCTGAGGTGCTCGAACGTGTGGATGCGTTTTTTGAGCCTGCGCTTCGCGCGGCGTCGCCGGTGGTTGCGTCCCCGTTGAACTGACCCGGTCGGAGCTCACCTTGTACTTCCGTAGATGCCAGGCGGTTGCGTTGCGATTTGTGCCATGTGGCGTTGAAAGGCGAAGAGCCGGCGGGACGCCCTTCGAAAACTCAGGGCAGGCCTACGGTACCAGAGGCCGCCGCAACCTAGCGAGAAGCTGCTCTAAATTCCGCTCTCAATTTCTTCAGTGATTGTTGCGGTCGGCGAGGAGCTGCTTGTAGGCTTCGCGCTTGGTGAGGCCGCGTTCGCGTGCGGCCAACTTCAGCGCGGCCTTGCGGTCGAGGTTTTGCAGCTTCATGAGGTCTTCGACGCGGCGAGGCAGGGGAAGCGTCGAATCTGACGTCGCGCTCGCGGAAGGCGCTGCAGAGCGCTCGTCGGCGCGCGCAAGTATCACGGTGATTTCACCCCTCGGCGGCCTCTCTTCGAAACTTGCGAGCAACTCACTGATACGGCCGCGGCGAAATTCCTCGTGGATTTTGGTGACTTCACGCGCGATCACGCCGTGGCGGTCGCCGAGGATGGCAAGCGCGTCTTCCAGCATGGCGACGACGCGGTGCGGCGCTTCGTAGAAAACCAGAGTGCGCGGCTCGGCGGCCAGAGACTCGAGTGCCGCGTGGCGCGCGCCGGTCTGCGGCGGAAGAAACCCGATGAACACGAACTCGTCGGTGGCAATTCCCGAGGCTGCGAGTGCTGAAACCAGCGCCGAGGCACCGGGCACCGGCACGACTTGGATTCCGTGGCGGAGGCAGAGCGCGACGAGGCGATATCCGGGGTCGGAAATTCCCGGCGTGCCCGCATCGCTGACGAGAGCGATTTGCGCGGCCTGCTCGAGTTCGATGACGAGTTCGGGGGCTCGAGTCATTTCGTTATGCTCGTGGTAGCTTTCGAGGCGTGTGTGAATGTCGTAGCGCGAGAGGAGCTTGCGCGTCTGGCGCGTGTCTTCGCACGCAATCAAATCAACTTCCTTCAGAATGCGGAGGGCGCGGAGGCTGATGTCTTCAAGATTGCCGATCGGAGTAGCCACAAGATAGAGACAGCCTTTGCCGGTAGCGGGAATGCCGCCGGGCCGAGATTCTTCCGGCTCACGATCCGAGTCTTGAATGCTTCGAGGTGAGGCCTGACGGGGCATCGATACGTTTTGCGTTCGCTCAAGCGATCACGTGTGCAAACTGAACGCGGAGAAAGTTTAACACAGCGGGAACCACGAGCGCGCGCGGCGCTGCGCTGCGCGTCACCGGACCGGCGCGTTACGCCACTGCGCGTCACTGCTCAGCAAACCGCACACCACCGCGCGCGCTGACGCAATCGTGATAAGATTTCGTTTTGCGCGACAGGCAGGAAGGAGTCCTCGTTTGCCCCTCTACGAATACAAGTGCGAAAAGTGCGGGAACAAGTTCGAGCGGATCGAGCGCGTCACGGCTCCGGAAGTGAGAAAGTGCCCGACGTGCAAGGGCAAGGCCGTTCGGCTTCCTTCATCGCCTGCGATTCAGTTCAAGGGATCTGGGTGGTACGTGACCGACTATGCGGGGAAGGGCTCGTCTGCGGCTTCGAGCGAGAAATCTTCAAGTGAGACCGGCGAGAGCAAGTCTGCGTCATCGTCGAAGGACGGCGGTTCCGCAAAGAAAGATACTGCAGCGAAGGAATCGTCGGGAAAGTCGAAAGGCAAGAAAGAATAGGCCTTCCAGTCGCGTCACCAGCGGCCCCGCAAACCAGCAGTCTCTACAGCTTCAGTGCTTTCAGGTATTCCCGGAATGATGGTCCCAGCTCAGGATTCTTAAGAGCCAGTTCCACGTTTGCCCGCAAAAAGCCGAGTTTGTCTCCCGCGTCGTAGGTGCTTCCGTCGTAGTTGTATGCCCAGAGGCCCTGCTCCGTGGCGAGCATCCGCAAGGCATCTGTGAGTTGAATTTCGCCGTTCCGGCCGGGCTTGGTATTTTCGATGTATTCGAAAACTTCGGGCGGAAGAATGTAGCGGCCTGTCACCGCAAAGTTCGACGGGGCGTGCTCGCGCGAAGGTTTTTCGATGACGTCGCGGACGCGGAAGAGCCTATCGCCGAAGCCGAGATTCGGTTCGGGGACGGCATCCACGATGCCGTAGAGATGCACTCTTTCTGGCGGCACTTCCTCAACGATGATGGCGCCCTGGCCGGTCTTCTGATAAACGTCAATCAACGTTTTTGTCGCGGGCACGGCTCCGTCGTGAATGACGTCGCCGAGTAGCACGGCGAAGGGTTCATCGCCGACCAACTCCCGCGCAAGCAGAACCGCGTGTCCGAGGCCCAGAGCTTCGCTCTGCCGCGTATAACTGAAATGAATTCCGCTGGTGATTTGACGAATCTGCTCGGCCATGAGGGGGCGGCCGTGCTCTTCGAGGTGCCGTTCGAGTTCGGGTGCCGAGTCGAAGTGGTCCTCGATGGCATTTTTGCGGCGCCCGGTGATGATGATGATGTGATCGATTCCGGATGCGACGCATTCCTCGACCGAATATTGAATCAGGGGCTTATCCACAACGGGCAGCATCTCTTTGGGCTGCGCCTTGGTGGCGGGAAGAAATCGCGTACCAAGTCCCGCGGCTGGCAGAACGGCCTTTCTGACCCTCTTGATCGGCTGACTCATGCGTCTCCTGTCGCTAGAATGCAGAAGCCGCACAATACGGTTCCGAGCGTGCCGTGTCAATCAGCGAGAGCGTGTAGGTGTCGCGTTTTGGGCGAGCGGGTGTCTTTTGATGAGCCAGGAACGTCAGCGTGCTAACATGACTTGAGATTCGGCGAGCGCGCGAAAATCGATTATGACGACCTACGACAACTCGTTGCGAGCGGCTCATTCGCGAATTTTGGGAATCGAGTCTTCGTGCGACGAGACTGCGGCGGCTATTGTCGCCGACGGGAACACGATTTTGTCGAACGTCGTAGCGTCTCAAGTCGAGATTCACCGCAAGTATGGCGGCGTTGTGCCGGAATTGGCGTCGCGGGAGCACTTGCGGCAGATTGTGCCTGTCGTTCGAGAGGCTCTCGCGCAAGCCGGATTGAATCTTTCGGATGTCTCGGCGATTGCCGTAACGCGCGGGCCGGGGCTCGTGGGCTCGCTACTCGTCGGCGTTACGTACGGCAAGGTGCTGGCGATGGCGCTCGGCAAGCCGCTGGTTGCCGTGAATCACCTTGAAGGCCACGTGCACGCGGTGTTTCTGGAGGCTCATGCGGCGGGCCGCAAGCCAGCGCTGCCAGCGACCTGCCTGATCGTATCGGGCGGACACACCATTCTTTATCGAGTGATGAGCGAGTCGGGCGCAAGCGGCGCGGCGGGCCACGGAAACGGGAATGCGGCCGCGCATTCCTTCCGCTATGCGCGCATCGGTGGAACCAGGGATGATGCTGCCGGAGAAGCGTACGACAAGGTCGCGCGAATGCTCGCGCTCGGTTATCCGGGCGGGCCAATCATCGATCAACTCGCTCCCTTCGGCGATCCTGCGGCAATTCGATTTGCGGAAACCAAGATGCGCGGTAACGTCCACGACTTCAGCTTCAGCGGCGTGAAGACGGCGGTGTTCTATCACCTCCGGAAACACGCTGAATTTCAGCCGGAAATTGATGAGCGAAACGCCGCCCTCGCTCGGGGCGAAAGAAAGGCCGACGCGCTGAAGCCGAGGTGCTCCCAGGCAACGCTCGATCTGATTGCCAGTTTTCAGAGAGCTGTCGTCGGAGATTTGGTGCGGCGAACGATGGCGGCGACAGAGGAATTCAAATCGAAGTCGATTCTCGTTTCGGGCGGCGTGGCGGCGAATCGTGAATTGCGAACATCGTTTGAACACGCCGCGCAGTCTAAAGGTGTCGAAGTTTATTTCCCGAGCCGCGCGCTATCCACCGATAACGCGGCGATGATTGCGGCGGCGGCATTTCCAAGGTATCTTGCCGGGGAAAGCGCGGACGCCATGCTCAACGCAGAGCCAAATCTCCCACTCGCTTAATCCCGCACTAAAAGCCGGCTGAACCAAGCGTTCGCTCGAATACGTAAGCGAGGCCGTCGTGCGTGACGGCGTAAACCTGCTGCGCGTCGTAACTCCAGCAAATATCCACGACGCCTTCCGCTGAATACTCATCCAGGATGCGGCCTTCGCGAAGGTCGGCGATGAACAGCCGGCCCTTGGAGGCATTCTTGAGCCACGACGAGTAGCAGACGCAGAGAGGCCGTGTGGGGTGGCAGCGCGCGAGTTCCGCGGTGAAGGGAAGCGGGCACGCTTCGAAAGAACCCTCTGGGACAGCGAAGGCTCGGCCTCCCGCACAGTAGACGAGGATGCGGCCGTCGCCAGACCAACTCAGCGCCGTGATGTTGCCGTGGACGGGCACGAATAAATCGCGGCGCATGCCGGGAACGGCAGCGACAAGGAGAAAGTCGTCGGCCCACTCGCCGGCGCACTTCAGCGCGAGCGCGACTTGCGTTCCGTTGGGATTGAAAGCCATCGGGCCAAAGCCCGCGAAAACGACCTCGTCGTCGGCGGAATCACCAACAGCAACGGCTGCGAGCGATGGAGTGACATCGAGCGATCCGATGGGCGTAACCGCGAGCGCCGGGATCTCTCCGTTGCAATTCCACACGCGAAGAGTGCGATCAGCGGCGAATGCCGCGCCGAACGTATTTCCATCAAGGGACCAGGCTAACGCCGCATTCGGAAGATCGGGCACGTGAAACGTATCGAGATGCTCGCTCTTTGTTGCGTCGAAGATCTGCAATTGGTTTGAGGACATGTTTGAAGCGGCGAGGAGGATGCGTCCCGTTGGCGACCAGGCGAGAGAAGAAACGGGATCGCCTGCGCGGCCGCGTTGGGTCTCGGGGGCCGGAAGAGAATCCGGCGGGACTTGAGAATCGAGATCGTAAATCGCGAGACGAAGTGCAGTGCCACTGCTCGTGCCGAGGAAGACTGAAACCTTTCCGGCCGGAGAGACAGCGGCGCAAGCGCGCCGGCCGGAAAATACTCGTTTCTCAACCCAATTGGATTCTCGGCCAATATCGCGAAGGCCGCGCCGTACGAGCGCTGCGGTGCGCACGGCCAAAGCCTGGGGGCGGCGCGAGACAAGGGCGGTGGCGCTGGGAGCCGCATCGGAGGGCGCGGCGGCAGCCTCGCGCTTCTCGTCGGTATTGGAGATCAGATCTGCGCGCATTGGAGTTGTTCGCTCAGATTCGCGCGACCGGCGGCGATCTCGGTATCAATGCGGCTGGCAAGCTCTGAAAAAAGATCGCGGCCGGACCGCGCGGCCTCATCGAATTGCTCGCGCAAGCGTTTGGCATCGGAAACGAGGAGGGCCTTTAACTCGGCATCGATTTCCTGGAGTCGAGCTTTCACCTGGCTGACTCGCCGAATCGTTCGGACGAGATCCGCGCCTGCGCCGTCCCCGTGAACGCTTTCCGGCGAGCACTCATAGGCTTCGAAAACTCGCGTCAGAGCGGAGTGATCGCCGAGCATGTAAGCTTGATTGGCTTGGGCCATCAGATCCTGGCGTTTCGCGCGATCGGCGTCATCGGTAGTGAGATCCGGGTGGACACGCCGGGCCACTTCGCGATAGAGGCGCTTGATTTCGGGCGTGGGGGTATAGACCTTTTGCGCGTGGGCCCGGCCTGGACCGGCAGTGCATCGCGTTGCCTTCGCGCGGGCACGAGATTTTCGCGCGGCTTCCTGCAGACAAGGGTCGCCAGGCTGTTCAGCGGCGGCTTTCTCGGCGAGTTGAGCCCTTAGTTCGTCGAGTTCCGCGTAACGAAGACCGACCTCCGCCAGGTATTTGCGCTCGAACGAGCCGAGTTCGGCACGCAAGCTGGCAAGCTCGACTTCACGCTCGGCGAGCGAAGTCTCGAGCGCGGCAAGCTCGCCGCGCTTCGTCTCAAGTTCCCGTTCTTCGGGGCGAGTGATCTGGAGTTCAGAATTCTGAAGCATGGGGTCACGCAGCATGATCTGTAGTTCGATCCAAGGAACGCGCAAATAGTTTAAGGGCTTAGGAGGAGTTGTGGAGAAGCCGGCGTGCCGGTTGTTTCCAAAATAGGCAGCTAGCGTTGGCGGGGCGCACCTGTTCTTTCGGACAGGTAGGAATCGGCGGCGAAAATGCGCGAGACGTCAATTGAACGCGCCAATTTGTCACCTTGGGCGTTTCCGTATTCAAGAATGTCAATTCCTGGCGAGCGCGCGATTTGGATAGAATCTTCCCGGGGCGAAAGGGAATTTCGGGCGATCGGACTTGCCTGAAAAGGAGCTGCGCAATGAACGAAACGATCGAGCAGTACAAGAAGAGAATTGAGGGCTACGCGGCCGGAAAAGAACCGCTGAAAGTGCAGGCGAAGACAGCGGAGAAAATTGAAAAGCTCATCAAACGCATTCCGATCGCTAAGCTTCGCAAACGCCCCGCGCCGGACAAATGGTCCATCACAGAAATTATCGCGCATCTCGAGGATGCCGAGATTGTGACCAGCTATCGGATCCGCCGCATCCTGGGCGCGCCGGGCACTCAGATCGAAGCATACGATCAGGAGAAATGGGCGGAAGCGGAGAACAACGCGAAGCGCGATTCGCACGCTGCGCTCGGTGTGTTCAAGACCCTGCGGACAGCAAACCTAAAGCTATTGAAATCGCTGAAGCCGGAGCAATGGAAGCATTTTGGGATGCATTCGGAGCGCGGGGAAGAAAGCATCGAGCGGATCGCTGAGATGATCGCGGGGCACGATATCAACCACCTCATGCAGATCGAGGCGATTCTGGCGGGGGGGGCGAGTAGGTCGAGGTAGTCCGAGAGGAGCATCGAATGCTCGGGACATGCCTCGACCGTCGCGCGTTTCAATCCGGGGTTTGCTGAGTGCGTTTAATCCGGAAGCTTCGCGGCTTCCGGCATCTGGAGATGCGCCTTGGCTAGCGCGCGGACCAAGCTGGTCTCGACCAATTGCTCGGTCGTGTTCCGCACCGTGGCCAGTTCGCTCACCAAGAGATACTTCGCTCTCTCGAGCATTTTTTTCTCGCGGAAGGAGAGAGGCTTGGTCCGGCTGAGGGAGACAAGCCCCTTCAGTACGGCGGCCACTTCCATCAGCGAACCAGTGCGCATCCGCTCGGAATTCTCTTTGAAGCGGTGCTTCCAGTCGTGATGACTGGCTGACCGGCCCTTCTCGAGATAGGTGATTACGTCGCCGGCCTGATTGGTCCGGATGACCGGGCGCAAACCGACGTTATCCACGTTGGCCTGCGGGACCATGACTTTCAAGCCGCTGGAAACGATCTTGAGCATGTAGAATCGCTCGGACTTGCCGTTGAGGTAACCGAAACTGATTTGCTCTATGACACCCACGCCGTGATTCGGATAGACAACCTTCTCACCTAGCTTGAATTCCATAGGACGGAGGTCCCTCCCCAAACTGCTATTAAGATATTAGGCACACGAGGGTGAGAGAGTCAAGGTATTCCCATGAAATATCGCCAGATACGAGATTTTCGGCCTTGCAGATTTCTGGCAAATTGGCATAAGAATTGCCCTATAATCGGGCACAAATGTTGACCCTTTCCGTCGACACGTCCAGTCGCGTGGGCAGCCTCGCGGTTCTGAAAGACCAAGCGATTTTGGGCGTTGTATCCACTTCCAGCGACGAGGCTTATTCGGCCCGAATGTTCCGGCAGGTTGAATTTCTCCTGGCGGAGCTTGGGATCGGATTGCCTGCGATAGACCTGTACGCCGTGATCGCGGGGCCCGGTTCGTTTACCGGCTTGAGAGTTGGGCTATCGGCGGTTAAAGGCTGGGCCGAGGTTTATCAGCGGCCGATTGCGCCGGTGAGTGGGCTGGAGGCCGTGGCGTCCGAGGCGCCGGTGCAGGCCGGGCTGATGGCTTCAATTCTCGACGCCCGGCGGGGGCAGATTTACGGGGCGTTGTATTCGAAGACTGGAGGGCGAATAGAAACTCGGATTTCTGACCTTGTCTCGGTGCCGGAATCGTTTCTGACGGTGCTTCGCGAATCGGTTTCGCCTTCGGATGTGGTGTTTGCATCTCCCTCGCCTGAAATCATGCACGGCGCGCTTGCCGGCTCGGTCTTCGCATCGTGCACACTTTTGCGTGTCTCTTCGGTGCTGGCGCCTGCCGCGGGACTATTGGGAATCGAACGCGCGGCGCGCGGAGAAGTGGTGACAGCCCTCGAACTTGATGCCAATTACGTCCGGCGCACGGACGCGGAAATGCATTTGAAGGGTACTTGATGGTCCGGACGCTCGAGCCGCGAGATGTCGACGCCGTTCTGAGAATTCAAAAGGTGTCTCCAGAATTGGCGCAGTGGACGCGGCGCGATTACGAGCGGGTAGCGAACGGCGAGATGGCCGGGTGGGTGGCGGAAGGCGGCGACACCGTCGTCGGATTCGTTGTGGCGCGTAAGCTGGCGGACGAAATGGAAATTCTGAATCTCGCGGTCGCCCCGGATGCGCGGCGACATCATTTCGGAAGCGAACTACTGGGCACCGCCTTTGATTGGGGGCGGGCGAATCTGATTCGGAAGGCATTTCTTGAAGTGCGTGCGTCGAATTTTGCTGCGATTGCGTTTTACGAGCGCCACAATTTCAAGAGTGTCGGGCGACGGCAAGGGTATTACGTTGCGCCCATCGAGGATGCGATCATCTTGGCCGCTAATCTTTGATGACGCGCGGCGAAATCCCTCTTTGCCGCTGAAGTCGCTGATTTAAGCGATTACCGCAACAAAAGTCCTGGAAGCAGGGGGCATCCCGGCTCTGAGTTCAGAGTTCTTCGCCGTCGAAATCTGACGATCGATTTCCTATTGGTTGAGAATCGCGATTGTGTTAACTTCACGTTCATGTAGCGATGGCGCTCCAGACTGGAGGGAACGGATGGCCACCACCTCTCGCGATATTCGGGAAACACTGTTGTCGTGCGATGCAGAATTCAGGCGGTTAGCTGCAGAGCACTCGCGGTACGAAGCGCAATTGGAAGAGATTCGAAAGCAGACCTACCTTAACTCAGAAGACCTTCTGCAAGAGCTCCAACTCAAGAAAATGAAATTAAGAGTCAAAGACCTGATGGAGCAACTCGTCGTTCGCTTCATGTCCGAGCCGACCTACCACTAGCGGCGCTGCGGCTGTGCACCAATCAGCTTAGAATGGTAGTGTATCCGCACAGGAGCCGCTCTTCCCCCGATGGTCAAAGAAGGGTTCAAGTTTGCCGCGTCTCCGCTCATAACGGGTATATTGCTCATCGTTTTTGCGGAAGTTTTGGACCGCAAGACGGGGCTCGCCATTGCGGGCGGGGTCTTCATTTTGCTGGGTATTTTCGTACTTTATTTCTTTCGTGATCCCGAACGACAAATTCCGACTGAGCCTGGGGCAGTGGTATCGCCCGCCGATGGGCATGTGGTTGAAATCGTTGACGAACCACTCGACGGAGTGGCGGGTAAGCGAATCAGCATTTTCTTGTCAGTGTTTGATGTTCACGTGAACCGCACTCCCGTGGCCGGAGAGATTAGCTCCGTGGAATACCGGCCGGGACGATTTTATGCCGCGATGCGCAAGCGCGCGTCGGCTGAGAACGAGCAGAACGTGATCACCGTGAGTACGTTTGCCGGGGATATCGTTTTCAAACAGATTGCGGGAGCGATTGCACGTCGCGTGATATGCTGGAAGAACGTTGGGGACCGCGTGGCACTGGGAGAGCGTGTAGGGATGATCCGGTTCGGCTCCCGCGTGGATGTCTGGCTCCCCGATGACTCCGAAATTGTAGTCCGTCGCGGGCAGAGAGTATACGGCGGAGCGAGCATCCTGGCGAAATGGAAACCAACGGCATAGATAGCTACACAGGTGAAGCAGGCGAAGCGGATCGCGTGAAGCAGCGTCCTGCGCGCCGCGGTGCCTATCTCCTCCCCGGAATATTTACAGTCGCAAATCTCCTTTGTGGCTACTACGCGATTCTCGCGACGCTCGAGGGTAGCGTCGCCGATATGGACAACGCCGCGAAGGCGATCGGCTTTGCAATTCTCTTTGACACGGTAGACGGCCGGATCGCGCGGCTTCTCGGCGCAAATAGCGATTTCGGCCGGGAATTCGACTCGCTCGCAGATGTGGTGAGCTTCGGTATTGCGCCGGCGTTCCTGGCGTACGCGTGGGGAGTGCGCAGCCTGCCGATCAGCGAGGCCGGCCAGGCCGTTCATATTTACCAGCTCGGCTGGCTTGTGAGCTTCTTCTTTGTCGTTTGCTGTGCATGGCGCCTGGCGCGGTTTAACGTTCAGGGTATGGCGCCGGGCGGGTCAGGATATTTCGTTGGGATGCCCACACCGGCGGCGGCAGGAATGATTGCGGCGACAGTCCATGCGATCGGATTTCCGATTATCAGCGTGAGGTTTTCGGTGTTGTGGCTTCTCCTGATGGTTGGACTTGGAGTATTGATGTCGAGCACCGTGCGGCACTTCGCCTTTAAGAACATTCGATGGAACCGGCGGCAATCGTCGCGCGCGTTTGTGCTCATCGCGCTGGCCATCGGTTCAATCGTGCTCTATTCCCATCTTGCGTTGTTGCTAATTGCCTCGGCGTATTGTGTCCACGGCATCGTGCTCGAACTTGTGCGGCTGGTTCGACATCGGCTGACTTCCCGGCTTGCCTGAAATATGTCCCCACGGATCGCTCGCGCTCAAGGCGTGGCCATTGCCGGAGCGTCCACGCTCCTCGGCAAGGAACTAAAGCAGGTTCTCGAAGACCGCAATTTTCCCGCGACGGAAATCAGTTTGCTCGATGAGGACGTCGCCGCGGGAATATTGACCGAAGCGGGCGGCGAGCCGGCATTCATTCAGCAAGTGACCGAAGATAGTTTTGAGAAGTCTCGCTTCGTGTTTTTCACCGGGAGCGAGAAATTCACCGCAGTGCACTACGAGAAGGCGTTGAGATCCGGCGCGACTGTAATCGATTTATCGGGGGGTCTTCCGGCGGAGGCGCGTTCGTTTGCGTGGATAGCGTCGCTCGATCGCGTGCTTCCGCCTCCCGCTGTTTCGCCGGCGCCGGCAGAAAAGAAAGCGCTATATAGCTCGCCTGGCTCCGGCGTGATCATCGGCGCGACGGTGGCAGCGGCGCTTAAGGACTTCAATCCGGCGCGCGTTGCGATTCTCTTTCTTCCGCCCGTTTCCGAGGCTGGCCAGCCCGGCGTGGACGAACTCGTAAGCCAGACGACAAACCTTCTATCGTTTCGTGCAATCGAACGAAGTGTGTTTGATTCGCAGGTCGCGTTCAATTTGTTGGCGGAATTCGGCGACGAGCTAAAGCCCCCGTTGCACTCGATGCATTCGGTACGCGAGCGAATCGCAGAAGGCATCGCTCACTATTTGGCAAATCGGACCATCACTCCGGCCGTGCAATTGATTCAGGCACCAGTGTTTTATGGTTATTCGTTTGCTGTTTACGCCGATTTTGCGACGGCTCCCAGTCACGGCAACATGGAGGCTGCGTTCCGGACGCTTGAAGTGCACATCCCGGAAAAGGATGAAGCCGCGCCGGATATCGTCAGCGCGGCCGGGCAGGCTGAGATTCAGCTGGCGCGGATCGAGGGCGATCCGAAAGTGAAGTCGAGCGTGTGGCTCTGGGGAGTTGCGGATAATCTCCGGCTCGGAGCGACGAACGCGGTGCGGATCGCGGAGGAACTTCTTGTCGTTCCGGCGTGACGCAAGGCGTTTGTCCTTGGGAGGCGCAATCAGCGCTGTCTTCGCGGCTGCGGCGTTCGCTCTCTTGTTGGGAACTTCCGGCTGTGGGTACCATGTCGCGGGCCGGGCTTCGATTCTGCCGTCCGAGTGGAAGACAATCGCGGTGCCAGCCTTCGTGAATCACACCAATCGCTATCGAATCGAGCAGCGGTTTACTGCGGCTGTCATTCACGAATTTCTGGCGCGCACGAAATATCGAATCGTGCAAAATGAGAATTCGGCGGACGCGGTATTGCGTGGCGAAGTGCTGACGATCGAGACGAGCCCCATTCTTTTCGACGCGACGACCGGGCAGGTGACGACTATGCTGGTAACCGTCCACGCGAAAGTGAGTCTCGTTGGCCGCGCCGATCAAAAAGTGGTGTACGAGAATAAAGATATGGTGTTCCGCGACGAATATCAGATTTCGAGCGACGTCAAAAGTTTCTTCGAAGAACAGAATCCAGCTCTCGGAAGAATGTCGCGGGATTTTGCGTCGCAGGTGGTTGCCGATGTCGTGGAGGGCTTCTGATGGCGGACATGAAACTCGATGCGCTTCTCGGCAAGCTGGCGAGCGGGAAGCCTGTGCCTGCGATTCTCCTCTACGGCGAAGATGTCTATCTCCGCAAGCTGTGCCGCGACAAACTGATTGAGACTTACGTTCCTGCGGCTGCGCGCGACTGGGCGCTGGCGCGATTTTCGGCGGCCGACGGCGAGTGGGATCAAGCATTCGGCCGCGCTGTGACGGTCCCGATGCTCGCGCCGCACCAGGTTGTGATCGTCGAGCGGGTGGAAGCGATTGATGATCTTGGTGAGGATGCGCGCGAATCGGCAATCGAGACGCTGAAGAATTACCTTGCCGATCCCGCTCCGTTCACCGTTCTTGTGCTCGAAGCTTCGGTGCTCGATGGCCGCAAGGGGCTTTCGAGGATTCTCGCTGAGAAGGCGGTGAAGGTCACACTCGCGATGGATAGCGAACAGGCTGCCGCTTTGGCGGTTTCATCGGCGAAGGAATTCGGCGTTGAGCTCGAGCCCCGCGCTGCGAGACTTTTGGTGGAAGCCGTCAACTCCGAGCCCGCGCGGATTCGCGTGGAGATCGAGAAGCTGTCTCTTTACGCGCAGGCGAAGGGGAAGATTTCGGCGAACGACGTGGAGGAACTCGTTGTTTCGGCGCGGAAATTCACGGTGTGGGAAATGGGAGATCTTCTGGTGGAATCGCGGACCGACGCCGCGCTTTTATTTCTCGATGGCCTGCTGCGCGACGGCGAACAACCGCCGATGCTTGTGGGCGCGCTCGCTTGGATGTATCGAAAATTAATTGAAGCGCGGGAAATTCCGCCGCGCATGAACAAGTTTCAGGCCGCGCGGCAGTTACAGATGAATCCCGATTCGGCGGAGCGCGCAATGAGCCAGTCCCGGCGATTCTCAATTCGCCAACTGACTGCCGGGCTCGCGGCACTGGCGGACGCCGATAGCCTCTTGAAATCCGGAGTCGCGAATCCGCGAGCCTCGATGGAATTCCTCGTTACGCGGCTAGCCGCTCCTTCGGCAAGTTCGAAGTCATCGGCAGCCTAAAGGCAAACGAACTGGCTGTGGGAAGCATGAAGAAATCCTCGCTCGGGATCTTATCCACCACAGGAGTTGGACATGAACACGCAAATGGTGGGCTTGAATGTTGGCCTCGCGATCCATTCGGGAAAGCTCGATGCATTTGAAACTACTGCGCGGGCTATGGCCGAGGCCAGCGAGAAGGAACCGGGGACCCTCGCATACGACTTTTATTTGAGTGGTGATGGAACGAAGTGTCGGCTCGTCGAGGGATACGTCGATGCGAATGCGGTGCTGGCGCACTTCAAGGGCCCCGCAGTGCAGCAACTCGTCCCTGAGATGCTCGAGTCGTCGAGCATCAGCAGCTTCGAGGTTTATGGAGATCCCGGGCCGGAAGTGACCAAGATGGTTGCGGCATTTAAGGCCGAGATCTTCCTGCCACGGCACGGCCTTAGCCGCTGATGGCAAGCATCGCACTTGCCAACGGGGGCTAGCCGGCCGGAATTTGAACTTGAGTCCGGAGTTAAGACTTCTTTTCCGCGCGGAGTACGTTGAGGGCAATCGTCAGGCGGGATTTGTAACGGTTCGCCGTGTTCTCAGATAAAACGTGCTTGCGGATCGCACGATCGACTTCCGAAAAAGTCGGGCCCACGAGCTTCGCAGCGGCGGCGGCATCGCCCGCGGTCAGAGCGGTGCGAATCCTGCGAATGGCATTGCGGACGCGCGTGCGATTGATACGGTTCGATACCGCTCGGTGCGCGGACTGGCGAATATTTTTGAGGATGGATTTCGTCTTCTTCTTGTGCTTTACGGGCGTGCCTTGCGGCATTCAACGCTCCTTGATTGATTGTTCGACGGTATTTAATCGATTGAGATAACAAACTTAACCGACGCTGCGCGCTTTGTCAATTTCACCGTCTGTTACGAAATTTGCTGTCGAGCACGTGCTGGCCGCCTTGACCACACTTGAGGCCTGCGCTAGGCTATTTGGAGTGGCTTACCGACTAGCAGACCAACCAGCATCCAGCCGCCAAAATAGATGAAACAGACCGTTCGACTGCTTGGAGATGTGTCGGAATTCTGCGGGACGCTCGATGAGAACCTGAAGCTTTTCGAATCGACTCTCCAAGTCATCACCAATCTGAGGGATAGCGAAATCGAAATCGAAGGCGATGCGGCACGCGTAGCCGAGGCCGCCCGCGTGGTGGGCCAATACAACGAACTTGTCCAAGATGGGCACGCTTTGGGAAGCAGCGAAGTGAAGTCGCTTTTTCGGATGGCCGCGCAAGAGCCAGAGGCGCAGCTGCGCGGCGCATTTTCGCCGACGCGCGGACCGCGGGCGTTCGGCAAAAAGGGTATTTCGCCGCGAAGCCCAAATCAACGGCGCTATATCGAAGCGCTCGAATCTTTCGACATGGTTTTCGCCATCGGCCCAGGTGGTACGGGGAAAACTTATCTCGCCGTCGCGATGGCGGTATCTGCGCTGATTTCGAAACAGGTGAATCGCATCATTCTCGCGCGGCCGGCTGTCGAAGCCGGCGAGCGCCTCGGATTTTTGCCAGGCACGCTGCAGGAGAAGGTCGATCCCTATATGCGGCCGCTGTACGACGCTCTTCACGATTTGCTCGAAGCCGACAAGCTCGAGCGGTTCCTCGAGAAGGGAATCATCGAAGTTGCTCCGCTCGCATTCATGCGCGGCCGGACGTTGAACGATTCGTTCGTGATTCTCGATGAAGCGCAGAACACGACGAGCGAGCAAATGAAAATGTTCCTCACCCGCCTGGGCTACAACTCCAAGGCGGTGATCACCGGCGACGTGACGCAAATCGATTTGCCGATCGATCGCCGCTCCGGTCTTGTCGAGGCAATTGATATCGTCGGAAAGATCGAAGGCATTGCGTTCGTGTACTTCGATGAGCGTGATGTGGTCCGCCACACCCTTGTACAGCGAATCATCAAGGCCTACGACGAGCGAGGATCTTCCCAGCCGAAGTCGTCGGGCCGGAAAGCCGGGAATGGCGCTCCGAGAGAGACCACCCCGCGCGCTCCGCAACAGTAGGCGCCTTGGCCATGATCTCGAACCATCAAAGGCGCGTCCGTGTTGCTCTTGCACCGCTCGAGCGGTATTTCGGCCGCGTCCTGAGAGTCCTGGGGCTTCCGAGTGATGCGGCATCGGTCCGCTTCGTTAACGATCCGCAAATGGCAAGCTGGAATCGAGCGTATCGGGGGAAGCGCGGTTCGACGGATGTGCTCTCGTTTCCCGCAGGCGACAGCGAGAATCACGCACACCGTCGCACGCTTCAAATTCGGAATGGGAGACGCAGAACTCGCTCTACGGCGCGCAACGAATACCTCGGGGACATTGCGATCTCGCCTGTGATCGCGAGGAGGAATGCGCGGCGCTTTGGCCGGACGCTCGCGCATGAACTGCAAATCCTCATCCTGCATGGTGTGCTTCATCTTATAGGCTACGATCACGAAACTGACCATGGCGAAATGGAACACTTTGAAAGCCAGCTTCGCGTGCGGCTGAGATTGATTTAATCGATGCCCATATTTCTCCATACGCTCGGAGTTCTCGGCCTGATTTTGGGCCTCGTTTTGTTTTCGTACATCGATCGCGTTTACCGCGAGATGGGGCGCGTAACGACGCGGCGAATTCACGAGCACATTGATACGTTCGAATCTGACATCGAGCCGCGTCTTCATCTTGAGCGGCCGCGCGCGGCTCTCGCGTTCAGTCTGATCACACGTTTATGGCTCGTGCTGGTGGCGGTGGAAACCGCGCGCGGCATCGTCTTCTTCGTTCCAGACAGGTGGGAGGCGGTTGTCGAGATGGTTTTTTTTCTGACCGCGGAAGTCGTGGTAGCGATGCATCTGCTGCCGTCCGTGCTGATCTCGCGAGCGTCCGGGCGCTGGATCGCGCCCCTGATTCCGCTTGTGCGCTTTTTCGTTTTCCTGACGTGGCCGATTCAAGCAGTGATGGTTCTGATGGTTTCATTTTTGCGCATCACTGAGGAATCCGACGATATCGAGGCCCAACCGGAGCAGCAGCAGCAGGCGATCGAGGCGCTGATGGAGGCGGCGACGGAAGAAGGAATACTCGAACACGATGAAGCGCGATTGATCGAGCAGGTGGTGGAATTCAGCGATAAGCGCGTGCGGGAAGTGATGACGCCGCGGCCCGACGTCGTTGCGATTCCGGCATCGGCGACGCTCGAGGAATTGCGGCGGCTGGTGGTCGAACGGAAGTTCTCGCGAATTCCGGTGTACGAGAAAAGTCTCGATGACATCGTGGGAATTGTGGTGTCGCGGGATATTTTGAAAGTGCCGGACACGGAAGCGGGCCATCGCACGGTTCGCGAAATCATGAGACCGGCGCTGTTTGTGCCCGAGACTAAATTCGGATCGGAACTTCTGAAAGAAATGCAGCGCAAGAGCCAGCAGATGGCGATGGTGATTGACGAGTATGGGCTGGTCGCGGGAATTGTGACGGTCGAAGATCTTGTCGAGGAGATTGTTGGTGAGATTGGCGAGGAAGATCGAGTGCCGGCGCCGGATGTGGTCCGCGAGGCATCCGGGAGTTTGGTGCTGCGTGGCAGCGTGGGGATCGAAATCGTGAAGGAATTGTTTGGTGTTGATGTGACGGAGGGATCGGAGCACGAGGGGGCGGCGACGCTTGCGGGTTTCTTGAATAGCGTGGCGGGGCACGTTCCCGCCATCGGCGAAAAAATCGAGTATGACGGCCTTCAATTTGAGGTCTTGGAAGCTAATCAGCGTAAGGTGCTGCGATTGAGGGCTCGCCGCGTGAACAGTGCGGCGGAATCAAGAACGCAGTAGACTTCATGTCGTTTCACATCTGCACGGCTTAGTCCCGCGGAATCGAAGGCATAAGGAATGAGTTTCAAATCTGGATTCGTTGCTGTGATCGGCCGGCCGAACGCGGGAAAGTCCACGCTGGTGAATGCGCTCGTGGGGAAGAAGGTAGCGATTGTGTCGTCGAGGCCGCAGACGACGCGCAACCGCATTCAGGGAATTGTGAATCGCGACGACGCGCAGATTGTGCTGATCGATACGCCGGGGCTTCATCAGCCGTCGAATGTTTTGAGCCGGCAGATGATGGACGAAGTGCAGCAGGCGGTGGAAGGAATCGACATCCTTTCGCTAATTGTGGATTCGACAGCCGCGTTTGGCGCCGGCGATCGCCACTCGCTGGAGTGGGTACGTCGATTTCGAGGAACGAAGTTTCTGCTCCTGAACAAAGTTGACCGCATCATGAAACAGCATGTGCTGCCTCTGATCGATCGCTATAGCCACGAAGTTGAATTCGATCAAATCTTCCCGATCTCCGCGCTTAAGGATGACGGCCTCGCCGAGTTGACGACGAGCTGGATTTCTTACCTGCCCGAAAATCCGCCGTATTTTCCGACCGACCAATTCACCGATCAACCCGAGCGATTTCTGGCGGCAGAGTTTATTCGCGAAAAGGCGATAGTCGCGACGCGCGAGGAAGTGCCGCACTCCGTCGCTGTGCTGATCGAAAGTTTCGATGAGTCGGACAAGCTACTTCGGATTCGCGCGACGATTTACGTGGAAAAAGACGGGCAGAAGGGAATTCTAATCGGCAAAGGCGGCGCGACGCTCAAGAAAATCGGAACGGATGCACGCTTGGAACTTGAGGCGCTGCTCGGAAGCAAGATCTTCCTTGAATTGTTCGTTAAGGTTCAGCCGAATTGGCGGCAGAGACCGGCTCTCGTACGGCAGATTGATTGGCGGCGACAACTCGAAGAGATGGGCGAGAGACAAGAACAAGACCGGGAACTGGCACCAGAAGAAAAACCAGAACAGAAAGATGAAGCGTAGACGAAGGCCGCAGTAATTTTACCGTGCGGCGCGCTCGGGTTGGACGCCCGTAATTCCCAGCGATTTCATCTTGCGGTAAAGGTGGCTGCGCTCGAGACCGAGAGCGGCGGCCGCGCGCGTCATATTCCACCGGTTCTCCTCGAGCTTCCGCAAGACAAACTCCCGTTCGTAGGCCGAGCGCGCTTCGTGAAGGCTGCCGTAAGGTTTCTGCGGGCTGCTGGGAACGCCGCGGAAAACCTCGGGCGGCAGGTGATGGGGCTCAATGCGTGTCGCCGGGCTCATGATCACGAGGCGTTCGATCAGATTTTTCAATTCGCGGACGTTGCCGGGCCAAGGATACTGCAGCAACACCTCCATCGCGGCGGGCGACAGCTCTTTGGGCTTCTTCCCGTACGAGCGGCAGAATTCACTCAAAAAATGCGCTGCGAGAATCGGGATATCTTCGGTGCGTTCTCGGAGCGCCGGCACCGTAAACGGAATTACGTTCAGCCGGTAGAAAAGATCCTCGCGAAAAGCGTTGCGGGCAATCTCTTCGTCGAGTTTCTTATTTGTCGCAGCGATGACGCGGACGTCTACGCGGACAGTTTGATTCGACCCAAGCGGCTCGACGCGCTGTTCCTCGAGTGCGCGCAGCACTTTCGATTGAGTTTTCAAGCTCATGTCGCCGACTTCGTCGAGAAACAACGTTCCGCTATCGGCCTTTTGAAACTTGCCCAGTTTATCTTCACTCGCTCCAGTGAAACTGCCTTTGCGGTGTCCGAATAGTTCGGACTCGATGAGTTCCTCGGGAATGGCCGCGCAATTCAGTTCGACGAACGGCTGTGACGAGCGTGGGCTCTGGGCGTGGAGAGCGCGGGCGACCAATTCCTTTCCTGTTCCGCTCTCTCCATAGATCAGCACGCGTCCGTTGGTTGGAGCCGTCAGAGCGATCTGCTGGCGTAGCGCCTTCATCGGGACGCTATTGCCAAGAATCTGGAATCGCTGTTCGAGCTCGGCGCGCAGCCGGCGATTCTCGGATTCGAGGCGGAGATAATCGAGCGCGTTTTTAACGACCAGGACGGTCTTTTCGAGCGAGAGTGGCTTCTCGAGAAAGTCGAAAGCGCCGAGCTTCGTAGCGCGGACGGCGGTCTCGATGTTTGCGTGGCCGGAGACCATGACCACCATAGGCGGCGTGTCGAGTTCGCTGATTTTTTCGAGCGTCTCCAGTCCGTCAATCTTTGGAAGCCAAACGTCCAGAAGGACGAGATCAAACGACCGCTCCGAAAGCGCCTTGAGGCATTCCTCGCCGGAGGCCGAGGCTTCGACCGTGTAACTTTCTTCGCGAAGCAGCGCGGCGAGAGATTCGCGAATCCCACGTTCGTCGTCCACGATAAGAATGGAGGCAGGCACGATTAGTCGTCCGCGCCGTCGGCGTTGAACCCTGTCGCGGATTCAAAATCGGCGCCAGAAGTATCCGCGACTGAGTCCGCCGGCGCCGTCACCTGCGCGGGAGATTCCGAGGCGGGGAAACGAATCAGGAATCGCGCACCGATGGGATTGTTGTCTTCCGCGCGAATCGTTCCGTTGTGCTCAGCGACAATCCGGCTGGCAATGGCGAGTCCCAGTCCCGTACCCCGCTCTTTCGTAGAGAAATGCGGCAGGAAGAGGCGTTCCTTGTCGGCCGGCGAAATGCCGTGGCCCGTGTCGGCGATTTCGATGTCGACGCCGTCGCCGTCGGCGCTCGCTCGCGTAGCCACCCGTAATTGCCGAAGCGTCATTCCCTCCATCGCTTCGGCGGCGTTGTCGATCAAATTGACCAGCACGCGCCGCAACAATTCAGGATCCGCTTTGACGACCGCCAGATTCTGCGCCAGATTTGTCTGCAGCGTAATTCCCTCGAGACGCCCTTGGAAGAGAGCCAGGGCGCTCGAAACGATTGGGTTCAAGTCCGAAGGCGCGAGGCGTGCGGCAGGGAAGCGCGCGAACTGTGAAAATTCGTCGACGAGCGACTCGAGCGTGTGCACTTCGCGCTCAATGAGGCCGGCACATTCGGCAACGAGCGATTCCAATTCCATTCGCGCTGGCGGACCGCTCGAGCGCCCGAATCGATCGAGGTAGCGCTTCAGACGCTGCGCGGAAAGGACAATCGGCGTCAGCGGATTCTTAATCTCGTGGGCGATGCGCTGCGCGACCTCCTGCCATGCAGCCGCTCTCTGAGCGCGCAGCAACTCGGTGAGATCGTCAATCACGACTACAAAACCGGAATTCGAGCGCCGCGGGCCAAGCGAACTCACAGTCACCGCAGTGCGGACCAAGCGTCCGGACGCGGCAATTTCAATTTCCCGGGACGCAACACCCATGCGCAGCGCGCGCCTCATCAACGACATCACGGCGCGCACCGCTTCTTCGCCGAATAATTCAGAGAGCGTGTGCGCTTGCACGCGTGTCTCGCCGAATATCGTCGCGACGGCTGAATTGACGCGCGAGATCTTGCCCTCGGCATCGAGCGACAGGACTCCGGTGGGAATATTTTCGAGAATCGCTTCCATCAATTTGCGGCGGCGTTCACGTTCCTCAAATGCTTGCTGGAGATTGCGCGTGAATTCGTTGATCTGCCGGCGCCCTTCGCCGAGTTGAGCCGTCATGTCATTAAACGACGAGACCAGCGTGCCCAACTCGTCCTGAGCTTGCACCGTCACTCGATAATCGAAGTTTCCGCGCGTGATTTCCTGAGTTGCTTCGGCCAGAGCCTGAATCGGCACGGTTACTTGCTTCGAGAGAAATAGCGCAACCCATGTCGTCGAGAAAAGCAGCAGAACCGTGATCAGAAGAAGAGCTAGCAAGATTTGGTTTTTGTAAAGGCGGATGTGGGTGCGTTGCTGTTGGTAATTATCGGTCTCGCTCTCGATGGTATTGAATCCGGCGAGAAAATCCGGACGAAGTTTTCTCGCGACGTAAAGCCGGCCGCCATCGAATGGAGCGGAGCCGGTGATGTATGTGTCGCCATCCGTCTGCCAGATTTCCGCGCCGGAAGGAAGCAGGCGCGCTTTATGCAAGTGGTCGGGCCGGAGGCTCGCCGGTGCGGCGTCGATTAGCTGGCCATTTCGGTCAAGAGCCCACACCGCACTTGGTGGAGCGGTCGGGCCGACGGAGTCCTCCATAATGCCATTCGCGCCGGCTGCGAGATATGTAGGAATCGCACGCGCGGCGCGATCGTTCAGGCGCTCGTGGACTTCGCGGCCCAGCTCGTCAAGGAGCTTCTGGCTCTGCGCGTTGGCAATTTCGAGCGGCTTGGGAAACCAGAGGTTCAGCGTCCGATTGACGAGCGAATAGCTAAATAAGAAAAGAAAAACCAGCGGCAGCAATGCAATCCCCATCGCGCCAAAAACCATCTTGGTCTTGAAGCGAGATCCGAGTTGGCCCGCTTTGCGGTCGGCCCACAGCCGAAGAAGATTCCTCAGTAGAACTAGGCCGAAAACCAGGAAGGCGAGAATGATGAAGGTCGAGAGCGCGAAGAGGATGACGAGCGCGTCGCTCCGCTCGGGATGCACCGGAGCGTTGAGTGACCCGAGGGTGAAAATGGCCGCGGCAAGCAGAACGAGCGACAGTCCTCCGACGGCGAGCCAGAGTTTTTGCGTCCACGGCCGCGGGCTCAACGTCGCTCCTTCATGGATTGGTCCAGAGCGCGTACTTCGCGGCGCAACTTACGCGGCCAGCGCGAATGATTTCCAGTTCGCGAAAGTTGCGGACACATAGGACGCCGAAATACAGGCCGGCGTTCTTCTCATGTTGCGACACACCCCCGCGCCCGGGCGCCATATCAATTTGCGAAATTACGCGACGGACATTTTCCGGCATACGGAGTGCAGCAATGAGCATCTTGTTTTGAAGATAACGACGCCCCGCGGGCAAGTCAAGCCGCGTGTGTGGCTTGGCATTCACACCTGTACTTACGTACAGGGAGTACCTGTTTCAGAACGACGGCGCTATGCGGTGTCCGACGCGCGTGAGCGCGCGTGCTAGCCTTTGATTTCCCGGCGCAGTCTGCCGCAGGAGCCGAAGTATGTCGTCGAGGCTGGGCGAAATTCTGGTAAAGGACAGCCTGATCTCCCAGGATCAGTTGAAGCAGGCGCTCGATTACCAGAAGAAGAATGGCGGCCGCCTGGGGACCTGTCTCGTCAAAATGGGCCTGGTAAGTGACGAAGACATTACCGCGGTGTTGTCCCGCCAATACGGCGTTCCGTCGATTAACCTCAAATTCTACGAAGTAGATGCCTCGGTCATCAAGCTGGTTCCGCAAGAGACCGCGATTCGCTACCAGATCGTGCCGCTTTCCCGCGTGGGATCGACGTTGACGATCGCGATGACTGATCCGACCAACGTATTCGCCATGGACGATATCAAGTTCATGACCGGATTCAACGTGGAACCGGTGGTTGCGTCGGAAACGGCCATCAGCGAAGCGATCGGGAAGTTTTACGGCTCGATTGAAACCGGCGAAGAAATCGACAAGGTAATGAAGGACCTGGCCGGCGAGGAAGCCGACCTGGAACTGGCGGCAGAAGAAGCGGAAATGGATTTGGCGGAGCTCGAAAAGGCCGCCGATGAAGCGCCCATCATCAAACTGGTGAACCTGATTCTGACCGATGCCGTGAAGCGCGGGGCGAGCGACATTCACGTCGAGCCGTATGAGAAAGAGTACCGGGTGCGCTTCCGCGTTGACGGAATTTTGCAGAACGTGATGACGCCGCCCCTGAAATTGAAAGATGCGATCACCAGCCGCGTAAAAATCATGTCCAAGCTGGACATCAGCGAAAAGCGGCTGCCGCAAGACGGCCGCATCATGATCAAGTATGTGAAAGACGGCAAGAAGAAAGAACTCGATTTCCGCGTTTCCATCGTTCCCACGCTCTTCGGCGAAAAAATCGTCATGCGCTTGCTCGACAAGGAGAACCTGCGCCTGGACATGACGAAACTCGGTTTCGAGGCCGAGTCACTGGCTAAGTTCGAGCGCAACATCTTGAGGCCTTACGGAATGGTTCTGGTAACCGGGCCAACGGGATCGGGGAAAACGAACACTTTGTATTCCTCGGTCGCGCGCCTGAACACGCCGGAAACGAATATCATGACGGCCGAAGACCCCGTCGAATTCCAATTGGCCGGTATCAACCAGGTTCAGATGAAGGAACAGATCGGGCTGAACTTTGCTTCGGCTCTGCGCTCCTTCTTACGGCAAGACCCGAACATCATCCTCGTCGGTGAAATCCGAGACTTCGAAACCGCCGAAATTGCCGTCAAAGCCGCATTAACGGGCCACTTGGTGCTATCCACGCTGCACACGAACGACGCGCCTTCGACCATCAGCCGGCTCATGAACATGGGTATCGAGCCGTTTCTCGTGGCGACGTCGGTCAATTTGATTTGCGCCCAGCGCCTGGTGCGCCGAATTTGCGCAAACTGCAAAGAGGTATCGCCAATTCCCGCGCAGGCATTGATTGACGCAGGCGTGCCGCCGGACGAAGTACCGAACACGACGGTCTACGTCGGCCGTGGGTGCAGCGTTTGCAACAACTCCGGCTATAAGGGCCGCGTGGGTTTGTACGAAGTGATGGAAATCAATGACGATCTCCGCGAGTTGATACTCGTCGGCGCTTCTTCGCTTGAACTGAAAAAGAAGTCGCTCGAAATCGGGATGATCACCTTGCGGAAGAGCGGTTTGATCAAGATGGGGCTGGGACAGACGACGATGGATGAAGTGCTGCGCGAGACTGTGCTGTAGGAGAAGAGACCATGGCTGGGATAACACTAAGCGAGCTTCTGAAAAAAATGATCGAGATGGGGGGCAGCGATCTTCATCTGTCGACGAACAGCCCGCCGCGTATCCGCGTCCACGGCAAACTGCGCCCGCTCGACATGCCGCCCCTAACGGCCGCCGATACGAAGGCGCTTGCCTATAGCGTGCTCACCGACGCGCAGAAGCACCGGCTTGAGGAAAGCCTCGAGCTCGACTTCTCCTTCGGCTTAAAGAGCCTGGCGCGCTTCCGAGGCAACCTGTTCCACCAGCGCGGCGCCGTTGCCGCGGTGTTCAGGACGATTCCGTGGGAAATCAAGGGATTCGAAGCGCTGGGATTGCCGGCGATTGTCAAACAGCTCTGCGACAAGCCGCGCGGCCTGGTGCTCGTCACGGGTCCGACCGGATCGGGAAAATCCACAACTCTCGCCGCCATGCTCGACAAGATCAACTCCGAGCGCGACGAGCACATGATCACCATCGAAGACCCGATTGAGTTCCTGCATAACCACAAAAAGTGCCTCGTCAATCAGCGTGAAATCCACTCGGACACGCATTCATTCGCCAATTCGCTAAGGGCCGCGCTCCGCGAAGACCCTGACGTGGTGCTCATCGGCGAAATGCGCGACTTGGAAACCATCGAATCCGCGTTGAGAATTGCCGAGACCGGACACTTGACGTTCGCGACCCTGCACACCAACTCCGCTATCTCGACGATCAACCGTATCGTGGACGTTTTCCCGGCGCACCAGCAGCCGCAAGTCCGCGCGCAGCTCTCGATGGTGTTGGAAGGCATTCTTTGCCAATCGCTTCTACCGCGCATCGACGGGCGGGGGCGCGCGATGGTGATGGAGATCCTGATTCCCAATGCCGCCATCCGTAACCTAATTCGTGAGGACAAAATTCACCAGATCTATTCCGCGATGCAGACCGGCACAGGCCAGACCGGTATGCAAACGTTCAATCAGAGCCTGGCGAATGCTTACTACCAGAAGCAAATCACTTTGGAAGTGGCGCTAGCCCGGTCGTCGAACCCGGACGAATTGCAGGACTTAATCAATCGTGGGGTTACGTCGGCTCCAATGAGTGCGCGTGTCCCAGTGCGGCGATAAGAACCGATAGGAACGAAGGAGAAACTCATGCCGGTCTACACATTTCGTGGAACGAATCGCCAGGGCGCCGCGGTTACAGGCGAACGACAAGCTCAAAGCAAGACCGAGCTTGCGTCCATGTTGCGGCGCGAGCAAATCAACGTCTCGAAGGTTTCGGAGAAAGGGAAGGAGTTTGCCTTTCCGACCTTCGGCGCGGGCGTTAGCAGCAAAGAGCTCGCGGTCTTCACGCGCCAGTTCTCCGTGATGATCGACGCCGGCTTGCCGCTGGTCCAGTGCCTTGAGATCCTGGCGAACCAGCAGGAAAACAAGACATTCCAAAAGATATTGACCGGAGTCCGCGCGTCGGTGGAAGGCGGGCAGACCCTCGCGTCTTCTCTCAAGCAATACGACAAAGTTTTCGACCCGCTGTACTACAACATGGTGGACGCGGGAGAGACGGGCGGTATTCTCGACACCATTCTCCAGCGCCTCTCGACATACATTGAAAAGAACGTGAAGTTGAAACGCGCCGTGAAGTCGGCGTTGATCTACCCCACGGCCGTCATCGGCATCGCGGTCCTGGTCATCACGTTGTTGCTCTGGAAGGTCGTCCCGGTTTTCGTCACGTTGTTTAACGGGCTCGGCGCCGAGTTGCCGTTGCCCACGCGCATCGTCATCGGCTTGAGCCAATTCGTCGGCAGTATTTATGGATTCCTGATCGTGTTCCTATTCGCCGGCGCCGTCGTGGGTCTAAAGGTTTGGTACGGAACGCCGCAAGGGCGAATGGCAATCGACACGATGATCTTGAAACTTCCGATTCTCGGTATGCTGATGCGAAAAATTGCCGTCGCGCGATTCACTCGTACGCTCGGCACGTTGATCTCAAGCGGCGTCCCCATCCTCGAAGGTCTCGACATCACGGCGCGCACTTCAGGCAACGCCGTTGTCGAGAGAGCTATCTTGCAGACCAGGAAGGCAGTCGAGGCCGGTAGGTCGTTGGTTGACCCGCTGAAGGAAAGTGAAGTCTTCCCGGGCATGGTGACCCAAATGATCGGCGTCGGCGAACAGACCGGTGCGATGGACGCGATGCTCCAAAAAATCGCGGACTTCTACGAGGAAGAAGTAGACGCGTCGGTGAAGGACATGTTGACGCTCCTCGAGCCCGTCATGATTATGTTTTTGGGCATCGTCGTCGGCGGAATCGTTATTTCGCTGTACTTGCCGCTCTTCTCGTTGATTGCAAAGTTGGCGGGCTAAGCGCGGCGAGCGAATCAACAATTCGAACGGGGCCCGGTGATGTGATAAACGCGACCGGGCCACCGTTCGAGGCAATATCCAGGGGGAATGGGATCATTGAATTCTGCCGGGAAGCTCTCCCCGTGGGCCTGGCATCGCTTGATCCCGAACGGAGTTCAAATAGAATATGCGCGACTGGCTGCCGTGGTTGGGACGCGTCCGCTTCCTAATCATCACTTCTTTGGTCGCTCTTGTTCTCCTCGTTCGTGAACTATCTCCTTTAGCGCTTCCGCTTCACTTTTTTGCTCCCGTCATTGCTGGTTGGTACGCGTTTGCCGTCATCGCCGTCGCCCTCTACAAGAGCATGCCCGAGATGCGCTGGAATGCGCCGTTTCAGGTGACCGGAGACGTCACTTTTATTACGCTCGTCGTATACACGACGGGAGCCCAGGACAGCTACTTCACGCTGCTTTTTCTCCTCGCCATCCTGATGGGTGCGATCCTCTTCTCGCGGCGAGGTGCGATGATGACGGCCGCGGGCAGCTTCATTCTGCTTGGCAGCATCGTGGAAGCGGCCTATTACGGCGCGATTCCGAGGACTTTCGCAAGTACCCCGACGGCTCGTGGGCTGCAATTCTGGATGGCGACGAACTTGTTCGGGTTCTTTGCCGTCGCCTATCTCGGTTCGGTCCTCGCGCAAACGCTGCGGCACAAGGGTCACGAACTCGAAGAGAAGCAGGAGGAGTTGAAGGATCTTCAGCAATTCAACGAAGAGATCGTGCAATCCATGCGCGGCGGGCTTTTGACCGCGGACTTGAACGGACGGGTCATCGTCTCGAACAAGTCCGGCGCGGAAATTATCGGCCGGGAATTGACGGCCATGAAGGGCGCCGACGTCCGCAGTATTTTCCCCGGCTATTGGCCGGTGCAAACGGATGAGGAAGGGAACCCGTTGGCGACGCGCGAAGACGTCGAGTTTCGCACGCCCGATGGCACCCTTCGATATATCGGACTATCGATTTCACCTCTGCGAGCCGCGCAAAGCCAATTGAGCGGATACGTTTTTAACTTTCAGGACCTCACTGAATTGAAACGGCTAGAGCACGAAATCTCCGTGCAGGATCGAATGGCCGCTCTCGGGCGATTGTCGGCTGCCATCGCTCACGAAATTCGGCAGCCTCTATCGGCGATGACGGGTGCCTTGAAGCAACTGGCGCGCCTGGCACCGCTCGAGGCTGATGACCAAAGGCTGGTAAAGATCGTCACTCGCGAATCGCAACGTCTGAATCAAATCATCACCGACTTCCTCGAGTATTCCCGCGAGAAGAATTACGAGTTCACCGAGCAAAACATCGTAACTTTGCTCGACGAGACGTTAACCTTGCTCGAGCACCAGCCGGGATTTAGCGCGCATTACAAGATCGAGCGGCAATTTGGAGCCTCGCAACTTCGCGCCCAGGTCGACCGCGACAGGCTGAAACAAGTCTTTTGGAATCTCTTCAACAATGCGCTCAGGGCTATGCCCGACGGCGGAACGCTGGCGGTCGTATTGGAGGCTGAGCCGGTTTGGGCGCGCATTTGCGTTCGAGATACGGGAATCGGAATGGATCCATCCGAGGCGTCGCATATTTTCGAACCATTCCAATCGGGTTTTCCGGGCGGCACGGGGCTGGGACTCGCGATCGTTTACGAAATCGTGCAAGCGCACGGCGGGCGAATCCGAGTGGACTCCGAAAAGGGCCACGGTGCCGAATTCTGCGTGGAACTGCCTCGGATGGGACAAGGAAGGCGCAAGGGGAAGTCGCGCCCGCAAGTCGCGGCGGAACGAACGACAGAAGTTGTAAGGCAGGTCTGAGAACCATGGCTCATATTCTCGTCGTTGACGATGAACGCTCAATCTGCGAGCTCCTCGAAATCACCTTCCGAAAGGACGGCCATCGAGTGGAGACCGCTGTGAGCGGAGAAGCGGCGAAGCGGCGCATTGAAACGCAGGTTTTCGACATCATCGTTTCCGACATCAATATGCGCGATATGAGCGGCGTCGAACTGCTTCGCTTCTCGCGCGAAGTTTCAACCGAGGCTGTTTTTATCCTGATCACCGGGGTGCCGACGATTTCGACGGCAATCGACGCCGTGAATTTCGGCGCGGACCGGTATGTCATCAAGGGCGATAAGCTCGTCGACGAATTGCGTGTTGCTGTCCAAAAAATCTCCGAGAGCATCGAGCTCAAAAAAGAAACCGGAATCCTGCGCCGCGAACTGCGCCGGCTTACGGGTCTCGATCACATCATCGGCACGAGCTCAAAGATGCGCCAGATCTTCGAGCTGATCGAGACGATCGCTCCTCAGTCGAGCCGCGTTCTCATCACCGGAGAAAGCGGAACTGGAAAAGAATTGGTGGCGCGCGCAATTCACGAGAACAGTGCCAGGTCGAAGAAGCCCTTCATCACCATCAATTGCGGTGCGTTCCCCGAGACTCTTCTAGAGTCGGAATTATTCGGCTACGTAAAGGGCGCATTCACAGGCGCCAATGAAAACCGGCGCGGGCTGTTTAGCGCGGCCGATGGCGGCACGCTTTTTATGGACGAAATCGGGAACATGAGTCTGACCATGCAGGTGAAGCTCTACCGCGTCCTGCAAGAAGGAAAGGTGCGTCCCGTCGGAAGCACCGAAGAAGACGACGTCGATGTCCGCGTGATAGCCGCGACGAACAAGAATTTCGAAAGGGAAATCGCCGAAGGCCGTTTTCGCGAGGACTTGTATTATCGCTTGAGCGTCATACCCATTCATTTACCGCCGCTTCGTGAGCGGCGCGAGGATATTCCGTTGCTCGCGCGGACGTTCCTTGAGCGTTACCGCAAGGAAATGTCGAAAGACATTGAAGGAATCGAGCCGAAGGCGCTCGAGCGGCTCGAAGCTTACGATTGGCCTGGAAACGTTCGCGAACTCGAAAATACGATTGAGCGCGCGGTCGCGCTCGAAACCGGACGCCGCATCACCGTCGAGGGCGTTCCGGAGCGCATTGCCCGCTACTATCAGGAGAAAAGAGACACTCCGGCATCGTCAGGCAAAGAGGTGCTGATTCCCGAGGGCGGCATAGATCTCGAGAAGCAGATTAGCGATTTTGAGCGCCGTTACCTGCTGGCCGCGCTCGAGTGTGCCGGCGGCGTTCGCGTCCGTGCTGCCGACCTTCTGAAAATGACCTATCGCTCTTTCCGTCACTACGCCAAGAAACACGGTGTCTGACGATTCTCGCTGGAAGCGCATCATATACTTGTGCCGATCACGATCCTCTCGCGAGATGCCCATAGCCGTGCGCGAGATGCACTGCGATGCGACGCCAAATTCACCCGCTTCCAGCTCACGGTCCGGCTGGCCGATGCGAAAGCTTCGAAAACCCCTCGTGGAGGCTATGAACAACCGCTCAAAGATGCCAATGGTGGCGTGCCGCAAGACGGCTGTTGGGCACGACAGAAATTGTCGGCTTTCAGGTCTTGCTCCCGTCCTGGCGTTGCGAATCGTTTGTTGCTACTGGAGCCGCAACCATGTAAACTGCTTAGTATCATATGGTTATGATGTGGTCGAAAGAGCGGGCGGCGCGGATTTGGCGGTTGGCAGGGGACGTGCACATATAGGCTACGGCACCCCGCCAGGGAGCCCGATAAAAACGATCTTAAGAACTGAATATCTCAAGGAGAGATGGAAAAACATGAAGAAGAATCAGAAGGGTTTCTCACTTATCGAACTGTTGATCGTCGTAGCGATCATTTTGATCATCGCGGCGATCGCCATTCCGAACTTGCTCCGTGCCCGCATCGCGGCCAATGAGGCCTCGGCTGTGGGTTCAGCCCGCACGATGAACACTGCGGCGGTTACATTTGCTTCGACGTACGGCAACGGCTTTCCTCCGGGAATCGCGAACATGGGCACTGCGGCAGCTGGCGACACGACGGCAAGCTGCGGCGAAGCGCTCTTGATCGACAACCAATTGACGACCGGAATTAAGAGCGGTTACAGCTTCACGTACAAGGATGGAACTGGCGACACACCGAACGCGGCCCCGACAGGCGGTTGCGCTGGCTGGAACCTGTACTCCATCACTGCACAGCCGGTTACGCCGGGCACCACTGGTCAACGCTACTTCTACACCGACCAGACGGGTGTGATCCGCTTCAACGCGACTGGTGCGGCATCAGCAACGTCCGCGCCACTGCAGTAAGCATGGTTTAGGCCGACGGGAGGAAGCGTCAAGCTTCCTCCCTGTCGCTCTAAAAAAAGGACGGCAACCGGCCATGCCACCGCGCGAAATAACCTCAAACTCAAACGCGGCCGAATCAAACTCCCGCGGTTTTTCCCTGATCGAACTCCTCATCGTCGTAGCGATTATCTTAGTCATCGTGGCGATTGCGGTTCCGAACTTCATGCGGGCGCGAATGTCAGCAAATGAAGCTGCGGCCGCGTCGTACGTAAGGACCATTACCACGGCGTCGGTCGTGTACAACTCCACCTACGACAATGGCTTTCCCCCTTCGCTTGCCGTGCTCGGGCCGCCCGCTGGAGGAGGCAACACTGCCACCTGCGATACAGCAAACTTGATTGATGAAGTCGTTGCCGCCGGCGTGAAAGGCGGATATAGCTACGCCCTTACAGGCGTGGGTGCCCCGCAAGGCACCACAGGCCCCACCTGCTCAAATCCCGGCTTCAACAACTACCTTGTGACCGCCGTCCCAACTTCCTACGGCATGACCGGGCAACGCAGCTTTTGCAGCGACGAACCGGGTTCATTGCACTACGACATAACCGGTGCGGTCTCGGGCAGCACCACGGCCTGCGAGACCCTGCCTGCGCTTCAGTAGTTCTGCCTCTCCGGATCATTTCTGAGGTTCGCTGCGTTTTGCGATTCGCTGCTCGATTAGCTCCAGTTCGCCGCGCGCTGCGGGATTATCAGGGTGATACGCCAATTCTTCCAGGCATTCAGCCCGGGCCCCGTCGAGGTCTTGCAGTTGGAGCAGCACGATTGCGAGTGCAATGTGATACCCGGTGCCCTCGGGTTTAATTGAGATGGCCGATCGTAATTCTGCAGCGGCATCTGCGAAACGATTCACGTGGAAATAAGTAAGGCCGAGGTAGGCATGCTCGTCGGGGTCGGCGGGATTTAGGGCGATCGCGCGGCGCAGGTAATCTTCGGCCACGTCGAAATGCTTCAGCCGGTAATTCAGATATCCGAAGTTGTAGTTCGCGAGCCAATAATCCGGGCGATCGAGCAAGACAGCCTGAAAGATAGGACTGGCGTCGCCCAGACGGCCTTGCTTGACGAACTCGGCAGCAAGATTGTTCCGCGCAATGGTGTTCTTGGGTGATCGCTCGCAGGCGTGAATGTAGAGCGCGAGGTTATCTTGCCAGGGCGCCGACTGGGCGACAGTCGAAAAGGCCAAAATTGTGATCAAGATGGCCGCAACGGTGAAAGCCAAACGCGGCCGACGCCATTTTTCAAGGGCGCGCGTGGACGGATGGAGCAAGAGCGCGGCGCCGATCGCGATGCCGATGCTCGGCAGATACAGGTATCTGTCGTGCACCGTGTCGTCTCGCTGGAAGAGAGCGATGTCGAGTACGGGCAGGAGCGGAAGAAAGCACCAGGCCACGGCCAACGCTATCGATGATTCGTTCGTTCGACGCCACCACGTATAGATCAACGCCGCCAAAGCAGCCAGTGTGGCCACCGGCAACCAGAACAGCACGTTCATCGGGCTCGGTATGACGGGGAAACTGTAGAACAGGCTGAGGCCAAACGGCCAGATCAAGTGCCGCAGATAAAAAACCAGGACTAACGGCACGGTGACCAGCGCGTCGCGGGTTGCCAGCCAGGGCACCTGCGTCGGCACCCCGCGCAACACCACGTAACGCGCTGCCAGATAGAGCGCGCTAACAACGAGGAAGGGAACAGTCTCAGCAATTGCCTGAAATGCGGTCCGAACGTTAGCCTCAGGAGCGAGACCTCCGTCGGCCGCCTCAGGCGTGCGTGTATTCTCCACACCTAGAAGCGCGTAAATGAAAACGATTGCGGGAAAAACGATCGCGGTCTCCTTGGTCAGAAGCGCCGCGGCGTAACAGACGAGCGACCCAATGCGACCCGGGCTATTCTTCCAGCCGCTTCCACTCAGCCAGAGAAGGACGCTTCCAAGCAAGAAAAGCGCCGCAAGAGGATCGGTTGCGCCGGATACCCACACGACCGACTCGATGTGAGCCGGATAAACGCCAAAGATTAGTGCAGCGACCACCGCGATCCATGAATTCTTGACGTTCCGTCGTAGCAGGAAGAACACCAAAACCGTCACTGCAAGGTGAAGGCAAAGCGCGGAGGCGTGCCAGCCAACGGGATTTCGTCCCCAAAGAGAATCATTGATCCGAAGCCACAGAAAGAAAATTGGGCGGTAATGAAAATTGCTGGCCGCCGTTCGATCGTCGGAGCCAAAAAGCGTACTCGTGAAGTACGAAGGGACTGCGTCCCAGCTTTGTATCGAAGTGTTGTTTACGATCTGAACTTCGTCATCATAAACGAACTGATATTTGAGAGAAGGCAGATACGGCAGCGCGCTCAGCGCGATCAGGAGCAGGAGTTGCGTTGCCAGCAGGCGCGAGTGCGGCGACGTGGTCGAGTAGGACGACGGTTGCGTTGCGCGAGATTCAGGCAAGCGTTCGCTCAAGCGACAACGTTGTATCCCACTTCATCATGAGAATCTATCACTGGGGAGACTTGTCTGTGGATGCGGGTCTGGCTCGGGCGTGCCAATGTGCAAACACGAATAATTCGCGCGATGCCAGACGTGAGGCGCTGGGAACGCTCAAACGCTACGATTACGGCGCGGGTGGACGGGCGAAGCGGCTTTGCCACGTAGCCTGAAGGTCGACCATGCTCCGAATGTTCGATGTGACGTCGCGCCCGATGGGGGACTTTCGCATGATGAAGTTCGTGTCGTCGAAGAAAGCCTGCTTGTTTTCGTAAATCATGTCCGAATCGTAGTGCCACATGAAAAACTTTCCCTGGGTGGTGTAGCCATCCGCGCCGAAAAGGGGCTGCGCGAAGAAAAATGTCGTGCGGTCCGCCAGCGCAGGGTTCCAGATTGCCGTTCCTTGCGCAGTCTCTTCTTCGCGTTTGATTCCGAGCAGGTCGAGAACAGTCGGCGCCAGATCGATATGGGACGTAATCCAGGGAATGCGCTCGGTGTGGTCGAGAGTGCGGGGAGCGTAGACGAGAAGTGGAACGTGAAACGCGGTCTCGTCAATCGTGCCGCGGCGAAGGTCGGGGTTTTCGCGTGTATTGCGGCGGCCATGGTCGCCGAATACCAGGATTATTGTGCGGTCCAGTTGTCCGCGCTGCGCGAGAAAATCCATCAATTGCCCGAGCCACGCGTCCTGCATCGCAATAATCGCCCGGCCACGATTGCGCAGATCGTCGTCGCTATCCTCCGGCCACGCATCTGGATACGGAAAGTGTCCTACCTGCGGTAGATACGCGGCGACATATCTTTGATGCGAACGGATCCAGCCGTCCAAATGCGATTCGAGGTTCTGCAAAGTCACCAAATCGGCGCCGATACGATGACTTTTCCACGATGGTTGCCCATCGAAACCGGAGACGGCAGGCAACTGTGCATTAGGATCGAGGTAGAAATGATCCTTGAAACCGACCGCAGCGTAAATGGCCTCGTCCGGATTGTTCGGTCCTGTGAGCGGAGTGAACGCCGCCGATTCATATCCCATCGAGTTCAAATGGTAGAGAAAATCCGGCGGAACATCACCTTCAGGATAGCCGCGGACGGCATGCAGCGTATCCAGCGGATACCACGAACTGAAGACGGAGAACAGCGCGCACTGCGTGAACGGCAGAGTCGTATAGTGCTTCACGCCAACGAAGGATTTTTCTCTTAGGCGCCGCATATTTGGAAATTGCGCCATATCGTCATCAGCGGGAAGGAATTCGTCAGGCGTCGTCTCCATCACGAAGAAAAGAACGTTGTCTCCCTCTTCTTTGCCGAAATAGCGGGGATCGGCTGAAGGAGTGGGAGCGTGTGCGAGATCGCGGTAGCGTGCGATGAGGTCCGCGGAGGAAACAGAATTCAGGGTCTTGATGTCCAGTTGCTTTATGCGATCAACATTGAAAGCGGCAAATTCGCCGGTATCGACCGGCTTTTCGCGCCACAGAGACACGACGGCGCGCACGAACGTGCTCTCGTGATAGGGCGTCCGAAACTCACTCGTCTGCCATCCAGCGGCAAGCACAATCACTATCGCGAGAACGTAAAGCTCGGCGGAAATCCGAACGGTGCGCAGAGTCCGGTTGGAATAGAGATGCCCGTGCTGTTTCAAGCTCCAAACAATCGCACCGCACATGGCAACGAGCGCCACGAGTATTTCGGCTATGCCTCGGGCCGACAGATAGCCGGCGTTCGCGCCCGGCTCGTGAAGTCCCCACCCGATCGCGATCCCGATAACGTGCAGTGAAATATACCGGCCGACTTCCTCCAGCGCGCGGAGTTGAACTGCGAAAAGCAGCATGTAGGCGATGCTCACAATCGGCGTGACTATAGCAGCCCACCATCGGCCGAGGCAGCGATTCAAGATCAGAAGAACAACGGGGATCAGCAGAAATCCTGTGAAGATTTCGCCATTGAAGAAACTCAGGTGCTTGCTGGGGCTGAGCGTCAGATACCCCATCGAGTGTGTGGCTTTCGTAAAGCCGCCAAGACCCGTCATGGAGTACCACTTTAAGTAGACTGCCATGGCGGCAGCGGGCAGCCACACGATCAAGAAAAGCGCGGCGTCCACCCACGGAGACTTGCGGCTGAGATTCGAGGCACGCGCCGATTCGATCGCAGGCGATGCGAGTGAGCGCGGATTGCCGGCAACTGTTGAGCTGTCTTCCTCCGAATCGAGGATTCCCGTGGCGGCAGAGTCCGTCGACGCGTCGCGAAAGGTCATTTGCTTTCGATCGAACAAGCTATTTGAAGGCTCCCATTCATAAGTATAGCGTTCGGCGGTCTGTGGCGACGGTAGCCCAAGCTAGTTGAAGGTTACTTTCAGGGCAAGATCCGCTGGCCCGACAGGTGGCCCGGCAGGAAGTTTGATTGACGCGCCCGTAGAGATGCAGAAGCGTGAGCACGGGTATCACATGGGCATTTCTTGCTAGACTGAGTGCATGTGGCTTGTCCTCTGTTGGCTCGCGCTAGGCAGTCCGCTGCAAAATGCAAGAGCAAGCGCGGCATCTATGGCGAAAGCCGTGGAAGCCCGTTACGCGCATGCGCAGACTCTCAAGGCCCAGTTCTACGAGAGATATAACGCCGGTGGCAGTGGAGGTCAGGCGGAATCCGGTATTGTCTTTTTTTCGAAGCCTGGACGCATGCGCTGGGAATACGAGTCTCCGGAGCAAAAGCTCTTCGTCGTGGATGGGAAGAACGTCTGGTTCTACGTTCCGGCCGATCGCACCGCCAGCCGCGCGAGTGTAAAAGAAAGCGAAGACTGGCGCACGCCGCTCTCGCTTCTAACCGGGAAAATTCATCTCGACCGCCTGTGCGGCCAGATGGAATTATTGGACGAAGCAACCGGAACGTCTTCTCCAGCGGATCTGCCCTACGATCCACGCAACCGCATTCTTCGCTGCCTGCCGCAGAAGTCGAGTGACCGGAACGTGCAAGAGGCGTTTCGGGAGATTCTTTTCGAGGTCAGCCCGGCGGCGGAACTCGCGCGCGTCGTGATTCGCGAGCCGGGGGACGTTGAAACGGAGTTCCGTTTTGGCAATTGGAAAGAGAATATGCCTCTGCCTGAATCGATGTTTCACTTCGAGCCGCCCGCCGGCGTGACCATCGTCAATCAAGAGGATCTAGCCAAGGGCGTACACTGAACTTTTTCGGGTCATCGCGAACATCCGCGTCTTCATTCCCGGCAACAAGCCAACAATTACTTGAATCGGGCAGGCAAAGATTTGCCCCCTCGACGCATCAGTACTAGTAGCTGGCGTTGACGCAATACGCATTTATCTGAGGATCCGTGGCGGACTCGGCCAACTCGGTATGTGCTAAACTCTAATGGGTTCCCGCGAGTCGAAGGTCCTGGCGAAACTGATACATGGCTGAATTTGTCTGCAAGCTGGGAGATGCGAGTGGGCGGGTCTTCGAACAGGTGGAGACAGCGCTGACTGAGGCCGAGGCGCGGCAGCGCCTCGCTGAGCGCGGTTTCTACGTCTACTCCATCAAGAAGCACCTCGGATTCATTACAAAGTTCCGGCGTTCGAGTACAAGCCGACTCGTCCGAGGACAGGACTTCCTGATTTTCAACCAGCAATTCAATACTCTAATCAAGGCCGGCTTGCCGATTTTGTCGGCTCTCGATCTACTTGCCGAGCGGGCCGCCGCGCCCAAGCTACGGCCGATCCTCGGCGAAGTTCGCGGCCGCGTGCGAAATGGCTCGCTTCTGTCAGAAGCGCTCTCGGCTCAAGGTGTCTTTCCGCCGGTTTACACGACGTCTGTAATGGCAGGCGAGAGAAGCGGCAATTTAAGCGGCGTTCTGGACCAGTACATCGCGTACCAGCGGACCAGCAGCAATTTCATTAGCCGTCTCAAGAATATTCTGATTTATCCGGCCATACTCGTGACCATGACGGTGCTGGTGCTCTCGTATTTGGTCACGTTTGCCGTGCCGAAATTCGCCGAGTTGTACGATCAATTGCACGTCGAACTTCCGATGGCAACGCGCATCGTGCTCGCGATCTCGCTGCCGCTGCGCAATTACATTTTCGTTTTTGTTGGCGTGCTTGCTGCTGGAGGCTTTCTCATGTACCTGTGGCTGAGAAGCGATCACGGCGCGCTCGTGGTTGACCGGCTCAAGCCGAAAGTTCCACTTATCGGCGAAATCTGGCTGAAGGCGCAGATCGCCCAGTTTGTAAGGACGCTCTCAACGCTTCTCGCGGGTGGCACTCCTCTAGTGTCGGCGCTCGATACATCATCCGAAGCCATGGGCAGCCGCTTGATCGCAACGTCCGTGCGAGACGCCGCCGCGCGCGTGCGCGAGGGAGTGCCCTTGCACACCGCGCTTGAAGGAACGAAAGTCATACCGGATCTTGCGCTGGAAATGATTGAAGTCGGCGAGGCTTCCGGCGCGCTCGCTCCCATGCTGTCGAGCGTCGCGGAATTCTACGAACAAGAAGTGGACATGAAGTTGGGCGCCATTCTGGCGTGGATTGAGCCGGCAATTTTAGTCATCATGGCC
>Ga0302325_10001802_pt1 | contig 53689 bp, 47 predicted proteins | sample Palsa_T0_2_FD_201948 | JGI IMG/M metagenome (GOLD analysis project Ga0302325, IMG submission 201948) | Peat permafrost microbial communities from Stordalen Mire near Abisko, Sweden - Palsa_T0_2 | ecosystem: Environmental > Terrestrial > Soil > Palsa > Peat permafrost | place: Sweden: Abisko...
CTCGTCGGGTTAACGAGTCGGACTTGACGAGCCCTGGTTCTTCGCGCCGGCCCACGGTTAACGATATATCGTCATGTGACCTGGTATGGCCACTGCTGAAGCCTCATCGAAGCGCCGCAAACACCGCCATTCGGGAAACCGGCCTTTAGATACAGCGCTGGGTATGCAACTGCAGTACGTGCGACTGAGGATACAACCAGCGATGTCGAAAATCTTACAGAGCGCGATTCCCGTGGCGGTCCTTACCGCCGGTTTGTTGTGGGCCGTCGTAACGCCGTCTTACGCGAAGCCGGAGTACGCAAAAACAGAGGGAAAAGCCTGCATTTACTGCCATGTCGCGGCCGGCAAGCCGGGCCTGAACGAAGGCGGCAAATACTACGCAGCACATAATCATTCGCTCAAAGGCTACACGCCCGCCGAATAGCTAACCCACTTGCCACATGACAACAAATTCAGCTACTAAAATCGCCGGAGCCGTCTTGACGCTCCTGTTCGCGTTGAATGTGTTCGGGCGCGACCACAGCGCCTTCAACGGCTCCTGGACCCTGGTGCCCGTCCAAAGCGATTTTGCCGGCCAACCCGTCATTCAAACCGGCACCGTAACGGTCAGCGGTCGGGACGACATCATCATCGTCTCTCGCAGTTTCGAGTATGCAGGCGCCACCGACACCTTCTTCTACAAAGATACGACTGCCGCGGAGAATAACTCCACGATTCACAGCGGTAAGGACCTCAAGAGCAAGACTAAGTGGGATCACGACAGCCTAAAGGTCACCACCACCCAGTCCGGCGCGGTTACTCTCGAAACTTACTCCTTGGCCGCGGACGGCACCATGCTGGTCAGCGTCGTAATGCCGGATCGCAAGCCGATCACCCTCGTCTTTCAGCGAAAATAACGCCCCAGAGGCGGGCTTGTTCAGGCTGCCTCTCGGTGAAAAGGAACGCCATGTCATTCGGGATATACATTGTCGGCTTCTTGATACTAATCGGCGGGCTCATCTATGGAGCAGTGATATTGCATATGGCCGCGCATTGGATCGCAGTAGGCGCAATTGTGCTCTTGGGCCTTGCGATTCTGAAGGGCGTCCAAGCCACGCGAGGAAAAGATGCGTCGTCCTGAATAGTACTGCAAGCGATCGTCCACACCAAACTACAGCCTAAAAAGCCCTCAAAACTCGGGTCAACCCCCTGGCGTCCATTTTGACGAAGCCTTATACTTGTAGGAGATCTCGACCCAACGGAGGGCGTACCATGCGAGTACATTCAAGCTCCAAGGTGATGCGATTTGGAGTTCCCGCTTTCATCGTCTGTGTTGCCGCCATCGCCGGCGATTTGCCGACCGTAGTCGGCCCGGTGACCTTCTCGAAAGACATCGCGCCGATCTTGCAGCGTAGCTGTCAGAACTGCCACCAGCCCAACTCGGTGGCGCCGATGTCGCTGCTGAACTACCAGCAGGTTCGGCCCTGGGCGAAAGCGATCAAAGAGCGGACCGCCATCCGCGACCGGCGCGGCGTGATGCCGCCCTGGTACGTCGAGAAGAACATCGGGATCCAGCATTACAAGAACGATCCCTCGCTCAGCGATCTGGAAATCGCCAAGGTCGCGAAGTGGGCTGATACCGGCGCTCCCGAGGGGAACCCGGCCGACCTGCCGAAGCCCATTCCGCTGATCGACGGCACCAAGTGGACCTTGGGCGAGCCGGATCTGATCGTCTCCACCCCCGAGATCACCGTCAAAGCGGGTGCGCCGGACTGGTGGGGCGAGCTCGAATCGGCCACCACCGGGCTCACCGAGGACCGCTGGGTGAAATCGGTCGAGATGAAAGAAGTGAACGACATTCCGCCCGTCACCGGAGGCGGACGCGCCACCGTGGGCGCGCGCTACGTGTTTCATCACATGATCTGGACCACCACCGTGCCCGGCCAGCAGGCGGCTCTGGGCCAAGATGTGGGCGAAGGCAGCGGCTCCTGGCCGATTCACGAAGTCGGCCGGAACGCCGACCTCTTCCCCGATGACGCAGGCAAGCTGCTGAAGGCCAATTCAAGCCTCGTGTTCGCCTCCAGCCATATCCATTCGAACGGTCGTGACACCAAAGCGCGGCTGCTGTTTGGCTTCAAGTTCTTCCCCAAAGATTACAAGCCGACGGTGAGGTACGCCGTACGCGGATTGGGCAATGGCCTGGACATCGACATCAAGGCCGGCGATCCGAATCAACGCTTGGACGCCTACACCGTTTTAGCGGAGAACACCAAAATCACTTCCTATGAGCCGCATCTGCACGCTCCAGGCGTCCGCATGTGCTTTGAATACATTTGGGGCATCAACGTTCAAACGCTGACCTGCGCGGGCTACGACCACAACTGGGTGCGTGTGTACGAATATGACGACGACTACGCGCCGCTGCTTCCCAAGGGCACCATCCTGCACATCATCGGCTACATGGACAACTCACCGGCGAACCGCAATGTGCCCGACCCGCGCAATTGGTCCGGATCCGGCAACCGCTCGATCTCGAATATGTTCATCGACCTCGGGCAGGGCGTGGCCCTCACCGACGAACAGTTCTATGCCGAGATGGCCAAGCGCCGCGAAAAGCTCAAGCTCACTCCCGACGACGTTCTGATCGGGTGCCCGCTGTGCAATAGCGATCCGGTGCCAATGCCGTCGATGAAGAAGCCAACTCCAACCGGCGCAGGTGGAGGCCAGTAGCAAATAACATGAATCGGCTGTTGACCCTCGCCGCGACGGCGGCTATTCTGACGGCCGCGACTGCCAGCGCGCAGCTTTCCTACTCGCGCGGACAGATTGTTTCGCCGGCTTATGAAGGCTGGCGGAAAGCGGCCGACGGCTCGGTGGAGCTGCTGTTCGGCTACATGAATTCCAACTGGGAAGAGGAGTTCGACGTCCCGGTTGGTCCGGATAATAATATCGAGCCTGGTGGTCCCGACCAAGGGCAGCCCACGCACTTCTTCCCGCGCCGCAACCGTTTCGTTTTCGGCGTGAAGGTGCCGGCCGACTTCGGCGAGAAGGAACTGGTCTGGACGCTGACCACCCACGGTAAGACTATCAAAGCGTACGCTACCACGCGTCAGGACTACTTCATCGACAATATGGTGCTCACTTCGGAAACCGGCGCAATCGGCGCCGGCGTAAGCAGCCCCGAGATTCGCGCCAACCAGCCACCGGTGATGGAAGCGTTCGGCGACCGTATGCGCACCGTCCAGGTGGGTCAAACCTTGACACTATCGGCGCACGTGACCGATGACGGTATCCCGAAGCCGCGCCTTCGGGGCGCGTTCCTCGATCGCCGACGGTATCAGGATGTGAAGGACCTCCGACTGGTCCCACCGATCCAGGTGACAGTGGGCAGCGCCACCGGACTGTGGGTAGCCTGCTATAAGTTCCGCGGCCCGGGAAACGTGACCTTCAGCCCGTCCCAGCCCAAGACCTGGGAGGACACGCGCGCCGGCGCGAATTCCCAGTGGTCGCCGCTGTGGGCGGCCCCGCCTCCGCCGCCGGACAATAAGTGGACGGTGACGGCGACATTCGATCAGCCCGGCACCTACGTCCTGCGCTGGCACGGCTCCGACGGCGCCCTCTGGGCCGACGAAGACATAACCGTCAACGTCACCCCCTGAGGAATGGTTCGGTAATCGGCTTCAAACCGCGACCTCGAGAATCTGAAGGTGCGGCCAGGCCTCATCCTCCACCTCTCCTTGCGGGTAGCGGCCTGGCAGCACGGGAACTTCGCCGCAATACTCGCCGTCTGGGTCACCATGGATGACAACTGCTTGCTATCCTGATCACGCCGCCTCGACAACCACTTACGAAACTCCTCCTCGGTTCGGCCCCACCGCTAGACGTACCCTTGTCCTGATGGACCACTAACCGCCGAACTCCCCAAAACTGCCCGCCGCGCGACATAAAAAGTGACAAAACGAACCCAACGGAACGCGGTATAATTTCATAAACTTTGCAAACTTCGGCCGCCGCCCGCCCAGGCCCGGCCACTTCATAAAGGAATCCGTCCAGATGCAAACCGCACTCGAAAAAGAGATCGCCACCTACGAGAAACGCGCGCCCAAGTCCCGCGAAGCCCACGAACGCGCCAGCGCCCGCCTTCCGCTCGGCGTCGCCAGCAACTACCGCTATTACCCTCCGTTCCCGCTCTTCGTGCGTGACGCCAACGGAGTCCGATTCCGCGACCTTGACGGCAACGAGTACCTGGATTTCAATCTCTGCTACGGCGCATTGATGGCAGGCCACTGCCATCCGGCGGTCATGAAAGCCGTGGAGCCTCGACTGCATCTCGGCACGCTGTTCGGCATGCCGCACGGCATGGAACTCGAGCTCGCCGACGAGATTTGCGCGCGCTTCCCGGTCGAGATGGTGCGCTTCACTAACAGCGGCGGCGAAGCGACGATGAACGCCATTCGCCTGGCCCGGGCCGTCACCGGCCGCTCGAAGATCGTCAAAATGGAAGGCGGCTATCACGGCGGCCACGACGCGGTCACCGTCAGCGTCAAGCCCAAGGCAGACGAATTCGGAGATCCCGACGCCCCCAACACCGTGGTCGTGAGCGCGGGTGTGCTCCAAGCCACCGCCGACGCCACCATCGTCGCGCCGTTCAATAATCTGCCCGCCATGGAGCGCATCTTCGAAAAACATCCCGGACAAATCGCGGCCGTAATCCTCGAGCCCATCATGATGAACATCGTCTTCGTCACCCCCGACGACGGTTATCTGCAAGGGCTCCGCGAAATCACCAAGCGGCATGGCGCGATGCTCATCTTCGACGAAGTGAAAACCGGCGCCAAGCTTTCCTACGGCGGCGCTTCGGAATATTACAAGGTTCAACCCGACATCGTCACTCTGGGCAAATCCATCGGCGGCGGATTTCCGCTGGCCGCATTCGGCGCCAGCCGCGATTTGATGGACGTCATCGCCCAACAAAAGATGTATCACGCGGGCACCTACAACACTAACCCGCTGGTGATGGCGGCCGGAATCGCAACCTTCCGCGAAGTGCTCAAGCCGGAGGTTTATCCCTACATCAACTCCCTCGAAAGCCGCTTGGTGGAAGGATACAGGAAGATCATCGCCCAATCGGGACTCGTCGCCTACTCCGACGGCATCGGCGCGAACGGCGCGCTGCTGCTCTATCCCAAGCGCATCCGCAACTATCGCGACTGGTACGCGCACGACACCGATCTGTGGACGCAATATTGGTTCGGCATGGCGAATCGCGGCGTGGTTCCCCAGCCGTTCTGGTACGACGAACAATGGACGCTGTCGGTGCAGCATACCGAACGAGACATCGACCTGCATCTCCAGGCCTTCGCCGATATCGCCCCCGCGCTCGCCGAGGCTCAAGAGGAACACAAGTTGGCAGGCGTTCACGCGTAGGACCCGCGCCCAATGGCATCCCAGCCCGCAGCGGCGACGTCGGCGCCTTCTCTGGTCCGAGCCTTGGGCGTTGCCGACCTGACGTGGCTGTACCTCGTCGCGGTCGTGAACTTGAACGTCGTGCCCGTGGTCGCGGCCGAGGGCTTTCGCACCATCTGGCTGTGGGTGGTCGCCGTGTTATTCTTCTTCGTTCCCCAAGGAATCGCAGTCGTCGAACTGGCCGAGCACTTGCCCGGCGAAGGCGGCCTCTACCTCTGGGCCAAGGAAACCTGCGGCGATTTTCACGGATTCCTGTGCGGCTGGTGCTATTGGATCGTCAACATGTTCTTCGTCCCGACGCTGCTCTTCTATTTGGCCGGCATCACTGCCTACTTCGGAGGCAGCGCCGCCGCTCTCGGCGAGAACCGCATTTTCTTCTTCCTTCTAACCATCACGCTCCTCTGGCTCACGATTTACGCCAACATCCATGGCCTCGGCGTCGGAAAGTGGATCACCAATGTCGGCGGCGTCGGTGCGCTCACCATCGCCGGAGTGCTTATGCTGCTGGCCGCCATCGTCCTTTTAACCCATCGCAGCGCGCTGCAATGGAGCGACGTCGCCCCCGGCAATTTCTCCACTCTTCCGGTCGCAACCATCGGAATCGTGTGCTTCGGCCTGGTTGGACTCGAGCTCGGGCCGTTGATGGGCGACGAACTGCGCGATCCTCGCCGCACCGTTTCCCGCGCCGTCGCTTGGGGCGGAGTGTTGTGCGCCATCGGCTACGTCGGTTCCACCATGTCCCTGCTGGTGGCCGTTCCGAAATCCAAGATGGCCGTGGTGCAAGGCTTGCTTCAGGCCATCGACAGCATGAGCGCCGGTTTCGGATTGCACTGGATGCTCTTCCCCTTGGCGCTGCTATTGACCGCCGCGATCATCGGCTCGACGTCGGCCTGGGTCAGCGGATCGGCGCGCGTCCTCTTCGTTTGCGGCCTGGATCGCTACCTCCCGAAAGCTCTCGGCAATGTGCACCCGCGCTACAAATCCCCATATATCGCGCTGCTCATGTTCGGAGTTCTGGCGTCCGCCATCATCTCCATGAGCTTCATCGGCGCCACCGTGAAAGAGGCCTATGTAACCCTGCTGGATCTCTCGGTCGCGCTCCAAATGATCTCCTACCTTTACGTTTTCCTGGCGCTGTTCCTGGTGGCCTATTCGCGCAAACCGCTATTCTTTCGCCGAAGCGTTCTATTCTTCGCTGCGCTGGTGGGCGGCGGCATGTCGCTCCTCGGTCTCGGCATGGCCTTTGTCCCGTCGCACCAGATCACATCCGTCGCATCCTTTGAATGGAAAATGGTTGTGACCATGGTTTTCTTTTTGGCGCTGGCCGCCGGCTTGTTTTTCTACTATTCGCGCATCCGACCGGCGGTCGCGAATCATGGGATCATCACAGAATAAGAAAGGACTACGATGGCGTCCATTCAGATCAAGACCGCAATTCCCGGACCCCGCTCCAAGGCTTTGGCCGACCGCCGCGCGAATGCCGTGGCGCGTGGCGTCTCGCAGCTGATCCCGATTTTCGTCAGCCGAGCCGAGGGCGCAATTCTCGAAGACGCCGACGGTAACCGCTTCCTGGACCTTGGCGGCGGCATCGGTTGCCTGAACGCCGGACATCGCGCGCCCGGCGTGGTTCGCGCGATTCGCGAGCAGGCCGAGAAATTCCTCCACACCTGTTTCATGGTGACGCCTTATGACAGTTACGTGCGTCTGGCCGAGCGGCTGAACGCGCTCGCTCCCGGTAAGTCGCCCAAGAAAACGGTGCTCGTCAACAGCGGCGCCGAAGCGGTGGAGAACGCCATCAAGATCGCTCGCGCCTACACGCGACGCCCCGCCACCATTTGCTTCGAGGACGCTTTCCACGGGCGCACGCTGCTCACCATGTCGCTCACCAGCAAGACACATCCCTACAAAGCGGGCTTCGAACCGTTCGCGAGCGACGTGTATCGGATTCCTTTCGCCAGTTGCTACCGCTGCGCCTACTCGTTGAAATACCCGCAGTGCAAAGTACACTGCGCCGAGATACTGGAAGACGTTTTCAAGCGCACCGTCGCGGCCGAATCCGTCGCGGCTATCATCGTCGAGCCTGTTCTAGGCGAAGGCGGATTCATCACCCCGCCCCGAGAGTTCCTCCCGATGCTGCAAGAAACCTGCCGCCGCCACGGGATATTGCTGATCGCAGACGAAATCCAGACCGGCTTCGCGCGCACCGGCGAAATGTTCGCGTGCGATCACTACGGCATCGAGCCGGATCTCATGGTCACCGCGAAAACCCTGGGCGGCGGCTTGCCGTTGGGCGCCATCACCGGACGCGCCGAAATCATGGATCATACCGGCCCCGGATCGCTGGGCGGAACCTTCGGCGGCAATCCTCTGGCGTGCGAAGCGGCGCTCGCCACCATCGACGTCATCGAGCAAGAGAATCTTTGCGCCCGTGCGCGCCAGCTCGGCGATCGCTTCGAGCAGCGGGCCGGCGCCTGGCAGCTGCGCTTCCCCATCATCGGCGACATTCGCGGCATCGGCGCCATGCGCGCCATGGAACTAGTCACCGATCCGGATTCCCGCACTCCCGCGGCGGACGAAACCAAGCAGCTTATCAAATACTGCTACGAGCACGGCGTGATCCTGGTCTCGGCCGGGACCTATGGAAACATCATTCGCTTATTGATGCCGCTGGTGATCTCGAACGACGAGTTCGACGAAGCCTTGGGCGTAATCGAGAACGGTCTTGAAGCAGTCGCTCAAGCGGTCCCGGCGGAGGTGTTCGGTCAGGCTTCCACCCGCTGATCGGCCAGCTCTAAAGCCCGATCCAGCGCGGCGACGCCCAAGTCGATGTCACTCTTCTCTACGATCAGCGGGGGCGCGATCACGAAATGGCTGATCCAAGTCTGCACGGAGACGCCTTGCTTCATCATTTCGGCGGCCACCTGATCGACCACCGTCGGCTTCCCGGCAACTTTCTCCGCCATCGTATTCATGAGCTGTTTTGTCTTTCGATTTTTCACCAATTCCACGGCCCAGAACAGCCCCAGCCCGCGCACCTCCCCGATCGACGGATGCTTCTCCTTAAGCGCCGACAGCTTCTCGCCCAGATAAGGACCCATCTCGGCGGCTCGATCCACCAGCTTCATGCGCTGCATTTCATGAATAGTCGCGATAGCCGGCGCAAGCGTCAACGGATGCGCTTCGTACGTGTGCCCGTGCGCGAACAAGTGATCGTCGAAAAACTCCGCGATGCGCGAAGTTGTCGCGCACAGTCCCAGCGGCAGATACGCCGACGTGATGCCCTTGGCCGTCACCAGAATGTCGGGCTTCACGCCCCAATGATCCACCGCGAACCATTTGCCGGTGCGTCCCCAGCCGCTCATCACCTCATCGGCGATCAGCAGCACGTTGTGGCGGTCGCAGATCTGGCGCAGTCGCGGAAAGTATTCAGGCGGCGGCACCAGTACGCCGTTGGTCCCCACCACCGGCTCCACCAGCACGGCTGCAACGTCACTCTCGTTCTCTATGATGTGCTCCAGATAATCGGCGCACGCGATATCGCAACTCGGATATTCATGCTTGATCGGGCAATCGTAGCAATTGACCTCCGGCGCGAACACCACGCCGTGCCCTTTGGCCGACGGCTCGGCGGGCCATCTGCGCGGGTCTCCGGTCGCCGCGATGGACGCCATTGTCGAGCCGTGATAAGACCTGTACCGCGCGATGATCTTGCTCTTGCCCGTGAACAGCCGCGCAATCTTCATCGCCGCTTCGTTCGATTCAGTCCCCGACGGATTGAAAAAGAATTTGTCCAATCCCGCGGGCAGCACTTCAAGCAGCAGACGGCTCAGTTCCGCGCGCACGTCCGTTGTGAAACCCGGCGCGACGTAGGCCAGCGTCCGGGCCTGTTCTTCGATGGCGGCGATCACGGCGCGGTTCTTGTGCCCGATGTTGACGCACATCAGTTGCGACGAGAAATCCAGATAGCGCTTCCCCGCGCCGTCGGTGAAGTAACAACCTTCGGCGTCCACGATGTGAAGCGGCGACCAGGTTTTCTGATATCGCCAAGTCCCGTAGTTCAGCTTCTTGGTCGAGGCGACAACATCGGCGGAGGAAAGCGTGTTCAAAACCATCTACGAATTCTATCAGGCTGCCGGCACGCCGAACCGGGCGGCATATGCTTTAGCTTGTGCAGGCGGTGTACAGTGAACAACGGAGGTGCCGATGCAGGACGCTGACCGCAACCCGGCCCGAGATCGCGAACTCGGCATGGATCGCGACATCACCCGCCGCGATTTCCTGAACGGCGTTGCCATCGGCAGTAGCGCCGCGCTGGCGTCCTTCCTTGGACCCCAGACCCTTCGCGCCGCCCCGCAGGACGCACCCGGCTACTATCCGCCATTGCTCACCGGCATGCGCGGCAGCCACGACGGATCCTACGAAGACGCGCATGCGCTGCGCGATAAGACCTTTTGGAAAACCGCCGGCACACCGGTGGATCTGCGCGAGTCCTACGACCTGGTCATCGTAGGCGCCGGAATCAGCGGCCTCGCAGCGGCGTACTTTTACCGAAAACAAAATCCCTCGGCGCGCATCCTCATTCTCGACAACCACGACGATTTCGGCGGCCACGCCAAGCGCAACGAGTTTCGAACTGATCGCGGGACGCTCATCACCAACGGCGGAACGCTCGCCATCGAATCGCCTTTCGATTACAGCAAGGAAGCGCTCGGCCTGATGACCGAGCTTGGCATCGAGCCGGAAAAACTGGCCGCCGAATCGGGCAAGTTGGCGAATCGCACCGCCTTTCAAGGCCTCCAGCAAGCGACATTTTTCGACGAGGAGACATTCGGCGAGGACCGCCTGGTGGTCGGAGCGGCCGGGAACTCGCTAACCTGGTCCGACTGGGCCGCCAAGACACCGTTCTCTCCGCAAGCGCAGAAGGACCTGGTTCGTCTTCAAGAGGACAAGGTCGACTACATGCCCGGCCTCACCTCCGATCAAAAGAAGGACAAGCTCTCGCGCATCAGCTACAAAGATTTCCTGTTGAACTACGTGAAAGTAACTCCCGAGATCATTCCGTTCTATCAGAAGCGTACTCACGGACTCTACGGCGTCGGCATCGATGCAGTGGGCGCGCTCGAAGTCTGGCCGAATTACCCGGGCTTCAAGGGAATGAATATCGACCCGGGCCCCACCAAGCGCCTGAGCTTCACCGCCTATGGCGAGCACGTTCCCAAGAAGGCCTACGATTATCACTTTCCCGACGGCAACGCGTCTATCGCACGCATGCTCGTCCGTTCGCTGATTCCCGGATCGATGCCCGGCACAACCGCCGAAGATAGCGTCACGGCTAAGGTCGATTACCGCACGCTCGACCGGGCGGATGCGCAAATCCGCATTCGCCTCAGCAGCACGGTGGTTGCTGCCCGCCACGTCGGCAATCCAGCCACCAGCAAGGAAGTGGAGGTGGTGTACGGCCGCGACAAGAAAGCCTACACGATTCGCGCGAAATATGTGGTGATGGCCAACTGGAACATGACCATCCCCTACATCGTGCCAGAGCTTCCGGCCAAACAAAAAGAGGCGCTGCTCTACGGCGTGAAGGTGCCGCTATGCTACATCGCGATCCAGATTCGCGAATGGGCTGCGTTCAAGAAAATGGGGATTCGAGCAATTTCCTGCCCGGGCATGTACACGCCCGCGCTCAATCTCGAGATGCCGACCTACATCGGCGATTATCACCCGGAGGTCGCGCCGGATCAACCCATCCTGGTGCGGACCCATCACGAGCCTTGTAAACCGGGCCTCTCCGCGCGCGATCAACAGCGCGCCGGACACGCCGAGCTTCTCGCGACACCGTTCTCCGTCTTCGAGCGGAACATCCGCGATCAATTCGCACGCACCGTCGGCCCCGGCGGATTCGATCCCGCCCGCGACATCACCGCCGTCACCGTCAACCGCTGGCCGCATGGCTACGCGTACGAATACAACTATCTGTGGGACCCCGAGTGGCCGCCGGGCGAATCGCCGTGCGAGATCGGCCGGAAACGCTTCGGGCGGATCACCATTGCCAACTCCGACGCCGCGGCTGCCGCGTATACGGATCAAGCGATCGACCAGGCTTATCGTGCCGTCTCGGAGCTGATGGGGATTTAGATGCTAAGAAGATCAACCCAGTTCGCGCGGGATGTGGTGCAGGACGCCCGCCACGCCCTGCGCCTCTGGGCTTGCAGGCCTCTGCACACCGGATTCGCGATCGCCGCCCTCGCCATCGGCATTGGAGCGAACATCGGCGTCTTCAGTGTCGTCAACGCGCTCCTGCTCCGCTCGCTTCCTTTTCGCAATCCCAGCCGCTTGGTCGCCCTGCGTACATCTTTCCTGCCTCACGACAGCGCGAAACAATTTCACGATTGGCGCACGCACAGCACATATCTTGATGACGTCGCACTCGTCGAGCAGCGCGATGTCACTCTAGCCGGCGTCCGCGAGCCCGGCCGGGCGCATGTCGCCGCCGCGTCGTATAATTTTTTCTCACTACTCGGCACGCAGCCTGTCCTCGGCCGAGCATTCGCTCCCGGGGAAGATGCGCCCGGTCACAACACGGCCGCGGTCATCGGGTATGGACTCTGGCAACAGCTTTTCGGCGGCGACCGCCGCGCGCTCGGTTCCACCATTCGATCGGACGGAGTCCCTCTAACCATCATCGGGGTGGCGCCGCCTGGTTTTGATTATCCTGACAATTCCGTACTCTGGACGCCCGCGACATTCACTCCCGGCAACAATGGTTGGGAAACAATCGCGCGGCTGAAAACGAATATCACGTGGGCGCAGGCTCGCGAGGCCTTCGCAGCCGAGGTCGATCGCCTCTCACCCAGCCGCCGCCAAATTGACAAGATCAAGTACCCTCCCCGGATGGCTCCGCTCGGCGACGAGCTCGCCGGCCCTGTCGGGAAAGCCTCGTTGATGCTGATGGCCGGGGTGGTGCTGATCCTGCTGATCGCTTGCACAAACGTCGCGAATCTCTTGCTGGCCCGCACCGCCGACCGCGCCTCCGAGCTCTCCATCCGCTCCGCGCTCGGCGCCAGCCGCGCTCGCCTCACACGACAACTGCTGACTGAGAGCGTGCTTCTCTCGCTGGTTGCATCCGTCGCGGGAATTTTCGTCGCGTTCTGGACGACGTCCGTCGCCGCCAAAGTACCGCCCGCCCCGATCGCCGCGCAGTCGTACTCGATTCTCGACGTCCGCGTGCTCGGTTTCGCCATCGCGATATCGGTTCTGAGCGGGCTCCTGTTCGGCATTCTTCCCTCGTTGTATGCCGGCCGTGTCCACATGTTCGCCGGCCGCGGTTCCACCACGCGTCAAGGCTCGCGCCTGATTCGCGAAGCGCTGGTCGCGGTTCAGATCATGCTCACCATCGTCCTTCTCGCAAGTTCGGTTTCGATCGGCCGGGCGTTCGTAAATCTCATGGGCCTGGACCGCGGCTTCGAACTGCGAGGTTTGGCCACAGTGAACGTATCGCTCGAAGGAACCACCCATCAGCTCGGCGACCGCCAGCTTCCCTATTTTCAGGAAGCGCTTGCCCGCGTCCGGCGACTCCCTGGTGTTCGCAGCGCCAGCGCCACCGAGTTCCTTCCGCTCTACGCCAAAATGTTCATGGGCGCGCCCTTTCGGCTGGATGGCCGCCCCGCCCGGGAATTCGCCATGATCGTCCCGGTATTCCCGGATTATTTCAAAGCCATGGGCGGACGCATTCTATATGGCCGCGAATTCACCGACGCGGAAGTAGAAGCCGACGCCAGGGTGGCCGTCGTCAATGAGCTGTTTGCAAGCGAATTTGGACAACCGGCCGACGCGCTCGGCCACGAACTCCGCCTTGGATCTGGCTCTCCGAGGAAAGTCATCGGCGTCGTCGGGGGCATGGACTATTTGGCCGACGGGAACCCGACGCAGATCTTTTTTCCGGACCACTCGCCGGGGCGCTTTTACACCACCATCATCGCCCGCGTCAACGGCCGCGCCGAGGATCATCTCGGAATGGTCCGTGACGCAATCCGATCGGTCGATCCTGAAGTCCCAGTGTTCGGCGTAAGAACGATGGAGCAACGGCTTGATGAAGCCCTCGCGCGGCCGAAGTTCTATAGCACCGCCGTTCTGTTCTTCGCGGCGTTCGCGTTGCTGCTCGCCGTCATCGGCATTTATGGCGTCGTTTCCTACGCAGTGGCTCAGAGGACCCATGAAATGGGCGTGCGCATGGCGCTCGGCACCACGTCCGGCAGGCTTCGCTCGGTGGTCCTGCGTCAGGGCCTGATCACGGTTGCGGCCGGTGCGACTCCCGGAATCGCCGGCGCAGTGCTCGCCGGACGCTTCCTCGCGAGTCTGATCGACGGCGCGAAATCCGTCAGCGCCGCGACGTGCGCGGCCTCCGTCCTGTTCATCACCGCGATCGCCGCGTTAGGTATCTGGATAGCCACGCGCCGCATAGCGCGATTGGACATCATGGAAATCCTCCGCGCCGAATAAGCGCATCAGCGCAGTGAATACGTCGCGCCCAAAGTGAACTGAAACGAGTTCTTCCTGAACCCCGGCGGCGGATCGTTCAGGAAACTGTCGATCACGCCGGTGGAGGCGCCCAGTCGTTTGTACACCGGCAAGGTCAGCACCGTGCTGAAGGCGGCCGAATAGTCTCGCATAACGTTCCATGCGGGCGCTACATTGAGACGCTGATCCACGGTTATTCCGCGCTTGAACTTCCGCATGTAGTGCTCCGCGAACCAGGAACCGATGAGACTTTGGTTCGGCCACATCTCAAATTGCTGCCGAACGTAGTCCACGCTGAATTTCAAATCCAGCGACTGGTTCGGTTGCTGAAGCAAGCCCACACCCACGCCGCCGCCGTAGCTCTGCTGGATTTCCAAGCCCTGCGAGACATTGTGATCGAACGCCGCTTGCCCAAAGACAAACAAGCGCGGCGAAAAGTATTCGTCGCGCTCCAGGTCGCCGTGATAAATGGACGTCTTCACCGTCGGAGTCGCGGGCTGCGTGATCTCCGCGTACGAAGATGTGAAATTGATGCTGGTGCGGTTGCGAGGATCCAGCCAGTTCTCGCCCGGTTCCGCGCGCACCAGGCTGATGGCTCCCGTCAACGACTCGCTGTTTTGCGTGGCGGCCACCAGCGAAGATCCCAGCGTAACCGTCCCGGCCCAGTCCTGAAAAAGGCCGGGCTTGTGCGTCACGGCTTTTTCGAAGCCCGGCTGATCGATAATCATCGCGGAATCGCCGACGGGAATCGACTGCGACGGCTGCGCGCCCGGCGGCGCCAGTACGAGATTCTGATTCTCCATGGCGAGCGTCCCTTGCGGGATCGTCGAAGGATCGTCATGTTTGCGCAGCTTAACACCCTTGCGCAGCACCGCGACTTTCACGGAGGTGTGCAGCTCTTTGACCTTGCTCCAATCGACGGTCACGTCGCCAAGCATGTCGCTTTTGAACGTAACCGTAGCGCCGGTGGATTTCACAAAATGCCCTGCGAGCTTGTCCCCGTTCGCAAAGACTATGACGTCAGGCTCGCCGGTCTTTCCCTGCCCGAAAAGACTGGACGCCCCGCTCAGCAGAACCAGGCCGAGAATCTGGCTGTAGTTACTCATCTCGACTAACTTACCAAAGAGACACCGGTAGTAGACTGTAAGGAGATCGGTAACCACTATGTCTATCGCAACCGAAACTGCCCATGCCGCTACCCCGCTCTCAATCCTGAACGAAGAAGAAAAAATGTTTCAGGCCACCATCCGGCGATTCGCCCGCGAACGAATCGCGCCGCACGTCCGTGCAATGGACGAAGCCGGCATCTTCCGCAAGGAATTGCTGCGCGAAATGTTCGAACTTGGACTGATGGGCATCGAGATTCCCGAGGAATTCGGAGGCCAGGGCGGCAATTTCTTCCAGGCTGTGCTGGCGGTGGAAGCTCTCGCCGAAGTGGATCCCTCCGCCGCCGTCATCGTGGACGTCCAAAACACCATCGCCAACAACGTCATCATCCGCTGGGGTAACCAGGATCAGAAGCGGCGCTATCTGCCCAAGCTGGCCACCGACACCGTGGCCGCGTTCGGACTATCGGAAGCAGGGTCCGGGTCGGACGCTTTCGCGCTGGCGACGCGCGCCGTCAAACGCGGCGATCACTATTTGCTCACCGGACGCAAGCTCTGGATCACGAACGCCGCCGAAGCGGGCCTGTACCTAGTATTCGCGAACGCCAACCCGGAGTCCGGTCACCGCGGCATCACGTGTTTCCTTGTGGAGCGCAATTTCCCCGGATTCCAAGTCGGAAAGAAAGAGGACAAACTTGGAATCCGCGCCTCCTCCACCTGCGAACTGATTCTGGACGATTGCCAGGTTCCGGCCGCGAACGTGTTGGGCGAAGTGGGCAAAGGCTACAAAATCGCGATCGAGACCCTGAATGAGGGCCGCATCGCGATCGGTTCTCAGATGGTGGGACTGGCGCAAGGCGCTCTCTCGCACTCCATCGCCTACGCCAAGCAACGGCAGCAATTCGGAAAGCCCATCGCCGATTTCCAGGGTGTCCAATTCGAATTGGCCGACATGGCCACCGAAGTGGAGGCCGCGCGCCTGCTGGTATATAACAGCGCCCGTATGCGCGATGCCGGATTGCCCTTCGTCACCGAAGCTGCGATGGCGAAATATTTCGCATCCCAGATCGCCGAGAGCGTAGCCTCACGCGCGGTAGAAATCCACGGCGGCGTCGGATTTACCAAAGACTACCCGGTTGAGAAGCTATACCGCGACGCCAAGATCGGCCGAATCTACGAAGGCACCAGCAACATGCAGAAGATGACCATCGCGAAACAAATCCTGGCGTAAGGTTACTCCACCACCAGAACGGTTGGAGCGAGGCGCGAATCGAACTAGGAACCGATCTAGAGTGAGATCGGAGCAGTTTCCCAAAACGGGCCCCGTTCCAGTTGTGCCCGCGCAATCCCAACTTGGAGATTCGGGCGTTAGACGACCAAGAAGATTGTTTGCGGATGTGCCGAAGCCTAATCGCAGGTCAGACAGGACAGCAGAACATCGCGGATTCTATTCTGGCAATTGTCTACTGCTTCTGCTCGGCTGTCTACCGATGTCAGAGGTCAGATAGGGTTTTAGTAGCAAACTGACGCCTTGGTACAATTCGGAGTCAAGAAGTGCACGACTATTTTCGCGCATCGAGTAATAGGCCTTGTATTGTCCCCGTTCCGACACCCAAATCGTAAGGCACAGTGAGTTGCTTTGCCGGCACCGAGTGATCGAGTTGGCGCGCTCGGTGCTGTCTGCCCAGGTTTCCTCATTCTTCAAGCATTCCGCCGGGAACTGGCACGGCAGAGCGAGCGCGCTTTGGAAGAGAGCTGCGGCAGCAGCCTGGTCAATCAGCAGACTGACCGCATTGCGGCGTGTGTGCCGCCATGTCATCCCGGGTATTGGGAATTCCATCGAGACGCCGCAGCGCCCATTCTCTTCAAGGTGGAACTGCCATTTGGGCAGGTCGCGAGCGGCCTCGCCGGGGTGAAAGACCGCGAGTTGCCGTCCTGGCGGATGATCCTCCGGCTTAGGAGCATCGGAATCGCGAACTTCCAGTAGTTCGACCTCACAGCGAAGCAATGCATTTGGAGGGACCCGATCTGGGAGCCCACGGGCACCATAGGCCAAGTGGGGTGCGATAATCAATTTCCTAACACCGCCAACGCGCATACCCTCAATACCAAGTCGCAACCCAGCGATACACTCGCGTTTACCGAGGTTGATCTTAACCTTAGGCCCAGACAAGAACATGTCTATCGGATCGGTCCCGTCGTTCAGAAAAGCCCGGACGCCTGCGACGACAGTCTTTCCGCGCAGCGCCTCGTCTCCTCCGCCAAGAACGACATCCTCGATCTTGATTCCTCTTGTCATATATTCCACTCCAGGTCGGCGCTCGGCGGAAAAGCCTGCTCCATGATCATACATATCGGACGCCGCCGCTCTCGCCCCCGCCCGCCGGCGCACCAGCAACATGCAAAAGCTGACAATTGCGAAACAGCCTTCTGGCATAAGCCCATACGCCGTGAGCCGTAGCTGCGCCCCCAGTCTCCCCAGGGAAGCACTGGAGCGGTATCGAACTGCTATGATTCCGAAGTGTCGAGCGGTTGGCCCTCGTCGCTTGCATGGCTCATGACGCAGTTTGCCGCCGTTTCGCGCGACGTTGAAAGGGAGGTGTAAGTTCCGTGGGATTAAACTGCCGAAAACTACCACCGATGAGTGCGGCCACGGCCCTACTGGCCTTCGCCTTGGGATCGCCCGCCATTGCCGGCTCATCTGCCGGGACGACCATCCCTTTCAGCTTCAATCTCAGCGCGACGGCTCAAGGCGTACTAGCTGTCGACCAACCTGGGGACGTCCTGTGTGGATATCATATACCTAGTTTCCCCGGAACGATGCCTCCGTTCGGGTCAACCCAAGCAGTTATGTCCGGACCTAACCTCATATTTGCGCTCGCAACCGGAGCTATAATCACCGCAACCTTCACCAGTGGAACCGCAACTGCGACGGGGAACACGGCTACCGGAACGATCACCGCCGGAACTGGCATTTTTGCGGGAGCCACCGGAAGCATCCAATCCACCGAAACAGACGTGTACTCCTCTGGCTGCAATAGCCTTACGGTTACCCTCACCGGCTCCGGCACAATCGATGCGCCGAACGCGACCGGCGGCGTAACAGCGCTTCCTTCGTCCCTTCAGTTGCAGGCTCCTCAGGGAAGCAGCGCACCAGTGTCGAAGAGCGTGATTCTGAGCAACCAAGGATTAGCTGCTGCTCCCTTCACGGCGGCTGCGGCGGTGACTTCGAAAACGGAGTGGCTCTCTGTCTCACCCGCTTCAAACTCGGTTCCGGCGGGTGGGTCTTCCTCCATTCAGGTGACCGCGAACCCTTCCGGAATGGCGCTGGGGGTTTACGAAGGAATAATAAACCTGGACGCCGGCGGCATTCCGATAGGCGTTTCTGTCCGGCTGATTGTCGGGGACAAGGGCGCGAACCTGCTGCTGTCAGAGACCGGTGAATCCTTCGTGGCGGCGTTCGGTGGCGCGGCGCCGGCCGCCCAAACGATTCAAGTCCAAAACACTGGAGCAGGCGATCTGACCGCCTTAACGGCAACCACGACTGTCACCGGCTCTGGACCGAATTGGCTGCAGGCTTCCATCGCGCCGGGTTTCGCCGGCCAGACGACCACGCCGGTTACTGTGACCGTGAACCCTGGATCGCTCCCCGCCGGCACGTACGATGGCCAGGTTAATTTCAGCTTGTCCAGCGCCGCGAATTCGCCGCAAAGCGTCAGTGTCCAGATGCAAGTGAACGCCGGCGCTCCGCCGACTTTCCAGCCGGCTACAGTTCTCTTCCAGGGGAGCATGAACGCAGATGGCAGCCTTGGTCCCCTGCCCCCTCCATTTATGTTGACCATCACCAACCCCGGCTTGGCGACGCTTGATTATACGGTGACGGTACCTTCGCCACAGAGCACTGTGGATGCGGCCGTGTTCTCCCCCACCGTGACATCCGGCTCCGTGCCTGCAGGGGGCACGGGACAGCTTGCGATCTCCATAAGCGCTAGTTGTTGGAACAATCCCACCTGCGCTGTCACGCCTATACCCATCTGGGGCGCCTGGAACGTGAATTTCCCGGCGATCAACTACACATATGGGTTGTGGGCCTCCATACAAATCACCGGAGGCACTAGCTCTTCGCCGCCGATACCGGCCTGGGGCAGCCCTCCTGCTGGCCTGGCTTGTCCAGCCTGCGCTAGCCCCCAATACAAGATCTCGTCCTCATCCGTAATCGGCCGGGCCGCAAAGACCGACGCCGTGACGTCGTCTAGCACTGCCTCTACCTGTACGCCAAGCGTGTTAGATGGAATGATCACATCGCAGTCGCTTTCGGGATTTCAGACCACGGTAGGGCAGCCCACGCCACTCCAGTTGGCGATCTTCGATAATTGCGGCAACAACCTCAACAGCGGAACGGTGCTGGCCTCCTTCTCCAACGGCGACCCGGCAGTGCCTCTGAATCCTCTAGGAGCGGGACAGTGGTCGGCGACGTGGGTTCCGTCGAATGCATCCGCCAGCGCGACGATTACCTTGCAAGGCGTATCGGAGAGCGGACTCTTTGGAAGCGGGATTTTGTCGGGTCCCGTAGCGGCCAGCACGTCGACGCCGATCGTCAACGCGGGCGGAGTCGTGAATGCGGCCAGCGGTGCGCCCATCATAGCGCCAGGTGAATTTATTTCGATCTACGGCCTGAATATGGGCGGTGCAGTCACAAAAGCTTCTACCACGCCCTTTCCCGACTCGCTTGGATCGACGCAAGTCTTCCTGGGTGGACAATCTTTGCCTCTATACTTCACCGCCAACCTGCAGATCGACGCCATTGTTCCTTTTGACATCGAGCCAAACTCGTCGCAGCAGCTCATCATTCAAACCGGAGACGCCCTTTCGCCACCGGAGCCGGTGACCATAGCCGCCGCCCAGCCGGGAGTGTTCACGCAAAATCAGAGCGGCAGCGGCCCAGGAGCCATCCTGGGTCAGAAGCCGGGTGGAGTTCCCAAGCTGAACACGTCCGAAAATCCGGCCAGCGCGGGCGATGCGTTGTTGATTTACTGCACAGGCCTGGGGACAGTTACCCCGCCCGTCCCGGCGGGATCGGCCGCACCGGCAAGTCCTCTCTCCTACACAGACAACCCGGTGACGGTAACGGTCGGCGGCCTGGACGCTCACGTCTCGTTCGCCGGACTTGCGCCGGGCTTCGTCGGCCTGTACCAGGTCAACGTGACCGTGCCCTCCGGTATTGCCGCGGCTAACAATGTTCCAGTGGTATTGACGGTCGCAGGCGCAGCCAGCGCCCCGGTGACGGTCGCGACCCAGTAAGCGCCAAGACTCGATTCACCGCTCTTGGATGAAATTTGGGCCGAGCCTTCCGAATCGCTTACGAACCTCGGCTCCCGGCATCGGTAAGCACAACGCGTAAGCTTGTCTAAATGGAAAAACCGAACAAACCTTGCCGTAACCCCGCGTTGCCGCGCGATATCAAAATTGCAAAAACGAACCCAAATCGAAGACTGCCGCCCGCTCTCGCCCCCGCTCACCGGCGCTACACTGTTATCAGAAACCCGATCCGTCGCAGCCGCATCGAACCTGGAGAAAACTATGCGATTCGTCCTTACTTTTGCTCTGCTAGCGGGCGCGGCCTTCGCCGCCACTTCCGCCGATCCGTCTCCGCAACAGATCGACGACATCATCGCCAAGTTCGCCGCCAAAGAGGCCGAGTTCTCCCGAGCCCGCGGGAACTACACCTACAAACAGAACGCCCGCGTAATGTCGCTCGACGAGAGCGGCGCGATCACCGGCAAATGGGAGGAGACCGCCGAAATCGTATTTTCGCAGGACGGCAAGCGCATCGAGAGAGTCTCTTATGCGCCCATGAGCACGCTGGAAGCATTCCAGCTCGATCCCGGCGACATTCAAGATCTTCGCGACGTCCAGCCCTTCGTGCTCAATACCAATGAGCTGCCGAAATATTATGTCCGCTACCTGGGCCGCGAGCAACTGGACGAGATCAGCACTTACGCGTTCGCCGTGAAACCGAAACAGTTGGAATCCGGCCAGCGGTACTTCGAAGGCGAAGTTTGGGTGGACGACAGGGACCTGCAAATTGTGAAGAGCTACGGCCGCGGCGTGGGAAAGAAGCGCGAGGGCAGCGAATACCCGAAGTTCGAGACCTATCGCGAGCAAATTGACGGGAAATACTGGTTTCCAACCTACACCATCGCGAACGCGACACTGCATTTCAAAGACAACGATCAGCGCATGCGGATGACCGTCAAATACGAAGATTACAAGCAGTTCAAGAGCGACACGGTGATCAAGTACGGCGACGTGGATGACCCGAACAAGCCTCCGGCTCCCAAAAAGCCATAGCGTTGCGTCTTCCGATAGACGATCTGCTGCCGGCCATCCGGCGGTCGCTCACAGCTCAGCCCAATTTAGTGATCGAAGCCCCGCCCGGCGCGGGTAAGACGACGCGCGTTCCTCGGGCGCTGCTCCCGGAAGTCCGTGGGCACGTCCTGGTGGCCGAACCGCGCCGCTTGGCCGCGCGACTCGCCGCCCGCCGCGTCGCTCAGGAGATGGGCGAGCGGTTGGGAGACAGCGTGGGATATCAGGTCCGCTTCGAGGAGATCGCCGGAGCGCGCACCCGCCTCCGCTTCCTGACCGAAGGGATCCTGACCCGCCGCCTCATTTCAGACCCGCAGCTCATCGGAGTGGACGCGGTGCTGCTCGACGAATTCCACGAACGTCATCTTGAAACCGACCTGGCGTTGAGCCTGCTTACGCGGCTGCAAAGAACCACGCGGCCGGACTTGCGTGTCGTCGTGATGTCCGCGACCCTCGCCGCTTCACCCGTGGCGCATTACCTCGGTGAGTGCCCGGTTTTACGATCCGAAGGGCGCCTGTTCGACCTCACCATCACGCATCAGCCCTATTCCGCTCTCCCGCTCGAGGCGCAGGTTCGCGATGCGCTCCAAAATCTTCTCCGCGAAGGACACCGTGGCGACGTCCTGGTCTTCTTGCCGGGAGCAGCCGAGATACGCCGCGCCGCACGCGAGTGCCAGGCGCTGGCAGCCCAACACGATCTCTTGATCCTTCCTCTGCATGGCGACCTTTCGCCGGCCGAGCAGGATCGCGCCGTCTCGCCGGCCGATCGGCAAAAAATAATCCTCTCCACCAACGTTGCCGAAAGCTCAGTCACCGTCGAAGGCGTCACCGCCGTCATCGATAGCGGCTTGGCGCGCAGCGCGAGCGATTCGCCTTGGACCGGACTGCCCACGCTCGCCATCGCGCGCATCAGCAAGGCCTCCGCTACCCAACGCGCCGGCCGCGCCGCAAGGACCGCGCCTGGCCGAGCCATCCGACTCTACACGCTCGAAGATTTCCAACGGCGACCGGATCACGAGGCGCCCGAGATCACGCGCCGGGAGCTGTCGGAGCTTTGCCTCACTTTGCGCGCCATGGGAATACCGCATCCGAGCGATCTCAATTGGCTGGATGCGCCCCCGGACGAGGCCGTTTCGCGCGCCGAAGATCTGCTCGAACGCCTGGACACTTCGGGTGATCGAGCGCGCCACATGGCGCGTTTTCCGCTGCATCCCCGCTTGGCTCGTCTGGTGATCGACGCCGTGGAACGAGGAGTCGGCGAGGAAGGATGCGCCGTGGCGGCCCTGCTCAGCGCGGGCGCACGCTCAGATTCCGGCGACCTTCTGCACCTGCTCGACTCCGATCGGGACCCGTCCGTCAAAAAGCACTTCGAGCAGATTCGCCGGATCGTTCGCCCTCCCAAGCAGCCGAAGCGCGATGAGACCGCGTTGGCGCTCTCGGTGCTGACAGCCTTCCCGGATCGGGTGGCGCGGCGACGCAAAGACAAACAGCTCCTGCTGTCGTCCGGTGGGTCGGCGGCGCTGGCTTCGGACGCCGCCGTCGATTTCCTGGTGGCGGTCGACATCGAAGATCGTCGCGAGAACGCCCAGCCCCTGGTGCGCCTCTATTGCCCGATCGAGCCCGCCTGGTTGCTCGATTTATTCCCGGACCGCGTGGTCGAACGAAATCAGGTGGAGTGGAATCGCGCGGCAGAGCGCGTCGAAGCCGTCAACGCGCTCCTTTACGATCAGCTGGCGATCGAAGAGACCCGAGGCGGCGCCGTCGATCCCGCGCAAGCCGCCGCGCTTCTGGCCGAACGCGCGCTCGACGCAGGAATCGAGCGCTTCGTCGATCGCGAATCACTCGGCGAATTTCTCGCGCGAACCGAGTTCGCCTCGGCCCACGCGGCCATCCCCAAGATCGACATCGAAAGCGCGTTCCGCGAACTCTGCACCGGACTCAAGAGCTTCGCCGAACTCAAAACCGCCGCCGCATCGATGATCCCAATGCTCGAGCAGCGCGCCAATGCAAGACTGCTAAACCAAATCGCCCCGGATCGCATCAAACTGCCCAGCGGCCGCTATTCTAAGGTTCACTACGACGCCGGCAAACCGCCTTGGATCGCTTCGCGCCTGCAGGATTTCTTCGGACTCCGTGAAACGCCGCGCATCGCCAACGGCAAAATTCCGCTGGTGGTCCACCTGCTCGCTCCGAATCAGCGCCCCGTGCAAACCACCACCGATCTCGCCGGCTTCTGGCAGCGGCTCTATCCGCAGGTTCGCAAGGAATTGAGCCGCCGCTATCCCAAGCACAGCTGGCCCGAAAATCCGTATGGTTAGATTGAATTTATGACCCGCCTAATCGCAGCGCTGGTGTTGTTCGGAGTTTCCTTCGGATACGTGGAGGCGGCCGTGGTGGTCTATCTTCGCTCGATCTACGATCCGCTCCGGCAGCGCATTCATCCCGGAAGGCAGCCCGACCAACTGTTCCCGCTCATTTCGACGGATGAACTCGCCGCGGCAGGCCCGGAAAATCCGCGGCTTCTCGCGATCGAGATCGGGCGGGAGGCGGCCACCATGGCGATGCTGGCCGGGTTCGCGCTCGCCGTCGGCGCCAACCTTCACCAATGGATCGCCGCGTTCGCGATCGCCTTCGGGATTTGGGACATTTCGTTCTATGCTTTCCTGCGATTGATGATCCACTGGCCGCAATCGCTTTCCACTTGGGACCTGCTGTTCTTGATCCCGCTGCCGTGGGTGGGGCCCGTTTGGGCGCCGATGCTGGTGGCCTTGACGATGATCGTCTGCGGGCTGATTTCGCTCGCGCTCGGCGGCGTGCAGGGCCGGACGGCGCACTGGCTAGGAGTTCTGGCCGGCGCTTTCGTGATCGTGCTCGCGTTCGTCTGGGATTATCGCAACACCACTGCCGGCGGCTTGCCGAGCGCTTTCAATTGGCCGCTTCTGCTTCTCGGCGAGGGCATCGGACTCACGGCCTTCCTCGCCGCAGCAAGGCGTCGAGAATTTCCGGGATCTCGAAAACCGCGCGGTTCTTGATGGCGGCGGCGCTGGCGCGAAAACGCGCGAAGTTCGCCGGTTCCAACAACTCCCGCAACCCTTCATCAATCTCGCGAAAGGATCCGAGCACCACGCCGAATTGATTCTCGCGAATCCATTCCGTGTTATAGCGCTCCTGCGGCAAAGTCCACGCGTTGCGTTCCACCACCACCGGAAGTTGCATGGCCAGCGCTTCGCTGATGCTGCCCGGTCCCGGCTTGCCGACGAAGAAGTCGCAAAGGTGCATGAAATACGGGATCTCGGCGGTAAACCCCTCCACGTGCTTCGGAAATTTGGTTGGCAATCGGCGCAGGCGCTCCGCGAGCTTCTGGTTCCGGCCGCAAATGAAAATGAACTGCGCCCGCGCGCTCACCCGCTTGGCCACTTGCAGCATGGCGTTCGATCCTTCGCCGCCGAACAGCACCAGCCCGGTGGGAAGTTCCGGATCCAGGCCCAAGCGGCGCCGCTCCGCCGCCCGATCCAACGCGATCGGCTCGTAGAACTTCGGCCGCAGGATCATCCCCGACGTCCGAAACACCCGATCGGCGGCGAATCCGAGCGCAGCCGCCTGCTCTGCCGCCTTTTCCGTACCGCAGATAAAGTATTGCTCCTGCCGCTCCATCCAAAAGTGCGGAGGATAATCGGCCAGGTCAGTCAGGATGGTCACGAGCGGCGCCTTGGAAAGGCTTTGCCGCAGCGCTCGATTGAAGTTAGGAATCAGTGACACTACCAGATCCGGTTCGCCGTCCTGCCAGAACTTCTTGAGCAATCGGACTTGATCCCCGTGGTACAAACGGATCAGGGCATGCATGGCAACGGTCAATTGCGGCGAACCCAGCGTCCAACCCTTCTTGAGCGCCAGGTTGTAGACGTCCTCCATGCGGATGCCGGTGTATTTGCGGAAAATATCGAGCGGATCCAGTAATTCCTGGAGGTTCACCAGCCGTACGTCCCACTCCCTTTTTTGCGCGTCGACTACTGATTTCAGGGCATTTGCGGCCGCGCGATGGCCCCCGCCGGCCTCAAAAAACATAAAATCAATTTTCGTCATTTTGTCCTAAACAATTCTTCACAGGGATGTAACATCCAGGGCGGTATAGTTAAAGCAGGCGTATGAGAGGCTTTATCATTCGTCGGGATTATAGCTTGATGCGGCTGGCGAACAACTGGTCGGCGCCACGCTGGATCCGGGCGTACGCCCTGAGTTCAACGCGCGTCGGCGACGGATGGCTGTGGTATGCCATGGGACTCGCGATCCTCATGTTCGGCGGCGAGAGCCGTTTCGCCGCGTTGGGTTCCGCCGGAAGCGCCGCTGTTCTGAGCATTCTGCTGTTCATCGTACTAAAACAATTTGCCGGCCGCCGGCGCCCCTGCCAGATCGAGCCGCATTGCTGGGCGACGCTGCTTCCTCCGGACCAGTTTTCGTTTCCCTCCGGCCACACTATGACGGCGTTCGCCGTGGCGATCTCGCTGTCGCTGTATTATCCTAGCCTGGCCATCGGCCTGCTCTTCTGCGCGCTCAGCATCGCGGCGTCGCGCATCCTGCTCGGCATGCACTTCCTCAGCGATGTGGCGGCGGGAGCGTTGGTCGGCGCCGGCCTCGGCTATCTGGGATTCTTGGCGTTTCAGTAAACTACTGCGCGGCCGGCCGCGTTAGCTTGTCCGCCCGCGCGCGAACTAATTCCGGCTTGTAAATCGGCGACGAGCAAGTGTTGCCGGTGCAGATGAACGCGGCGGCGCTCTTCAATTCCGGATACTGCACGTCCGGATTCGGTAGACGGCCTTCGCGCGCGTCCCACCACTCCACGCGCAAATAGCCCGAAGGATAAGCGGCGCCGGCGTGAAACAAAGCCTGCGCGTTCGCATCATCCTTGTGACCCACCACCGTTATGTGAATGGGATCGGCGGAGAATTCCAGATTGGCGAGCAAGGTTCCGCCGGTGGGCATGAACTTCGCGATCTCCGGCGCCACTAAGTAACGCATCGCGCGCTCGGCCATTTTCCGATACGCATCGTTGCCCGTATAGTGCGCAAGCTGATTGGCGAAGCGGGCCATCAGCGTGTTCTCATCCCGCTCCGGACGCGGAGCGTAAGCGCGATCAGTGGGCGCTTTCGCGGTGATGAATCCCGCCGGTCCGGACGCAAATGTCGCCGCGATGAACTTCGCCGCAGCTTCCGCTTGTGCCAGCCAGCGTCGGTCGCCAGTCACTTCGTATAACGCCAGGAACGCGCGACCCATCGCCAGCGTGTCGGCAAGATAGGGGCCAGCTACATCCTGGGAATCATGGCGGAATCCTGCGCCGGACCCGAGCGACCGATTCTGCTCGATCCACCGAGCGGCGCGCACCGCTTCGTCCAGGCATTGCTGATCTCCGGTAGCCGCGTACAGCCTGGCAACCGCCTCGATGGCCCAGCCGTTTTCGCGCGAGTAAACGTGTTTATCGATGCGCGGCACGCCCTGCTTGCGCCGCGCCGCGTCGTCGAGCTTGAAGAACGCCGCGCTGTGCTTGCCATCCACCAGGTCCGCGTCCTGGCTGGTGTAAAACGCACCGTCGGGGCTGGTCAGAAAAGTCTTCAGAAACCGCTGCACATCCTGCGCCGCTTTGAGGTACGCGGGATCGTGCCATTCCTCATATGCCAGCGAATAGATGCGCAGATTGCCGGCTTGCATGGACATGATCTTTTCGAAGTGAGGCTCGTTCCAATCGCCGCCGACGGAGTATTGATAGACGCCGCCCCACACCGGATCGATCAACTTGAACTGCGCGTTCAGAGTCTGCCGCGCCATCTGAGCCGACTTCATGTCGCCGGTTCGCGCGCGCGACATGGCGTATTCGGTGGAATTCCAATCCAGGAATTTTTGGTCGAATCCCCAACTGCCGTGCTTGGAGTCGTACTGTCCGAAGTAGCGGCGCTCGAGCTCGGCCCGCAGATCGTTCGGAAGAAGCGGATTATCGCCGAACTTGATCTCGGTTTCAGGCCGCACCGACGGACCGGGACTCGGATCGGCAATAATGGCCTTCAGCATCGCGACCATCTGTTTCGGCTCGATGTAACCTTGCCGCTTGACGATCTCCTTGCGGTCTGCGCCGAAGACCACGGTGGCCGGCCATCCGTAATCCTCGTAGCGATTGGACAGATCGGGCCGCGCGTCCTGATCCACGCGCACCGTAATGTATTTGGACTTGAGCAGCGCGATCACTTCGGGCGTCCGATACGTGGTCTCGTCCATCACATGGCACCAATGGCACCAGACCGCTTCGAGGTCGAGCAACACGAACTTGTTCTCGCGCTTGGCTTGGTCGAAGATGTTGTCCGACCACGGCTGCCAGTCGATTGCGCTGGCCCGTTGCGGCGAAGTGTCGGCGCCGAGCGAGACGGTGAGCAGCAAAATAAGGGTCGCGGCTTTTCTCATAATCTTCCTATTTAGTATTACGAAACTCGGGGCGGATTGGATTGCCCGGGGTGTTAGTGAACGAAAATTACAACTGTGTTCGAGGCGACGGCGCCGATCGAAAGCATAACCGGAACGGCATCGCCGGCGGCGACTCCTTGCGGCACCTGCACGTTCACCTGGTAAAGCCCGATAAAGCCGGGCGCGAGACCCGCGAAACTCACGGGAGCCGAGACACTGCCGATGGTCACCGTCGGATAGGTGCTCACATACGAAAGTGGGTTTGCCACGGCCGTGGCCCCGGTCTGCGGTGTGTTGGTCACCGCCCCGAGCCCGGTGGCATAAATCTCGATGGAGTCGCCGGCATGGGCGGGCGAGTTGGCGTCCACGACCATTCCGGCGCGATTCACGATGGCGCCTTGTCCACCTTGTGGCGCGCCGAGGGAGAAAATTCCGGGGGCGACCGCGCCCACGGGGATCGATTGGGGCGCGCTGGTGATTGAATTTGCCGTTACCGTGACCATCGTGGTCGACTGGCCCTGCAGCTCCCACGGCACCTGCAAATTCAGCTGCGTCGAGGAGGCATAGAGCACGGGGGCGGCAATGTTGCCGAACTGAACCGTTGCCCCATTTAAGTTGATCCCGAATAGGGTGACCAGCGAGCCGGGAGCCAGAGAGCTTTGTTGAAACGTGGCAGCGCTTACCAAGCCGGCCGGCATGAACTGCGGCCACGGAGTGGAGGCTTGAGAAATCGATAGCGTATTTCCCGACCCGCCGCTGCCCAGGTAGGAGAAATTGGACGCGCCGCCAAGCACTCCCGCCACCAGGTTGTCGATCACGAGCAACTGCTGCACCTGGTTTCCGCTCGCTTCATCCAATCCGGCCACCACGTTAATGCCCTTGATTCCCGAGGAGGGCATGACACCCATAGTGGGAATCTGATCCAACTGATTGCAAAAAATCTGCGCGCCGGCGACGACATTGGTGTCCGCTGAGAAGGTAGTGCCGCCGGCGGATGCTCCGTCTCCATATCCTCCAGTGATCGCGATCCCAACCGCTGGGGTGCTCACTTCGTTATTGGCAATCGACATCCCGTTGATGCTGTTTCCTTGCGCGCCGAATCCCCCAAATGCAGAAATTCCCGCGCTCTGGATTGCAAACTCAGGGTCGCCACCGCCGAAATTGATGTTTCCGGGAGGAGCCAAGCTTTGGATGGTGTTCGCCTGGATCAGCACGTTAGATAGGGAATTCCCGGTCGCAACGAAGGCCGAGTCGTCGGATCGGCCCGCATAGAGGAACATTCCGGTGGTCGGCCCGTTGGCCATCCCCGTAACGGTATTCACTACGGTATTACCCAGTATGGAGACATCAGAGATCGCGTTGTTCGCGGCTCCATTCTGTCCGGGCTGAATCTGGATTCCAATAGAGGGTCCTGGATGGTATTCGCAAGAATGGCAATGTTCCTCATGATGTTGTTATTGAAACGTTTGACCACCGTCCCCGACAGGCCGCTCTCGACATCCGCGGCCAAGAAGGTAATACCCGGTCCCCCCGTCGTGCTGATCCGGTTGCCAATCACCTGCGCGCCGTCATATAAGGACCCCACGGTGGTGCCGCGGAAGACAATCCCGATGGGGGCGGTGATGGTATTGTTGACGACCAAGGTATCCAGCACGACGCCGGATCCCTGATCCGGGGGCCCCAACCCGTCTCCGGTGTCGAGCGCAATGCCAAGCGCGCCTTGTGCCGAAACAACAAGATTGTTATTGGCGATGAGCGTGTGCTGCAACGTGTCGCCCCAGGCGATTTGCACATTGATCGCGCTATTTGGGCCGGAGGCGCTTCCGGTGACGGTGTTGCCGGTAATCAGCACGTGGTCCCAGACATTGCCCGTAGGCGATGTCACCGCCGGGCCGCAGTTTGGACAGATTTGGATTGCGCTGGCTTGAATTGGGACGTTCGTTATCACCAGGTTGCTGATGGTGGTGTTGGAAAAGGTTGTCCCGGTGGCCACGGGCCCCGGCCCAAAACCCCCGGAAGCGGAAGGATTCCGGAGTTGGACACAGCCGGACATCCCACAGTTCTGAAGAGCAAGCCCATTGAGAGTGTTACCCCCAGACAACACATAAACCGTAAGGCTCCCGGACATGCTGGTGAGCGTGATATCCGGCTGTCCGTCGCCGTCGATGTCGCCGTTGATGGTGACGTTGCCCCCGCTGAAGGGCTGCAATCCCTGGGACGGTGGGGCATCGACCACGATAGTCGAGCCCTTCAAGGCAGGCGCGAACTGGATGTTCCAAGCGCCCGGGTCGTTGTTCGTGGCCGTAATCGCTTCCTGGATGGAGATTCCATCCGGGCCGGGATTGGCCACCAGCGCCGCGACCGAGCTCGTGTCGCCATTGATCGCAACCGTCGCGTTGGTGACCGTGATCACCGTCCCGAGATTGAGAATCACAGCGGGAATGGTCACCGCGGGAGGCGTATAGCTTTTCGCGCCGACCCCGCCGCAGTAGGCCGGTAGAGTGTCCGCCAATGCCGGGAGTGCGCCGACGGCCAATAGGAACGCGATCGCGAGTCGCATTTTCATGTGCCTGCTGTATTGCGAACTGCCTGGAGTATGTCACGCATGAAATCCCACGTCAATCTTTGGAACTAGCGGCGCCTTCGGAGCGAATTATATAGGAAAGCTCGCTCGGAGGAAATCATCGAGCAAGGAGTTTATCCAATGACAGTAGGACGAAAAATAGCGACCGGCAGTCTCGTGGCCCTCATCAGTCTCGGCGCGGTCGCGCTGGCCCAAAGACCCGAGCGAGGGTGGGGTTTCAATCCCGGTGGGCTGATGCGGGGAAAGGTGGTGACCAACGAACCTTATTCCGGCGTGGGCGTCACAACCTCGATGCGCACACTCAGCAATGGCACTAACATAAATAACGCGGAGTGCCTCAAGGTCTATCGCGACAGCTCAGGGCGCACGCGCCGGGAAATAACGCCGAAATCTTCTACCTGCAGTTCGACGCCGCAAAGCATCGTCATCACCGATCCGGTGGCCGGCGTCGAGTACAGCATCAACGCGCAAAACAGCACCTACCGTGAGCACAAGTTCACGCCGCCCGCGGCGGGATCGATGACAACCACCGGCAGCCGGCCCACGAACCCCGACTCGGTTCAGACGTCGCTAGGCACCGAACCCATTCCGGGGACCTCGCTGACGGCGGAAGGTACGAAAACCGTGACAACCATCCCGGCCGGTCAGAGGGGGAATTCGCAAGCGATCGTGACCACGTCGATCCGGTGGTATTCGCCCGATTTGCAGATCGTCATCCAGAGTTCGCGCACCGACCCGCGCACGGGCAACACTAACTACCAGCTCAGCAATGTTTCAACGGCCGAACCCGCGGCATCCTTGTTTCAACTCCCCTCGGGCTTAACCGAGCAGCAAGGCCCGGCGGGCCACTTCAGGCACGGCAACTAGAATTCGGCGACGCACCAGCCGTTGTTCCTCCGATTCCGCTACAATCACGTGGATATGAGGAACACTCGCCTGGTCTTGATGTCGGCATTCGCGCTGCTGCTGGGGTTGGGCTTCGTCCTCACGCGCGGCGCCGCTCAATCCAACACGGTGAAACAGATCGCGCCCGGCGTGTGGTTCCGGCAAGACGACCAGGGCTGCAATAACATCATCATCGAAATGAAGGATTACCTGATCGTGGTGGACGCTAACTTCCCCACCGACGCGCGCGGGGCGCTGGCCGATACCAAGAAGGTTTCCTCCAAACCCGTGAAGTACGTCTTCGATACGCACCATCACGGCGATCACGCCTATGGCAACGCGGTCTGGACGCAGGCCGGTGCCGTCACCATCGCCTATCAGGCCGTAGCAGAGGAGATGAAACGCTACGAGCCGGCGCGCTGGCAAGCTGCGGCGAAAGATCGCAAGGACGTCGCGGATATGCACAGTGACGGGCCGGAGCCGCCCAAGCAAACTTTCACCGACACTCCGCACGTGATGACCGATGGAACGCGCCGCGTCGAGTTCCGGTTCTTCGGCTGGGCGCACACGCGCGGCGATGGATTCGTGTATCTGCCGCAAGAGAAGGTGCTGTGCACCGGCGACTCCGTCGCCAACGGGCCCTACAACTTCACGGCGGACGGCAACATCGGCAACTGGCCCAAAGTCATAGAGGCTGCCATGAAATTGGACGTCCAGTATGTGCTGCCCGGCCACGGCGTCCCGGGTGGCAAAGAAGTGATGGCGGGTCAGCGGGATTTCATGATCGAGTTGCGCAAAGCCGCCCAGGCGGCGGTGAAGAGCGGCAAGAAGATCGACGATTTGGTGAAGACCGAGAACGGCAAGAAGATCGCCGCGGTCGAACTTCCCGCGAGCGTCAAGCATTGGGTTGGGGACGACTTCGCGGCGCAATTTACAGATGCCTACAAGGAAGTCACCAATCACAAACCGGCCGGCGACCTTCCTCACCAGTAAGATAGCCGCTCGCCGTCCCCACCGCGCACCAGTTTGGGTGTAGTCTGGCGGTATGGCCGCCGTTACCGATACGCCGCTCGAGCGCGTAGTCGACCTGCGGCAGTTGCGCTCGCGCGATCTGGATCCGCTGCTGGATGAAGAAACCGAGGTTTGGCGCGATACGCTCGATTGGGATTTCCACGCTTCCGCGAGCCTGGTGCGCCGGTTCCTCGACATGCAAGCGCTGACCGGCTATTCGCTGCTCGTCAACGAACGCCCGGTCGGATATAGCTATTTCGTCGCCGAGGAGAAGAAGGGACTCATCGGCGATCTGTACGTGATGCGGGAATTTGTCTCGGCGCGTAACGAAGAGCTGCTGCTCGGCGCGGTGGTGGAAGGCGCCCTGAAGACTCCGTTTATCCAGCGCATCGAATCCCAACTGCTCATGTTGCGCACGGGCGCTCGAATGGCGTTGCCCGAGCGGCGGTATCTGCGTCAGCATCGGCGCACATTTATGGAGATCAACCTCGCTTCGGTGTCCCGACTTACGCCGGGCGTAACCGCGCCGGGGTTCCTGGTGGACGAGTGGAACCAGCGCAAGCAAGAGGATGCCGCGTCCCTGATCGCGGATGCGTACCGGGGGCACATCGACAGCGAAATCAACGACCAATATCGCTCACCAGCGGGCGCGCGGCGATTTCTGCTGAACATTATTCAGTTCCCCGGTTGCGGCAGTTTTTTTCAGCCCGCTTCATTCCTGGCATTGGACGCGGCCTCCGGCAAATTGTGCGGAATGTGCCTGAGCAGCCTGGTTTATTCGAACGTCGGCCATATCACTCAGGTATGCGTTTCCAAAGGCGCGCGCGGCATGGGCCTGGGCTACGAGCTGATCCGGCGGTCTCTGGAGGCGCTGGCCCGGCATGGTTGCACGAAGGCCAGTCTCACCGTAACCGCGTCCAATCAGGAGGCGATCACGCTATACGAGCGGATGGGATTTCGAATGACTCGCGATTTCGCCGCCTATGTGTGGGAAGGTTTCTCCGCCCGCGCGCCCGGTGAGCCGGCTATAGGTTACCGCTAAGCCTGTCGATAACTGAGCAGGGACCATGTTGAAAAAACTGGATCTGCTCAGCTTGATTCTGGTCGGCGGCATCTTCCTTTACCTGATGCCGTGGTCCCGCATGCTCTCGGCGAACAACGACTTCGTTCATTTCTATATCGGCGGCCTGTTCTTCGGCCATCCGGAAATATTTTCGCCGGAGGCCAACTACGCCAAGCAGCGCGAACTGATCGGCGCCACGATGGATCATTCCTTCTTCGGACGTCCGGCCTTTTACGGTTTTTTTCTGAAGCCGCTCACGCTGCTGGGATACAAGGGCGCGTATTGGACCTTTCAGCTCTTCAGCCTCGTCAGCTTCGGCATTTTTCTGAAGCTGAATCTGCGACGGTTCCGAAATCTGGCGATCCTTTGCGCCATGTCGCCGGCGCTATTCGCCAATTTCGTCAACGGGCAGGATGTGGTGTTCCTGCTACTGTTCTGCTCGGTTTCGATGGTCTGCGCGGAAAAGGATTGGGGCCTACTGGCCGGTCTGGCGCTTTCGCTGTGCGCAATCAAGCCGCATTTGTTCGTTCTGGTCCCGTTCGCGGCGCTTTTCTGGAAACGCTGGCGCATCCTGCTCGGGGGCGCGATCGGCGGCGCGATTTTGGTCCTCATCAGCCTGGCGGGCGGCGGTATTCGTTTGCAGATCGAACTGCTCAAGCAACTGGGCAATCCCGAACATTCGCCTTACCCCTATTTGATGCCGAGCCTCAGAAGTTTGACCGGTGATCACAACGAGGCGTTCTTGGTGTTGTCGATCACCGTTCTCTGCGCCGTCCTGTTCCTGATGCGGCGAGCCTTGTCCTATGAAACCGCTTTCGGATGGGCGCTCGTGGGAGGACTGCTGGCCAGCTATCACGCCTATATCCAGGATTGCCTGTTGCTGATTCTCGCGCTCACTCTGCTTCATCGCGAACTCAGCAAGACCGCTAGCGTGCTTCTGTATATCGCGGTGCTACCTTTCGCGTACATCGCCGTGGTGGCGGGTTATCCCTACAGCGGCATCTTCCCCGCTCTGCTGCTCGGGTGCATCGGAGCCCAGATCGTTCATGTCGCGAGAATTCGGGTGTCCCAGCCCGCGCTCGCCGGATAATCTAGCCAGCGCCTCCAAGTCTCTGGTGGCGGGGGAAGCTTCGCGCCACGGAGGCCGGGTGGCCCGGAAAAGCTTTACTCGATACTCCAGCACCAGCGCGATCATCCGCAGCCCCAGCCGGACTGCTTTTCGGATGTCGCCGGTGACCGAGGACACGCCCACGCGAGTTCGATAGTTCACCGGGATCTCGACGAATGGGATTCCGTGCGCGATCACTTCGAGCAGCAACTGCGGACCAAAGTGCGAGCCGCCGATGGTCAGGCGCGGCCGGATGAGATCGAGCGCTTCGCGCCGGAAGAGCCGCAGCGTGCATCCCATGTCGGTGAGGAGCGTCGTATTGAATAGAAATTCGGTCATCTTGGCGACTGCGAAATTTCCCCAGCGTAGAAACCACCCCATGTTGGCGCCGGCCCAGATGAACTCTCGCGTGGTGCGGGTGCCGAACACTACCGGGACGTCGTCGGAATAGGCCAGCAGCTTGATCAGGTCGTGCCCGCTGAAGGTGCCGTCCGGTTCGGAGAGGACGATCAGGTCCGCGCCGCACTCGTCGATGCCCCGCAGCAACGCATGTCCGTATCCTTGCCGCGACTCGAAGATCTCGCGCGCTCCGGTACCGGCTAATTCCTCCGTTGTTCCCGGAGCGGCATTGTTGTTAACGACGATGACTTCGTCGGCGAGGCCAGTGGCGAAGTGATCCAAGGTGGCTGAACGGATGGAGTCCTTCTCGTTGAAGGTTGGAAAGATGACCGCGACCTTTTTTCCGCGCCACATGTCTACGACCGTTTTATCGGCGTTTTGGCCGATTCACTTGAGCGGAGCGGCCGGCTAGGGCTTTTCGGCCACCACCAGGAATTGGCCGGCGAAAGGCCGGAACGGCAGGGCCAGATAGAGCCGCACCAGCCACTCCGCGGTAGGCAGCCTGGACTTCATGCTGAAAGGCAGAAAACGCGGCTCCGAGTGACGGATCTTCCAGCCCGACGCCACCAGGAGGTCGCGAAACCCGTTGTCGGTGTAGGCGGTGCGATGCGTGTAGTCGTCGAAATAGCGGCGCGGTTCCAGGCGGAAATTCGGTTGGATGATGATCAGCCGACCGCCCGATCGGAGCGCGCGACGCGCCTCGGCCAGTATCTCGACCCCCTGTTCGAGCGTAAAGTGTTCGAAGAAGTTGGACGCGAGAATGGTACTCAGATTGCCGGCCGCGAGGGGCCACGAATCGCAGGCGGACTGGATCAACGGCGTAACGGAATCGGACCAGTATTTGACGAGTTCGCCGTTCTGTTCGAGCGCCCATTTGCGGGCAGCCCGAACCTCGCGAGAGAAGTCGCCGTAGCCGGCGCCCAAGTCCAGCAAATTTTCGGCGGCGGCCACCCATGGCTGGAGATAGCGCGCGATAGCTCGCCACACCGCCGCGCGCCGGGGATCGTAGGGGAACCGGACCTCGTGATACGGCAGACTGCTCACGCTGGTTTGTAATTCAGTCATAGAGGCTCGTACAAATAGACGCCGCTTAGATAAGGACCCGGGATCTGCGCGACGAGTCGATAGTGGTTGCGAATTTCGTTCATCTGATTCTCGGGGAGGCTGGGCACTTCGAGATCGATATCCAGTGGCTTGGTCAAATCCTGATATAAGATGATCCGCGAAAAGGCCTGGCGCGCGATGTCCCGGTCGAGCGGCGAGGGATCGATACGTCCGGCGCGAACGAGCAGTTTGTAGATCAACGGCTCCACCTCGATGCTCCCGCGCAGATGCACCAGCGCGTTCATTTCGGCCGAGAGCACTCGCCCGTTGCCGGATAGATAGGGCCGCAACGCCGCCACCTGTTCGCGAAACAACTTCTCTTTGACGTAGCGCGTCACAAGAAATGGGCCAGTGATTCGGAAATTCAGTACCAGATGGATGGCCAGGCACAGCTGCAGAAGCGGTATCCAGGTCTTGCTGCCGCGGAACACTAGCGCGAAGAAATCCAAAGAGTGGAGTGCAATGCACGCGCAGAGGATCAACACCAAAGTGGGCTCGATCTGGTAGTTCGAATCCGATCCGACTTTCGCCGCGGTTGCCAGAAGCAGCGCAAAAGCGAATCCGAGGTAGATGAGTAGAGCCTTGCCCGGGCGGCGCCATGCGGATCGCGCGCCCGCAATAACGATGATGATCAACTGTCCCGCGCCGATCAGCATGTAACGAAAATGCTGGCCGAGTTTCTCCGCCGCGAAAGGATTTATATTCGCGAAGATCACATTGTTCAAGAAACGCCCGTTCAAGCCCGCATTGATCGCGAACACCGCAACCAGAACTACCGCGCCGACCGCGGCCGCGAATTGGAGGCCGACTTTCGGGCGTCGCAGGAACAGCGATAAACAAATGGCGGCGGGACTAGCCAGCATGGTCTGCTTAGTGAACAGCGCGGCGACGACGAATACACCCGCGAGTATCAGCTTTTTGTCGCCGCCAATGGCGTAGCGGGAATAGAAATAAAAAGCCGCCACCGCGAAGAAAACGGCCAGCGTGTCAACCTGCGCCACGGTACCCCAGGAAAGCAGGATCGACGTGGAAGCGCACAGCAACGTCGAAGTCCAAGCGCAATACCGATTGCCCGTATACAGCATCGTCAGACGCCAGCTCAACCCGAAGATTCCCAGGAGCGCGCCGAAGCTGAGAATCCTGCCCGCCGTGAACGCGGTGAATCCCAGCTTGATGAGCGCCGCCTCGATCAAATAAAACAGAGGCATGTAAGCGCACACGGTGTAGGGGAAGTGCTTCAGGTCGTAATACAGCGTTCCATCGTGCGCCAGCATGATCGACTGCGCCGCGACGATGGATTCCGGCTGCGCGAATTCGTTCCGCGCCCAGAACATCATTACCAAGTGGCATAGTACGCCCAGCCCGGCGATCGCCGAGAACACGATCAGCGCCCGCCGAAAAGCGGTCTCGGGGGCGGTGCGAGGCTGCCGCACAGCCGCTTCATCTAGGATTGCCGGGGACATAGGCTGGACACCCTTGAATCGGCGGAAACGGGCGGCAGCTACACGGGCTAATTCGTGAGCGCCTTTCGGGCGGCCTTATAGTCGGAAGCCAGGCGCTTGGCGATCTTATCGGCCACGTCCGCGCTGGCGCCGAGGAACTTGCCGCCCAGGCTCTCCGCGGTGGCGGACCAGATCACGTCGTCATCCTTGCTCACCAGGCGAACCGTAACGATGGCTTCGTGCTTGCGCTCCTCCGACCTTCGGCTTTCATTCTCCCCGACCGTCAAGCCGCCGGAATGATTGCTGCTGCTGTTGGAGTAGTTCCGGAGGCCCTCGCTGGATGCCGATCCGAACTGCGTATGCGCATTCAGGCCGTCGGAATACTGATGGGAGTCGGTGAAAACGTCGTCGTCGCCGGAACCCTTCAACACGGCGTCGGCCTTATCCTCGTCTTCAGTGATGATAAACAGCTTGGAGCTTTGCAGGCTGGTCATAAGAAGGTCGCGGATTTGGATCGCCGCGTCGCCGCCGGTTAGCGTGTCGACGTAGATTCGTCTCACTTTGGCGAGTTGCACCGACGCCGTTTCCTCGGGCGAGGCGGAGTCATCCTGCGCCTTTTTCTCTAACTTCTCGATGGGAGCGAACAATATCAGACAACATAACAACAGCGTCATTGCCTTACCCCTTGCCTCCCCGGCGAGCCTCATCGTCCTGGAACTCGACTTTGCGGCCGGTGCGGGCTTCCAAGCTGACCAGCATCGCGCGAATGTCATCTTTGTTTACGCGAAAGATCATAGCTTGCTGGCGATTGTCATCGTCCTCGTATCCGACGGTCAGGAAGTGCTCGCGCTTCTTGGCCAGCAGCATCAAAGGCGAGATGAGCACCGCAGCCAGGTACCTTCGGTCCGCTTTCTGCCCGTATTCGATGAGATTGATTTTGTCGTAAGGGACGCGCCAACTGGCCTTGTGAGAATAAAAGACGAAGAACCGATCGTCGGTGGCTTGGACGGCGCCTTCGCAACCGTCGGGAATCTGCGAGATGGTGCCGCCCACGTATGCGGCGCGGCCGCCCTTTCCTCCCGCAGCCAAAATTCCGCAGAACACTAGAACCAGCGCGAAAAGTGGTTTGGGTGTCATAATCGAGTTAGTAGCGCGATCCGCTTCAAAGTCTCACCGATGTTCTCCGGCAATCAGATCAAAACCAAGCAGCACCACAGAGTGAAGGCCATCGCAGGCGCGGCCCGATTCGCGCGCCGAGCGGGACCGGACTTTTTTCGACGCTACCGGGACGAGCGCCGCCGGCCGGTGCAACCCGCTCCGTTTCTGCCCGATCCCGAAAAGTGGCCGGACCAGGGTCTGCACGCCGCTTGGCTGGGACACAGCACGGTTTTGCTCAAGATCGACGGCTTCACCATCCTGACCGATCCGGTGCTGGGCGAGCGCTGCGGCGTGCGCGTGGGCCCTGTCACGGTGGGCTTGAAGCGTTTGGTGGCGCCGGCCATCCCGCGATCCGAGCTGCCGCGCATCGATCTGATCCTGTTGTCACATGCCCATTTCGATCATTTCGATCTGGCGACGCTGCGCAGCCTGGAGCGCTCGGGCGCGTCGGTGGTGACGGCCAAGAACACCAGCGATCTGCTTCGAGTAGGGCGCTACGAATCGGTCCGTGAAATCGGTTGGGGCGAACGGATTCGAGTGGGCCCGGCGTCCATCCTGGGAATCCGCGTGAATCACTGGGGCGCTCGGCTGCAGACCGACGTGCATCGAGGTTACAACGGCTACCTCATCGAGACGGACCGTCATCGCGTGGTGTTCGGCGGCGATACCGCGGCCACCGATTCCTTCCGGGCCGCGCGTGGTTCGCGGCCGTTGGATCTCGCCATCCTGCCGATCGGCGCGTACGATCCTTGGATTCGCGTGCATTGCACGCCCGAGGAGGCCTGGCGGATGGGATTAGATTGCTGCGCCGATTTCCTGATGCCGGTGCATCATCAGACTTTTCGGCTCAGCCGCGAGCCGTATTTCGAACCCGTGGAGCGCTTCGTCGAAGCCGCGGGAAGCCATCCGGAGCGCGTGGTGACAACGCGCATCGGACAACAGTGGTCTCGGAACTAGAGGTTCACCGATGCGGCTGACCTTCGTGCTCGCGGCGCTGGTCCTATCAGTCAGTGGAGCTCGCGCGCAAGACCCTCGCCAGATCGTTCAAAAATCGGTGGAGCTCGACCAGGCCAATTGGCTTCGCATGAAGGACTATACCTGGATCGCGCGTGAAACCGAACGGCATTTGGATGGCTCTGGCCGCGCGAAATCCGAGGAGTCTAAGGAATGGGAAACCGTGGTCATCTATGGCCAGCCGCATCGACGCATGTTGAAGCACGATGGCGCGCAGTTGACGGCCGACGAGCAGCGCCGCGAGCAGGGGAAATTGGACAAGGCGCTGGTCAAGTTGCAGCGCGAAACTCCCGAGCAGCGCGAGCGCCGACTGGCCAAGGACGAAAAGGAACGCGAGAAAGACCGCGAGTTCTTGCGCGAAGTACCGGACCTGTACGATTTCCATCTGGAAGGCGAGCAGAAGATCGAAGAAACTGAGGTTTGGGTGATCACGGCCACGCCCAAGAGCGGTTATAAGCCGAAAGACAAAGATGCGGCGGGGCTGCTCAAAGTCCGAGGCAAGCTGTGGATCGACAAAGCCGAGTATCAGTGGGTGCGCATCGAGGCGGAAACCACGGCGACCATTTCCTGGGGGCTGTTCCTGGCGCGTTTGAATCCGGGCGCGAAGCTGGTATTCGAGCAAACGCGGGTCAACGACGAGCTTTGGCTGCCTCGGCGCGAGTTTGTGAGCGGGTCCGCGCGGCTCGGGCTGGTGAAGAAGCTCTCGGTGGAGCAGGAGCTGGTGTGGAGCAATTACCGCAAGTTCCAAGTGGATTCGAAAATCATCGCCACGCAATAGATTTGGCGTTAATTCGCGGCGGCGACGGACTGAATCGCTTTTCGCAGCGCGGGGTTGATGTCCACCGCGCTCATCTTGACGCGTCGATCCACTTGGACTCCCGAAGTTTGTCCCCGCTCGCGATATTCGAGCACCAGGAAACGCTGTTTATCGATCCAGAGCTGATACTCGACGGCGCCGCAGCGCGAGCGAACCACGTAGCAGGGAATCTTCGCGCCGGATAGCTTCACGTCCTCGTCGTGGGAGAATTCCGGACGATCGGATTGCCGGGCGATCGCGAGGTACTGGTGCAGCAAGGTGGATGTCAAAAACCCCTGGAGGTCGCGTTGCGGAGCGGCGCCGACTTCGGAGTCATCATCGGAGGCGGCGGAGGCAGCGGACATTTGAGCCCACTGTTTGCGCGAGGCCAGCGCCTTCCAGATATTGTCGCCGTCGCTGAGGACGATAGCATCCTGGCCGTTCTGCTTGAGCCGGGCAACGTACCGATGCGCGCCTTCGAGCGAGATTTCGCATTCCGAATCAAGAACGCCGGAGCGGCCGGCCTGATAGACCGACTCCTCTCGCTTCGCCGTTACGTGGATCGCCGAGAGATGCGAATAAGCAGCGCTGCCCTTAACGAGAACGTCCTTGGCGGACAAGGTCTGCGCGCCGGCCGGCGAGTGACTCAGCGGCGCGGCGACGAGGACCATGGCGAGGGTGCTTAGGGATTTGTGCATCATTGCTTCTTCTCAAAGCGGACCGTACCGCTTCGGTAGTCTATGGTCAGCTTCAAGTGCTCGAGCACCGGAAGGCCCAAGATGCCGGCGATGCCCACGCCCCTTGAATCGTTCATCTTGTCGAAACTCATGGCGATCAAGTCCGTGTTCTCTTGCCGGAATCCCGCAAAAAGGAGAGTAATCCGCAATGCTCTGGAGGCGTGATCGACTTTTCCCTGCACTCCTTTTATGACGGTGCGATCATCGCGGTACACCGAGGTAGAGGCGCGCGCGAATTCCGTATCGATCAGATTGGACGAAGAGCCGGAATCGATCAAAAACAGCTCCGGCGGGCCGTCATTCGCGGATGTAAAAACATTCAGGTGATCTCCAAGTCGGTAGGTCTGGGTAAAGCCGGGCAGCGGCGCGATAGGGTCTTGCGGCTCATCGGACGCGGCCTGCTGGTCGTTGGAGCGAGCATCGAGAGAAAGGTCGGTGTTGAGAAAATCGATGCCGACCAGGTAATGTTGAAACACGTCGGCTCCGATCAACCCGTCGAAATCAGCGGTTCGGGCGGATTGGAAAACGGATACCGGGTAGTCGGCGAAGACAATGTCTCCGACGCGAACCTCGGCCGCGAGATAGCGCAAGGATGCCTGGGGGCGCTCGTCGCCGATCCCTTTGACCTCAGAGCTTTCTTCGGTCAGGATCTCGAGACCGGCCTTCTCGGCGGTTTTGGGGGACACGCTGATTCCCGAGGCTCCGGTATCCAGCAACAGAGTCACAGCGTGACGGCCATTCAGTTGGACGCGCATCCCGAGCCCTCGCTTCCGTTTCGGGCCGTCGAAAATCCAGAACAGTTTGATGCGAGCGTTCTGGGGTGAATTGGTCAAGCGCCGGAGAACCCGGTCTCCGGCCGCTCGGTCCGCCGCGATATGAGCGCGGAGGTTGTGGGCCTCCTCGCTTTGCGGATCGTAAATCGCCAGAACGCGCTCGAGTTCCGCGATATGCTCCGCACCTTTGAGGGTATTGGCATGCGCGAGCATTAGGGCGGGATCTCCTGGTGCCCCCTCATAAGCTTCCGAGCTGAGGGCGCGCGCCGTCTTGAACTTCGAGACCATGGCATAGATCAGCGCCATGCCGTTCAGCGCGCCCGGATGCTTTCGATCGAGCTTGTAGGCGTCGAGGAAGTTTTGCTCGGCTTGCTGGACATCGCCTCGACGGAAATTGGCGAGCCCCGCGGCAGACAGGGCGCCCGCGGTATGCGGCGCGGATTTCAGCCCATTCTCAGCGGCGACATAAGCGTCCCCGGCGCGATGCGCCTTCAGCAACGCACGGACCAGGCCGTAATAGCCGTCGGCGAACGCCGGCTCCCGGGTGACGATCTTTTGATATAGATCCGCGGCGTTCTGGTATCGAGCCGCGAACAACTCACTCTGGGCTTGCCGCGCTAAGTCGACGTCGTGGGATTCCGCGGCCGGCGAGACGCAGGATGATATTAGGAGCACAATCCACGGCGGAATCGAGCGCCAACCCGGCAATTCCATACAGTGTCTACCACTTTCCCACAAAACGCGATGTTTAATCGGCTTTTCTGGAAAAGGTCATCTTACCAGTTTCTGAGCGGCGCTCGGCCATTCGCCGTCGAGAAAAGTCTCGATCGATCCGAGGACCAATTCGGGCGCCTCAATCCAGGGAGCATGCGCCGCGTTTTCGACGGTTAAAAGGCGGGCGTTCGGAAAAATCAGAGCCCAGTCTCTTCCGCCGCCGTAGGGAGCGCTGCGGTCTCTTGCGCCGTGGACGATCAAAACCGGCGCCGTCGCGGGCGCAAGCGTCTCCGCGGTAAAGCGCAGGCGGTGAATGGACGGAAGAATATTCTCGCTGAAATACTGCATGAAGTTCCGCTCGTTGGGAAGGTCGCAGCGACCCCAAGCGATTTTGCCGGCGTCCGCCGGGTTGACGACGTAGATCGGCCGCAGGATGGACCAAAACTCCTCGCAATCCTGCTGCGTGATCTCATGCAGGCCGCGGGACTGCCGCTCTTGCGCCAGTTGCCCGAGCTTGGAGAACACTTCGGAAAGCGTGGCGTCGGCGCCCGTCAAATGCGCGGGGTATTCGGTGGCAGGGTTCGGTTGCATGGGGCCGATCAGCACCGCGCGATTTACGTGAGGCGCGTACTTAATGGCATACTGCGTCGCCAATACTCCAATATAGGAATGCGCGATCACGTCAAACCGGGCGATTCCGAAATGCCGGCGGACGGCGTCCAGATCCTCGACGTCGTGAGGGATGCTCCCGACCAGTTTCGACCCGTCGGTAACGAGATCGGAACGGCCGCGATTGCGCACGTCGTAGAAGATCAGCGTGCGCCGATCGGCGAAGCGCTCGAAATCGTCGAACAGATAAAGCCCGTTCGGAAATATGACGTAGGGGCCGGTTCCTGTTTTGCGAAAAAACAGCCGAGCGCCGTCATCAGTTTTTAAGAAACCTTCGGATGGTGGCATGTGTTCCTGCATTGCGAGATTATTGGTTCATATTATGGATTTGCGTCTTTTTCTCTGCGGACTGGCGATTTGGACCGGCGCGACCGTCACATTGAGGATAACGGGCCAGCACCTGTTGCGTCCAGGCGATTGGATGGGAACGCTCATCCTGTTTGTGGTCAGTTTTCCGCTGATGGCTTGGATCGTTCGCCGTTTATGCAGGCGCTTCAAACTCGGCCGGGACCAGTGGCTTGCCGGCGCGGCCTCGGTTGCTCTGCCGACGCTGTTGCTCGATCCATTCTCCTGCACGTTCTTCTCGGTGGTGTTTCCGAACATGGCTCCCAGCGTGGCCGGCGTGTTCGGAGGCTGGATGCTTTGGTGCTGCGCGGGTGCGGTGGTTGGGGCATCCATCCGCCCGCGGTAAGGGCAATCCGATTAGCGTCTGACGAACAGCTTCCAGCCGAGAAACGCGGCGGCAAGAACACCGAGGATGGCCCACGTCAAGTCGCCGAAAATCGCGCCAATCTCCTGAACACGGTCGCTGAAGAGAAATCCCAGCCAGATAAAGAGAGCGGCTCCAAACGACTCGCCCAGGAAATCCCAGAGGGTGAATCGAAGCCAGGAGTAATCCGCAAGGCCACTGGTCAGGTTGATGAACGGCCCCAAGGGAGAGACCAGCCAGCGGCTGAAGAAAATACCGGCGCCACCCCAGCGTTTCGCTTTCGCTTCGAGCTCCTTGATGCGCTTGGCGCCACCGAGCATCCAATGGAATTTTGCGACCAGCGCTTTGCCGCCCCAGCGTCCCACCGCGTAACCGATCTGGTCGCCGGCGACCGAACCGACGGAGGCCATGGCGATGGCCATCCAGACATTAATCGAGCCTTGTGCCGAGAGCGAACCGGTGACGATGAGAAGCAATGTTATGGGCACGGGAACGCCGATGGCCGCGATTGCAACGATGCCAAATAGAGCGGGAGAACCGTAGCGCGTAAGAGTGGCCAGGACCTGATCGAGCATCAGGGCGCCTTGCCGGACGGTGGAACGGTTTCGGAGTCGGGGCGCTTGGCATCTGTGATGGCGTTCCGCAGAGTACGGATCAATTCGGCGACCGGCAGTTTTTCCTCACGCGCAATATCGCGAATAGACCTGCGGTCACGCGGGTTGGGTGGAACGCCGATCGCCTTAAACAGGATTTCCGAACGCGTGTGATGGGTGTGCGCGACGAAGGGCACGCTCATCCAGGATTGGATGGGTTCGTTCTGCCAGCTTACGTGACGGGCCGTTCTGCCCGCGCGGTAGCCGAAGAAAAACGTAAAGGCGATCGCCAGGAAGAAGCCCAGGACTAGTAGCAGCGTCCGAAGATTGGTCGTTGCGGTTTTGCGCACGGCGGGTGGAATTTAATTGCCGCCACCGAGCTTAAGCTCTTGGCCATTCGCCAAAAGGAGCTTGGTGGCCCACAGCGAAGTAGCGCCGTTCTTGGCGCGATAGCCGGAGATCGTAAGCGGGTCGCCGGCTTGGAGCGAAGTGGCGGTCCAGCCCCGCGCGGCCAAAGCGCCCGCGCTCGAAAGCTCGCCCTTCCATTCTTCGACTTGGCCCTGGTCGTTCTTCACCTCGAATTCGACCACGGCATGAGGATTGACGAAATGGAAATCCGTTACGGTTCCTTTCAACGTCACTACTGTCTTCTGATCGAACGCAGCCAGGCCGTGGTGCCCATCGGCCGCGCGCGGAATAAGAAGCACAGCGGCAGTCATCGCAAGAAGGGTCAACAAACTGTTCTTCATCTTTCCTCCGCTACGACGCTGGCCCTTCGTCCACCCAGCGGTCGAGATCTCGAACGTACCTGCGTCCATTGAACGTGTAGGTGGGAACGGTCACCACCAGGTAAGACTTGCCGACCAGCGGCTTGCCGTTATTGTTCTTTTCGCTCTTGGCGGTCGCGATAATCCAAACATCGAAATTGGCGTCGGGGTTGTCGGCGGCGGGAGTAAAGAAACCCGTTGAGCTCACTTTACCAACCGAATCGGTGTTGCTGCCCTTGTCGGCGTAAAACACTTCCATCGACCACGTGACATCGGCGGGGCCGAGCTCGACATCGTCGTCGGTGTGCGGTCTGCCATCCGCGCCCCTTTGATAACCGATGGCTTCGAACTGCCGATAGCCGCGGCCATGCGTCTGATCGCTGAACGCAGCCATGGCCGAGTCGGGCACGACCTTGACATAGTCGACGCGATCGAAGATTGCGATGGCTTTCGGAAGCACGGAATGGCGGAAGGCAACGTCGCGCTTGCCGAGCGACGCATCGGCGGCGACGGCCACTTCAGCGACAATCTCGTCCTGCGTGTTGGAGACGATGCGGCGCACGGCGACGCCGGATCCGAAGTCGAGATCGGCGGGCGACACCGGAGTTGGAAGGTGATCACCGATCAGTCGGACGCGGTTGGCTTGCGTACCGGTCTTCAATGACGATCGATCCAGCAGAAGCAGAGTGGGGTCGGAGGAGGCGCGGCGCAACTTCACATCGAAGCCGAACTCCTGATACGATCCCCAGAACCAGCGGCCCTCGGCGGCGGACTGATCGGGCGCGATCCACATGACTTCGCGCGCTTCGCTGGCGAGATCGTCCGGCGCCGGACTGGCGGGATCGCTGCCCTTGGAACGCCCGCGCCAAGCGTATGTCCCATAGACGGCGCTACGTCCGGCGCGGACAACTCGGGAGCCGTCGTTGACAGACGTCAAATGCACGCTGGTCTGGAAATCGTCGTCGCCCGACGGGTCCACTTGCATCTCGCCGTAGTATTTTCCTCGGCCCGGGATGTAAGCAGTCAGAAGCCAACGGCCGGCGAGTTTCGACGCATGCGCGCGGGCGCTCCAGGAGTCCCATTCGGGGGTGTGAAGCGGCGCGGCCTTCGCCAGAAAGTCGATGGCTTCCTGGCTCGGCGGAAGCTTGTAGCGGGCGGTGTGCCTTTCGGCGAGTAGCCTCCATTCCTCCGCTGACCGGCGCCACGATAGCGCGCGGGCGAAAGCATGACAGCGGGTGCAGCCTCGACGCAAATTTTCAGTGGGGATGCCGGTTTCCTCGTGACTTAGGCGTTCGATGTCGTACATCACAGCCTGGGCTTCTTCGGGCGCCAGTCCTTGACGCTCGCTGAGATACTTCACGATGGAGCGCCCCTCCGACGGAGTGAGCGAGAGGCCGTTCAGAAGGATCATTTGCTTCAGCACTTCTTGCCAGCCTTCGGGCGTGGTCCGCTGCCAGGAAATGCGCTGCATATTTCCGCGCTCGTCGCGCGCGTGACAGCCTCCGCACTTGGCGATTACCGTCGGGTCGGTGACGGGAATGCCTTCTTCCGTCTGGCTGGATTGGCCCAAGGCGATGCCGGCGAAGGCTATGCAGGCGACGAGGAGGCCTGTCAGTTTCGATCGAAGTGCCGCGGTCATCGCTTTCTCCATACTAGGACAAAGCGACAAAGCGGGAAGGTGTTCCTAACTTCGGCTCTCCATTTCGCCGGGGTTGGGGAGCATGACGTCGCGAATCAGGTTGTCCAGATCGTGACAGGCTCCGATAAATTGACGAAGCGTGCGGACGGTGGGCGGGAATGCGTCGAAGTCATCGACGGTCAGGCCCTGCTCGGTGTAAGCGCGCCGGAAGTCGTCGAACTTAGCGAGCAGTTCCGAAACGATGGAGGGGTCCACCGGCTTGTGAATGCGCGCCGCAACGTCGATGTCGCTGGCGTTGAATCGAAGCTGCCATTTGTAGGGCGGCGAAATCACGACATCGCCGCCGATGAACTCGCTCCAGTGCATGTGATTCCGGAAGGCAGCCGACAGCAGGCGCAGCCGGTAGCCGCGGTCCTTGAAAATCCGGTAAGCCTGCTTGAACACCGCCACTCCGGCCCATTCGAGAATGCCGGGGTCCACTGTGATATTGCGCTTTTCGGCGACTACCTTGAGCCAATCGTCCAGCCTTCCAACCATGATCGTGCAAACCGGCCCCATGGTCGCAATGGGCTTTCCCTCGCTTTCGCGCCTCTTCAGCCCGCGCTCCACCGCCTCCGCCACGGCGATGCATTGCGGAAGCGAGAACGAGACCGTAGCATTGATGCTGATGCCGAGATAGGTAGCTTCTTCGATGGCCGCGATGCCGGCTTTCGTAACCGGGATTTTCACGATGATGTTGGAAGCGAGGTCCGCGAACTGTTTGGCTTGTGCGACGATGGCCTCGGCGTCGCGATAGAAGCGCGGATCGGTCTGGACGGAAAGCCTTCCGTTGCGGCCGGCGTGCTGCTCGAACACGGGCAGGAGAAGCCGAGCGGCTTGTACTGAAATCGCTTCCACCAGCTTCCAGGCAATCTGGTCCTCGGTGGCGGCGGGCATATCGCGAATCAGTTGGTGGATATGATCGCGCCAGAAATGCATTTCCTTCTTGAGAACTTCCAGCACGATGACCGGGTTGCAGGTGGCGCCGACGGCTCCATGTTCGATCGAGTAGGTCAGTTCCTGAATGGACGCGGAGTCATTCCACAGGCAGGTCGGCGTGGATTGCGTCATCTCGTGGAGCGGGCTTTTGTATGCCACGGTAGCTTTCATGAGTTCTTCTCGAATCGCGGTACACTTGCTCTATTGCAATCGTGTGCGCTTGCGATTTTAGCTCTGAAACTCGAACAGTGTCAATGCTAACCGGCGACATGCTAACCGGCATAAAGGCGTCCAATTGCCGGTAGCCGATGCGTCGGGGAAGCGGCAGCTCCGTCGCGTCCTCACGCTCAGCGACCTGATCCTGTACGGGATCATCGTTATCCAGCCCACCGCTCCCATGCCGATTTTCGGCGTCGTCAGCCAGCAGGCAAGGGGACACGTGGTCACGGCGGTTCTGTTCGCGATGATCGCCATGCTCTTCACGGCGGTCAGCTACGGACGCATGGCGCGGGCCTATCCGAGCGCGGGCTCCGCGTACACCTACGTCGGGAGTGCGATTCATCCGAGTCTCGGTTATCTGACGGGCTGGAGCATCACGATGGACTACTTGCTCAACCCGATCATCTGTACCATCTGGTGCTCCAAGGCTGCCGGAAATTTTATCCCTTCTGTTCCCTACCCCGTTTTCGTGTGCGGTTTCGCGTTGCTGTTTACGATGATCAATCTGCGCGGAGTGGAGACGTCGGCGCGTTTCAATCGCTGGATGGTGGCGGGCATGTCGGTGGTGGTGTTGATTTTCTTCGGCTACGCGTTGCGCTATTTGTGGGGGCAGCATCCCGGCGCGACCGCTTACCTGCAGCCTTTCTACGACCCCAAAACATTCTCCTGGACTCTTGTCTCCCGTGGAACGGCCATCGCGGCGCTTACCTACATCGGTTTCGACGGAGTCTCGACGCTATCGGAAGAAGTGGACAATCCGCGCCGGAACATAATGCTGGCGACGGTTTTGACGTGCGTGATCACCGGCGTCCTGGCGGGTCTGGAAGTATACGCCGGCCAATTGATATGGCCCGATTACCGGCATTTTCCAGACGTGGACACAGCTTTCGTCTATGTGGCGGGTCGCGCGGGCGGGCCGTTCCTGTTTGCGCTGGTGAACCTTACACTGTTGGTGGCGACGGTTGGTTCGGGCGCGGCCTCTCAACTCGGGGCGGCGCGGCTGCTGTACGGGATGGGCCGCGACGATGTCATTCCGAAGCGATTCTTCGGGGCGCTCTCGGTTCTGGGCGTTCCTCGCAATAACGTCCTGTTCAGCGGGGCGATGGCGCTGGGCGCGTCGTTGTTTCTGAGCTATGAACTCAGCGTCGAGCTTTTGAATTTCGGAGCGTTCATCGCCTTCATGGGCGTGAATTTGGCGGCGCTGGTTCACGGCCGCAAGGAACCAGGCGCGCGTTGGTGGAGCGCATTGCCGCCGATCGCGGGGTTCGTGATTTGCTTCTACATCTGGTTGAATCTCAGCCCGATCGCGAAAATCGCGGGAGGCTTGTGGCTCGGGGCGGGTCTAGTGTACGGCGCGGCGCGAGGACGGTTGAACCGGCGTCCGACGCAGGTTTCGGATTGAATTGAGTTTGCGTTGTGCAGTATGATTCAGTTTACGCACACGTGTGCGAATTTCTCTTAGAGGACCACGAATGCCCGATTTACTAGCTGTTAATGGCGGCTCTCGCGTTGTACCGGAGGGTCTCACGCGGCTGTGGCCGCCCATCGGCGAGGCCGAGCGCAGCGCGGTACTGCGGGTGTTGGATTCGGGCATCCTTTCCGGATCGCACGCCCCCGAGGTGCGGGCGCTCGAACGGGAATTCGCCCAATACACCGGGGCCGCGTATTGTTTGAGCAGCAATAGCGGCACGGCCGCGCTGCATATGGCAGTGGCGGCGGCTGGAATTGGACCTGGCGACGAAGTGATCACCTCGGCCTTCACGTTTTTGGCCTCGGCGCTGGCGGTGCTGCACCACAACGCGGTGCCGATTTTCGCCGATATTGATCCGGTGACGTTTAACGTCAGCCCCGCGGAGATCGAACGCAAGATCACGCCGCGGACGCGCGCTCTCATGCCGGTTCACATCCACGGATTGCCGGCCGACATGGACGAAATTCTCAAGATCGCGCGAAAACACAAGCTGGTGGTGATCGAAGACGCGGCGCAGGCTCACGGCGCGACTTACAAGGGCAAGAAGACGGGAACCATCGGCGATATGGGCGGATTCAGCATTCAGAGCAGCAAGAATCTTTCCGCCGGCGAGGGGGGGCTGTTCGTCACCAACAGCGCCGCTTTCCATGAGCGAGCCAACTGCGTCCGACAGTTCGGCGAGGAAGCCGCCGACAGCACGCCCGCCGGGATCGACCCGCAACATCCGCTGGACGATCTGCGCGACTATAACGCGGTGACCATGGGCTGGATGTATCGGATGACGTCGCTGACCGCCGCCATGGCGCGCTGCCAGCTCGCGCGCTTGGACGAGCATAATCGGAACGCGAAGAAGAACGCTGAATATCTGACCGAACGGTTGAGCGGGCTGGATCTGGCGACACCGCCTTCGATTCCCGCTGATCGAACCAGCGTGTTCCACAAGTACCGCGTCCGGTTGCATCCGGAGAAGCTGGAAGCGGGCTTGGACGGGAAGCGCTTTCGAAACGCGGTAATCAAATCACTTCGCCAGGAGGGCGTGGAGACGGTGCTGTGGCAAGTGACGCCCGTGCCTTCGCAAGTTCTTTTTCAAAAGCAGGTAGGTTACGGGAAGGGCTGTCCCTGGACGTGCCAGCAATCGACGGTGCAATATCGCAACGAGGAGTATCCTGAAACCAGCAAACTCTTGGACAATTCGCTGGTGGTCGGCTCGCAATCGGCGCCTTTGGCCGGACAAGACATCGAGCTGATGCATCGCTACGCCGACGCATTCGAAAAAGTTCTGGCCGATCGCGATACGCTGATTCGCCTGGCGCGAGTATAGAAATACCGAAGGAGATTTCATGTTTGTACGTTTCGTTTTGTTATTGGCCGCGGCGTGGACGCTGGCGGCCCAGCAACTCCCGGTTCGCTGGGACGAATTGGTGGCGTCGGATTGGAAGAAAGCCATCGAGCTTTCGAAAGGCACCTGCCTGCTGCCCATCGGAATCCTGGAGAAGCATGGTCCGCACGTACCAGTCGGTTCGGACTTGTTTCACGCCACCTACATCTCGCGCGAGACCGCGAAACGCGAGTACGTGGTGGTGTTCCCGGAGTATTTCTATGGGCAAATCTATGAAGCCAAGTACGGCGAGGGGACTTTCGCGCTGCCGCCCGCGCTGATTTCGGAGTTGCTGCAGGCCACGCTCGATGAAATCGCCCGGAACGGATTCAAGAAAATTCTGATTTACAGCACGCACGGTGGAAATCCGCATTGGCTGCGGTTCTTCATCCAGAGTCAGCTCGACAAGAGGCGCGACTACGTCGTGTACTACTACGATCCGCAACCGGATAAGGAGTTCCTGGAGACGTACCTGAAGATGCGCAAGACGCCATTGCAAGGCGACGAACACGCTGGCGAAAGCGAGACCTCCAGCATGCTCTTTATCCGGCCCGACCTGGTGAAAATGGATCGGGCCGCCGATGAAGACGGCAGCGACCAGAAACGGCTGGCCGATATGCCGAATATTTGGACCGCTACAAGTTGGTATGCGCGCTTTCCCCATCACTATGCGGGTGTGGGAGCGGCCGCGTCGGCGGAAGAAGGAAAAGTGTTGGTGGAGCACGGTATTCAGGCTCTAGCGAAGGTGGTTAAAGAAGTAAAGAACGATGAGGTGACGCCCAGAATCCAGAAGGAGAATTACGATCGTCAGCTCAAGTGAACCGAGGACAACATGGAATTAAAATTTGACCGAAGATCATTCTTGCAAGCGACTGGCGTATTGGCTGCCGCCGGCTTCGTGTCAACGAGCGGTTCGTCGTCCGTCGCGGCGGCGGCCACGACCAAGCCGCAGAAGTTTCTAGCCGGGATGGCGCCGGGATCGCTAGGCATCAACATCGACGGCTTTTGGCACACCATGGAGGCCGCCTCGAATGTGGGTTTCCACAATATCGAGGTCGATAACTCGCAGCTAAAACTCGCCCAGGCTTACATCAACAAGACGGGCGAGTTCAAAGACCGGATGGACAAACTGCAGTTGAGGCTGGTGGGATTGAACGAGGCCTACTCGCTGCTGGATCCGTCGAAATACGGCGAGATCACCGAGGAGAATATTCTCATCGGAAAATTCATGCAGGCCATCGGCGGAATCTACACCGGGCCGTACGGGCCGCTGACCAACGACGAAGAACTGATCCGGAAGATCGCCAAGCTGTGCGACCAGGAAGGCAAGCGTCTGAAGGAGAGCAACGGGATCCGGTTCGCCTACCACACGCATTCCTCGCTCGGCTTTCGACGCCTGATGGACCTCACGGATCCTCGCTACGTCAGTTTGACCACCGACCTGGGCTGGCTGGCGCGCGGCTACGGCACTCGCGGAGATACTTCGCCTCCGGCCGATGCGCTGGAGGTGGTGCGGGCCTACGAATCGCGCCTTTGCACGGTGCACATGAAGGACTGGGATCCTAATCCCGAATACGATTACCATGGCCAGCACTATAAGGGAAGCGTGACGGCGCCAGGCAAGGGGATTATCAACTTTCCGGCAGTGGTGGACTTCCTAAAGGACGCGGAGTGGACCGGGCAGTGGCTGGGCGAACACGTCGGCATTGGGACTTACGACTTCGAGCGCACCGCGGACGCCGTAAGCATCTATCCGGAATATAAGGATTACATGGTGAACGTATTGCATTTGAATCTGGGGCTGAAAGTTTAATACACTAATCCAGCGCCGGTTTGCGAGGGGCGGCGGGTTCGGCGGATAATGACTACGGTATCGGGGGAACCGTCACCGGCATGCTGACGTTAGAAGACCATAATCGCGCTCCGAAGTTTGCGTCGATGGAAAAGCCGGCGTCCATTAAGGACATTGCGAGAGCCGCGAATGTGTCCCACTCCACCGTTTCGCGGGCGCTGCGCAACAGCCCGCTGGTCAGCCGCGAAACCACGGAGCGGATTAAGACCATCGCCCACAAGTCGGGCTACAGGGTTAGCGCGGTCGCGAGAAGCCTGGCGACGAGTAAGACCAGAACCATCGGGGTGGTTGTCACCTCCGTCGTCGATCCGTTCGTCGCCGAAGTAGTAACGGGGATCGAGAACATGGCGATCAATCAGGGCTATTCGGTGTTTCTCGCCAGTTGCAACGCCGAAGCCGTGCGGGAAGCGCAAGTGGTTCAATCGTTCGAAGAGAGACGCGTGGACGGCATTATCGTGATGGACTCGCGCGTCGGATCGCTCTACGCCGAGCATCTCACGAAGATGAAAATCCCGATCGTCCTGATCAACAAATTCCGGGTCGGCGAATTCATGTATTCGGTTTCTATCGACAATGTAATCGCCAGCCGCGAAGCAACCTCGCATTTAATTCAACTCGGCCATACTCGGATCGCCTATATCGGGGATCGCGACGGTTTTCAGGCGGACACCGATCGCTTTGGCGGCTATCGACAGGCTCTCGAGCATGCCGACATTTCTTTTCAGCCGCACCTGGTGGCGCA
>Ga0302325_10001804_pt1 | contig 53619 bp, 52 predicted proteins | sample Palsa_T0_2_FD_201948 | JGI IMG/M metagenome (GOLD analysis project Ga0302325, IMG submission 201948) | Peat permafrost microbial communities from Stordalen Mire near Abisko, Sweden - Palsa_T0_2 | ecosystem: Environmental > Terrestrial > Soil > Palsa > Peat permafrost | place: Sweden: Abisko...
GGTGGGTTCGGACCATTGCTCGGCTCTACAACATTAGGCGAACGATATGTTTCGGCAGTTACCCGCTCACCCCAACTTCGGTAAACATTGTTCCAACCATCTCATTTTTGCGCCGGAAAGTAGCTAGCTAACCGGGCTGCTAGTTTGCGATCGTTATTGGTTGGGTGGTGGTGGTACCGGCCGAACTGGCGATCTGGGCGGTGACGAATCCGATCTGCGTGGTGTCTCCGTTGACCAGGAAATTCGCGAGCAGCGCGAATGCGCCGCCCACTTGCGTGGTAGTGAAATACTGCTGGAACGCAACGCCGGCGTCGACGTCGATCGCGCCCTGCGGCATCGCGTTGCCCTTGAGGTCATAAAACGTGAATGCCAGTTGGGATGCCGAGTAGGTGTTGTCGAATCCGGAGAAGGACACGTTGATCGCGCCTAATTCCCGGACGGCGTTAGCGGAATCGAGGATGATCGGGGAGGGAGGAATAACCAGCGTGGTTTGCTGGGGAGCATTGTTTCCCAGGGTGAGTGTAAACGTGATGGTTCCTGCGGCGGCTCCGGTCTGAAACGCCGCGCTGGATTGGCCGCCGATCAGGGCTGAGGTGGCGCCGATGGCGATGCTCACGGTGGCCTTCCGCAGTGGGCCGGATAGAAATTGGATGGTCAAGTCGTCGGTCACGCCGGCGACACTGGGCTGAAAAGCCATGGTCAGCGTTCCGGTACCGGTGGTTTGCGATGCCGAAGCGAGGGGAATGGTGATGCTGTTCTGCTGATCGCTGGCGCCCACGCTGGAAGCGAAGACGATGCTGGCGCCAGGGAGGCTTTCCGCCTGTCCCTGGCCGGTCAGGTTGAACACGCGACCGCCCACAGTGAGCGTACCCTGGTATAGCGTGCCGGTTTGCGGCGCGAACGTGACCTGAAACGATACAGATTGTCCGGAACCGATTAAAACGGGTGTCGTAAGGCCGGTGGGTCCGCTAAAATCGGTCCCCGAAACCGAGACGGCCGAGACGGTAATGCTGGTGCTGGCGGCATTGGACAGCACGAAGCTCTGGGTCTCTCTGGCGCCCACTACCACCGGGCTGAAAGCAATGGTCGCACCCGCGGCGAGCGGGCTCTGGCTGCCTGAGAGCGTGAGGGCGGCCGATATCACGGACGTTCCTTGAAGCACGATGTTTATGCTGCTTACCGCCAGGAATGCGCTAAAGGTACCGATGGTTACAGGGCTGAAATCCACATCGAACTCAGCCTCCGAGGCCGGCCCGACGTAGGGAGCGAGGATGTAAGGGAGCGACGGAGCGGATACGATGGTGAATCCTTGGCCTGCCAGCGCCAATGCCGACAGGGTGGCGGGACCGTCGCCGATGTTGCGTACGCGGAAGCGTGTTTCGATGGTGTCGCCCGGCGATGCCGTGCCGACGTTCACCAGCTGGCCTGCCTGAACAGGCGTCTCGTTCGTCCCGTCCACCTGGAAAACTTCCAGCTGTGCCAGAGCCGCAAGCGGCAAAAGGGAGGCAAACAGGAGAATGCGCGCAATCATGTTTCTACTCGGGAAGCTGGTAAAAGCCTTCGCGGCCGGTGTCGTACGGATGGCGAAGCGCGCGCTGCCGGCGAGATCGGTAAGCTGCACCCAGTCCCGATTCATTTGTTGCAGCGAGAACCCGGCGGGTAGCGATGCGGCAATGCGGATCTCGGAGGCATCGGTTCTGCGGACGACGATTCCGCCAGGATCGCAATAGACGAGATCGCCCGTCGGGAGCGCCAGTAGCGGAGCATGCACGCCCGCGAGCGCGTTTTCCGAGACGCTTCCCAGCCTGCCGAGGGGCCCTCCAAGGGGAATGTGCAGTTCCCAAATGGTGTCGTCTCGCTGAACAAATAACGATGCTTCAGAGGGGGCGGGGAATGCGATCGCAAGCACAGCGTCCGCGATTACTTCGTCGTAATTCAGCTCCACCGGCGTGAACACGCTTCCGCGCCACTCGACTACCGCGTGGGAGGACGCGAAATATGCCAGCGCCGTGCCGCCGCCGGGAGAAAACGCGAAGAGCGCCGGGCCCCCAGCCGCATCCCCAGCCACGTGCATAGACGCGAGCAGCTTGCCTTCGGAGTCAAATGCCGCCAGCGACGAATCGGTCTCGAGCAGACCGAGAGAGCCGGAGAAAGCTTCCGCGACGATGTTACCGGCGAGGGCCGGCCCGAGCAGGAAGTTTCCCGCCAGCCCATAGACCGGCCGCAGCGCACGCGCGCCGTCTTCCACGAAGCCGAGTTGCGGCGGTGCAATGGCCGGTTGCGCCCCAGCACTCGCGCAGACGAAAAGAAGAGCTGCGATCTTTTTCATTAGGGCTGCCCGACGGTGATGCTGGGAGCGGCGATGCTGATGCCGGCGACAGCCGGATTGGTAGGAGGGGTCGAACTATGAGACTGCAGCAATGCATATGCGCCACCCCCGGCTGCTCCTGCGGCGAGCAAGCCGATCCACAACCACTTGTGTCCGCCGTTGGACGCCTTGAAAACGCCTTCTCCGCCGGCTTTCGGCGCCACGCTATCGCTCAGGTATTGCGTGCTGACGATACCCGCGCGCGCCTGCTCTTTCACCGCGGTGATGCGGATCTGTACCGTGCCCGGCGTCTTGTTCCATTGCATCCCCCAGACGGACGCGCGGCCGTCTGGACCGGTGGTGGCCACTTCGGTCCGCAGGCCGGAATTGAACGCGCCGGTTGCGCCTTGGTCCGGGAGCCGAAAGCTGACAGACGCCATGTCGACTGGAGCGCCGCCTTCGTCGGTAACCAGGACGGTGATGCCGCGCGTCGCGCGAGTCCCGGTTCGATAAGTGACGCCTTCGCCTTCCACCACTCGCAGTTGCACGATCACGGAGGCGTCGGCGGAAACCGCGAGCGCCAGGGCGCAGGAAAACAAGCTGCGCCAGGATTTTATGGCTTGGTGTAACACGCCATATAGGTGCGAAGGGCTGCTGGATAATCTCAGGGAAACGGGATGGACGGTGCTGGTCTGAAACTACTCAGGAGAACCCCAACGCGTGTTAGGGTTCTCCATGCTGGCGCTACTGAGAACTGGAGTCGCCAAAGTGGTGCCACTGACCACCCTGCTGATAGTTGTAGGCCTGAGGAGGCGGCTGCGGCGGCGCGTTATTGGGAGCCGAGTTCTGCTGCGGGCCTTGCGGCGGCGCAGGCGGCGGATAGCCGTTTTGTTGCTGAGGCGGATAGCCGTTCTGTTGCTGTTGCGGATAGCCTTGCCGTTGATTGGGAGGCGGGCCATATTGCGGGCCGTACTGCTGCTGTTGCTGCTGCTGCGGTCCGTATTGATACTGCTGTTGCGGCCCGTACGGATACTGCTGCTGTGGAGGCGGAGCGCTGTAGGGATCCGGGCCATACGCATAGGGATCGGAGTAGTACGGGTCTGAATAATAGCCGCCGCCGTATGGATATCCATAAGCGTAGGGATAACCGTAATAGCCGCCGTAGTAGGGATAGCCGAACCCAAATCCAAATCCGAGCCCCCAGCCGCCGTAGCCATAACCGCCGCGATATCTGTAACCGCCGTAGCCGCCGCGATAGCCGCCCGCGTAGCCGCCGCCTCGATATCCACCCACTGCGTTGCCGCGGAAAGCGCCTGCGCCTACCGCACGGCCGCCGCCACCCACCGCGCGACCACCACCGCCTCCGCCATGACCTCCTCCGCCCCTCTGGGCGAAACAGGTAGCGGTGGCAAACACCAGCGAAATGAGTGCGATTTGCAGCGAGCGCATAGGAAACTCCTGGAACGGCCTTCCACCCACTTGGACGCAACAAGGCGCCAATCGGATACGAAATTCTACCTCGGAATCATCAGCTTTTCAATATATTTGCCGATCAGGTCCACCTCCAGGTTGATCGCCGTCCCGGGCCGGTAACCGCGCATAACGGTGTGGTCGTAAGTGTGGGGAATGATGGCGATACCGACGACCTCGGCTGCCAGCGACGCCACAGTCAGGCTGGCGCCGTCGAGCGTAACGGACCCCTTATGGATCACGTAGCGGTCAAGTTGGGCCGGTATCCGGACAGTGAGCCACCAATTGCCGTCGGCCAGCGGTTCCAATGATAGGCACTCAGCGGTACCATCCACGTGACCTTGCACTATGTGGCCACTCAGCCGGTCTCCCACTTTGGCAGCGCGCTCCAGGTTGACGAGCGAGCCTTCCACCAAAGCGCCGAGATTGGTACGGGACAATGTTTCCGGCGAAAGGTCGCACCGGAAACCGTCCGTTTGGACGTCCACCGCGGTTAGACAGACACCATTCACGGCAATGCTGGCGCCGTCCTGGATACCTTCCAGAACCAGGCGGCATTGAATGCGCATGCGATGTCCCGCAGTTCGGACGACGCCCACTTCTTCGACGATGCCGGTGAACACCTACTTCACCACAAAGCCTTCCACGGCAAATTCGTCGGGTGGGATGGAATGCAGCCGCACGCCGTGCAGTTGGATGGCGTCGGTGCGGCGCAACCGGCCAGTCCCACCGGCCACCGGGAGCGACTGCAGGCCGCCCAGGATCTTCGGCGCGTAATAGAAAAAAATCTTGTCGACGATGCCGGACTCGAGCGCCGCCCAATTCAGCTTGCTGCCCGATTCGATCATCAGAGACCGGTATTGTTCGCTCGCGAGCCAGGCGGGGAGCCGGGTGAGATCGGTGCGTCCGCCCGGGCCGTCGAACACCAGCACGCGCACGCCGCGGTATTCCAGCGCGCGGCGGCGCTCGCCGGACGCGGCCGAAGTGGTGATTACCGCGAGGTCGCCGTTGGCGCCCGCGACCATGCGCGAGTCGAGCGGAATCCGAAGCGTGGAGTCTGCCACCATGCGGAGCAGCGGACGGCTGCGCTCCAGGCCGGTGCGATCGGTGAGCAGGCAATCGTCCGATAGCACGGTCCCAATGCCGGTGAGAATTGCGTCGGCGTTGTGGCGGATCTCCTGTACGTGCGCGCGGGCGCGCTCGCTGGTAATCCAGCCGGTGTTGTCTTCGGGCGCTGCGATCTTACCGTCCAGAGTGAGCGCCGCTTTCAATGTCACCAGCGGAAGGCCGGTCTTCATGGAATGGATAAACGCCTCGTTCAGCCGGGCCGCTTCGTCCGCATATTCCGACGCTATCTCCACCGCGATGCCGGCTTCGTGCAAGCGGCGGAAGCCCTGACCGGACACCTGGGGATTGGGATCTTCCATGGCGGCAATCACGTGCGCGACACCCGCGCGCACCAAGGCATCCGCACAGGGCGGAGTGCGTCCATGGTGCGAGCAGGGTTCCAGCGTGATATAGAGCGTTGCTCCGCGCGACTGCGCTCCGGCTTCCTCGAGCGCTACCACTTCGGCATGCTTGGTCTGCGCATAGGTATGGAAGCCGCGGCCGACAATCTGGCCGTCCTTCACCAGCACGGCGCCAACCACAGGATTCGGGCTGGTGCGTCCCAGGCCCTGGCGGGCCAGCTCCAGCGCTTCGTCCATGAGCGGGTTGCGGGTCATTCTTACTATGATCAGGCAAATAGCGACGCGATGAATTTGTCGGGCTCGAATGGCAACAGGTCGGCCGCCTGCTCGCCGACGCCCACGTAACGGATGGGCAGATTCAGCTCGCGGGCGATGGCAACCACCACGCCGCCCTTGGCCGTTCCGTCCAGTTTGGTTAAGACCAGGCCGGTGACGCCGCTCGCTTCAGTAAACTTGCGAGCCTGCTCCAGACCGTTCTGCCCGGTGGTGGCGTCCAGCACCAGCAGCACTTCATGCGGCGCGGAGGGGATCACCTTAGCGGCAGTGCGGCGCATTTTCTCGAGCTCCGACATGAGGTTCGTTTTAGTGTGCAGACGGCCGGCGGTGTCCACGATCACATAATCCATTTTGCGGGCTTTAGCGGCCTGCAGCGCATCGAAGACCACCGCGCTGGGATCGGCGCCGGCCGATTGCTTGATCACGTCGGTGGAAGTGCGCGCGCCCCACACCTGCAATTGCTCGATGGCCGCGGCGCGGAAGGTGTCTGCGGCGCACAGCAGCACGCTGCGGCCCTCCGACCTGTATCGGCTGGCCAGCTTTCCTATGGTGGTGGTCTTGCCCGCGCCATTCACGCCGACGACAAAGACCACAGCGGGAGGCTGGGCCACGTGCGGAACGGGCCGATCGGCGGCTTCCAGAACTTCGAGAAGATGCTGCGCGATGAGCTGCTTGATTTCGCCCGCATCGGCCAGTTGCTTGCGGTCCGCCCGCTGACGGATGCTTTCCAGAACCTCGGTAACCGTGTTCACGCCGATGTCGGCGGTGATGAGGGCATACTCCAATTCGTCCAAAAGATCGGCGTCGATTTCCTTGCGCCCCGCGACCACGTCTTCCAGACGATCCATCAAACCGGAACGCGTCTTCTGGATGCCCGCCTTCAGCCGATCAAGCAGGTTCGGTTCTTGTTCTACCGCGCCAAATAGCGTTTGAATCATATTCGAATCAAGGAGGAAGGTGGGGCAGTTTTATTGTAGCGAACGGGCCACGCCGCCGAGCTGGTCTAGACTCGATATGACGATGTCGGGGGCGAATCCCAGTTGATCCATTGGACTCCCTGATCGATTGCACCAACAAACGCCGTAGCCGAACGCCTTTGCTCCCGCGGCATCCCAAGCGTTCGAGGATACGAAGAGAATCTCGTCGGGCGCCAAGTCAAGCCTCTGGGGTCCAAGTTGGTAAACCCTGGGAGATGGCTTGTAGGTCTTCACTTGGTCCACTGAAATGATATTGGAGAAATACGACTCGAGGCCATTGTTGCGAACCGCGGCTTCCAACATGAGTGGCGAGCCGTTGGACAGAATCGCTAGCGGAGAATCGCAAAGAGCGTCGAGAGCAACCATTGCATCCGGGAACACCGCAGGCGCGAGGTAGGCTTCGAGTAGCTGCCGAACCTGAGGCTCGCCGGCTTCGATATGAAGCTGCGCCAAAGCGGTGCGGAGCGCGGCTTCGGTGACGTTCCAGAAATCCCGATAGCGATCCATAAGCGCGAGCAGCCAGGTGAACTCGAGCTGTTTTTGCCGCCAGAGCTGGGACAGAGCCTCCAGATCGCCGGAGATTCCTGCGCCGGCGCGCAACACGACGGAGTGAACATCGAACAGTGTTCCATAGGCGTCGAACAAAAAGCCTCGATATTTTTGCGGCACGGCGGCCACTCCAGTTTATCCGCCGGGAAGGGAATTGGCCTACACTGGAGGAAGCTTTACTCCATGCCGCGTGATCAAAAAGTCGTGGTTGTGATGCCCGCCTATAACGCCGCGAAGACGCTGCGCATCACGTACGCGGACCTGCCGCCGGCCCTGGTGGACCAGGTGATCCTGGTGGACGACGGGAGTTCGGACGACACGGTCAAGATCGCACGCGAATTGGGTTTGGAACTTTTCGTTCACAACCGCAACTACGGCTACGGAGCGAACCAAAAAACCTGCTATCGCGAAGCGCTGAAGGCGGGCGCCGATATCGTCGTGATGGTTCACCCGGATTATCAATACGATCCCAAGCTGCTGCCGAGCGTGATTGAGCCGATAACGCGGAATGAGGCCGACGTCGTATTGGGGTCGCGGCTAATGGCGGGGAACCCCATGCGCCAGGGCATGCCGTGGTGGAAGTATGTCGCCAATCGTTTCCTGACACTTCTTGAAAACCGGGTGTTCGGTCTTGCGCTCAGCGAATATCACACGGGTTATCGGGCTTACCGGCGGGCTGCGCTGGAAGCGGTGAATTTGGAAACAAATTCCGATAATTTTCTGTTCGACCAGGAAATTGTCGCGCAGTTTGTAGATTCGGGAATGCGCATCCGCGAAGTGCCCGTGCCGGCGCGCTATTTCCCGGAGGCTTCTTCGGCTTCGTTCCTGCAAAGCTCCGTGTACGGGCTATCCATTTTGCGGCTGCTGGCGCGCTATCTGCTGCATCGTGCGGGATTGCACCAGCGCCAGTTCCAGAGTCTCGACCGGCGCTACCAGCGGGTGCCGGCTCGGGAGAATCGTTCGTAGCGCGACGTCCCGTAGCGCTTGCTCACGCGCGCGCCGGTCACAATCGCGCGCCGGCCAGGGAGCGGGTTATCGAACCGCAGGAAGATGATCCACAGGGAGCGCACGCGTCCGCGCGGCGCCCGGACCGTCGGCCGTTGCGGCCGGTGCCGAAATCCGTTACCCCGTCCGTTCCCGGCGCGTCTAGACTTAGGTGAGGTGAATTGCGATGAGCACCCGACACGCGCGTTGGACATATTTGCTTAGCTTTATTGGTTATTTCCGGATTTGCACAGCAACCCCCATCTTCGAATCGCCAGATCACGCTTGACGTGGTGGTGACCGACAAATCTGGAAACCCGGTCCCGGGCTTGCAGCAGCCCGATTTTACGCTTCTCGACAACAAACAGCCGCAGAAGATTCTGTCTTTCGAAGCTGTGCGTAGGGGCGATGCTGTGCAGGGCGGCCCCGCGGATGCCGATCCTCCCCTGGAAGCGGTGTTACTGGTTGATGAAATCAATGCCGCATTCTCCAGCGTGTCGTTCGAGCGGGCGCAAGTGGAAAAATTTCTGCGGCACGAGGGAGGAGAACTTCCCTGCCTGGTCTCGCTGGCTGTGCTATCCGATTCAGGAGTGGCGATGGGAAACGTAGCTACTCGAGATGGGAACGCCCTGGCTGCGGAGTTGGGTGAGAACAAAGCCGGGTTGCGAACCATCACCCGGTCACAAGGAGTTTACGGCGCCGATGAGCGGCTGGGGTTGTCTCTTCACGCTCTGCAGCAGCTTGCCGCGTACGAAGCGCCCAGACCTGGACGAAAACTCGTCATCTGGATCAGTCCGGGCTGGCCGCTTCTTACCGGCCCGCGGCTGGAACTGACCTCCAAGGATCAGCAGAGGTATTTCAACAGCATCGTTGGGCTTTCGGACGCTCTGCGGCAGGCTCGCATTACCCTTTACAGCATCGATCCGTTGGGGATGCAGGATATCGGGGGATTTCGAACCTCTTTCTACGAGGGGTTCGTCAAAGGAGTGAAGAAACCGAGCCAAGTACAACTTGCAGACCTGAGCCTGCAGGTGCTTGCGACTCAAACCGGAGGCCGTGTCCTCATTTCCAGTAACGATGTCGCGGGCGAGATCGCGACGTCCCTTGCGGACGCGAAGACCTTTTACGTCCTCACCTTTGAGGGTTTGCCTGGGGACGGTCCCAATGAATACCATTCCCTCGAGATTAAACTCGACAAGTCTGGACTCAAGGCGCTCACTCGAACCGGATATTACGCTCAACCACAGCGCTAAACGCCGCGACGAAGCCTCATCTGGCCCACCGCCTGGCACGCTACTTCGCGACCTACTTGGAAACCAGGGCTTCCAATTCCGCCCAGCGCGCATATAACTCTTCCACGCGGCGCTCGGCGGCTTGCATTTTTTCGTAAGCTTCGGCCACGCGATCGGCGTCCGATGCGAAGAATTCCAGTTCGCTCCGGCAGGCGGCGAGGTCCTGCTCGGCTCCCAAAATCTTCGCTTCCATGGCATCCCACTCGCGCTGTTGCAAGTAGGAAAGCTTCTTTTTCGGTTCATCGGCCGGCGCCGGTGGACGCGGTTCTTTAGCGGGAATGCTCCCGCTGACGGAAATTTTTTCAGCCAGCGGCTCGGCGCGAAACGCTTCCCACTGCGAGTAGTCGGCGAATATATTGCCGGCGCCGCCGTCCAGACCGACCACCAGCGTGGAGACGCGGTCCAGCAGGTAGCGGTCGTGACTGACCAGCACCACAGCGCCGGGAAAATCGAGCAGGCTGTCTTCCAGCACTTCCAGCGTCGGGATGTCCAGATCGTTGGTGGGTTCGTCGAGCAACAGCACGTCGGCGGTGGTGAGCATCAGCCGTGCGATCATCACGCGGGCGCGCTCGCCGCCCGAAAGCCGCGACACCGGCATATCGAGCTGATCGTCGCGAAACAGGAAGCGCTTAGCCCATCCCGCGACGTGGATGGTGCGGTCGCGATAGATCACCATGTCGCCCTCCGGACACAAGGTGCGGCGCAGGCTGGTATCGGGGTTCAGGTGCGCGCCACGGTCCTGCGCGAAATTCACGATGCGCAGTTGCTCCGCCCGCCGGATGGTTCCTCGGTCGGGCTGGATGACGCCTTCCAGAAGTCTGAGCAGCGTGGTTTTGCCGCTGCCATTGGCGCCCACCAGTCCAATGCGGATACCGGGGGACAGAACGAGATTCAGATTCTGAAACAAGCGGTGGCCGCCCAGGGTTTTGCCGATACCTTCCACCTCGATCAAGCGCTTGGTCTTGCGGTCGGATGCCGTGAAATCGATTCTGGCGGTGCCGGTGCGGCTGCGCGCGGTTGCGGCGGAAAACTCTTCGATGAGGCGGCCGGCGGAGTCGATTCGAGCGCGCGATTTCCCGGTGCGAGCTTTGGGTCCCCGGCGAAGCCATTCGATTTCGCGGCGGACTTTGGTGGCGAGCGCATCTTGCTGCCTGGCCTGCGCTTCCAGGAAATCCTCGCGCTTCTCGAGGAAATCGCTGTAGTTGCCGCCCACCTGGAACGAGCCTTGCGGATAGACGCGGTTCACTTCCACCATTTGCGTGGCCACCCGCTCTAGAAAATAGCGGTCATGAGTGACGATCAGGGAGGCGCTCGCGGCTTCGATGGCGGTCTCGAGCCAAAGGATGCCGTCGAGGTCCAGGTGATTGGTCGGTTCGTCAAGGAGCAGTACGTCGGGAGCAGTGATGAGCGCGGCCGCGATCGCGAGACGCTTTCTCCAACCGCCCGAGAGTGCATCGGCCGGAGTGCCGGCGGCCTTGAATTCGGCTCGGCTGAGCATTAACTCCACCCGCGCAGACCGTTCGTCTTCTTCTAAAGGCTGGCCGGCGAGTGCGGCGGTGAGCACGGAGCCGATGGTGTCGCCGGGCGTGAACAGCGAGTCCTGGGGAACGTAAGCGAGCCGGGTTTGTTTGCGCAACGCGCGGGTTCCCGTGTCGGGCGCGTCGTTGCCTGCCAGGATCTCGAGCAGCGTCGTTTTGCCGCTTCCATTGGGGCCGATGAGACCGGAGCGGTCGCCTTCGGAAATGCTGAACGAGAGATTTTCAAATAGAATACGCGCGCCGAATCGCTTGCCGAGCGCGGAAACACTGAGGAGAACGCCCATCTACAGTTAGGATTGCATTACAGAGGCGGGCGGAGTCGCCTTACTTCAGCTTCACGGGCGCCGCCGGCCGCGGAGGCCACTGCACCGGCGTCTGTTGCAGCCGCTTCTCGACCTCGGCGACGGCCCGCTCCAGTTGCGGGTCGCGGCCTTCGATCACCGATTTCGGATCGTTGTCCACTTCGATGTCGGGATCGACGCCATGACCTTCGATGATCCAGTCGCCGTGCAAGTCGGCGTATCCGAACTCTGGCACGTTCACTTGTCCGCCATCGATCAGCATTCCATGGTTCGTGATGCCCACCGCCCCGCCCCAAGAGCGTTTCCCGATGAGCGGGCCCAGGCCGGCCTCGCGGAACATCAAGGGGAAAATGTCGCCATCGGAGCCCGAGTTTTCATTCAGGATAACGGCCATAGGGCCGAGGAACGTTCTATCGGGATATAGCGACGGGTCTGCCTGCGTGCGCGAGAAAACTGCCGCCAGCGGTTTCCGGCGCAAGCGCTCGATCAGCATGCGCGAGACATTGCCGCCACCATTGGCGCGGTCGTCCACAATCAGCCCCTCCTTCTTGATCTGCGGATAATACCACTTGATGAACTCGCGGATCCCGTCCGCTTCCATATCCGGCACGTGCAGGTAGCCGATTTTGCCGTCCGACAATCTACTCACCTCCTCCCGGTTCCGATTGACCCAATCGAGATAGATGAGCTTGCTCTCGTTCGTTACCGGCCGGTAGGAAACGCGGCGCGCACCCTCCGCAACGGGTTTGTCGTTCAGCAGCAGCTGGACGGGATTGTCGGCCGCATTGCGCAACCAACGGTAAATGTCTTCGGACCCGGTCAGATCGTGCCCATTGACCGCCAGAACATAGTCGCCCACGCGTGCGTCAACTCCGATGTCCGCCAGAGGCGCGCGATAGATCTCTTCCTCGTTCTGGCCTTGGAAAATCTTAGAGATCTTATAGCGGTTGGATGGCCGGTCCAATTCGAACCGCGCGCCCGGAAGCGCCACCGCGGGACGGGGCGGCAGCGGTATGTCCCCGCCCGTAATGTAGGCGTGCTGCACCGTCAATTCGGAGATCATCTCGCTGATCAGGTAGTTCAGATCCGAGCGGTCTCCCACGTAGGGCAGCCAGGGCCGGTACTGTTCCCGCAACGCCTGCCAATCGTACCCATGCATGTTAGGCACGTAGAAGAAGTCGCGGTAGCGCCGCCAGACTTCGTTGAAAATCTCCTGCCACTCCTGGGCCGGGACGCGATCCAGCATCAGACCGGCGGTGGAAACGGTCTTCTTCGAACTTCCCCCGGTGGGAGCGGCGTCCATCATCACCCAGGCCGCCGGCTGGTTTGGCGGCTGCTGGCGAACCAGCGCTTTGGAGCCGTCCCGCGAGATCCAGAAGCCGCCCGCATCCCCGGCCAGCACTGTTTCCTTCCGGTCCTTAATCGAGTAGATTCTGACTTCCGGCCTGCTTTCGGCCTCCCGTCCGTAATAAAACGGCGGGCTCGTCAGGTAGAGCAGGTATCCATCCTTCACCACCAGATTGCTATAGTTGCCGGAGTCCAGCGGAACCCGAGCGACGCGCGAACCCAGCCCGTCAAAATCGATCGTGAGTTCCTTATGGCTTTCCTTCGCGTGGTCCTTATCCTTCGCGGCGTCTGCGTTCGTTCCCGGAGTGTCATCCTTGGCGATGCTCACTTCGTCGCTCTGAGGCGGGAACGGATGCTTCACGTCCTTGCGAAGCGCCAACGCGAAAATTCCTGTCGACCGGGTGAGCGCGAAGTTGAACTCGATGTTCGAAATCTGGGGCGCGAACTCGTGGTCGCTAAGGAAGTACAGGTAATCGCCCTTGGGATCCCAGGCCGGATTTCCCGCGTCGAACATTTCGCCGGTCAGACGTCGCGCCTGGCCGTCGCCGGGGTTCCAGATATAGATGGATCCGAATCCATTCGGATTGTTCATCCGGTAGGCAAGAAACTCGCTCCTCGGTGACCACGCGTAGTCCGTAATTCGGCCGTCATGCGATTGCACGATCTCGGCTAATTTCTTGTCGGCCACGTTCAACACCCACAGGCCGCCATCCTTGTCGCTGAAGGCGATCCGCTTGCCGTCCGCCGACCACTCGGGCGCGTAGCGCATAGCTTTCCCGCCGGTGGTTAATTGTTCGGGCGGCGATGCGCCGTCCTGCGCCACCACCCAGATCTCCTCCTCCCCGCTCTGGTCGGAGATGAAGGCCACCTGGGAGCCGTCCGGCGACCATCGGGGCCATTTGTCATGGGCCCCCGACGTCATCGTAAGATTGCGCGTGGGTCCTTTTTCCACTGGCGCCGAGAAGATATCGCCCCGCGCCGCGAAAAGCACACGCTCACCCTTCGGGCTCAGCGATGCGTGCTCTATCAGGCTTGCGGCGGAGACCCGCGACGGCCGGCGCGCCACACCGTCATCCGGCACGTTGATGGAGACCGGCGACGACTCGCCCGATTTAACGTCCAGCACCTGGAGCTCACCGTTCAGCTCATAAACGATCTTAGAATTCCGGTCCGAATTCGGCCAGCGGACATCCCACTGTTTGTTGAAGGTCGCCTGTTTGGTCTGGCCCGATGCCAGGTCGTAGTTATAGAGGTTGAAATGCCCGTCACGGTCGGAGTTGAAGTAGATCTTGTCGCCGATCCACATGGGGTCGCGGTTGGGGCGGGGGTTGTCGGCGATCTTTACCGCCGCATGCGTTTCCATATCGAAAATGTAAAGGCTGTTCGCCTGCCCGCCCGCGTAGCGCTTCTCAGAGCGGAAGTCGCGAGCCTGCGGCGAGTACACCAGTTTGTTGCCGCCTGGAGAAAACGACGCAGCGCCCGATTCCGGCATGGGTAGCGGCTCCGCTGGGCCGCCCTCTACCGAGACCGTGTACAAGCGGCTCATCGACACCGTCCAAGAGTCCCGCAGAGACCGGAAGATGATGCGCTTGCCATCATTGGTCCAGCCATAGACCTGGTTGTCCCAGCCCCATCGTGCCGGGAGCGGCCCGCGCGCCGGATAGAAAGTCAACTGCCGCGGCTCGCCACCCGTGGCCGGCATCACGTAGACCTGCTCATCGCCGTCGTACTGACCGGTGAAGGCGATCCAATTGCCATCCGGTGAAAACTTCGCGAACATTTCCTCGCCGGGGTGAGCGGTGAGGCGTGCGGCCGTGCCACCCCTGGCCGGCGCCGTCCACAAATCGCCGGCGTACGTGAACACTAGCTTGTCGCCGTGGATATCCGGAAAGCGCAACAGCTTTGTTTGCGCCAGTATCGGCAGCATCGCCATACTGACGCACGCCGCCAGGCGGAAGAGACGGGAGCAGAGCGACACAACTTCCTCCTCGAGGGCGCGCGCTATGCGCGCTTCGGCAATTGCAGCAGGTATTTGCAAATGGAATCCAAATCCTGCGGCTTGAACTTATAAGGCGGCATGATGCTGTCTTTCGACACGCTGGTCGGGTCGGCGAAATGTTTTTCGAGCCAGGGGCGATCGCGGCGCAGGCCCACTCCATCCAGCGCCGGAGCCAGCGTGGACCCGGTTCCGTCGATTTGATGGCAGGAGTTGCAATGGTTGGTTTGATAGACCATGGCTCCTTGGGTCACAAAATCGGGCGCGGCCAGGAGCGCGGCTTCGTTTTGCGGCGTGAACGTCAGGACCAGCAAAGAGAGGGCGTTCAAATCGGGTGCGCTCAAATCCACGGAGGGCATCGCGCTGCCGGGAACTATCTTCGAAGGATTCTTGAAGTGCGGTACCAGCCAGGCGACGTTGCGGTGGTTGGCCGGCATCTTGGTCAGGTCGGGTCCAATGCCGGTCTGGCCCGCGCCGGGATGGCATCCCGTGCATCCTTGTTTCTTGAAGAGTCCAAGGCCGGCCAGTTCTTCGGGAGTCAAGTGCTGCCATGCGGCGAGTGTGGTGGCTGGCGCGCCCGCCGCTGTGGTCTGGGGGGCGGCCTCGGGAGTCTCGGTCGCCGGGGTCTCGGTATCGTCCGCGGATTCCTGGTTCTTGGGCGTGGTTACCACCGCCGCGGTGGTCAAACCGGTCCAGGCAATGGCAGCCAGAATCACAAATGAGATCGCAAAGGTTCGCTTCCCCAGACGGACCATCGGCCCGCGGTCAATGAAGGGAATCAGAAAGAGCGTGAGCACCGCGATCCCCGGCAGGCCTACGCTGACGAAGGTCTCCATCGGCCCTTTGAAGAATTTTAGTGTCTGGAACAGGAACAAAAAATACCATTCCGGGCGGGGGATATAGGCAGTGTCGGTGGGATCGGCCAACCGTTCCAGAGGAACCTTGGCGACAATGGCCATGACGAACAGGATAATGAAGGCGATCGCGACGCCGACGGTGTCCTTAAACACCTGCTCGGGGAAAAACTTGCGCTTGGGAGCGGTGTCGCCAGGGACCGCCGCGACGCCATGCTTGCGGACCAAAAAAATGTGAATGCCGATGATGATGATGGTCAGCGGCGGCAGCAGCACGGTGTGGAGCGCATAGAATCGCGAGAAGGTGACGTTGCCCACGCTGTCACCCTGGCTGCCGAGTAATCGCAGCAGGTATGGCCCGGCGATAGGCGCTTGGGATGTAATGTGGGTGGTGACCACCGTGCCAAAGTAGGCGCGATTGTCCCAAGGCAGCAGGTAGCCGCTGAGCCCGAACACGAGTGTGATCAGGAGCAGGGTGACGCCTACCATCCACGTGGCTTCGCGGGGCTTCTTGTACGCGCCGTAGATGAACACCTGGATCATGTGCAGGGCAACGATGATGAGCATCATGCTGGCGCCCCAATGGTGCAAGCCGCGGATCAACGGGCCGCCCGTCACCTCCGTCATGATGTATTTCACGCTGTTGTACGCTTCGCCGGGGGTGGGCGCGTAATTGAATGCCAGCAGGCCGCCGGTGAACACCTGAATCACGAAGAAAAACACGGCCACGCTGCCGATGATCTGGTGCCATCCGGCGGAGGCGGGAATATCTTCGTACAGAAAGTTCTTGATCGCGCTCTCGATCCCGGTGCGATGTTCCAGCCAGTCGATAATTGGTCGCATAGTGGGTTAGGCGTGAGGTTCCACGGGTCCGATTTCGAGCTTGCCGGCGTCGATTTTCGTCATATAGCGATCAAGCGGACGCGGCGCGGGGCCGCCCAATACCGTTCCATCGATGGAAAAGACGGACGTGTGGCAAGGGCAAAGAAAGGTGTGGCTGGACTCGTCCCAATGATATGCGCAGCCAAGATGCGTGCATATCGGCGAGAAGGCCACTACGTCGTTGTTAGGCTTTTTGACTACCCAGGCGGTGGCTTTCTCGGTGGTGATCTTCCAGCCGTCCACTCGCTTGCGCTCGAAGGAAATCTCGGTGGGAGTGCCAGCCGGAATGGTGGATAGGTCGGCCGTTTCCACCCATTGAGCCTCTTTGCGCTGCTTGGGAGGAAACAACAGGTAAATGGCCGCCGGCGCCGCCAGGGCCAAGCCGATCAGGCCCATTACGCCGTTAATAAAACCGATGTAAAAGGTCCTTCGCGTCGGGGAGACATCCACTGCCGTGTGTTGTGATTGGTGTGATTCGTCCATTTTCTTCCGTACCGTCTAAGATATCTTACAAGATGCCACGCCGGGTTGCCGATGTTACCCCAGATGTTACCCCAGATGCCACCCAGATGCCACCCCAGATGCCACCCCAGATGTTATCCCAAGGCGAGGGCCTAAAGGGCGCCGTCGCCCCGATCGTCGTTGCGGATGCGGATGGCGTCCGCGACATCGTATACGAACACCTTGCCATCGCCGATTTTGCCGGTGCGCGCGCTGCGCACCACGGTCTGGATAACCTCTGAAGAACGCTCATCGGAAACCACCATTTCGACCTTGACCTTGGGCAGCAGATCCACCTGGTATTCCATGCCCCGGTAGACTTCCTTGTGGCCTTTCTGGCGGCCATGACCGCGCACCTCCGAGATGGTCATGCCGTCGATGCCGATGCCTTTCAACGCTTCCTTGACGTCTTCCAGTTTGTGCGGCTGGATAATCGCTTCGATTTTTTTCATGGCTGGATGCAGTCCTAACGCGTCTTCACGCTTCGAGATTATAACCCTCTTCGCCGTGCATACTTACGTCCAGGCCCTCCAATTCCTGGTCCTCCGAGACGCGCACGCCGATCAGGACGTCGCAAATCTTGAGAATGACGAGCGTTCCCACAATTGCCAGGCCCCAGGAGATGGCCACTCCGATCGCCTGGTTGAGCACCTGGCCGGGATTCCCATCCACCAAGCCCAGCGGAAGAGATTTGCCCGAGCTGTCCTGCAGATTGCCGTTTACAGATTTCAAACAAAATCGTGGTTCCTGCCGGAGCATCGACGTCCCGGTACGAATGCGGAGTCCCCGCAGGAAGCAATCCAGGACCGGGTGATAAAGGTCGCGCGTCATGATTCCCGGAAGGTTTGTGGCGAATCGAATCTGTTCTTGGTGATGCCAGCGTTCCGTCAACTCGCGGGCCGTGTCAAACCAGTTTAGAGACCTCGCTTCGCCGGCCATTTTCAGCATGCGGATCCAACACGGATGGACTCAGACGCCGGTGGACGGTGACCCCCTCCCGATTCAGCCGATTCACCAACGCGACCAAATCTTGAGGGGAGCAAATACTTGCTGCTTCCGCGTCGCCAGCGTCCCGAACCATGGAAAGTTTGCGAAGGGCTGTGTCGAGCAGGTGAGCGCATAGAATCGGGGCGGAGCCGCTGGCTTGGTGGCTCATGACGATAAGGGCCTGGCTTAGGTCTTGGGTTCCTTCAGCTCTTGGGTTTCCATTGCAGGCCTCCGCTGAACTCCAGGCCCACGACATATTTCATGCCCTTGCGAGTGCAACTGCGGACCGACGCCGTGCCCTGCAGCGCCAATCCTGCGCACTGCATGGTTACATAAGTCTGCCTGTCGATCGGCTCGGAGATCTCGATACGCATGCCGGAAGGGGAAATGTCCAGGCTCCGGCCGTTGACGTACCGGTCCGCTCCACTTCGGTCTTTCCAGACGAGCTGAATCGGCGACGACTTCTCGGTTCGCCCATGTCTGCGGAGATCACCTTCACGACGCATGGCTTGACTCTATATTATTCATCAAATTCCGTTGGGCCGTAATCCCGTTCTCGCGCCATGAAGGTACGTGTTAAAATAAAACTCGTATGGCAATCCCCAACGTTAAGCGTTTCCGCCCCTTCTGTCCGTCCTGCAACGAGAGTTTCACGGTGATGGCAGTCCTGCCCAAGGACGCCAACGTGGACGCCTATCTTAACGATGTCGTCGCGCGCCACGATCACAAAGCTTTCCAGGAAGCCAAACTGCAGCACTTCAAGATCCGCGTTGGCCAACAGAAGCAGAAGAAAGCGAAGTAATTCCCAACCGCCGGCTCAGCCGTAGCCGCGCTGACCGAGCCGTGTTACGGCTGATACTCCAGTACCAGCATCGTGATATCGTCGGCCTGCTCGGATGCTTCGCTGAAGTCTTCCACGGCCTCCACCAGCTTAGCGTGCAGCTCGGCGCATCCGATGCCGGCATGGGCACAAAGAAATTCCCTCAATGCCGTCTTATCGAAGAACTCCCCGTCGGCGTTGGCCGCTTCGGAGAGCCCGTCGCTGAACAACACCAATTTGTCGCCCGGCAGCAATTGGACCGTCATCACTTCGTACTCGGCGATATCCAGCATGCCGATCGGCATGCCCGTGCTGTCGAGCGACTGCAATTCTCCGCTGGCGCGCACCAGGACCGGCTTAGGATGGCCGGCGTTGGACCAGCGCAGCTCGCCGCTCCGGTCGACGGTGCAGTAAACCACCGTGGCGTATTTTTCGCCTCGCGCGCGCTCGATCAGGAAGCGGTTTACTCTCGACATCACGTCGTCGATCCGCAGCGCTCCTTCGGACGCGAAAACAAAAGCGCCTTGCAGCAGCGCAGCCAGCAGAGCGGCGCTCACGCCCTTGCCCGACACGTCCACGATCACGCAGGCATACAGGTCGGGAGTCACCTGGCGCACGTCGAAATAGTCGCCGCCCACCTGGCGCGAGGCGATGCTCGATCCAACCGCGCGAAACCAGCCTTTAGTCGGCAGTTTGCTCGGCAGCAAACCCGTTTGAATGATGCGGGCGATGTTGAGCTCTTCCTCCATGCGCTGCTTGGCGCGCTCTTCCTCGAGCAGCCGCGCGTTTTCGAGAATAGTGGACGCTTCGAGCGCCAGGGTTTGCAGAATCTCGCGATTGCCGGTTGAAAGATCGGCCGCGCTTAAACGCGAATCCATGTAGAGCACGCCTACGGTGTTATTGAGCGAGGCGGCCACCGTCTCCTGGAGCGACCCGGTACGCACCTGAATGAGCGGCACGCAGACCACGCTGCGCAACTCCAGATCCGCCACCGACATTTCGGGACGGATTCCATCGGCGCCGAGCGGATCGAATGTCATCGAAAGCAGTTCGCGGCGGGTGCGAAGCGCTCGATTGATCAGGGACCTGGGAACGCCCAAGTCCGAGGTGTCCAAAGGAAAGCCGCGCCGGTCGCGCGCCACACGCACTTCCAGTTGATCGTCCTTTCCCAGCAGCAGAAAGCCGCGTTCGGCGCCCGTCACCGATAGAGCCGCATCCACCACCGCCACCAGCACGTCGTTGGTTGACAAGGAACTTTGCAGCGCCATGGCAACTTCCATCAAAGATCGGAGCTTGGAAAGATTGTTCGCCCCCGTTCCGGCGGGCGCCGCCATCTTTCCCAGGAACTGGTTCAGTTCGTCTTCCTGCAGCGCGAACGCCAGCCGGTACGAATCGGGAAAGCCGAAATCGATCCGGTCGCCGTCCTTGAGCAGGTGGCGTTTCACCCGCTGGCCGTTCACGAAAACCCCATGCCGGCTATCCAGGTCTTCGATCGCATACTGGCCGTTGTCCAGCGAAATGCGGGCGTGGTTGCGCGAAATGCGGTTGTCGCGCAGCACCAGATTGTTCTCGCCTTGCCGGCCGATCAGGAACGGCACGGCATCGATGGCCACACGGCTGCGATTTCCCGAAGGATTGGTGACGGCCAAGGCGGGCGTCCGGCCCGTAGCTGCCGGCTCACCTGTCGCCGGCGACCGGCCCGCCGCCGCAGGAGATCCATCGGGTGGCGCCATCAGCGGCTCCGTGGGTGTTGCGCCCGGACCGTGCCGGGAGCCGTCTGGGCAACCGCCGCCTCGCTCAATTCCTGCGCGCGCAGCGCCTGGCAATGTGAACAGTACCCGCCCACTTCCGTCCGCGACAGGACGATCTCAAATCCGAAATGAGTCTCAATTTGTTCGCGCATCTTCTTCAGCAGATCGCCAAAGAACTCTTCGATTTTGCCGCAGCGCAGGCAAATCACGTGGGCATGCTCCTGTTTCAGCCGCGTCTCGTAATAGTGCTGGTCGCCGGAGTGATGCATCAGGTCCAGCTCGTCCACCAGGCCACCCGCCTTCAGAAGCTTCAGCGTCCGGTAAACCGTCACGCGGTTGAGTTTAGGATCTTGTTCGCGCGCCAGCGTGAACAGGCGCTCGGCATCCAGATGCTGGCCGGACTGATCGATCAGATCGAGCAGAATTTTCCGCTGCCGCGTCAGCCGGACGCCCTGTTGCTTGAGCGAATCTTTGATGCCGGAAACCGCCATGAAGGAACGCCAGAGACCCTATCAGGTTACCAAACCGGAGGGTTCCCGCCGGGCGCGCTCAGTTGGCACGCTTGGAAGCGCGCTGGATGCTGCGGATAACCAGGCGCCGCGGATCGAGCAAATGTTGCGGCTTAAAGTGCCGCGCGGACCAGCGGCAACCGGGATCGAATTCGATGCCCAGGAAGTATCCGATCTCGCGATACACACAGTACCGAACTTTGCCCAAAAGCTCGCCCTTGGGATAGTTGATGCGAAGGTCGGTCTGCAAAGGGATGGCCTGGTCGAATTGAAGGCACGCTCCGGAAAGCGAGATATCTTCCAGATTGGCCACTCCCTTGCGCATGCGCCCGGACTTGTCCTTCCACTGGACATCCACCATATCCGCACACAACATCCGGGGCTCTATGCGCCTGTCGAACATACACTTCTTATCGGCGAGCAAGAGGCGAATAATTACGAGGGGGTCGCCACCAAAATCGCCCTAACCTGCTGTAAGGCCCTGACCGCAAGGTCTGTAACGACAGAGTACCATGCCTCCTCCTGGAAGTACTAGGCGACCCGCAAATTTCCTAAGCCTGCGGTAAGTCTGTCACTGACCGGTCTGTGACATGTGTCCCACGCCTGCCTCTCTTGACCCTTACTAAGCCCGATAGTAGACTGAGGCCATTCTGCTCCCTTTCAGTCCTCATTCTCCGCAGGCGCAGTCCATCGCAGCGGTATTTTCAATCGTGTTGGCGATCGCCGCGCTGGTTTTTCTGATAGTCGCCGCTGGTGTGGTCTTTACCGTCGTGCGATACCGATCGCGCGGCAAAACGGTGGAACCCCGGCAGATTTTCGGATCGCGGAAGCTGGAAATGCTGTGGACCGTGACGCCGCTGGTAGTAATAACCGGGCTGTTCGTCGTAGCCGTTCGCGCCATGGTCGCCATCGACGCTCCGCAAGATTCCGGCCGGCAGCCCGATCTCGTGATCATCGCTCATCAATGGTGGTGGGAGGCCCGCTATCCGAATGGCGTAGTCGTACCCTGGGACATCCATATTCCCGCGTCCCGCCGATTGCTGGCGCGCATTGAATCCGCCGACGTGATTCACGATTTCTGGGTGCCGGAGCTGGCCCGCAAGATGGACGCCGTGCCCGGCCGTCCCAGCTATATCTGGCTGGAAGCCGACACGCCCGGGACCTACGCTGGCACCTGCTCGGAATTTTGCGGCGCGCAGCACGCCTGGATGCGCTATCGTGTCATCGCCGAGCCGGAAGCGAGCTTCGAAGCCTGGTTGAAGATGGAGGCGCGGGGCATGTTCAACGATGCACCGGCGGCCGACGAGCGGCTCTTCATCGGCAAGTGCGGACAGTGTCACGATTTGGCTTTGGGAAAAGGCCCCAGCTTGGCACATTTGGCCAGCCGCGAAACCCTGGGCGGCGGAGTCATGCGAAACACGCCCGAGAATCTGATGCTGTGGCTGACGGATCCGCAAGCCGCCAAACCCGGCAATCGCATGCCGAACACGCCATTAACGGCCGAGGAGCGACGCACCTTGTTCGGCTATCTGGAGAGCCTGCGATGACGTCCTGGCTCTTCGCCATCGATCACAAACGCGTCGGCATTCTCTACATGCTCTCCGCGCTCCTGTTTTTCCTGGCGGGCGGAATGGAAGCCATGGTGATGCGCGCGCAGCTGGCTGCGCCGAATCTGCGGTTGGTCACGCCGGAAACATACAACCAGATGTTCACCATGCACGGCACCACAATGATCTTTCTGGTGGCGATGCCGGTGCTCACCGGTTTCGGAGTGTATCTGGTCCCGCTCATGATCGGCGCAAACGAAGCCGCGCTGCCCCGCCTGGGCGCGCTGAGCTTTTGGCTGCAATTGTTCGGCGGCGTGCTGCTGTATTTTAGTTTCGCCACCGGGGCCGCCCCGGACGCGGGCTGGTTCAGCTATGCGCCGCTGAGCGAGAAAGCCTTTTCGCCGGGCGCTGGCCTCGATTACTGGGCGCTGGCGCTGCTGATGATCGCGGGCGGCTCCATCGGATCGGCCATCAATCTCATCGTGACCATCGCCAGCGGGCGCGCGCCCGGCATGACCATGCGATTGGTTCCCCTGTTTGTCTGGATGACGCTGGTAACGTCAATCATGATCGTTTTCGCGCTGCCCGCGCTCGCGGCGTCCCTGGTGGTGCTGCTGAGCGACCGGTGGCAGTACGCCCGCTTCTTCGATCCGTCGCAGGGCGGCGCTCCGCTGCTGTGGCAGCATTACTTTTGGATCTTCGGGCACCCTGAAGTCTACATCGTGGTGCTCCCCGCCTTTGGCATGATCTCGGAAATCATCCCCGTGTTTTCGCGCAAGCCGATCTTCGGGTATCCGTTTGTCGCCACGTCAACCGTCGCCATCGCGTTCCTGAGTTACGGCGTCTGGGTGCATCACATGTTCGCCGTCGCTCTGGGCCGCAATTTTCTCGCGGTGTTCGCCGCCGCCAGCATGTTGATTGCGGTGCCCACCGGCACGAAGATTTTCAGCTGGATCGCAACCATGTGGGGCGGAGCCATTCGATTCACCACAGCCATGCTGTTCGCCGTCGCGTTCCTTTTGGAATTTACGATCGGCGGGTTGAGCGGCGTCGCCTTCGCCACGGTGCCAGTGGATTGGCAGGTAACGGATACCTATTTCGTGGTTGCCCACATTCACTATGTGCTGTTCGGTGGCACGGTGTTCGCGCTGCTCGCGGGGGTTCACTACTGGTTCCCCAAATTCAGCGGACGCTTGTTGGACGAAAAGCTCGGCCGCTGGAGCTTTTGGGTGATCGTCATCGGTTTCAACACGGCGGTTTTCGTCCAGCATTTTCTTGGATTGATGGGGATGACCCGCCGCATCTACACCTATCCGGATCTTCCCTGGTTCGGCACGCTCAACCTTATTTCCACGATCGGCGCGGCCATTCTCGTGTTCGGCATTCTGCTATTCTGCGTGAACATCGCGATGAGCCTTTTCTTCGGGGCTAAAGCGGGCGACGATCCGTGGAACGCGTGGACGCTGGAGTGGGCCACGCCGTCGCCGCCGTTGCTGCAAAATTTCGCGCAGATTCCTGAAGTCCGCAGCCGCCGGCCCTTGTGGGATCTGAAACATCCCGAAGCGCCGGATTGGATGCAAGTATGATGCGTGACCGCGCTCAACTCGGAATGGCGATGTTTTTGATCGCCGAAGCCGTCTTCTTTTTTCTGCTCATCCTCGCCTTCAGCTATTTCCGGGCCATACCCGCGACGGCGCCCACCGGGCTGTTCTTCACTGCCTTGCTCCTCGCGAGCAGTTTCAGCATGTGGCGGGCAACCGCCGGATCTCGTCTGTGGCTCTGGGTCACTATTGCGCTGGGGGCCGCGTTCTTGAGCGGGCAAGCCGGCTTTTTCGGAACCACGTTCTTCACGCTGGCCGCCGTTCACGGGATGCATGTTGTGGCTGGACTGGTCGCGCTTGCCCTGGTGCCCGCCTCTGCTCTCCGAACCATGGCGCTGTACTGGTATTTCTTCACTGCCGTTTGGCTGGTCGTCTTTGTGATCGCGAGTCAAGCATGAACGCCTGGGATTCGTATCCTTTTAGCGCGCACATCCTTCAGCATTTCCTGCTGGCCTTGGTGATTCCGCCACTGTTGCTGTTCGTCGCGCCGCCATTCGATCTCGGGAGCTTCAACAAGTTGGAGCGCGTCCTTGGACAGCCACCTGTTTCCTGGCTGCTTGGCGTGGGCGCTATGTTCGTCTGGCACGTTCCGGCGTTCTTCAATGCCGCTTTGGCGAATAACGGCCTGCATATTTTCCAGCAGTTGAGTTTCCTGATCGGCGGCGCCATCTTCTGGTGGCCCATCTTGGGACCGCTGCCCGATCGCCATCTGTCGGCGCTCGCCGCCGTGACTTATCTGTTTAGCGCGTGTGTGTGCTGCAGCCTCCTGGGCGCCTTTCTCACCTTTGGCCCTTCCGGCCTCTACGCAGTGAACTTGCATCCTCACGGTGCCAACCATTGGGCGATCGATCCCAGGAGCGACCAGCAACTGGGTGGACTGCTGATGTGGGTGCCCGGCTGCTTCGTCTATCTCTCCGGAATTCTATGGACGGTGAGTCGCTGGTACGCGGCGGAGCGGACTGCATGACGCGGCCGGCAAGCTACGCTCCCATCGTGCTGGCCGCCGGAGTGATGCTGGCGCTCTGGGGCGCAGCCTCCACCTGGCTGGTGTCGGTTATTGGCCTGTTCGCGATTGGCGTCGGAGCGGCACGCTGGTTGAAAGACGTCCGATATGAAAAATAACAGTCCCTGGTTACCCCATTGGTTACACCCGTTCGCCGTTTTCGTGGCGGTAAGCGCGCTGATCGCGATCGTCCTCGGCGCGGTTGTTACCGGCTTGGAGCGGCCCATTGCAGCTGCTCCAGCCGCTTCCGTCAACCCGGCTTTCGAATTCTGGCATCACATGACGGGCGGAGTGGTTGTGGTTCTCATGCTCGGCCTGGCGATCGGGCTTTCAACCCAACTCGGATGGATCGGCCTGGGCGCCGGGATTCTCGACGGCGTTTTGGGCGCCAGGGCGATCACCAACGCGTTGCCGCAGCTCTCCGGCATTCTCCATGCGCTACTCGCCCAGGTCTTCTTCGGGACCATTGTCGCGGGCGCCGTCATGACGTCGGCAAGCTGGCGGCGCGGCCCAGACCCGATCGAGGATTCCTGGCGTCCCTCGCTGCGCTCTCTGGCCGTTGCTATCCCCGCGGTCATTCTGCTGCAAGCCACGCTCGGCGCATCCTACCGCTATCGAGCCCTGGGAGTCATCTGGCACATCTTGAACGCCATGATTGTTCTGCTTCTGGTTTTGATCGTGACCGTTTTTCTTATCCGGCAGTTCCCCCAGCACCCAACGCTGCGGCCGGCCGCGTTAGCCCTGGCGGTCATCGCATCCATTCAGGTGATGCTCGGGTTCACGACGTTTATGATGCTGATCCTGTTTCCAGAGACCAGCCTCGCGGTGGTGATCGCCAGAGTCCTGCACGTTACCACCGGCGCCCTCACTTTTGGCGCCGGCCTCGCGCTCGCCATCCTGATCCGCTACAACATCCGGGACGGGCGGCCACTCATCGGTCAGTGATGCCCTTACTTCGCGAGACTCGCGGTCTCGATGTGCTTGGGATCGCCCCAAGCGATGAAGGTCTCGCTTCCGTTGTGAAATAGCTTTGGATATCCCAGAGCCATTTTCCCGCCCTTGGCCACTTCAACAATCGGACCGGCAACTCCGGCAGCGGTAACGCGGCGGACCAGCACTCGGGCGCCTCCCGGAGCCTGCTCCAGCCAGGAAACAATGGCGCCGCCGTCCTCATCTAAAGCCATCGCCGTGTAGCCGAACGCGTGGCCGGTGCTGAGCATCACCGGTTTGGTGAAACTGGAACCGCTGTCGCTTGAAAAAGCCATCAGTTCGCGGGGCATATCTTGCGCGCCCGTAAACCAGGCCACCGCCACACGATCTCCCTTAGCCTGAACCGCCGCCGCATTGGTGGGGCAGGCGTTGATCTCCCAGTTATCGGCATTCACGATTTTGGACGTGGACCAGTGGCCGTTTTCCAGCCGAGTGACCGCTATGTCGCGAATGTCTTCTTTGGTGTGGGCGCGAAAAGCTACCAGCAGTCCTTTCGAGGTCTTCGCGACGGCCGTCGGACAGCAGCCGCAAACGTCGCCGTCGATCTGTTCTTCCCGAACTTCTTTGCCAGAGGCGTCGACGATAGTTCGCTTCAAAGCAACCGGAGCGTCCTCGCCCTTGAGAGCTTCCAGCCAGAAGATCGACCCGCCGCCATCCGGGTTTGCGATCATCGAAGCCAGGCCGTGCTGGACGGCGCTGTGGTCGTGATGCGCCTCCAGCGGCATGGTCCAATGCGCGCCATCGGTGGATGAAGAAACGTAGACGTACTCGGCGTCGCTATCACCACCCGGCGCTTCCACCCAGTGCGCGAACCAATGTCCACTAGGCAGCGCAAGCACCTCCGGCATCTCCGCCGGGTGATGGAAGAAATGTCGATTCGTTGCGATGGTGATTGCCGGAGACCAAGTGCCGCCGCGCCGGACCGCATAGCGCAGCGCAAACGATCCGCCCTGCGAAGGCTCGATCCAACTAAAGACTGCCGCGCCGTCCGGTGCGACGGACCAATTTGGTTGCAGGCTGCCAGGTCCGGATGGATTCGCCAGTGGGCTCGAGGAAAACTTCTGGGTCCAGGCAGGGAGCGCCAACGCGGCGGTAATAAGAAGTAAGGACTGGATCTTCAAGGATTTGCTCCTCTAACTAGGAGAACATGTTTCGGCTGCCAACTTCAATCTGCGAAAGAGAACACTCGCGTTGGGCTTACGCTCCCGCCTGCCGCGTTCACAGCTTTAGCAATCGCACCAAGTTCCCGCCCAGGATAGCTTCCTTCTGCGCGTCTGGAATCTCGGCCTTCAGGATCGCGTCCACGGTGTCCGGCCAGACGAACGTCATGTCCGTCCCGTACACCACCTGGCTCGGCCCCATTTCCGCCACCAGGTGCCGGACGCCTTCCGGCGAGAAGACCATCGAATCGGCCAGGATCTGGTCGTGCATGTATTCGCGCGGATGCCTCTTGTTCACGCACTTGGCGTTCGGCCGCACGTCGCAAGCCACGTCCGTGCGTCCCAAGTACGAAGGCAGATAGCCGCCCGCGTGCGCGCCGCAGACTTTCAGGCCCGGAAAGCGGTCCAGCGTGCCATCGAAGATCAGGTGCGTCAAGAAAAGGCCCGTCTCCAGCGGATTTCCGATCACGTTGCCCAGATCGCCCGCGCCCGCGAACGCATCCACCTTGGCCACGTTCTCCGCGCTGTTGGGATGCATGAATACCATCACTCCCAGCTCCTGCACTTTGGCCCAGAACGGATCGTACCTCGGCGCCGACAGCGGCTCGCCTGCAACGTGGCCGCCAACCGCAACTCCGCGCATTCCCAGTTCCTTCACGGCGTGCTCTGCCTGCTGGGCCGCCAAATCGGGGAATTGCAGCGCAGGCGAGGTGAACGCCACGAAGCGGTCCGGGTGCGCCGCGCACCATTTTGACAACCCCTCGTCCTGCACCTGCACGATCTTCGTCGCCAGCTCGCGATCTGCCGCGTACCACCAAAACGTGTTGATATCCAGCACCTGCACGTCGATGCCGCGCTTATCCAGCTCCTGAATCCGATCCGGTCCAAGCCGGCCTCCACTTTGCCCGTAACGCTCCAGCGGCGTACCCTTCACCACGTTCTCAAGCTCGGCGATTCCGGCGTGGGCATGCATGTCGACAACTTTGACTCGCTTCCCGCCCACGCGCACTTCCCGCCGAGTTACGGGTGTGCCAGCCTGCGGCGCTGGTGCAGCATCCAGGAGTCCGCAGCCTGTAAGCAGCGCTCCAGCCGCCAACTCCGCCGCCGTTTGGATGAATTCCCTGCGATTCCGCATGTTTCTTGGTTCCTAACTTGGAATTAACGCTCGATCGCGCCGCCCGCGAGCCATCGCTTTCCGCGTGCATAAAGGGCTTCCACCCCGGGGCCCTTCAGGCCGGGCATATCGGTTTTCACCTTGTAGCCGATGTTGCTCTGCAAATAAGCCAGGTGGCGATAACCCTCCGGGAAACGCTTCAGCAGCTCATGATCGAGATGCAGCAGCTTGCCCGGATCCACTGGGTCCATACGATCCTTTTCGTAGATTGGCTGCCTCAGCACGATGCCCCAGCCATTGTTCCGCTTCTCGAAGAAATCGTAGAAGCGCCCGGTGCAGACCACGTCGCATAGCGCGTCGTGAACCAGGGCCCGCTGATTGATGGTCATCTTGGTCTGTGAAACGGCGCGCGCCCCCACGATATCCACCGAGAATGCACCTTGCGAGTGCAGAATATTGACGCCTCGGTTGAAGCCTTCCCTGCTCACGCGGACAAATTCGTCGGCGGTGCCCTGGAACCAGGTGGCCATCATGTAGCCGTCCTCGTGCCATACGGTGCGCAGCCGTTCCCAATCGCCGGCATCGCGCCACATCACCCAGTTGTCTACAACGCTTCGAATCGCGAGCGCTTCCAGCAATTGATCATCGGACATGCTCAGACATTGTATACGGCGGCGCGGCGCCCTGAAGTATACTCTCCCATGTATGACTTGTAATGACGAATAGTGAATCACCAGCGCTGCTGGCGTTCCATCACGTCTCCGTCATGCTGGGCGGCAAACGAGTGCTCGACGATATTTCGGTCCAAATTGGAGCCGGGGAGCACGTCGCCATCCTGGGACCGAACGGCTGTGGTAAATCGACACTGATCAAGACCATAACGCGCGAGTGCTATCCGCTGGCGCTGCCCCATACTTCGCTCTCCATTCTGGGACGGGATACCTGGAATGTGTTCGAGCTGCGCCCGCTGCTCGGAATCGTCTCGAACGAATTGATGCGGCGCTCGACGCGCGAGATCACCGGCCGCGAGATGGTGCTGTCGGGTTTCTTCAGCAGCATCGGAGTGCAGCCTTATCACGAAGTGACCGCCGCGATGATCGATAAAACCAACCAGGTGCTGGAACTTCTGGAAGTCCCGCATCTGGGGGATCGCGAGATGACCGAGATGTCTTCGGGCGAAGCGCATCGCCTGCTGATTGGCCGCGCTTTGGTGCACGATCCGCTGGCGCTGCTGCTGGATGAACCGAGCAACAGCCTGGACTTTCGCGCCGCTCTGGAGCTGAGAGCAATCCTGCGGAAACTGGCTCAGGCCGGCACCGGCATTTTGATGGTGACGCATCATCTTCCGGATATCCTTCCGGAAATCGACCGAGTGATCTTGCTGCGCCAGGGGCGCATCTTTGCCGACGGCGCCAAGGGCGAGCTTCTGACTACGGAGCGCCTCACGGAACTGTTTGGCCTTCCTGTGGAACTGGCCCGCCGCGACGGCTATTATCACCTCTGGTAAGCGCTTAGAAGCGCAAAGGGTGCGGCGCGCACCTCCAAGCCGGCCAGGGAACTGTTTCGCGCCGCGCTCCGTTTTGCGCGAGTTCCTTAGTTTAGAAGTCCAGTTTTTCGATTAGCGCGTTCAGCCTGGATTCGTCCCCGGCTTTCTGTTTGCTCAGAGCGCTCCATCGGTCTCGCGAAGCAGCCAGCGCGGCTTCCTGCGTCGCCAATTGGCGCGCGTATTTCTGAACCTGATCCTGTTGTCCGCTCACCTGGTTCAGACTTTGTATGTTTTGCCGGATACGCGTCTGATCGCTAACGATGCCGCTGTTGTCGTTATCCAGCTGCCGCATCTGCACGTCGAGATCGGCAATTTGCCGCTTGGCATCCAGGATCTGCTGTAACTGACTACGCGCAGCTTCCGATAGCGCCTTGTTCTGCACGTAAGCGAGCAGCACGTCCGGCGTCAGGCTGGAGACGGATGTCGTGGTTTCGTAGACGCGCTCTTCCGCCACCGGGAATTTTTCCGTGGCGTCCCCTCCCAGCTTCACTTCAAAGCGGTACGCGTTGGTTGTTGTCTCGGCGGGCTTGAGAGCGATCAGCTTGTAGCCTGCGCGCTCGGGATGCTCGATGATGAGCGTCTTCGCTTTTTGATCCACGTTGCGAATGGTGTACGTTTTGGTCTCATCCAGAGCCAGGCGCGCCGTCAGCGTGCCGCGATTGACATGGATCTCGCGCACCAGCTCGCGGCTGGAATCGAACTGCGTGGTGACGCGCGTGCCAAGATCAACGGCGTAGCTGATCAGCCGCTTGTCGCCGGCCTTGAGCGTCGTCATCAGAGCTTCGCCGGCATAGCTGGCGGCGTCGAACACCGTAATCGGCCCGCCATCCAGCGTCTTGCCGGTGGAGTTGTTCAATTCGGCGGCGTTCATGGGATGTTCGCCATAGGTCTCCGAGTAGATCAGCAGCTTGCGCGCCCCGATGGGCTGTTGCAAGAAGGGAAGCATCGCGGACTCATCCTTCTTCACCGTTACCGGCGCCGAGAAACGATATTCGAAAAGCTCACCCACGTCCGCGGCGGAAACATTCATCGCGACGTTGCTCGGGATAATGTCGCTAAAGGCCCGACTGTTGAGAGCGACGCTATCACCGCCAGCCACGCCGCCGATCACACCCCCCATTCGCATGGCCCTAGGCGCCGGCGCATTACCCGTCCCAAGTTGACCTTCCGTCACCGCTCCGTTATAGACAACCGGATTCGCCGCTCGATCCTCCGGCAGCTCCACGTTTTGCCGAGTCACGTATTTCGGCTCATACAGGTTGCTGATGAAGGACACCGGACGGCCCGACACCACCGCCAGCCGCACGTTAGTCCAATCCTCACCGGTTGTGTTGTCGATGATGGCCCAGCCTTCCAGCGTGGGCTCGCCCTTGTCGGACCCGCCTTTGTCAACGAAGATCAGCCGGTAGCTGGATTTCCAGACCGGTGACGGAATCATGTAGCTGGCGTCGATCTGGCGCTCCTTGGCGTCTGACGAATCGATATAGATGCTGCGCTTGTCGGTGGAGCGCGATTGATTCACTACGGTCAAATAGTCGCGAAGCTGGCTTTGCAGCTTGGGATCGGCGAAGCGAATGGAGCTTGCGGCCGCCAAGTCGAGCGTTCTCAACTCGCCCGAATCCAGCAGCGCCACCAGTTGCTCGCGCTCCGGCTGCTTGTCGTCTGCCTTGACCACGCGTCCGCTGACAACCGTGCCGCTGATGGTATCGGCGCCGTATTTCAGCTCCATCTGGGCGCCTTTCATCTGATCGAGAAATCGCGCCAGCGATGCCTGGCCGTCGATCTTGAAAGGAAAATCGGCCAGCTTCTGCTCCAGCGGCTCGCTCGAATCGTAGCGCAGGCCGGTAACCTTGCTGCCGCTCTGACCGGAGATGGTCAGCGACTTCAGCACATCGTTCATGTCGGCAGCCTTGAAATCCAGCCGGGCGGATTCGCCAGGCCGCAGCACGCCGCCGCGCTCGAAATAGCCCACTCCGCTCTTGTAAAGAATTACTTCGCGGATGGGAATATCAGCGGCCATCGCAGTTGATACGAAGGCGGCCAGCAGAGGAAGGGTTCGTCGCATATAGCTCCTATGTGAGGAATGCCCGCTGGTCGACGATCCTTTCAGCGGCGCCTCACTCGTTCACTCGCCCATTACTTTAATAATGACGCGTTTCGGACGCTGGCCATCGAATTCGGCGTAATAAACTTGTTGCCAGGGGCCAAAATCGAGCCTTCCGTCCGTCACTGGAACGATCACCTGGTGATGCACGATCAAGCTTTTCAGGTGCGAATCGCCGTTCGTCTCGCCGGTGCGGTGATGGCGGTAGTTCTCGCGGAAAGGCGCCAGTTTCTCCAGCCATTCATCGATATCGGCCAGCAGGCCGTCTTCCGCGTCGTTTACCCAAACGCCGGCCGTGATGTGCATGGCCGAAACCAGGATCATTCCTTCTCGAATTCCGCTCTTCTTGAGCGCGGAATCCACTTCAGTGGTGATATTGATGTACTGCCGGTGCTGCTTGGTCTGGAACTTCAGATATTCGGTGTGGAATCGCATATGGCGATCATAGCCATCCGAGCTCGCGCTTGACACGTCGCGTCCAGGGCGTCAGACTTGAAGCTGCATTAAGGAACAAGCAGGCTGGGACCCAGAATCCTCCTCCTGGCATTGCTGGCGGCCGGCCTTGCCCCGGCGCAGGACCAGCCTGATCCTGGGTCGCGGGAGCAGCAGGAACCAACCTACGAAGCGCCCTCCGTACTGAACCGTCAGGACGCGTTCGGCCTGTATGCGCGCGCCGCCGGTGCAACGGATTTCGCATGCGCGCCCGCGGCTTTAGAAACGCCAGCCCTGCCGGCCGAACCTGATCCGCGGGATTCCACCTACGATGGGCCGTCCATACTCAGCCGGGACAACAGCCCGTCGCAAAGCGCGAAAGGCGCCATGGCCGCCTTCGGCCTCTATGCGCAGATTATCGGCGTGTATGATTCGGGCCTCACTGCGCCATCCGTGGCGCCCGGAAAGGAATTGACCGCGGTGGGCAGCGTCACTCCTACAGCAAGCTTTGGTGAAGAAACGAACTTCGGTGCAAATGTTTCACGCCGCTGGCGTCGCGGCAAACTGAATATCGAGTATCGAGGCTCCTATCGGCACTACACCAACGCGCCGGCGTTTGACGGCCTGGACCAGTTTCTCCAGCTCAACTACCGCGAAGCGCTTTTCGAGCACGTCACACTGGATTTGAAGAACACGCTCGGCAGCACCACGCTCGCCAACGGAGCCTTCTCCTACTTCCCTCTCGAAAGCCTGGATCGCATTGGCATCCCCACCGGCGAGCTGTTCGATAGCCGCACGAATTACCTGCAGTCGCGCATCGATCTGACGTGGCATCTTACCGCGCGATTGTCGTTCGACTTCGGCGGTGACGGGTTCGTGGTTCGAAGGGCGTCGCCACTGCTTGCCGGGTTGAACGGCTACAACGCGCGCGCCAGCGTGGCTTATCGCCTGACGGCCCGGCAAACGGTCTCGGCTAGCTACGACAACACATACTTCGATTTTCAAGGTACCTACGGCAATTCACGCCTGGATACCATCGCGCTCGGATATTCGATCGGGCTCACTCGCGAGTGGGATCTCAGCACGCTGGCCGGCGGCGTTCGCGTGAATACTCTTGGCCTCACCGAGGTTCCGCTCGATCCAACCGTCGCCGCGCTCACCGGTCAGAACTTCGCCATCGTGACATTTGCCAACGTGCTCTACCTTCCCGTGGCTGAGGCACGACTGATTCGCCGGTTCAAAGCCGGGTCGCTGACATTCGACTACACCACCGGCGTCACGCCTGGAAACGGCCTGTATCTGACCTCCCGGCAGACTTCGGGCGCGATTGCTTATTCTTATATCGCCACCCGTGCTCTCCAAGCGCGCCTCAACGCAGGCTACAATCAACTCTCGGCGCTCGGGGAAGTTGTGGGACAAGCTCTGGGCAAGTACTCCAATCTGCAGGGTGGGATTCAAGTGTTGTATAAGTTGACGGGCGACGCTTACCTGGATGTACGCTATGACTATCGCCACTACACCACTGGAGATGTAATCTTGGAGAACGATTCCAGCCGCATGACCGTCGGCGTCGCATTCAGTCTTGGTGAAACGTCGCTGGGGACGTGGTGAGCGGATCGCCAATCAAGATTTTGCTGGTGGAGGATGAGCCTCCGCTGTTGCAGCTCATCGAAAAATATCTGGAACGGCTGGGATTCGAGGTGGAGACGCATCTGAGATCGTTCGATGCGCTGCGAAACTTTGAAGCCGCCCCTCACGGCTATGATATGGTGATCGCCGATCTCGGCATGCCAGACCTGCCTGGCGACACGCTGCTTACGCGCATGCTGGAGATCCGGCCGGACCTTCGCATTCTGGTCTGTAGCGGGTCGCCGTTCTTCATCGAGAATCTTCCGGGTTCGCTGCAGCGGCAAGTCGCCTTTCTGCAGAAGCCGTTCGTGCCCAAAATGCTGGCCGAGGCGGTGCGGAACTTGCTCCAGGATCGTTCGGGCAGTCCCCCGGCCAGCAATCCCTGAATGCTATTCGGCCACCGCAGTCAGCGCCTGATGCAGCTTCTCGGCGAAGTTCTCTCCGGATTCGGACCACAGACGGCGCGTTTCCACCGGCAGAGCGTCGTCCAGATCATGCACCAGTTTGAGCAGGCTCTTGATGTTGGATTCGATCAAGCGGGGGCTCCCGGGCAAGTCGGGCTGCGGAAGAAAGTTGGCGTCGATTCCGAATTCGATCTCGAGCGCGCAGCCGAGGGCGGCGTCGTCGCTTGAATCGGGAAATGCGATCACAGAAGTTCGTGACGCATCGGTTGGGACCGGATTGGCGCTTGGACTCTGGTTGAACCCGGGGCCAAAACAGCATAGCGCGACGCGCGCCGGAGCGAGCTCCCATTCACTATTTGGCTGCTCCGAGGTGAATTGCCACAAATCCCACCACGTCTCCAACCGGTAGCAGGCATCCGCGTTCTGAAAATCCTTGGCCACCGCCAGCACATCGTCGATAGGGACGGGCGGGGGATAGGGGATCTCGGCGACAACCGGCTCGCTCACGTCTACCGCCATAATTTTGAACGTGCTCGGTTGCTGGCCGAGCCGGGAGAATGGAAACAGCCTGAGCAGCTTTTCGTAGTTCCGCAGCATGGTCGAGTCGCTGTAGTTCCGCAGCCAATAAGAAAGAAAAAGTTGATCTGCCATAGCCCTTCGCCCGCGCCTGCTGCGTCGCACGCAGGGCTGACGCGGTCATCTGATACCATCGTACTTTCTTCTCTTGCTCAAATCTCCGCTCCTTCCGATTTTTCTGATCGTCTCCGTCGACGTACTCGGGCTCACCATCATCCTGCCGCTGCTGCCGTTTTACGCCGAGCGCTACGGCGCATCGCCGGCCGTCGTGGGATTGCTGGTCTCTTTGTATGCCTTGTGCCAGCTCATCGCGGGCCCGATGCTTGGCCGCTTGTCGGACCACATGGGCCGCCGTCCGTTGCTGCTGGTGAGCCAGGTGGGTACGTTCGCGGGCTTTCTGATCCTGGCCTACGCGCACGCGCTGTGGGTGATTTTTCTTTCGCGCGCCATCGACGGAATCACAGCCGGCAATTTGTCGCTGGCGCAGGCCTATATCTCGGACGTGACGAAGCCGGAAGACCGCTCGAAATCGTTCGCGCTCATCGGCATCGCCTTCGGGATGGGATTTCTCATAGGCCCGGGCATTTCAGGCTTTCTCGCGAAGTACAGTTATCAATACCCAATCTTCGTTGCTGCGGGACTTTCCGCTACTAGTATTCTGGCCACTTACTTTCTTCTGCCGGCAGTTACCCCGCCCGCGGCCGATAACGCCACACCGCGCAAATTCACGGTGTTCGATTGGGGAAATTACGTACGCTATTTTCGTGAGCCCGGTCTCGCCCCGCTGCTCTGGCAATTCTTCGCGTTTGCCTTTGCGTTCTCAATGTTCATGTCCGGTTTCGCGCTCTTTGCCGAGCGCCGCTACACCTGGCATGGCCAGCCCTTCGGGCCGCAGCAGGTTGGTTATGTATATGCGTTTCTCGGGTTACTCGGCGTCATTCTGCAGGGCGGCCTGATTGGACACCTGGTGAAAGCGGCTGGCGAAATGAATCTCGCGCGCGCCGGATTCTTTTGCGGCTTTATTGGCCTTGTGGCGCTGGGGTTCACGCACTCGCTTCCACTGCTATTAGTGTCCGTCGCAGTGGCGTCGTCGGGCACGGGAATTATTCGCCCCACGGTAACGAGCATGATTACACAAAAGGCGGGACGTTCCGAGCAGGGGGTGATTCTGGGCCTGACGCAATCGCTCAACTCGATTTCGGCGATCGCGGCGCCGGCGCTCGCCGGCTTCTTGATCGATCACGCGCTATTGTCGACCTGGGCGGTGGTGGGAGGTGTCATTTGCGGATTAGCTCTGCTGTTTTAACAACGGCGCCAACTCCCTTTCTGAACGCGCGTGAGCAAGCGACATCACTTCTCCGGCAGCGCCGCGACGCCCGGTAACTCGATCCCTGCCAGAAACTCCAACGACGCGCCTCCGCCAGTGGAAATGTGCGAAATCTTGTCCGACACTCCCGCCGACTTGATGGCCTTCTCCGAGTCTCCGCCGCCGACAACCGAAACTGCGTCCGACGCCGCGACGGCCTTCGCCAGCGCCACCGTTCCACGATCGAACGGCGGCTTTTCAAAAACTCCCATCGGACCGTTCCAGATGATGGTCTTCGCTTTCGCAATCACCGCCGAGTAAGCATCCACAGTCGCCGGGCCGATATCCACACCCATCTTTCCTTCCGCAACGTTCTGCGTCACTTCGAACGGCGCGCCTTCCTTCAGTTCATCCACCACAACGTGATCCACCGGCAACATGATTTTGTCGCCAGACCGCGCGAGCAGCTCTTTCGCTAAGCCCACCTTGTCATCTTCCACCAGCGACTTACCCACCGGCTTACCCTGCGCTTTTAGAAATGTGTAAGCCATCGCGCCGCCAATTAGTAACTGATCGACAACTTTCATCAGATTTTCGATTACTTCGATCTTGTCCGAAACTTTGGCTCCGCCGAGAATCGCAACGCACGGCCGGTCCGGATGCTTGGTAGCTTTCGTCAGGTACTCCAGCTCTTTGTCCATCAGGAGCCCCGACGCTGCTTCGCGCACAAAGTGGATCATTCCCACCGTGGACGCATGCGCGCGGTGCGCCGACCCAAACGCGTCGTTGACGTAAACATCGCACAGCGCGGCCAGCTGTTTCGAAAAGCCTGGATCGTTCTTCTCCTCCCCGGCGTGAAAGCGCAAGTTCTCGAGCAGCAGAACCTCGCCGGGAGCGGGTCGCATCTTCTCCACCTCCTGCCCCACGCAATCGGGCGCCATCTTCACGGGACGCCCCAATAACTGCGCCAGCCGCACAGCCACCGGCTTCAGACTCATCTCCGGATTCGGCTTGCCCTTCGGACGGCCCAAGTGGCTAGCCAAAATCACGCCCGCGCCGTGATCGAGGGCATATTGAATTGTCGGAAGCGACGCCCGCACCCGCTTATCGCTGGTGATCTCCTGACCGCCGGGAGCCAACGGCACATTGAAGTCCACGCGGATGAAAACGGTTTTGCCCTTCAGATCCAAATCTCGAATTGAAATCTTCGGCATAGTTTCTGCGACAGGCATCTAACAGACTAACACCGGGTACGCCGATTCTTCGCGGCAATCCAGGATTATGATGTTGGCATGGCTCTCCATCCGCAATGCAGATTATTCCTCGACCAAATGGCTGCCGCCGGCGGCCCGCCCATGGAGCAGTTGACGCCACAGGAAGTCCGGGCCGATCGCGCCGCGCACGCCGACGTGATGGCCGCACTCGCGGGGCCGCTCCAGGAAGTTGCCCGCGTGGAAGACCGAACCATTCCCGGACCCGCGCAGCCGATTCCAATTCGCGTCTATTGGCCTGCTTCTGGAAACAATCTTCCGGCGCTGGTCTACTTTCATGGCGGCGGCTGGGTGTTCGGCAACATTGACGGCGTCGATCGCTCCTGCCGCGCGCTGGGCAATGCCTCCGGATGCGTGGTGATCTCGGTGGACTATCGTCTTGCTCCCGAGCACAAATTTCCCGCGGCGGTGGAGGATGCCGATGCCGCGGTCCGATACGTGGCCGGGCACGCCGGCGAGTTCGCTATCGATCCGAATCGCATCGCGGTGGGCGGCGACAGCGCGGGTGGCAACCTGGCGGCGGTAGCTTGTTTGATGGCGCGCGATCGCGGTGGCCCGAAGATCTGTTTTCAGCTTCTGGTGTATCCGGTGACCGATCATGCGGACGAACGGCCGTCGATGCACGACTTCGCGCAAGGCTACTTCTTGACACGCGCGATGATGGATTACTTTTGGCGGCATTACCTTCCCAAGCCGGAGGACGGACGTCATCCCCATGCCTCACCGATCAATGCGGCATCGCTCGCAGGACTGCCGCCGGCCATGGTGATCACCGCCGAATGCGATCCCATTCGCGATCAAGGCGAGGCTTACGCCCAGCGCCTGCGAGAATCCGGCGTGCCTGTTTCAGCCATGCGTTACGAAGGCGCGATTCACGTGTTCTTCAACCTGGCCGGCGTCATCGACTCAGGCCGGCAGGCGCTCGCGGACGCGGGCGTCGCATTAAAATCGGCTTTCCGCGCGGATGCCGGCGCGATGGCTTCCTCGTCGACTGATTAGTTGCTTTCAGAGCCGCGACCGTAAGGGAGACGGTTAAATGTCGTAGTACAACGCAAACTCGTAAGGATGCGGCCGCAGACGAATGGCATCCGCTTCGTTCTTGCGTTTGTACTCGATGAAAGTCTCGATCAAATCTTCGCTAAAGACGTCGCCCTTGAGCAGAAAGTCGTGATCCTCGGCCAGACAATCCAGCGCCTCTTCGAGCGACGATGGCATGGAAGGCACACTCCCCATCTCTTCCGGAGAAAGGTCGTAGATGTCTTTATCGAGCGGTTCGCCGGGATCCAGTTTGTTCAGCACGCCGTCCATTCCCGCCATCAGCATGGCCGCGAACGCCAGGTACGGATTCGCCGCTGGATCGGGTGGCCGGAATTCCACGCGCTTGGCCTTCGGGCTGGCCGAGTACATCGGGATGCGGCAGGCGGCGGACCGGTTGCGGCGCGAATAGGCCAGATTCACCGGCGCTTCGTAGCCTGGCACCAGCCGCTTATAGCTGTTGGTAGTGGGCGCGATAATGGCCGAAAGCGCTCTGGCGTGCTTCAGCAATCCGCCGATGTAGTTCAAGCCGAGCGGACTCAGGCCCGCATAGCCGTCGCCGGCGAACAGCGGTTTACCGGCGTTCCAGATGCTCTGGTGCGTATGCATTCCACTCCCGTTGTCGGCAAACAAGGGCTTCGGCATGAACGTCACCGTCTTGCCCTGCAGGTACGCGGTGTTGCGGATCACGTATTTGTACAGCAGCATGTTGTCGGCCGACTTCACCAGCGTGTCGAAGCGCTGGTCGATTTCGCACTGCCCCCCGGTGGCCACTTCGTGATGATGGCATTCGATGTTCAACCCGCACTGCAGCATGGTCTCCACCATCCGGGCGCGCAGATCCTGATAATGATCCGTGGGCGGCACCGGAAAGTAGCCTTCTTTATAGCGCGGCCGGTAACCCAGGTTGTCGTTCTCGCGGCCGGAATTCCAGCGGCCCTCCTCGGCGTCGATGAAATAAAAACCCGAGTGTTGATTCTGATCGAAGCGGACGTTATCGAAAATGAAGAACTCCGCTTCGGCCCCGAAATACGCGGTGTCGCCGATTCCGCTGTTCTTCAAATACATTTCGGCTTTGCGCGCGATCCAGCGTGGATCGCGCTGGTAGCTTTGCCGCGTGATGGGATCGATCACGTCGCAGGTCATTACCAGCGTGGGAATTTCATAGAACGGATCGGTAAACGCGGTGCTCGCATCCGGGATGAGCAGCATGTCGCTTTCGTTGATCGCGGCCCAGCCCCGGATGCTGGATCCATCCATCCCAAAGCCTTCCTGGAACGAATCTTCGGAAAGCTCCGTAATCGGATAGGACACGTGATGTTGCAAGCCGGGAATATCGCAGAACCGCAAATCGAGTTGCTTCAGTCCGTTCTTCTTGGCGTATTCGAGGACTTCTGAAGGGGTCATGGAAGCTCCTGCAAGAGGGATCGTGGAACCCTTTTAACATATCGCATGACGATTCCATGAACTTGGCCCGTCCCAGCCCGGCTGCGATAATAAGCAGCGTGCCGGAACCGCTGATTGAAGCGCGACAAGTCGAAAAATTCTACGAACAGCCCAGCGACAACCGAATCCAGGTCATCGCGCCGCTGGACCTCGCCATCTATCCGGATGAGATTTTGACGCTGCTCGGACCGTCAGGCTCGGGCAAATCCACCCTGCTCCGCATCCTCACCGGCCTTTCTGAAGCGTCCGCCGGACAGGTGCTGTGGCACGGCTCTCCGGTCGACGGCCCGTGCGAGAACGTATCCATCGTCTTCCAGAGCTTCGCGCTGTTTCCCTGGCTCACCGTCTTGGAAAACGTCGAGGCGCCCTTGAAAGCCCGCGGCGTGTCGCCGGAAAATCGAACTGCGCGCAGCTTCAAAATGCTCGATTCAGTCGGCTTGGACGGCTTCGAGAGCGCCTATCCGAAAGAACTGTCGGGCGGCATGAAACAACGCGTGGGTTTTGCGCGGGCGCTGGTGGTGGAACCTGAAGTGCTCTTCATGGATGAACCATTCTCGGCCTTGGATGTTTTGACAGCCGAGAACCTTCGCAGCGAGCTGCTGGAGCTGTGGGAAGACAAAAAAATGCCCACGCGCGCGGTGTTCATCGTGACGCACAACATTGAGGAAGCCGTGCTGCTGGGCGATCGCATCGTGGTTCTCGGCAAAAACCCGGGCCGGATTCGCACCGACTTTCGCGTGGACCTTCCGCGCCCGCGCAATCGCAAGCACCTCCGCTTCACCAAGATCGTCGACTATATTTACCAGGTTCTGACCAAGCCGGATGGCGATCCCGCGCTTACGCTGTCGGGCCCCGCTTCAACCGACGTCCGCCCAAAATATCCGATGCTCCCGCACGCCCGCACCGGTGGCATCGCCGGATTCCTCGAAATTCTCGCCGATCACAATGGCCGCGAGGATGTGTACCGGCTGGCCGACCTGCTTTCGTTCGAGATCGACGATCTTCTGCCGATCGTGGAAGCGGCCGCTCTGCTCGGATTTGTAAAGGTCACCGAAGGCGACGTTGAGATCACTCCGGCGGGCCTGGAGTTTGCCAACGCGCTCATCCTGCGCCAGAAGGAGCTGTTTCGCAACGCCGCGCTCGAACACGTTGCGCTTTTGAAACAGATCAAGCGCGCTCTCGAATCGAAATCCGACCACACTCTTCCCGACGACTTCTTCCACGACATCCTGGACGAGCACTTCACCGAAGAGGAAACTGTCCGCCAGCTCGAGACGGCAATCAACTGGGGCCGCTACGCCGAATTGTTCGACCATGATTCGGAGCGTAAGCGATTCTTCATTCCCGAGGAAGCGCCAGGGCAGCCGCAAATCGTGGAAGTCGGAACCGAAACATGACGGTTCCCGGTCTTTCGCGTTCGCTGATCAAGGATCGTACCTGGAACTTCTTCATGGACGCCATCGTGTTCGCGGCGCTCTTCGCGACGGTCTACGCCATCGTCGCAGTGGCGCGCTACTGGTTCAGCGCACCCGTGGCCGCGGTCGAGATCTCACTTTCGCCCTGGGCAATTCCGCGCTACGCATTTTATTCGCTGGTCCGCATGATCGTGGCCTACGTGCTGAGCCTGGCGTTTGCGGTCGGCTATGGATATTTCGCCGCCTACCACAGGCGTCTCGAAGCCCCCATGCTCGCGGTGCTCGACATCCTGCAATCCATTCCGGTTTTGAGCTTTCTGCCGGGAGTGATGCTGGCCATGGTCTCGTTGTTCCCATCGCGCCAGTTGGGCGTCGAATTCGGATCCATCGTGCTCATTTTCACCGGCCAGGTGTGGAACATGGCCTTCAGCTTCTATGCGTCGTTGAAGGCGCTGCCGCGTGAGTTAATGGAAGCCTCTCGCGTGTACCGGTTCGGCAAAATCCAGCGATTTTTGCAGCTGGAATTGCCGCAGGGCGCCATCGGATTGGTGTGGAACTCCATGGTTTCGGTCGCGGGCGGCTGGTTCTTTCTGATGGCTTGCGAAATGTTCGTGCTCGGCAAACGCGATTTCCGCCTGCCGGGCCTGGGATCGTACCTGCAGTCGGCCGCCAGCGCCGGCGACACCACCGCCATCGCCTGGGGCATCGCCGCGATGATCGGCGTCGTCGTGCTGATCGATCAATTAGTTTGGCGCCCCGCCATCGCGTGGTCCGACAAATTTAAACTGGAGCAGGTAGAGAGCTCCAGCAATCACTCCTCGCCCGTGCTCAACCTGCTCCGCAAGTCGCCTTTGTTGGCCCGTTTGCGCAGCGGCGTTACCACGCCGCTGATGGAGCGCATGTACTCGTCTTCCGCTCGACGCCCGCCAGACGACGCTAAGACCGCGCCCTCGAATTGGCAACGGGCCTTCGTGGCTCTAGCCGCCATTATCGCCGTGCTGCTGATTCTTCATGGCGTGTTCCAGGGTCTGCTGGTGCTCAGAGGGATCACGCGCGCGGATATTCTGACAACGGTGGAAAGCGCGGGCGCAACCTTCCTGCGAGTTTTGGCGGCGCTCCTGATCGCATCGGCCTGGACCATCCCGGCCGGCGTCGCCATCGGCTTCAACCCGCGCCTGGCGCGAATCGCGCAGCCCATCGCGCAGATTGCCGCGTCGGTTCCGGCCACTGCATTGTTCCCCGTTCTGTTGCTCGGCTTGATCAGTCTCGGCGGCGGCCTCAACACCGGCTCCATTCTGCTGACGCTGCTGGGCACGCAATGGTACATCCTGTTCAACGTGATCGCGGGCGCCATCGCGATTCCGTCTGAATTCCGCGAAGTGGCCGATGTTTTCCGCTTCAGCCGGCTGGACCGCTGGCGCATCGTGATTCTCCCCGCCATTTTTCCGTATCTGGTCACGGGCCTGATTACCGCGTCGGGTGGCGCCTGGAACGCAAGCATCGTCGCCGAGTATTTCCACTTCAAAGGACAAGTGCTGTCCACCTTCGGCCTGGGCGCCGAGATCAGCTCGGCCACCGACGCGGGAAATTTCGCCGTTCTTCTTTTGTCGACCATCGTGATGGCGACTCTGGTTGTCTCGGTGAATCGACTGGTGTGGCGTCCACTGTACCGTCGCGCCGAGACGCGCTATCGTCTGGAAGCCTGATTTCCCGGTGTGCGTCTCACGTCGCGTTAGATCGGATTCCACCAGCCAGCCTGCCGCATCTCAGCAATGTCCACGTTTCGACCGAGTGGCGAGCCCGCATGCCGCCAGCCGATTATCGACAGAGTCGATCTCATTTCGCCGCCCGCGAGCGCGCCCGCATTCGCCCACATTAGCGTCTGTGCAGGCCGATGTTGAAATAAGCAAATAGTTGCAGCGCAAGATCCGTGAGTACATTCTCGACGATCGACACATGCTCGCGCACTTGACGCTCCAACATGCTGGGAGGCACGATCGGAAATACCCCGCGATGTGCGGCGTCATTGCGCGCATCTACCAGACTGTCGATATTGGCTGCAGCCCGGCTTATGTCCCCGGAGTCGAGGCCAAATCCGTCGTAAACGGCTTCGAGAGCACGCCAGGTCATCTGGTTGAGCTCGCCACGGCGGTTGATCGGCCTGATCTGAGCACGTCTACTAAGAAGTGAGGCAAACGGGTCTGCCGCGCCGATCATGTCAAAATTGACCGCCGCTCTAAAACGAGCTAAGTCCTCTTGATTGCGCCATTGAAGTAGCCGCGGTGAGACTTCGCCCCAGCCGAGTTTCATCCTGTTGACATGTTTGATGACACAGGCAGATATATCCTTAACGCCGCCTTCGAGCTGAGCATACGCAAGAACGGTTAAAGCCGATAAGACGAGGGTATCGGCGTCAATGCTCCTCGCCTTAATCGCGGCGAGGGTGCTGATACGGGTGTCGTAGCGTGCGTTAACGGCGCTTTCGAACGGGGACATTACTAGTCAAACTCGGCAGCTTCTGCTCGAAAACTCTTCGGACTTCCGCAATTCTCCTATGAAGTCGCGGAACCGCGTTCGCACCGGGTCCAACATTCTCTCTGAAATCCTCGTTCTCGTGTCCTACCGCCTCGTCCAGAATGCGCTTCGCGACGTCTGAGCTGGCCTCTTTTAAGCGATCGATCAAGGGCAAGAGTCCCATGGTCACGGCGTCGTAATAAGCAGGGGCGAGGCCCCCCAATGCCCGGTGGCCCTTGTGCTTTACGAAAGCCTCATCTCCGAACTTTTCCGCAAGGACCGCAAAAAGCCCGTTAAACGCTTCTTCCTCCGCTGGGTAGTCGAAACTGATCCTCTTCTTTACAACCGCTTCACTAAATTCATCCAACCAGTCAGAAATACTACCCTTATAAGTGTCTAATGAAACCTTTAGCGCGAAGAAGCGAAGCGCCAGTTCCTGTCGCCCCAGGCGCTGTTTCGCCTGATCGGAGAGGGTGTCCGTTACCTCTTGGAATCCCGAGTGCCTGGTACACTTACCGAGAAAGGAGAGGAACATCTCACCGGGTTCACCAACGATTCGCAGGGACGCGTTCCTGATTTCGTGGGCCTCGGCCGGCGATCCTCCTGAGTTAAGGCGTTTAAACATTTCGTAACGGAGGTTGGGGTCGTTGGTACGCCTTATAACAATCGCACGAAGGGTCTTTCGCTTGAGCTCCAGTTGAAGCACTCCGTCCAGACTAGCGAAATCGAGTCCGTTTAGAGACAGCAAAATATCACAGCCCACCAGCTTTGTTCCTGTTCCTCCGTTTTCATCCGAGGGTCCCGGTCTCTTGCCTGTTATGAACGTGATTAACGAACTCACCCGCTGCAGGCCGTCAATAAGCTCCAACACGCCGTCCTGCCTCTGAAAGAGGACAATCTGCGGCACCGGCAGCCCAAGGAACATTGATTCGATAAGACGGCTCTGCTGCTCCTGACTCCAGCGAAACATCCGCTGAAATGCGGGTTGAATGATTACCTCCTTATTCTCGTAAAGCCGAATCAGCTCCCCGGCGGAAAAATCGATCACCTCGAAGCGTATCTGGGAGGATCGTTCATCCAGCTCCTTCAAAAGACTAACCATGGGCCAATTGTAGCTGACAGTTTGGATCCCGGTGGCACGTTAAGACGGCCAAGAACGCATTGAGATGCATTTACCACATTGGGCCCCAGGCGCCGCGCATCGCCAGGGGAGAATGCTGCCCGCGCAAGAGGCGGGATGGAAGCACTCCACTCCGGGACGTGACCAGATCCATCCGGACGAAAGCCGCCATCTTGCGGAACTGACCCCGGTCGCAGCTTCGCCGCGAGCCGCCCAGCCTTTAGGCGTCCAGCCAACAACCAACCGCCAAGAACTAACAACCAGCCCCATTCACGGCCCTCCCTCATCGATCTCCCCCTCCCACCCAACAACTTCCGCCACACTGCACGCAAAATCGCCACCCGCCCGTGCTAAAACTGCACCCGAGGTTATCCATGACAAACCCGATCCCCACCCCAATCCCTAATCCCCAATCCCCAACCCCAGAGCCTCGCGTGCGCGCGAACCGCGCGAATGCGCTCCACTCCACCGGACCCCGCACCGCCGCCGGCAAACAGCGTTCTTCCCAGAATGCCCTCACCCACGGCCTCACCAGCCGTTCTCCCGTCCTCGCCACTGAGGACTCCGCCGCCTACCAGCTCCACTGCCGCCAGTTGTTCGACGAATACCAACCCGCCACGCCGACCGAAACCCAGCTGACTCAGGAACTCGCCGACACCGCCTGGCGCCTCAACCGCATCCCCTTGCTCGAAGCCACCCTTCTCGATCGCGCCGCCAACCCATCCAACGATCAAGCGAGAATCGATTTCGACATCGTCGACGCCCACCGCGCCCTCGCCACTCTCGGCATGCACGGATCGCGCCTCTCCCGCCAGTTCCAAAAAGCCTTGGATACACTCCGCGAAATCCAAGCCGAGCGCCGTCGCCAGCAAGAGCGCGCCCTCAAAGACGCCGCCGCCCTCCTCGAACTCCATAAACACAAAGGCATCCCCTACGATCCTGCCGAGCTTTTTTCACAGGATGGGTTCGTTTTTTCAAAGGACCAAATCGAAGCCTTCGCCCAGCGCCTGATCCTCCTCAACGAGTCGCGCCACATCGAACACGTACTGTTCCACATGCAGCCGCCCGCCTCCTTCAGAGCCGCCACCGTCAGCCCTGTTCAAGGGCCAAGGGACTCGGCCTTCGCTCCACCGTCGCCGCGGGCATACAATGCGGCGCACGTTCCACTAAGATAGTTAGTCGGCCGCTCAAGCCGATAAGCCCGCGTTTTACGAATAGGCCGCACACGCACTATGCCGAAACTCCAGCTCACGCTGGCCTGCTGGAATTACGATCGAACGCGCGCGTTGCTCGAGGGCCGCGTCACTGTCGACGGCGTGGATCTGAATTATCTCAACCTGCCGGTGGAAGAGACCTTCTTCCGCATGCTGCGCCATCAAGAATTCGACGTGGCGGAAATGTCGCTCTCGTCGTATACGCTGTCGCTCTTCCGCCAGAATCCTCCGTTCATCGCGATCCCGGTCTTTCCGTCGCGCATGTTCCGGCATTCCTGCATCTATATTCACGCGGGCAGCGGGATTCGCGAACCCCACCACTTGATTGGCAAACGCGTCGGCAGTCCGGAGTATCAGATGACCGCGCCAGTTTGGATTCGCGGCATCTTGAGTGACCAGTACGGCGTGCCCGTCACCAGCCCTTCCTACTTCACCGGAGGCGAGGAGCAGCCTGGCCGCACGGAAAAGATCGCGCTTTCTCTGCCGCCCGATTTTCGCGTGCAACCGATTCCCGCCGCCAAAACGCTTTCGGAAATGATCGCCACCGGCGAAATAGACGCGCTCTACACCGCGCGCGCCCCATCCTCATTCACCCCTGCCGCGGGCCCAGGTTCCGGTAATGTCCGCCGGCTCTTTGAAGACTACCAATCCGTGGAGCGCGACTATTATCTGAAGACCAAAATCTTTCCGATCATGCACGTCGTCGTGATTCGCCATGATGTTTACGAAAAACATCCTTGGGTGGCGCAGTCACTGACGAAAGCGTTCGCTCTCGCGCAGCGCGATACCTACCAGGATCTGCACGAAATGGGAGCGCTGAAGAGCATGCTGCCCTGGCTGGTGCAGCACGTCGAGGACACCGAAAAATTAATGGGCCGCGACTTCTGGCCATACGGCTTGGAGCCAAACATCCACGTGCTGCAGACGTTTTTGCGCTACTCGCATGAGCAAGGTCTCGCAAAACGCTTGCTCGCGCCGGCTGAATTGTTCGCGCCGGAATCGCTCGAGTCGTTTAAGATCTGAAAGCGGGATCTGATCGCAATGATGCCAAGTTGGTGGGCGCTAACCCGCGGCGATCTCGACACCACCATCGCGCAGGTCGGCCTCAATCTTGCGCAGATGGTGATTCCGGTCTTCCTCTTGCTGCCGGTCGGAATTTCAGCCGGATTCTCGTCACGCACATGCTGCCTGGCTACGCTTTCGGCTTTCTGGTCGGCTCCCTTGGCTTGGTGCTTCTAGCCGTGCGCCTGGCAAAACGCGAAGGCCGCTCCGGCGTTACCGCTCACGTTTATGGCAACAACGTGCCTGCCATCATCGCCTACACGCTGTCCATCATGCTGCCGGTGTATCTGGAAACGCACGATGCCAATCGGGCATGGGAGACCGGCGCGGCGGCGGTCGTCTACACCGGCATCATCAAGCTTGCGGCGGCGCCTTTCGCGGGCGTCTTCCGCCGATTCATCCCCGCTCCGGCTGCCATGACGGTCTTCGGCGCCGCCATGTACAGCTATCTTGCGCTGGTTCTTCTGCAGCGCGTTTTCGATCAACCGCTGGTCGGCCTGATCGCTCTCGCCATTGTCATCACCAGCGTCCTGGCCAACATTCCGATCACGCGCTGGCGCATTCCGCCGTTCCTCGCGGCCTGGAGCATCCCACTGCTGGTTGCCTTGGCAATTGGATACGTACATCCCGCTTGGCCCGGACTGTCGCTCCAGCTTCCCTTCGCCGCCACACCCGAGCCATTGCGCGCCATGACTCTCGCCCTGCCTTATCTTTCGGTAATTGCGCCGATCGCGATTTATCAGGTGCTGCAGGACATCGCGTCGGTGGCCGGAGCCGCTGCCGCCGGCGACGACTATGACGCCCGCGCCGTGCTGGCGTGCGACGGTCTGGGCACGCTGGCGTGCGGGCTCGCCGGAAGCGTGGTTACGCCGGTGATTTATGCCATGCATCCGCCGTACAAGGCCGTGGGCGCGCGCACCAGCTTCGCCTTCTGGACTCCGGTGCTATTTCTCGCGGCGGTGATGAGCGGGCTGACCATTTTCGTGGCGCAATTGTTTCCCTGGCCCATACTCGCGGCCATCATCGCTTACGTATCCGTCGGCGTCGGCGTGGCGGCATTGCGGCGCGTGGATCCGAAATACCTGGCCGCCGTGCTGCTCGGGTTCGTGCTCCCGGCCGGCGCGGTAGTGGCAACTGCGGTAAAATCGGCGCTGCCCGCGCTCCGTCTCTCGGCGGCGAATCCTGCGGTGCAAACCGCGCTGAACCAGTCCATCTACTGGTCCTCCGTTTTGGGACTGGGCAACGGGTTTTTATTCCTGGTTTTGGTGGTGGCTTCGGTGATCAGCGAACTGATCGATCGCTACTTCCCTCGCGCGGCGGTATGGTGCCTGATCGCCGCTGGGTTCTCCTGGCTTGGATTGATGCACTCCGCCGTTTTGCGCTGGGGGGCGCAACCTGACTACGCCGTAGGATGGCTGGCTGCCGCGCTAATCGTTTACTCGGCCCGGTGGTGGAGGGGCGATACAGCCAGTTCCTGACACACCGTGTCGAGACTGGTGAAGTCGCGCCGCTGGACGCCCGCCAGATTCGCGGCCAGCGCTTTGGCTTGTTCCGCCAGCGAGGGAAAACCATCGAAGGGCCGGCCGCTGTGCTCCGCGCATCCCCCGATGGCAAAAATGTGCCGATCGGAAGTCTCCAGCCGATCGTTCACCACAATTCCGCGACTCACCTCTAAGCCGGCATTGCGCGCGAGAATCGTGTTCGGCAGGAAATCCGTCGCGATGACCACCAGATCCGCTCCGAATTCCTCGCCACTGGTGAAAAGCACGGCTTCCACGTGTTCCTCCCCGAGCACGCTATCAATCTGCAGTTCGGACGAACTTCCGGACTCAACGATCACCACGTCGCAGCCGCGCTTTCGCAGGCCCCGCGCAGCCTCCGCCGCCAGCCAGCCGCCGATTACTACGGCTCGCACTCCCGGAGCCGCCGCTTCCGCCAGCCTGCGGATATCATCCAGCGTGCAGAATACAAAGACGCCGGCCTTATCCAGACCGCCGATCGCCGGAATCTCAGGGCTCGATCCGGTGGCCAGAATCAGCTTGTCGTAACTGGTCCAATCGCCGTCACTGCTGCGAACCGCTCGATTCAGACGGTCGATCTCCTCCACGCGGATGCCAAGGCGCGTGCGGATGCCGTGCTCCTGGTACCACTCGATATCGTTTAAGGTGATGCTGTCGATCTCTCGTTCGCCCGCCAGCACGCTCGGGAGCAACGTTCGGTCATAATTGGCGTGGGGTTCGTCGCCGAAAATGGTGATGTCGAAAACCTGACCGCGCTTGATAAGTTCTTCTACGCAGGCCACGCCGGACATCCCGTTACCCGCGAAAACAAAATGCTCAAACCGAGGTTCGTTCATCCCGCGCACTGGTTGCCATTCAATAGATCCTTATCGTTGAACGCTGGTGAAGGTGCTCAGGCCGATGAGCACATCTCGGAGGCAAACGGACTCCGTGGTTTTGACGAACTCCCATCCAACCGCACACGATGGGAGAGAGGTCACTATTAAGTATATTTGCAGCTCGATTGGCCGTAAAGAAGAAATTTTCTATGACTCGCATTCACAACCTTGCATAACTTGCGCAGCCTTGGCTCCCGTCCCAGAAGTTTGCTAAGAAAGTCAGCCACGTAGGGCGGTTCCCCTGGACCGCGGCCGACGCCCGCGTCGGCCTCCCGTTCTCGCATATTGGCAAGGGCCGGACCAGGGGTCCGGCGCGGACGCAGGCGTCCGCCCCACCCCCGATTTATCACACGAACCATTGGGACAGAAGACTAGGTACTGCCGTCACTTCTCGGTAGCCACGAACACCCCGGTCCATTCCTCCGGTGGCGGAGCGCGCACGAATTCGCGGCACCGTTCCAGCAGCAATGCCGCGGGTTTGTCTTCAGGGCGGAGGCGCAAGGCTGCCTTGTACCGTTCGGCAGCGCCGCGGAAGTCTCGCTCCAGGTAGGTCCCCAGGCCATCGACGAAGAGGCGCGCCAGCTCGCGGGCGACGGCATCGTCTTCAGACGCCAGACACAACGGCTCCCACACTTCCACGCCCTGGCGCTTGCCCTTGACCTGAACCAGGCCCACCGGCCGCGCCACAATCCCGTCGCGCAGCGCCTCGCCGCGTGGGTCGCTGATCAATATCTCCGTGCCGTATAGCTTGTTCAAGCCTTCCAGCCGCGAAGCCAGGTTCACCGTGTCTCCCATCACCGTGTAATTAAACCGGTCATGCGAACCGACGTTGCCTACCAGCACGTCTCCGGTGGCGATGCCGATACGAGCGCGGATATCTGCGAGTCCCGGAATATCGGGCGCGGATCTCAATTCGGCCAGCTTGCGTTGCGACCGCAGCGCCGCCTCCGAGGCCCGCGCGGCGTGATCGGTGGTCGGCAGGGGAGCGCCCCAAAACGCCATGATGGCATCGCCGATAAACTTGTCCACGGTCCCGGCTTGCGCCGCGATCACCTGGGTCATTTCATCGAAATAGCGGCTCAACAAGTGCACCAGCTCATCGGGCGTCATCGTCTCGGCGATCGACGTCATCCCCGCAATATCGGAGAAATAAACCGTCATCTCACGCGTCTGACCTTGCAGCGTAGCTTCTTGTCCGGACTCCAGCATGGCGCGCACCAGGTCGCGAGGCACGTAGAAGGAAAACGACCGCAAGCTACCCTTCATAAGGAGCAGCGATTCGTCCATGGCGGCCACTTCTTTGAAGATCGTGTTCATCGGCGGGCGAACACTCAGTTGAAAATCTCCAACCTCTGCCATTTCCGACGCCAGCCGCGTGAGCGGAACCGAGATGCGGCGCGCCAGGATCATGGTAAAGAGCAGGCCGATACACAAAGCCGCCACTGCGACCGCGAATGCGGCCCGCCGGTTTTGCGCTAGTACCCCCGTGAAATCCGACTCGGGCGCGTATGCGCCCAGAAACCATGTGGGACCGCCCGCCACTTTCAAGCGCCGGTATCCGGCGATATAGCTCTGCTGCTTTGCCCGCCTCACGGGAAACTGCTCCTCCGTCAGGACTCTTTCCCGTGCGATAAAGGCCTGGAAAACGGGATCGGGCACCTCCGCTTCGGTCACCAGCTTGCCCGCCGTCCCTCGGCCCGCGTTCTCCACCAACCGCAAGCCGGGAAAGGCGATTACATGTCCGTCTTCATCAAATATGAACACCTTGCCGTGTTTTCCGAAATGCAGTTGGCTGACGAAATCCGAAAGGATGTTGAGATTGAAGTCGACGGTTAAGACCCCGAGCAACTTTCCATCTTTCGCGTAGCGGGGGTTCGCGCACGTAATACCCGGAAGCCCTTCGTCGTAAAAAATGACTGGTCCCACCCAGACCAGTTTCCCGGCTCGCGTGGCAGCCTTGTAGAACTCTTCGTCGCGGGGATCGTAGTCGTTTGCGGTCTCCTCGTAATGCCGTTCCCAGGCGCCGCTTTCTCCGGCCGCAAAGTCGTGGAGTCCGCCGCGGCCCTTCAGAGTGGTTTGGCTCACGTGCAGCGAACCGTCGGGAGCGCGATAAGCTCCCGTGAAATCGCCCATTGCATCGCTGTAGCTGGCCCAGGCGAAGGTAGGATTGGCGCGCAGCACCTCGGTAAAGTGGCGCGCAAGCAGGTCTTGGTCCTCCCGTAAGACCGCGTTGCTCAGCAGCTTCTCTGAAAGCTGCGCCGCAGTGACCGCCCCCTGCAAGTGGTCCTGGACTCGCGCATCCAGGCGGGTGAGAAGGTCGCGGACCTGCGCGTCGGTCATTTCGACAATCGCGGTGTGAGTATTGGCCAGACTGGCCCACGCAACCAGCGCAATGGCGCCGGACACCAGCAAGCTCACCGCGACCCCCAGTCCCACGCGATACGGAACGCGCCTGGGTTGTCTTTTGCCGGCCATCGCCATGTCGTTAGCATACGGCAGGCTCCGGTTGCCGCGGGCCGCTGATGCAAGCATTAGAGCGCCCTGGCTTCAAACTCGTACACTTCGTCATTCTTGACGGCGTAGCGCACTTCTATCGGACGGCAGCACACTTCGCAGTCTTCGATGTAGGTCTGTCTCTTCACTGAGGTGTCCAGCACCATCGATATTCGTTCCGGGCAGTATGGGCATGCGAAGAAGTACTCCACTCCGCTCAGGATAAGCGATTGGCCCGTTCAATTTAGGCCCATGAAGTTCCGCGACACCCCTCCAGCCCGCGGGGGGTGGCGGAAGCCGTTCACTGAAGAATGAAAAAAATGTTGCCCCTCCCAGCCCCACGGCACAAGCTAATCGGGACCATGGGAGATTGACAGTCATTCAAATGGTCTACACTGGTGAGGTAGTTTGAATTGACTCGTCTTCAGTCCTCCGCGGCGCTGAGAGCTGTAACGTTCGATTCTGGGAAGATCGAATAGGCGTCACCGTCCCCATGCGACGCACGGCCGAGCGGAACTTCGTAACATCGGCGGCCGCGCGACATCTCCCCGCTGGATAACGCGGAAGCACTGGAATCACACGTGTAATCGTGCCTTGTTGACGTCCGGATTAGTAGGGGGCCGGAAAAACAACATGTATGCACGCATTCTGATTGTCGAGGATGAGCAAGTCACCGCCGAAGATCTGCGCGATACTCTGACCGGCCTGGGATATACCGTTACCGCGTCAGTCTCCAATGGCGCCGATGCCATCGCGCAGGTCAAAGAGAACGCGCCGGATATGGTCTTGATGGACATTCGCATCCAAGGCGAAATAGACGGCACGGCAACGGCCCGCGTACTCCGGGAGCGCTTTCAAATCCCGGTGATCTACTTGACGGCGCACGCCGACACCGAAACGCTGCAGCGCGCCAAAGATGCCGAGCCTCTCGGTTACATCATGAAGCCGTTTCAAGAAGCTTCCCTGCATGCCGGCATCGAGATCGCTCTCCACAAACATCGCGAGGATATGAAGGCCCGGGAGAAACAGGAACTGGTGGCTTCCACCTTGCGAGCGATATCGGAAGCCGTCATTTCGATGGATCGGCAAAGGACCATCACGCTCTTCAATCCCGCGGCCGAAGCCTGGACCGGCCGGCGAAGCCGGGAAGCGCTGGGACAGCCGTTGGATCAGGTCTTCCAAGCGGTGGGGCCGGACGGAGAAAAGGTCCGGAACCCTTGGGAGCAGGTGCTTTCGGACGGTTCGCTGCAGGATCTGCCAGGGGGCACTACGCTGGTGTCGGGCGCTGGTGAAAGACGCCCCATTAGCGGCAGTGTCGCTCCCATTCTGGACCACAAAGGTGCGGTGGCGGGAGCGGTGCTGGTTTTTGGGCGCGCCGTCCCCCCACGAGTACCAAGCCGGCCCGCGGCTCCCGGGGGTGCGCGCAG
>Ga0302325_10001805_pt1 | contig 53603 bp, 34 predicted proteins | sample Palsa_T0_2_FD_201948 | JGI IMG/M metagenome (GOLD analysis project Ga0302325, IMG submission 201948) | Peat permafrost microbial communities from Stordalen Mire near Abisko, Sweden - Palsa_T0_2 | ecosystem: Environmental > Terrestrial > Soil > Palsa > Peat permafrost | place: Sweden: Abisko...
CTTTGCCGCGCGTGGCAGTGCCCCAGCGCCGGGCCGCGCGGACGTGGGTACTGGCGGGCGCGTGCGTAACGGCCCTCGGCGCAGCCTATCTCTGGCTGAGCCGTCCCTTGCCCCCGCCGCGAATCACCGGCACGGTCCAGATCACCAACGACGGCCGGGGAAACGGCGCGCCCATGCTCACCGACGGTACACGCCTGCTTTTCAACCTCACGGGTGAGCCGCGCCAGGTATCGGTAAAAGGCGGACAATCCGTGCCTCTCTCGTTGCCGATGCAGAACGCCACGCTGGCGGACATCTCTCCGGACCGGACGGAATTCCTGATGTACCGGCGTCTCGATTCGGAGGGGGCCTTGACCTCAAACGACAATTTCAAGCTGGAAAGACTCGAGTTTTGGGTGGCGCCGCTGGTGGGCGGTTCCCCGCGACGGTTAGGCGATGTGATCGCGACCCACAGGGATTGGTTGCAGAGCGGCACCGGATATCCCACCCCGCGGCGCTATGGGTTTTATACCGAACAGCAGAGCGCAGCCGCATGGTCCCCGGATGGCCAATTTCTGGTTTACGCCCGGGACATGGAGTTGCACCTGGCGCGCAGCGACGGCGCCGAGGTGCGCAAGCTGGCCAGCTTTGCGGGTTACCCCTTTTTCGTTCGCTGGTCGCCCGATGGCCGCCGCCTGCGTCTCTCCGTTTCCGGCACTGGGGATACGGCGGCGTCCTTGTGGGAAGTTTCCGTTGACGACGGCCGCGTGCAGCCCTTGTTACCGGACTGGGATCCCTCGTGGTACAACTGTTGCGGCAGTTGGACGGCGGATGGAAAGTATTTCGTCTTTCAATCTAGATCGAATGTCTGGGCCCTGCGTGAGAATGCCGGCTTCCTCCGCCGCGCCTCCCGCCAGCCGTTTCAATTGACCACCGGCCCAATGGGCGCGTATTGGCCTCTTCCCAGCCGGGATGGCAAGCGCTTGTTCATTGCGGGTTACCTGGCCCGCAACGAATTCCTTCGTTATGACCTGCAATCGCACCGGTTGGTTCCCGAACTCGCCGGAGTGTCGGGGACCGAACTCGAATTCTCGAGGGACGGAAAATGGGTGGCTTACGTCTCCATCCCGGGCGAATCGCTTGTGAGAGCCGCCGCGGATGGCAGCCAGCGCCTCCAGCTCACCTCGTCTCCCCTGGCGGCCGGCATGCCTCACTGGTCTCCCGACGGGAAACAGATTGCCTTCACCGGAGCAAGTCCGGGTAAGCCCCCGCGGATCTACGTAGTGTCTTCTGACGGCGGCGCCGTCCGCCAAGTGAGCAACGGGGAGAGCGGCAAGTACGGTGACTGGGACCCGTCCTGGTCGCCGGACGCGGCATCGCTGGTTTTCGGCGGCCCCGATAGAGACGCGGGCGGACAGGAGTCCATCTATGTCGTCGACCTGAAAGCGAATCATGTCTCGGCGCTGCCTGGCGCGGAGAGGATGTGGTCTCCCCGCTGGTCGGCCGACGGACGCTTTATCGCCGGGCTTTCACGGTATCCAGTCAATAAGCTCATGCTGTATGATCTCGGGACGCGGAAGCAGATCCAGCTTTCCGATCTGCAGAGCGAATATCCAACCTGGTCCCGGGATGGCGAATCGCTCTTCTTTGCAGCCGATTCCGGGGGGTTGTGGCGGGTTTGGATGCGCGACCGCAAAGTGGAAAAGGTCGTCACCGACTGGGGAAATATCCGGGTGGCCGACTGGGACTGGTACGCGGCCGCACCGGACAATTCCCTGATCACCGCGCGCGAGGTCGGAACCGACGAGATCTACGCCCTCGATTGGGAAGCGCCATGAGCGCGCGCGTGCGAAGCCGGAAGGGGAAAAATGCGGGCTGAGCGCTGGAGGCAGATCGAGGAGTTGTATCAGGCAGCGCTGGCGCAGCCGGCGGAGAAGCGCGCCGCATTCCGGCGCAAGCGTGCCCGGATGATCGGCAACTGCCCGTGGAGGTGCATTCGCTGCTGGATCAGCAGGCCGATTCGTTTCTGGAAAGCGCGCCGCTATTAGCGATCGTGGCGTTAAGCGCGGGCGCCAGGCTGGGCACTTTGGAGATTGTGGATCTGCTCGGGCGCGGCGGCATGGGCGAGGTATGGCGCCCGCGACGCACGCTTGAAGCGCGACGTGGCCATCAAGGTGCTGCCCGCCGGTCTGGCGCACGATCCCGAATCGCATCGCCCGTTTCGAGCGGGAAGCTCGCGCGGCCAGCGCGCTCAACCACCCCAATATCGTCGCCGTTCACGACATCGGTTGCGACAACGGTATCTACTGGATCGCTTCCGAGTTGGTCCGCGGGGACACCCTACGGCGCGTGATCGAGGCCGGCCCGCTTCCCGCGCCTAGGGCAATCGAGATTGCGGTGCAGGTGGCCGCCGGCCTAGCGGCGGCGCACGCGGCCGGTCTGGTGCACCGGGATTTGAAGCCCGATAACATCATGATGACGCGCGGCGGCCAGGTGAAGATCCTGGATTTCGGCCTCGCCAAGCAGCGGTACCCGGCGCCAGATTCGAGCACTGCCTATCTGACGGATGAGGGTGTGGTCCTGGGCACGGCCGGTTATATGTCGCCGGAGCAAGTACGGGGCGAAGCTGTCGACCACCGTTCGGACCTATTCAGCTTTGGCGTGGTGCTGTATGAAATGCTTTCCGGCAAGCGGGCCTTTGCCGGCGGTTCGTCAGTCGAGGTAATGACCGCCGTCCTCAAGGACGATCCGCCGGAGTTGCCGGCTTCAGTTCCGCCCGCGCTCGGCCGTATCGTGCGCCGTTGCCTGGAGAAGGAGCCGGATCGCCGATTCCAGTCCGCCGCGGACCTGGCGTTCGCCCTGCAGCCATCCACCGCGTCTGCCCCGTTCAGGACGAAGCGACGCCGGGCGCCGCGCTGGGCCATGCCGGCGGCCGCGCTCGCCGCGGCCTTGGGCGCGGCGCTCGTGTGGCTCGCCCGTCCCCTTCCGCCTCCTCGTGCCGGCAACATCGTTCCCATCACCCACGGCGCCCGGATCACCGACGACGATTTCGTGTCTCTCCTCACCGATGGTTTCCGCCTGTTCTTCTACGCGAACGACACGGGGACGCGGTACCAGTGCCGCTGCAAACGAACGGGGACGCATTAATTCAGGACATCAACCGCGCCAACTCCGAATTCCTGATCTGCAAATTCGCGCCGTTTCACTGGTGCCAGCTTTGGGCCGAACCCATGGTCGGCGGTTCACCGCACCGCGTGGGCAATCTCGGCGCGAATTGGGCCGCGGCCACGATCACATTATCAGCCACCACCGGGAACGCGCCGATCGGGAGGCCATAGGCGATCCACAAGCAGGCGGCTGCGGGCGCCCCCGGGAGTGGCGGAAGGGCCGATTAACAATCGGCCTGCAGGTTGGCAACCTGCCCCACAGGGACGCGGCAGATGGTGAGCGAGTCGGTCTGCACCTTGTCCCATTCGCGGAGGACAAAGCCGTTCCCTTCGAAGAACTCCCGGATGCGGAGCGGAGTCCAGCCCACGATAGTTTCCAGAACGGGTACCAGCACGCTTAGCGCATCGTCGCTCAGGACGGTCCGCTGCGCGATTTGATTGATGTATTTGTTTTCGGAAACGGCGATGGTGAGGCCGTCGAGGCGATTCACGTGCATCATCACCTGCACGTCCGAGCTGCCGTCGCCGACGTATACGATGCGGTCGCGGCTGAGCGGCAGGGCGGCGCGCAAGTCATCGAGCACGGCCACCTTGCCATATCCGGCGGGCACGCGCGCGATGGATTGTATTTCGCCCGTCCCGGGATCGTAGCGGAAGCGCGTGCCGAAGATGCGATCGCCGGGCACGATGCCTTCGAGCGCCGATTGGATCACCTCCTGCGGGGCTGCCGAAACCACGTAGAACGCGAAACGGTGACCGTCGAGATCCGCGAGCAGTTGCGAGAGCAGCCGGATGTTCTGTTTCAGGCGGATGCGCTTGCCCGCCTCGATCAGGTGCTCTTTGCGGACGCGGCGATACTCGGGATCGTGCAGCAGGAGATATGCGAGTTCGCCGCCTTGTTGCACGAGGTGGATTTGGGAAAGGCCCCGAATCCTTTCGGCAAAGCCGGCCGCTCCGATCAGCTCGCTCAATACGATTCCGGAGTCGTTGAAACTCAAGGTCTGGTCGAAATCGCTGACGAACAAATAGTCTTTGGTGCGGACTTCGCGCTCGATTTGCATGGGACACCTCTATTGGTTGGATGTGCGGCGGTGGGGCAAGTTGCCATATGGTGGTATGAAAGCTGTAATATCAGGTATGCGTAAATTCAGCGCCGAGCCGCACGCGCCGAAGTACCGGCAGGTGTTCGAGAGCCTGTCGCGCGAAATCCTATCGGGAAAATATCAGCCGGGACAAAAAATCTCAAGCGAAGCGGGGCTGGTGCAGCAGTTCCACACATCGCGCATCACCGTCGGCCGGGCGCTGCGGGAACTGGTGCAGCGCGGGTTGGTGGAGCGCATCGCGGGGTCGGGCACTTACGTCCGGCAGCCCCATGCGAGCGGCGACGGATTGCTGTTCGGTCTGCTGATTCCCGACTTGGGACAAACCGAAATCTTCGAGCCGATCTGCCAAGGTATCGCGGGCGCGCCGCAGGCCGCCCGGCACGCGCTGCTGTGGGGGCACCACGATGCGGCGCACGCCGCGCCCGAGGAACAGGCATTGGCGCTTTGCGATCAGTTCGTGGAGCGGCGAGTGTCGGGGGTGTTCTTCGCTCCGCTGGAGATGGCGGCGCAGGCGCGCGCAACGAACCTCACCATCGTGTCGCGCCTGGAAAAAGCGCGCATCCCCATGGTGCTGCTGGACCGCTGCGTGATGCCCTATCCGAGCCGGAGCCGGCACGATCTGGTGGGCATCGACAACCGCCGCGCCGCGTACATGGCGACCGAACATTTGCTGCGGCTGGGCGCGCCGCGCGTATCGTTCCTGGCGCATTCCAGAGGCGCGCCCACTATCGAGGCGCGTGCGGCTGGGTTCCGCGAGGCGCTCCTCGGGAACGGCGTGAAACTGAAGCGCGGTCCAATTTGCCGTGTGGAGGCCATCACGGAAGAAAGCATCCGGGCGTTTCTCAATCAGGACAGCCGGGGCGACGGGTTTGTTTGCGCGAACGACCGGACGGCGGGGCAACTGATGCGGGTCCTGCTGGCGGCGGGATACAGGATACCGCAGGACATCCGCATTGTGGGCATCGACGATGTGGAATACGCCAGCTTGCTGCCGGTGCCTTTGACGACTGTGCACCAGCCGTGCCGGGAGATTGGCGAAGCGGCTATGGCGGCCATGCTGTCGCGCATCGAGCAGCCGGGCATGCCGGTGCGGGACATTTTGATCGATTGCCGGCTGGTGGTGCGGGAGTCGTCCGGTGTGAAGGGATAGAACTCAGTCTCTCGGGCCGTAGACGCCGGGTTGACCGGCGCGGTTCACACCCAGCCGCACGCTTTCGGGCAACGTGCCCTTGCGCGTCCCATAAGAGGCTGCGCTGCACCGCCGGCAGACCACTTCTCTTTGGCGTTGTAGCGGTATTCGGTTTCCTTATCGCCGCGCCAGGCGCTCTTCGAGGCGCGTCACGCGATCGGTGAACTCGGCGACTTTGCCGGTGAGTATCTCCAGGCGCGTCTCCATGCCGGCGAAACGAACGTTCACGTTGTTGTTCACCAAGGCGATCAGCGCGCCGTTGAACAGCATGGGGACGATAATGGCGATGAACAGTTGGAGGTTCGTCATGGCCGTGTTTATAGCATAGCAGACTGCCCCACATCTTCTTCAGGCTTCAATCCGTTGGCCAGCCAAGCGCCCGGAGAGCACGCAACCGCCGAGGAAAGTGCCTTCCAGCGATCCTTTGCCGTGTATGCCGCCACCGCCGAAGCCCGCAGCCTCGCCCACGGCGTACAAGCCCGGAATCGGCTGCCCATCGTCGGCGCGCAGTACACGGCACTGCAAGTCGGTCTGAATGCCGCCCAGGCTTTTGCGGCTCAAAATGAATTCGCGAATGGCCATCAGCGGGCGCGCTTTGGCGTCCAGGATCTTCCGGAACTTGCACGTGCGCACGCGGTCGCCGCGATACTGCCGCGCATTCGCAATCCGCCGCAGTTGATCGTCGTTGGAGTACGCCGGACCGCGATCAATCATGTCGTCCCATGCGCGCACCGTAGCTTCCATCCGCACACGATCGATCTTCAGGCCGTAGAGGCTCTTCCGATCCATCTGCTCCATCAGTTCGTCGAGATGGTCCGCCACTACGATGTCGTCCGGACAATCGCGAATCAGGCGGTTGACCAAATCCTTATTGCCGAATAACAAACTGGCCGCCAGGCCAAGCCGCTTCTTGTAACGGAACGCAGTCATGTAATCGCAGCCCGAGACGGCCAGTTCCTTGATGGCGATTTTCCAGTTCATAACCTGCCAGGAATATTTACCGGGCTGCGCTAGAACGCTGGCCACCAGATGGCGCGTGTCGGCATAAACCGGCATGGGTCCGGGATGCATGATGCGCTCGCCGCGCGCGTTCAACCACAGCGCCGAGCGGGGCGGCACCAGGCTCAAGCCGTCGTGGGGGCGGCGTTTGGCGGGGTGGTGCACGCCCGCGGCGTAATGCCAATGCAGGTCCAGGTGAGTCACCGCGCCGCCCAGTTCGGCGACTCCGCGGTGCAGCAGGCCGTCGCCGTAAGGGTGCGCGCCGTTGAGCAGTTCTTCGGGCGGTTCTCCCCAGGGCTTATACCAGTTGGCGCGCACGCAACTGAGATCGCCGCCGCACACGCCGCCGGATGCGACGACTACGTGCTCGGCGGCGACGTGGAACTGGCGGCCGTCATCCATTTGGCGGCAGATGACGCCGGTGGCGCGCCCACCGGTCATGTCGACGGTGGAGACTTCGGTATTAAAGAGCAACTCCAGATTCGCCCGCCGCGGGTGCGATTCCAACGCGTCCAGCAGCCGGTGGACGATCTCGTAGCCGGTGCCCCAGACGATGTGCCAGCGCGGTACGGTGTTGCCGGGCGCGTAGAGTCCGCGCTCTGGCCAGTTGACCAGCGGCAGGAACGTAATCTTCTTCCGGTCCAAGAATTCGAAGATGTATTGGCGGGAATTCTCGCAGTAGAATCGTCCCCAGGCGCGCGGCCAGTCGTCGCCGGGATCGTAATCGGCGACGCTCTGCCAGTCGCGCCAAGCGAGCTCGGGCGAATCGTGGATGCGCAACCGCTTCTGATGCGGCGTACCGATCAGGTGCACGCCGCCGAAGGATTCTTTGGCCAGTCCGCCGAAATTCTCGCGCCGGTCCTTATCGATCAGCAGGACACGCCGGCCGCGGCCGAGCAGTTCGTACGCGGCCACAATTCCCGCCAGGCCGCCGCCCGCAATTACGATTTCGGTTTGCACTTAACTCTAAGGTAGATCCAAATCCACGGCGAATAAATCGGCCGTCGCTCCAATCACCAGCGCATAGAGCGTATCATCCAAACCGATGCCGGCGAACCGGCAGGTAACCGCATCCTTCTGCAGAGCTTCGTTGAAACTGAAGGACAATTCCTTCCTTCCGGTTGCGGGATTGAGCTGGTAGATGGGCTGGCCAGGTGCGCCCAAATCCTGGAAGAACAGGTCATCGGAGCGATAGGACCAATACGGATACCCGAGACGTCTACCTACCGGACCCGGCAGCCATACCTTTTGCCTCGGGCTGTAGAGGAATATCCGCGTGTCTGAGGAGCCGATTGCGGCAATCCATCGGCCGTCCCGCGCCCAAGCCGGGGTGTGAAAACCTTTCGAGCCGGGCAAGAGATTCGTTTTCCCGGTGGCGACGTCAATCAGATACAGGTAATCGGGCGCCTCTATGGGTGGGGCGCTCATGTCCAATATGATCTGTTTTCCGTCCGGACTCCAGTCTGCCAGACCAGCTACCAGATCCAGCGGCCCGAGCGCCTTCGGAGGCGAGGATCCTTGGGCCGCCACGACCCGCAAATGGCGCAATGCGTTGGGCTGGGTGTCGAGGAAGAGAAGTTGCGTGCCATCCGGAGACCACCTTGGTTCCAGCGCAGTCATCGGCGCGGAAGTGAGTTGAAGGCAATTCGTGGCGTCCGCACGGCACCGCCAAAGCGAGCCATCGACGGTAGAGCTATAAGCGACCCATCTTCCGTCGCGCGAGAAATGTAGATTCTCAGCCGAGGGGAAGATAGACGCAGGGTGCAGTGAATGGGAATCGGAAGAGAGCCGGTGGAGTTTCCTGTCGGGCCAGTATCCGACGGAAATCAGCCCGGTACCGTTCCGTCCCAGGCCCGCGACAGTTTCCGTATCGTCCGCTCCGGTGGACACAAAGAAAGGGTGGGGCGAAGATCGCCTCCAGAAACTCCGCCATTCGCGTGTCATCCATAGTTTTTGGTGGGGGAAGGACCCCCGCAAGAAGGCAAAGTACTTGCCACCCGCGAGCCAGAATCCCACGGAAGTGTCCGTAAGCTTTTCGTCTCCGGGAAACACTTGTTGGAGATGAGATCCGTCAGCCCGAACCTCCCACAGCGAATGCACCTGCATTACGGGATCCCACTTACTGAATCTGAGCTTGCGGCCGTCGGCGGACCAAATTGGGTTATAAGCGGGCTTGCGCGCCAGGGGACGAGACGCTGAGCCATCGGTGTTGGCATTGTAGAGCGTCCCCTTGGAGGCAAAAGCCACGTGTCGCCCATCGGGCGACCACACGGCATCCGTGCAAAGGCCCTCGCCAAACCGCCGCGGCGTGCCTCCCTGAACCGGCCAAACCCAGAGTTTATACTCATCGCCGATACGCTCGACGGAACCCAGAAGAAAACTCGTGCGATCGGGAGAAATATCGAGTATCGTCGAGTTCTCGAAGGGCGTCTTGATCTCCACCGCATCCCCTCCGTTGATGGAAGTTTGCACGGGAAAGCGTCTGGCGCCGCGCCTGGCGCAGAAAAAAATGCGCGTTCCGTCCATCACGATCGGTCCTGGGTCGACATTGCCGATGTGCGTCAGGCGCGTGCGGTTGATCATTCGGGGCGGAGGAAGCGGGAACAGCCAGTAGACGATCTGGTGCAGGAGAATTGCGGCCAGGCAGGGAATAGCCAGGTACATCCAGCGCTTTCGCAGGCTGAAGTGGACCGCACCCCCTCCCGCTGCCCGGCCGTTCGCGGACGCAGCAGAGCGGGGAATCGTGGCCACCGCCAGTTGCGAGGCGTTTTCGTCCAGAACGCGCTGGCCCGGAGGACCGGGTTCTTCAACCGCGACTGGCGCGATGAAGCGGTACCCGTGCTTGGGCAGGGTCACGATGAACGTGGGATTCCTGGCGGAATCCCCCAGGGCGAAGCGCAACCTCGTTAAGGCGGCGTTGAGGCTGCCGTCGAACTCGACATATGTGTCGGAGGGCCACAGCGCCTGGCGCAACTGGTCGCGAGTCACCACTTCGCCGGGCTTTTCCAGCAGCATGCACAGAACGCGGAACGGTTGGTCCTGGAGCCGAACGGGGGTGCCCCGGCGCAAGAGTTCCCTTCTGCGCAGGTCGACCTCAAAGACGCCGAATCGATAGACGGGCCCTGAAAGCGCTGGTGAGCTCATCGGCACTGAACCCCTATCGTGGCAAGTTTAGCACGCCGGAATCCGCGTCACAACTTTCTCTAGCCTCTTGGATTCACAAAGTTTATCGGGTCAGATGGCAGTCAGGAGAAGGTCATTTGACAGGGACGCCCTAGTCCGCGTAACCTCCGAACAAGAGGATGCGGACTCCGAGGGAAACACGGGCTGCCAAGCACGCGAGTGGATTGGCGGCCGCGTGGATCTGAGTCCCTTCCGACCTGGAGGAGACAGCAATGTCCAAATCGTATTTACGTGTTCGCGAAACGTGGGCGTTGCCGGCCGCGCTGGCTGTGCTTGTGTCTTGTCTGTGGCAGCCGTCGGCACGGGGCGACGTCTTTGTCAGCAGCGGAGCAGGCAACCCCAATTCCAGCCAGGTATCGTCGTATAGCGAGTTTACCGGGGCGCCCAAGCACACCTTCACCGGCGGTCTGGTATCTGGCCAAGGAGTGGCCATAGGGCCGGACGGGAATCTGTATGTGGCCGATGGCAGCACCGGCGCGGTGCTGCGCTTCAACCCATCCACGGGAGCGTTGATCGGCACATTCGTTGCCCCCACCAGCCCCTCGTCGCCCTACGGCATTACATTCGGTCCGGACAACAACCTCTACATGGCCGATGGCATTGGCGTGATCCGGCAATTCAACGGGAGCACCGGCGCTCCCATGGGCACCTTCAGTTGCGACGTTCCGTTTTTCGCGACTTGCTCCCCATTCGATTTGGCCTTTGGTCCGGCCGATGGCAACCTGTATGTGTCGGACTGGAGCACGGGAGGGGTGCTGAAGTTGAGTGGCAGTACCTTTGCCTTCCTGAATGAGTTTGTCCCCCCCATGTATTTCCCTTTCGACCTGCCGGTAGGTCTCCACTTCGGTCCCAATGGGAACCTCTACGTGTCTTGGCAGGAACTCGAAGAGGACGACAACGGGATCCTATTTTATTATGATTATTACATTTTGGAGTATAACGGCGGCAGCGGCGCCCAAATCGCCACTTTTGGCGAATCAAACTCCATTGACTTTGCTTTCGGCCCACTTCAGGAACTCTTCTATGCGTCCGCGGGCTATCTTGAACCATTCGGCCACCTTGCCGCGTACGGGACCTCGCTCAATTACGCGGGGGCGGGCTTCATCGCGATCGGAGGCCCATTTGGAATCTGGCCCTATTTGATCTATGACCCCGTTGACGCAACCCCCACGCAGACTTTGCAGCTTACCGTGGCGAACCTCCCGGTGGCCGGCTGTCCGGGCGGTCCGGTTCAGGCCCAACTGGGATTCCAGAACAGCGCGGGCGTCATGGTGGGTCCAAGCCAGGTGGTGAGCCTGAATCCCGGCCAGAGCGCCTCCCTCGATCTGGACGCCAGCACCCTGATATCTTCCGGACGCATACAACTGCAGCCCGTCGTGACGGCTCCGCCGGGCACCGCGCAGGGAGCCCAGACAGGCCCAATTCAAATTAGCGGCAGCTTGGAGGTCTATACCACCAGCGACGGAGTCGGTTCCGTGTTTTATCAGGGGATTCCCGTTCCGACGGGGCCCAGTAGCGCAGGTCTTATGACATTCGCGCCGCAAGGCGCGGTTCGCGGCCAGAGCATGCAGATCAATGTGATGGCGCCTCCGGACAGCCCGTGCGTAGCGCTGCTGAGTTTTACGAATGCCAGCGGCACTCCGGTCGGGCCCAGGCAACAGGTGAGTCTGAGTCCCGGCGCCATGACTTCGTTGCTTTTCAACACCAACCCGGACACGAAGTCGGGCCGCGAGCAGTTCATTGCCCAGATCACGCCGAACAACCCAAGCGGAGGCCCGGGCGTGGTCCCTGCCTGCCTGGGTTCGTTGGAGGTGTTCCTCCAGAAATCGGGAAACATCTCGACGTTTCAGATTTCTTCCCCGGCCATTGGCACCTCGGCGGCAGTGGCGCCATAGGGGTTTCAGGCTGTAGGCTATAAGCTCTTGCATGTCTGATTAGGAGGAGTGAAATGTCGCAACAACACGAGTCCGATCTGAATAGGGCGTCCCGGGGCGGCGCCGACCGGCAGGCAGTGGACCATGCGCACTGGGGACTGGCCGCCTGCGCACTATTGATGTCATACCTGGGCGCGCCGGCAGCATGGGCAGGTGAAGCCGTGGTGCACGATTTCGGCGGGCCGGCAAAGGGAGTCAATCCCTACGCAACCTTGATCCGCGACTCGGCAGGCAATCTCTACGGGACCACTGTCAACGGGGGCCAGTTTAATCAGGGAGTGGTGTACAAAATCACCACGACCGGCTTTCAGCGGGTGGTGCACAGCTTCTCGGGCGCGGATGGCGCTTATCCCTACGGAGGAGTGGCCGCCGATGCATCCGGCAACCTCTATGGGACCACGAGCGCCGGCGGTACGGCGAATAAAGGCGTGGTGTATAAGCTCGATACGAGTGCTAACTACAACGTGCTTTATAACTTTACGGGAGGCGCGGACGGAAACGACCCGCAAGCTGGTGTGGTCCTGGATGCGCTCGGCAATCTTTACGGGACTACGCTCATCGGCGGCGCATCCGGTCTCGGAGTGGTGTTCAAGGTGGACACCGGCGGCAACCAGACGGTGCTATACAGCTTCGCCGGCGGAGCAGACGGGAACGGTCCCAACGCGGGTGTGATTTTAGACAGCTCAGGCAACCTTTACGGTACGACCACCCTTGGCGGCGGGGCCGCGAACGCAGGCACTGTGTTCAAGATAGATACCACGTTGCATGAAACTGTTCTGTACAGCTTCTTGGGCGTACCCGATGGAGCCAACCCCCTCGCGGGTGTGATCCGCGATTCGTCGGGCAATCTATATGGGACCACCTTAAATGGCGGGACATCAAACTGGGGCGAGGTATACAAGCTGGACACCAGCAATAAGGAGACGGTTTTGTATTCCTTCTTAGGCGGTGTCGACGGCGCCAACCCCTATTCAGGTGTCACCTTCGGCCCACATGGCGACCTCTACGGCACGACGGCGTACGGCGGCACCGCTTTCGGCGTGGTGTACAAGGTGAACGCATTCGGTGAGGCGCCGCTGTTCATCTTCGGAGGTTCGGCTAGCGGTATATATCCCTATACAGGGTTGACTATCGACTCAGCCGGTAACCTGTATGGGACCACTTACAGCGGCGGTCCGACGAACTCGGGTGTTGTATACGAGGTGAATTCGCTGGGCGTTCAAACCATACTCTGCGACTTTTCCGACGCGCCGGACGGGTCCAACCCCCGGTCGGGCGTAGTCACGGATGCGACCGGCAACTATTACGGAACCACGATGAATGGCGGCTTTTTCGGCGCAGGTACCATCTACAAGCTGGATCCGGCGTTCCATGAGACCGTGTTGTACAGCTTCACCGGGGGCGCCGATGGCGGCAACCCGTCCGCGTCCGTGATCCTCGACGCCGCCGGTAATCTCTACGGCACAACGGCATACGGCGGGGTATCCAATGCAGGCACCGTGTTCAAGCTGGATCCGAGCTTGATTGAAACCGTACTGTACAGCTTCACGGGCGGAGCGGACGGAGCTAACCCCTACGCCTCGTTGATCACGTCCGGCTGCCCGGGCAGCGCGGACACCTGCCTCTGGGGAACTGCCGAGAACGGCGGTACAGGCAGCGTCGGGGTGGTATACACCGTGGACCTGTCGAATAACAGCTATTCGGTGGCGCACACCTTCACCGGCGGCGATGGGGCCTTTCCCTACGCTAACCTGACTTATGCGTGCTCCTATTTCGGGCCCAACGCCTACTGCTATGTCTTCGGGGTGACGGTAAATGGCGGGCCGTCCAACGCGGGCACAATATTCGCATTGGATGCCAGCTCGCCACCCAACTTTTACATAGCTTACACCTTTAGTGGCGGGCTCGATGGTGGCGATCCGTACGCAGGTCTGCTTCCTGCTATTTGTAATAGAAATGACGTTTATAACTTCGACGCTTGCCTCTACCTAACCACAGTGGCCGGTGGGTCGGCGAATTCAGGGACTGTGTTCGTTTGTGATGTCCCTTGGGATTCCGCTACCCCAGTCTGCGGCGCCAGTGGCCTCAATGATTACCCCTTCAGTATTGTCACTCAAACGCTGTACAGCTTTTCGGGGGGCGCCGACGGAGGCCAGCCCTACGGAGGGCTAGTCATGGACTCCACAGGCAACCTATACGGGACGACCTACAGCGGCGGCACCTCGAATGCAGGCACCGTATACGAGCTGGACACCGCTCTCGCAAAGACGTTGCTCTATACCTTCACCGGTGGCACGGACGGGGGCCATCCCTATTCGCCTCTGATCATGGACTCGACCGGCAAGCTCTATGGCACAGCTTCGAGCGGCGGGAAAGCGGGTGGGGGAGTGGTATTCGTGGCGAAGTAGAATTCCGGCAGCGCGGAAAAATGTGGGGCGAGCAATCCTGCCCAATGCCACTTACTTTTCTCGATTTCGTAAATGCCGCATAATTAGTGGGGCGGCCCCCCCGGTCCGCGCGGGTCCCCCCTGGACCCGCTGTTCGCCGTAAGAATCAAAGCTCTTAACGACCGAGGCAGGCCGACGAGGGCGTCGGCCGCGGTCCAGGGGGACCGCCCCACAATTTATGCAGGTGTTCGGATTTGGAATAAGTAAGTAACACTGGGCAATCCTGGCCCTACAAGCAAATGCCGGTTCACGCCCCGGCCGGCCTAGGTTCGGTGGTAATATGTCGCCGGCTAAGTGCCTTCCGACCAGCTCGACAGATAATGTTCCTGCTCGGCGGTGAGGCGGTCGATCTTCACCCCCATCGACTCCAGCTTCAGGCGCGCCACCTGCCTGTCCAGGTCTTCCGGCACGGCATAGACGCGGTTTTCGAGGTGGCTGTGATTCTTCACCATGTACTCGGCCGAAAGCGCCTGGTTGGCGAAGCTCATATCCATCACCGAAGCCGGATGCCCCTCCGCGGCGGAGAGATTGATCAGGCGGCCGTCGGCCAGCACGTTCAGCCTGCGCCCGTCGCGGAACGAATATTCTTCCACGAACTCGCGCGTTTGCCGGTGCGAAGAACTCATCTTGGCCAGCGCGTCCAGATCGATCTCCACGTTGAAGTGTCCCGAGTTGCAGAGGATCGCGCCGTTCTTCATGCGCTCGAAGTGATCCCGCGCGATGACGTGCTTGTTGCCTGTCACGGTCACGAAGATGTCGCCGATGACGGCGGCTTCGGCCATCGACATAACGCGAAAACCATCCATGACCGCTTCGATGGCCTTGGTGGGATCCACCTCGGTGACAATGACATTGGCTCCCAGTCCGCGCGCGCGCATGGCGACGCCGCGGCCGCACCAGCCATAGCCGGCCACCACCAAGTTCAGCCCGGCGAGCAGGACGTTGGTGGCGCGGATGATGCCGTCGAGGGTGCTCTGGCCCGTGCCGTAGCGATTGTCGAACAGGTGTTTGGTGAGCGCATCGTTGACCGCCACGATGGGATACTTCAGGACGCCGTCCTTAGCCATGGCGCGCAGGCGGATAACGCCGGTGGTGGTCTCTTCGGTGCCGCCCACGATGTTTGCAGCCAGGTCCTGCCGCTTGCTGTGCAGCAGTGAAACCAGGTCCGCGCCGTCGTCCATGGTGATGTGCGGGGCATGTTCGGCCGCCGCCGTCAGGTGCTGGTAGTAGACGTCGTTGTTTTCGCCCTTGATGGCGTAGACCGGAATGCCGTAATCGCGCACCAGAACGGCGGCTACGTCATCCTGGGTGGACAACGGATTGGAGGCGCACAACACCACCGCCGCGCCGCCATCGCGCAGGGTGATCATCAGGTTGGCGGTTTCGCTGGTCACGTGCAGGCAGGCGGCGACGCGCTTGCCGGCCAATGGCTGGGTCTTGATGAACTGCTTGCGGATGGTCTGCAGCACGGGCATGAACTGGAACGCCCAGTCCGTGCGCCGCTTGCCCAGATCCGCCAGGGCAATATCCTTGATGTCACAGGCAACTTGCGTTTGAGTTTCGGTTGGCATGAATTCCTCGCTTCAAATCCGGCGCGTCCGCTTAACGGGCCGCGGCATGGGCTACGGTCTCTTCGCGCAGCGCTTCCATCTTGTCGGCGGCTTCCCAGGTGAAGCCCTCTTCGGTGCGGCCGAAATGGCCGAATGCCGCGGTGTTGCGGTAGATGGGCCGCCGCAGCCTTAAATGATCGATGATGCCCCGCGGGGTGAGCGGGAAATGCGCGCGAATCAGCGCGGTAATTCTGTCTTCCGGGACGATGCCGGTACCGAAGGTGTTGGCCATTACGGAGACCGGTTCGGCCACGCCGATGGCGTAGGCCAATTGGACCTCGCAACGGCTGGCCAAGCCGGCCGCCACGACATTCTTGGCGATATAACGGGCCATGTAGCACGCCGAGCGATCCACCTTGGTGGGGTCCTTGCCGGAGAATGCGCCGCCACCGTGCCGCCCCATGCCGCCATAGGTGTCCACGATGATCTTGCGCCCCGTAAGCCCGGTGTCGCCATGCGGCCCGCCGATCACGAAGCGCCCGGTGGGATTGATGTGATAGCTGGTGCCGGAATCCACCATATCCGGCGGAACCACGGGATCGATGATGTGCTTCTTCACTTCGGCGCGCAGCGTCTCGATCGAAACCGAGTCGCTGTGCTGCGTGGAAACCACCACCGCGTCGATGCGTTTGGGCGCGCCGTCCACGTACTCCACGCTCACTTGGCTCTTGCCATCCGGGCGCAGGAAATCCAGAATGCCGGCGCGCCGCACCTCGGAAAGCCGCCGCACCAGCTTGTGGGCCATCATGATCGGCAGCGGCATCAATTCGTCGGTCTCGTTGCAGGCGTAGCCGAACATCATACCCTGGTCGCCGGCGCCGCCCGTATCCACGCCCATGGCGATATCCGGCGACTGCGACTGGATGGCGTTCAGCACGCCGCAAGTGTTACAGTCGAAACCCCACAACGCATCGGCGTATCCGATGTGCTCGATGGTCCGCCGCACCACTCGCGGCACATCCACGTAACATGTGGTGGTGATCTCGCCGGCGACCACGCAAATGCCGGTCGTGACCAGCACTTCGCACGCCACGCGGCCTAGCGGATCTTGCGCCATGACGGCATCCAATACCGCGTCCGAAATCTGATCCGCGATCTTGTCCGGATGCCCTTCTGTTACGGATTCCGATGTGAAAATATGTCGCTGCATGCAGGTCCCGTCTGTTGGAAGAATTCGTGTTTTCCCGGTTGGGTGGATAAAAGCCAAAAAAGAACTGACGCTCCAGTGTAACGGAGTGCGGGAGTCAGGTCAAATTGGGTGACAATGGCTGCCACGGATTGAAGAGGGGTATTCCAATGGATGCAAAGTCCTTGGTGTTGCGCGTGACCAGCGTGAGGCGGCGGGCTTCCGCCGTCGCGGCGAAGAAGGCGTCCATGGAACCGAGGGTCGCGCCGGCTTGGCTTCCGCGAACCGTCAGGATACTCCAGGTTTCCGCGATGCGCCGATCCACAGGCAGGATGCGCCCCTCAAAACGGGACGTTAATTCATCCGCCAGCCACGCGGCCAGCCGTTCGCGGCGGCGTCCCTCCGGGAGCATCTCGATACCCAGGCGAATCTCCGCGAACGACACCACGCTAAGGAACGTGCGGTCTTCGTCGGTTTCCGCCAGCCACGCAATCACATGCGGATCGGGCCGCGGCTTGACCCATTCCGAAATCACGTTGGTGTCGAGCAGAAAGCTCACAAGTCGATCTCGCGGGGACCATCCTTAGACCGCTTGATGCGCAGGCCCGAGTTGCGCAGCGGAGATGCCGCGAAGAACTCCGCGAGGTTGCCCTTCCGCTTCGTCTTGCGCTCCCACTCTTCCACCGAGACGATCACCGCTACATGGCGGCCGTTGCGCGTGATGGTCTGGGGACCCTGCGAAATTACCCGATCGATCACTTCGCTCAAGCGGGCCTTGACTGCTGCGACGGGCCACTCTTCCGCCTGCTTTGCTGGGGCAGTTTCTGTGCTAGTCATATTGGTCACTATGGTCATTATACAAGATTACCGATTCCGCGTCAATAGGAATTCGCGAAGGCTAGTTCCCAAGTCTGCCCCACCAAATCCTTGCCAAAGCTGTAGTGCGGTTTCTCGTCGGTCAACCGGAAGCCGGCTTCTTCATAAATCCGCCGGGCGGCGTGCAAGACACTGTTGGTCCAGAGGATTATCCTTTGGTAGCCCGCCTCCCCCGCGAAACGCACACACTCCTGCACCAGATGCCGGCCCAGGCCGAGACCTCGCGCCGAAGGTTCGACCAGCAGCAGTCGGAGTTGCGCGATTTGATCCGTTTTGAGCACCAGAAACACCGAACCTACGCGGGCGCCATGCCGCTCCGCGATCCAGCAAGCTTCGCGCTTCGGATCGAAGTTCCGTAGAAATTGAGCGGCGATCTCCGCCACCAGCGCCTCGAAAGAACCGTCCCACCCGCCAGGCAATTTAATTGACATTAGCAACTATATGATAATGGCACGCATATGGACGAAGTTGACCGCCGCAGCGAGCAGGTCCGCCGGTTCAACCGCCTTTACATTAAGGAAATCGGCGTCCTGACCGACGGACTCCTGCACAGCCCGTTTTCACTTACCGAAGCCCGCGTGCTCTACGAGATTGCGCAGCTTCGCGACCCCACTGCAAATCGGCTCTGCAAGGAGCTCGGGTTGGACGCCGGCTATGTCAGCCGGATCGTCACCAGTTTTCGCCAGCGGGGCCTGGTGTCGCGGGATGCCGCTCCCGCGGACCGGCGGCAACATATTCTTTCGCTCACGCCCAAAGGCCGGTCGGAGTTCGCCACCCTCGACCAGCGCTCCCACGAGGAAACCCGCGCGAAGCTCGGGCGGCTTTCCGCGGCCGATCAGGAAGATCTGATCCACTCGCTGGAGCGCGTCGAAATCCTGCTCGGCAAGCGCACCACCGCGTCCGCGGCGTTCGTTCTCCGGCCGCACCGGGCAGGCGATATGGGATGGGTGGTGGAACGCCACGGCGTCTTGTACGCCCAGGAGTACACCCAGGGAGCCAATCCGTTGGGCAGGCGCCGCTGCGGTTGATTGGTGAATCCTGCCAGCCGGCCCAAATGACGCCAATCGGTGCTGGCGCAGTCGCCCTGATACCAGCGCGCCAACTGTCTGCCGATGGCGCTGGCTACTGCCGCCGGCAGCGGCTGTGTGCTCACTTGAACCCAGGCCTGGAGATGGCCAGGACTGGTGTCAACCACTACGCAGGGCTGATGGCCATGGGCGCACATGGCATCCAGCGCAGTTGGCTCGGTTTGGTCCAGATCCACGAGAATATAGCCGGCGTTATAGAGAAAGGCCTCGGGTTGAAAGTACACATCATATCCGTCACGATTGCGCGCGCAGAAATTTTACGATCGATTCCCGACCAAGCTGAGCCGCGGTCCACAGCCGGAAGTCCGGGAAAGCTCTGCGGGTGTGATGGTGAATCAAGCGGACGAGATAGCGTTCCCACGGCATGGCCGCGAGTTGGCCGTGAATGGCGTCGAGCGAAAGCGACAATCCGCGATCCAAAATGATAGCTACCCCCCGGCCGCTGCGCCGCCTTGGCTGGGGAGTTGGCCCAGAACGCAAAGGCGCCCCGTACAGGGAAACTCTCCGAGCGACCGGAAGGACCACCCGGATTTTCAATCGCCCCAAGAGAGTTTGCGCCGATGCTCTGCCAACCAACTCCGTCGCCTCGGCTTACCCCACCCGGAAGCGCGCTTCCTGGGCAGGCATCATCAACCTACCATGGCCTCGGCAACCGGCTAGGGCAAAGGGGACATTTCTACTTTGCTGGGGAGGGGACATTTCTACTTTGCCTTGACACCTGACTCCACTCCTTGACAACCGAAATTCCCGCTGATATAGTCCTCAGTTTGGCTTTCCAAAGGAGGCTACCTATGTTCATCAACGTATTCCGTTCCGCCGCGCTCGCCGTTCTCGTAGCCGGCTCCATTACCGCTGCGGACGATCCACTCGTGGGCAAGTGGAAGTACAATCAGGACAAAAGCAAGGTGACCGGCCAACATGTGAAGATCGACGAACTGGCGCCGAACAAATACAAGTTCGATAGCGGCGCGGTTCCTCAAGTGCTTATCGCCGACGGCACGGACCAGCCGATGGAGTTCGGCGGCACCGCGTCTCTCACGAAAACGGGAGACAATTCCTGGAAAATGGTGAGTAAGAAGGACGGCAGAGTGCTATCCGAATCCACTTGGACTCTTTCGCCGGATGGCAAAACCTTGACGGTCCACACCACGGGAACCCGGCTGGACGGCACCACGTTTGAAGATGAGGGGGTGGTCGGCCGTGTCACCGGGAAGAGCGGCCTGGCAGGCACTTGGGAAACCAGGGCTGAGAAGGAGATGAGCACGCCGGCCGATTGGGAGATACAACCGTACGAGCGCGGCATTTCGTTTGTCTATCCTTCTAATAAAGGCCGCCTCGATGTGAAGTTCGATGGAAAGGACTACACCGAAGTGGGGCCGAACGCGCCCGTCTGGATTCTCACTTCGGGCAAGCGTCTGAAACCTGACACGATTCAGATCACTGACAAACACCAGGGCAAGGTAATCGACACGATGGAGTATAAGGTCTCGGCCGACGGAAAAACCCAGACCGCAACGATTCATAACACTGGCCAGCAAAAGCCAGTCGTGGCCGTTTACGACCGGCAGTAGCCCCTGGAGAAAACCGAACGGAGCGCCATTGGCGAGTCCCTAATGCACCGCCGCCGACTGCTTCTGACCCGCGTTCGCCAAGCGTTCCTGGACCCGACGGGTGAGTTCTTCCTGTCGGCTCAGTTGGATCTTCATGGCGCAGCCGCGGAGCCGCTCCTGGGGCAGGCAGGCCACAGAAAACGACGGCCTGCCCCAACGAAGCAGCTCTGACGATCGCCTGAGTGAAGCACATAACCATCTTAAGGAATATCAGTCGCTCTTAAGAAATATCAGTCATTTGCAGACACTTTGGCGCAAAACAAAGGACTTAGCGGAGGGCGATTTGACGCCGGTGGACGCCATGGGGCAGTTTTCGGCGATTTGGACTCCACGCCGAATCCAGGACTCCGCACAGGCAACTGGCCGGCGCCGTGCTCTCGCGTGGTTGGTGGGATCACGAGCAAGCTGAGGGCAAATCGGCCGATACTACGCCCTGTCAAGGCAAAGTAGAAATGTCCTCCGCAAAGTAGAAATGTCGGTTTTGCCGCCCCGGAGAGAGGATGCGTGTTATTCTGGCCGTGCCGGTGAAGCGCAGACGGGCAATGCTGGCGAGCAACCCGATCGAGGAATAGCCGGTCGGAACTCATCGCGGACGATGGGTAGAGCGCGGTCCTTCCGTCGCGTTCTTGGACTGGGGCTCGAAGGCCGACCAACGGGAGGCGCTACCGCGCCCTCAGGTTTGTACGGTTTTTTGTGTGGAGACCACATCGGGCCGATAGATTCCGTCATGCCTGAAAAACGCATGCTGGAATGCCCCGGATTCCCGGAGGCCGCGGTAGCGGAGTGGCGGGATGGCTTCAGCGCAAACTCTCTCTTGGGACGATCACGATCCGGAACCATGAAGCCACCGTCGTCGGAGTGGGCGGCTTCCACCGTCAGTTCCCGCTCCCACCACACCAGATAGCCCTCCTCCAGGTATTGGTTCGCCTGTGCCATGGTCTTCACTCCCGCTACGCGCATCCCTTTCACCAGCCGGTCCTGCGCGGTCCCGAAATTCCTCTCCACGCGCCCTTTCGCCTGCGGAGAATGTGCCGCAATCCAGGTGATCCCCAGTTCCCGTAAGGCGCGGCCAATCTGCGTCGGCGGCATCTCCACAGGGTCTTTATCCACCCCAGGCTCATCCCGTTTGCGCTTCTCCGCCGTCCCGAAACATACTCGCCTTGTCCGTATAAAACGCCAGCGGCCGTCCGAACTTCTCCAGGTAACTCCACAGCAGTTTCATGTTCTCCGCGGTCGTGTCGTGCCGCACAAACCGCGCAAACAGCCGGCTGGTGGCGTCGTCGATCATGGCGATCAGGTACAGCTTCTCCCCCCACCCCTCCAGCCAGTCGTGCTAGCTGGTGTCCCACTGCACCAGCTCCCAAAGCGGCTCCGCCGCGGCCGCCACACGTGCACCGCCGCCACCTTCTGTTCGTTGGCACGCCATAGCTTGCCGCGGATCATTTATTGCCGCACCGTCTTTTTGCTCGCCTCAATGCCGTGTTTCTTGCCCAAATATTCCGCCGGCAACGTCGGCCCGAACCCTCGGTACACATCCGCCGACAAGATCTTCACCGCGGTCTTCTCGACGCTCTCTGCGATCCGCCGATTCGACGGCCGGCCGCGTAGCCCGTGCACCACGGCTTTGTCGCCGCGCTTCTTTAGTGCGTACAGCAGTCGCTTCACCTGCCGCACACTCAACTCCAACTCCCCGGCCGCCTCCCGCTGCGCGATCAGTCTCTTCTTGGCCTTCCGCAACGTTACCAAGCGGTCTCTATCGGCCTGCGTCATCAGTAGCTGTCCTTTTTCCATACCCCAAGCTTGGGGTTGTCAAGGGGACATTTCTACTTTGCCCAAAGGGGACATTATCACTGCCGCCACAGGGGGTGGAGTCAGGGGGATGGAGTGAAGGTTTCCATTGCGGGGCAGTAAACGAGAATTTCCATAATGGGACCTTGGACCACCCCCCATACTCCTGGTTGCCTCTCGACCGGCGTCCTGGAAGCCTCTGGTGTCCAGCGGCGTCCAAACCGACTTCCGCTAGGTTCTTTGTTTTTCGCCAAAACTGGCGTGGTCACTCGCGGTTCGGGGCGAGGCCATAGCTGCCGGGTCAGTGTCGTTCACCCCCGATTCACGCGCCCGGTCCGCACCAGCCAGTTCCGGAACATGGCCACGAAATCGCGCGCCACGGGATCGGAGCGCAACTCCTCCAGGGTGAATTTCATCTTGCGGCTCCAGTTCGGGTATTGCCAGGTGGTGGCAGGCAGGTTTTGCTGGGCGATCTCCTTGGTCAGGTCCTCCTGATTCACAGCCAGGAGTTGTGACGGCGTCAGCGCCAGGAAGCCGATCACCGCGTTGTGCAGCTCGCCGGTCATTTCGGGCACCAGTGCGGCTGCAGTGGGCACATAGGCGGGCAGCAGTTCCAGGCTGTGCAGCAGGTCGAGCACTTTCTGCTTCTCCACGGCGCGCTCTTCCACCTGGCGGCGGTACATGGCGTCGTCCGGGAACATGCCGGCGCGGTGGCGCGCTTCGATATCCTCGCCGATCCAAAAACCCGCCAGCGTGGGCAGGTCGTGGGTGGTGGAAGAAACCAGCGCGCGCTCGGGGTACTCGCCGTAGGTTTTGAACTTGCCGTCCGGGCGCTTTTCGAAATAGAACAGGCGGTAGCTCAGAATGCCGAAGCGGTCCAGGGTCTCGCGCACGAAGGGCTCGACGGTCCCCAGGTCTTCGCCGACGATCACCACCTGCTGGCGCACGCTTTCGAGCGCCAGGATTCGGATCAGGTCGTCGTGGTTCTCGCGTACGTAGGCGCCGGCGGTGGCATCGACGCCCTGCGGAATCCAGAAGAGGCGGAAGAATCGCATGACGTGGTCGATGCGCAGGGCTCCGCCGTGGCGGCAATTCTTGCGGATGGATTCGACGAAGAGGTGGTATCCGTTTTCGCGATGCTCTTCGGAACAAGGCGGGGGGAAGCCCCAATCCTGGCCTTTGGGGGCGAAGTCGTCGGGCGGCGATCCGACGCTGCAGCCGGTGGCGAAGAATGGACGCTGGGCCCAAAGGTCCGCGCCGAAGCGGTCGGTGGCCAGAGCCAGATCGTGATACAAGCCGATGGCGAGCCCTCTTTGGCGCGCATAGGCCTGGGCGGCCGCGAGCTGTTCGGCAAGCTGCCACTGCACGTAGCAGTAAAACAAAAAAAGCCGCCAATGCTTCTTGCGAAAGGCTTGTGTTTCGGGCGAATCCGGATCCTGGTAGGGCGCGGGCCAGTTGGGCCAGGTCCATAAATTGGGATTGCGCGCGTGCAGGTATTCGTCCAGCGCGCAGTAGGTGGCGAACCGCCTAAGCAAATCGCCCTCGTCCGCGAGAAAGCGGCTGAACTGGAGGGCGCGTGCGGAGCCGAGCCGGTGTTCGCGCAGAAACTCCGTGAAGGCCAGCTTCAGGAAGCGCAGTTTCCAGGCGCTTACCTGCTCATACTCGACGTACTCCGAATCGCGCAGGGCGGCTAACTGGCGCTGAGTTTCGGGTTGCGACCAGAGGCGCTGCGCGCGCCGCGACTGTTGAAAATCGGGGATGGATTCCACATCCAGATACAAATAATTCGGATAGAAAATGCACTCCGGCAGATAGGGGCTGGTATTGTAAGGGCGGCGGTTGTAGATGGCGTGCAGCGGATTCAGGGCGATGAAACTGGCCTGCGCATCGTCCGCGATCCAGTCCACGATGCCGCGCAGATCCCGCAGGTCGCCGCAGCCCCAGTTGCGCGCGGAGCGAATGCCGTAGAGCGCCAACGCGATGCCCGCGGCGTTGCCGCCGTTGGCCAGCGCCGGATGCGCGTAGGCGCGGGCCGGCGCCACGATCAGGCGGGTGGCCTGCCGCAAGCCGCCCAGGCGGATGTGTACATGGTGATAGCCGAGCGGCAGGTTGGCCGGCAGCGGGACTTGCTTGCGCACGTAGCGGCGGCCGTCCAGGCCGGTGGCGCCGCACTCCGGATAGCCGCCCAGGGCGAATTCCAACTGATGGGTTAAGCCGCTCTCTTCGCGAATCTCGATCTGCGCGGATTGCTGGCCCAGCTCCGCAGGCGCGTGCAAGGGCAACTCGACGGCGCTGTTCTGCGTGACTACCAGGCAGGCAGGGGCCAGGCGGGTCCACTCTTTGCGGCGGCGCGCTTCGATGCAGGCGCGCAGGCTTTCGGCGGTTTCGGCGTGCACGCCCAGCCCTTGCAGGATGGCCCGCTTGGTTTCATCCGAGGTGATGTGCTTACGGCCCGAAATATCCCAGTATTCCGGGTCGATGCGCCACAGGCGCGCGGCGAGATCGAGCAACTGCGCGTAGTCTTCCGATGGCATCGGGGTATTTATTGATTCTACAGGACGGCTTTCGAGGTGGGTACAATCACTGTACTGGCGGATGCGCCTTCAAGCACAGTTAGACAGTTGGTTTTCGTCGGTCACAGCGGCCCGGACAGGTCGAATCGCAAGGAAAATCGCCCGGGGAATCGAGGCGTGCGGCGGTCAAGGAGCGCGATCCTCCGCCGAGTTTTGCGCCGATTGGGAATCGGCGCGCAGGATGCCATCCTGTCCCACAATGACGTTTCACCACGATTCACTGAACCCGCAGCGCCACCAACGGGTCCACGCGCAACGCCCGCCGCGCCGGCAGATAGCTTGCCAGAAGCGCCACCGCGGTGAACACCACCGTCACCGTGCCGAACACCACCGGATCGGTCGGCTTCACACTATACAGCAGGCTGGCCATCAACCGCGTCAGCCCGTAAGCGGCGGCCAACCCCACCACGATTCCCGCGCCGGCCAGCGTCATGGCCTGCCTTACGATCATGTTCCGCAGCGCCGGAAAATCGGCGCCCAGCGCCAGCCGGATACCGAATTCCAGGGTCCGCTGCTCCACCGAATACGCCATCAGTCCATACAGCCCGATCGACGCGAGCAGGATGGCCACCGCCGCGAAAATGCCCAGCACCCACGTGTTGAATTGGTCGCGCGCGGTGGACCCCATCACGATCTGGTCCATGCTGCGGATATGCGCCGCCGGTAAATCGGCGGCATCCTGAAACGCGCGCTGGATGGGCGCGGATACCGAGAAAGGCGCGACCTTGGTGCGCACCACCCAGCTCAGGGGCATGAAGCGATTATTCAACGCCATGTAAGCGTCGCCAACTTGCGCCAGCGGGACGAAGGTTTCCGGTTGCGGGTCGTTGTTCAGCCCGCCATCGCGCGCGTCCCCCGCAATGCCGATAATCTCCCGCGGCGGCTGCGCAAAATCGGGACCCATTCCGGAACCGATGATCAGCCGATGGCCAATCGGGTTCTCATCTTTTTTCCAGTACTTCCTGGCGAAGGCCTGGTTGATCACCACTACTGGCGGCGCGCCGGCGTCGTCCCGATCGGTGAAACCGCGGCCACGCATGACGGGAATCTTGAAGACGTCGAAGAAACGCGCGGTGACATAGTTCCAGCCCGCACCGCCGTGCATCGGTCCGTCGGTCAGCGGACGCCCTTCGATGATGAATCCCAACCCCAGGCCGCCCTCCAGCGGCAAATAGGAAGTGGCGGCCGCGGCTTCCACGCCGGGGATGGCGTGAATGCGCTCGAGCGCTTGGCGGGCCATCGTGACGGTGGCGGCGGTGCGGTCGAAACGGCTCCCTGTGAGCGCCGTATCCATGGTCAGGACGTTATGTGCATCGAAGCCCGGCGCCACATTATGCAGCGCCGAAAACGTCCGGATGAGCAGACCCGCGCCGATCAGCAGGACGATCGCGAGCGCCATCTCGACCATCACGAGCAGCCCGCGCGCCTTGTTCTGGCGTATGCCGGAGCCGCCGCGCGCCCCCGTTTCCTTGAGAGTAATGTTCAGATCCGCGCGCGAAGCGTGCATCGCGGGAACCAGCCCGAAGAGGATTCCGGTGACCAATGAAAGCAGTAGCGTGAAGCCCATCACGCTCGCATCGAGCGCGACGGCGGAGCCCTCCGGACCGATGCGCGGAATGTCGCCGGGGTTCACGGCCAGCAGCGCGCGCACCCCCAACGCACCGATAAGCAGGCCCAACACTCCGCCGAGCATGGAAAGCAGCACGCTTTCCGTCAGCAGTTGGCGGACGATGCGGGCGCGGCCCGCGCCAATGGCCGAGCGTATGGCGATCTCGCGCGCGCGGCCGGTAGAGCGCGCCAGCAGCAGGCTGGCCACGTTCGCGCAGGCGATCAGCAGCACGCATCCGACCGCGCCCAGCAGAACGAAAAGCGCGGTCCGCACGTTACTCACCATAAGCTGCTGCATAGGCTCGACCGTGAAGGTGTTCGAGGGACCCATGGCCCCGGGGTACTGGCGTTTGAATTCCTCGCCCGCCAGGTTGAGGGCGGCTTTGGCGGAGTTCAGAGAAACGCCCGGCTTCAGGCGCGCGGAAACCCGGAAGTAGTGGCCTTGGTTGGTGCTGTTGGGGTCCGCCTGGAATGGCAGGTAGAGATCCGGGGACGGATCGAAGGTGAAGCCCGACGCCAGTACGCCGATGACCGTGTAGGACTCGCCGCCGAGGGTCAGCGCCTTGCCCAGCATGCCGGAGTCTGAGCCGAAACGGCGCTGCCACAGGCCGTTCGATAGCACGATGACGTTGCCGCCGCGCGGACGGTCTTCGTCCGCCGTGAAGGTGCGGCCGATGGCGGTTTGCGCGCCGAAAAGGTGAAAGAATTCGTGCGAAACGTGGATGCCTTTAAGCTGCTCGGGGTGGTCGCCGCCGCCAAGGTTAAGGCCCGGCCCGCCAGTGTCGTAGGCGCTGACATCTTCCAGCACTTGCGTCTGCCGCCGCCAGGTGTTGTATTTGGGCACCGAGGCGGCCGGCCCGCTGCCCTGCGGCGAAGCGTTCATCAGCGCCACGATGCGGTCCGGCTCGGGGAAGGCCAACGGCTTGAGCAACACCGTGTTGACGACCGAAAAAATAGCGGTGTTGGCGCCAATTCCCAGCGCCAGGGCGGAGATGGCGGTGGCCGTAAAGCCGGGGCTCTGGCGCAGCATGCGGATCGCATGCTTCAGGTCCATCCAAAACGTCTCCATAAGGGACTTAGACGCCGCACACCGCCGGATGTGCCGCAGGGATGGCCGGGTGCAGCGAGCAGGCCGGAACTTACGCTATCATGGAAATACCTCCTTGCTTTCAATTCAAAACATCTCCATGCGCTTCGGCGCCAGAATTCTGTTTGACGACGTTACCTGCACTTTCCTGGCTGGGAGGCGCTATGCCATCACTGGTCCAAACGGCGCCGGAAAATCGACGCTGATGAAGATTCTCGCGGGCGATTTAGAACCGGGTAAAGGGACGGTCTCGCGCCCTAAGAAATTTGGCGTGTTGCGCCAGGACCAGTTCGCCTTCGACGGGTTTCGGGCGACCGACACCGTGATCATGGGCAATGCGCCACTCTGGCAGGCGCTCGAAGAACGCGACACACTGTACGCCAAGCCGCACGACCAACTGACCGATGCGGACGGCATGCGGTTGGGCGAACTCGAAGGCGTCGTGGGCGAAGAAGGCGGCTACACTGCGGAGGCCGACGCGGCGGTCCTGTTGGACGGCCTGGGCGTGGAATCCGCGCTGCACGAACGGCGCATGGGAGAGTTGCAGGGCGGCCAGAAGGTGCGCGTTTTGCTGGCGCAGGCTCTGTTCGGCAGTCCGCCCGCGCTGCTGCTCGACGAGCCCACCAACCACCTGGATCTGGAATCGGTCCACTGGCTGCAGGATTATCTGCGCGAATACGAAGGCGTCCTGATCGTAATTTCGCACGACCGGCATTTTCTGAATAGCGTTTGCACGCACGTAGCCGATATCGATTACGAAACGGTTATCGCCTACACGGGCGGGTACGACGACATGGTGCTCGCCAAGACGCAGATCCGCTCGCGCATTGAGGCGGGCAACGCGCAGCGCGAAAAAAAGATCGCCCAGTTAAACGAATTCATTGCGCGCTTCTCGGCTGGTACGCGGTCGAGCCAGGTAATGTCGCGCAAGAAGGAAGTGGAGCGATTGCAGACCTCGGAACTGGCGAAGTCGAATATCCAGCGGCCCTACATCCGTTTCGACATGAAGCGGCCTTCGGGCCGGCATCCGCTGGAAGTCAAGGGACTCACGAAGACCTACGGCGTGTTGCAGGTGATCGACGGCTTCACCGCCAGTATTTCGCGCGGTGAGAAGATCGCGCTGATGGGCCGCAACGGGGCCGGAAAGACCACCCTTTTGAAATCGCTGGTGCGTAGCGCCACCGGGTTCATCGAGGAACCCGACCGGTCCTTCGACGTGGACACGGGAATTGTCGCCTGGGGTCACGAAGTGGCCGTGGGATACTTCGCCCAGGACCATTCAGATTCGATTACACGCGGGATCACGGCGATCGAGTGGCTGCACGAATTCGACCCGCAGGCGTCTCAGGAGGAATTGCGCGGCCTGCTCGGCCAGATGCTGTTCAGCGGAGAGGACGCCCTCAAGCCGGTCAACGCGCTCTCCGGCGGTGAGGCGGCGCGGTTGATCTTCTGCCGGCTCATGCTCCAGAAGCCTAATTTCCTGGTGCTTGACGAACCCACGAATCACCTGGACCTGGAGTCGATCAACGCCCTCAACATCGCCCTTCAAAAGTATCCGGGAACCGTTTTGCTGGTGACGCACGATCATGACTTGATCGAGGAGGTAGCTACGAGAATCTGGCATTTCGACGGCGGACACATCGAAGACTTCAAGGGACCGTATGCGGAATACATAGCCTATACTCAGGAGAAAGCGTCTTAATGCTTCACGTGCGCTCGCACCGCCTCCTGGCCGCTCTGGCCACGCTGACCGTCGCTTTCGCGGCCGCGGCCGCCAAGCGTCCCATCGCCGAGACCGATCTGTACGCCTTCCGCTGGATCGCCTCTCCCCAAATCTCGCCCGACGGCGCCAAGATCGTCTACACACTCGTCACCGTGAATGCGAAACACGATAATTACGAAACCTCACTGTGGATCATCCCCGCCGGCGGCGGCCCCGCACGCCCGCTCACCGCTGGCACGCACGATTCCAGTGCGCGCTGGTCGCCGGACGGCCACGCGCTGGCCTTCCTCCGCGTACCCGAGCAAAAGGACAAAGACGGCAAAGCTCAGCCGCCGCAGATCTATCTGCTCTCCATGGATGGCGGCGAAGCGCGCGCGCTCACCGATATTCCGAAAGGTGCGAGCGGTCTGGCATGGGCGCCCAACGGCCAGTCGATCGCATTCCTGTCCACCACGTTGCCCAAGGACTTCGATAAGAAGCTCGACAAGAATAAGGACAAGGACGAAGAAGAAAGTGACGTCCGCGTAATTGTCAAAGCCGCCTACCGCATGAACGGCGAAGGATATATCGATCCGGATCGCCCCAGTCACATCTGGACCGTGCCGGTGCCCGGAATCCCGGCCGGCGTGGAGAAAGCCACCCAGGTCACTACCGGTGCGTTCAGCGAGTCCGGCATCGTCTGGTCGCACAATAGCTCGAAGATCTACTTCACCTCGGACCGTGTCCGCGAGCCGTATTACGAGCCGCCGCACGACGAGATCTACGCCGTCGGCGCAACTGGCGGCGACATCGCCAAGGTCGCCGGAATCGACGGATCCATCCACGCCATCTCGCTCAGTCCGGACGGCAGCCACATCGGCTTAGTTGGTTCTCTGAATAGCGGCGATGGCCTGCCGCAGCGTTCTTACAGCCAGCCGGATCTCTTCATTACGACCGTCGAACCTGGCGCGGCGCCGAAGAATCTAACGGCCGCTTATGACTTCGATATTGGCGGCGGCGTAGGCGGCGACCAAGCTCCGCCACGCGGCGGCGGTTCATCGAATCCCTACTGGAGCGCGGACGGTCGCAGCATCTTCGTGGATTCCGCCGAAGAGGGGCGCGCCAACCTCAAGCGTATCGACGCGGAAACCGGCAAAGTCGATCCGCTCACCAGCGGCGACCAAAACGTCTTCTCCTACAGCGCCACGCCCGATGGATCGAAGGCCGCCGTCCTGATTTCGACGCCCACGAATATCGGCGACCTGTTCCTGCTCGATGGCGCGTCCGGCCGTCTCGAACGCCTCACCCAAATTAACGACGAGCTGTTCGCCAAGCTCAACCTGACCGAACCGGAGACGATCTGGTACAAGAGCTTCGACGGCCGCCGCATCCAGGCCTGGGTGCAGCGTCCGCCCCATTTCACGCCCGGCAAGAAGTATCCGCTGATCCTCGATATCCACGGCGGCCCGCATGCCGCCTACGGTTACACCTTCGACCATGAATTTCAGTGGATGGCCGCCGAGGGCTACATCGTGCTCTATCCCAATCCGCGCGGCAGCACCACCTACGGCCAGGAGTTCAGCAATATCATCCAGTACCACTATCCGGGTGACGATTTCAAAGACCTCATGGCGGGCGTCGACGAACTCGTGGCGCGCGGCTGGGTGGACCCGGACAAACTGGGCGTCACCGGCGGCAGCGGCGGCGGCGTGCTGACCAATTGGACCATCGGCCACACCACCCGCTTCAAGGCCGCCGTTTCGCAGCGGTCCATCGCCGATTGGCGCGACTTCTGGTACACGGCGGACTTCACTCTGTTCACGACCTTCTGGTTCCGTGGCGCTCCGTGGGAACAAGAGGCGGATTTCAAAGAACGGTCGCCCATCACTTACGTGGATAAGATAACCACGCCGCTGATGCTGATCGAGGGCGAGTCGGACTTCCGCACGCCGCCGGGCGCGGGTGGCGAGCAGATGTTCCGCGCGCTGAAGTATCTGAAGAAGCCGGTGGTGATGGTGCGTTTTCCGGGCGAGACGCACGAGCTGTCGCGCTCCGGCAAGCCGGTCCATCGCGTCGAGCGTTTGCAGCACATCGTCGCTTGGTTCGACAAATATTTGGATGGGCAGGACATCCATACCTACGACATAAATTAGCCGCTTGACCTAACGGATCGCATCTGGCATAGTCTAACTATGTTGGAAATGTGGCGTCGCCTGCGGTACCTCTTTAATCGGATGCAATACGAACGGGATTTGGCCGACGAGATGCGCCTGCACCGGGACCTGGTAGGCCAGGCCTCCCCCCGGTCCTTCGGCAACGTCACGCAACTTCAAGAAGCCAGCCGCGCCGTGTGGGTCTGGCCGTTCCTCGAAACCCTGGCCCAGGATACGCGCTACGCCCTGCGAACCCTGCGCGCGAATCCCGGTTTCGCCGCCACGGCCGTTCTTTCCCTGGCGCTGGGCATCGGCGCCAACACGGCCATTTTCAGTATTCTCAACGCCGTGATGCTGCGCTCGCTGCCGGTGCAAGATCCGCAGCGGCTCGTGCAGCTAGACTCTCCGGGAAGTGGCGACGGTTTCACTAACCCGATCTGGGAGCAGGTGCGCGATCACCAGCAAGCGTTCTCGGGAACCTTGGCCTTCAGTGGGGATCGCTTCGACCTGTCCTCCGGCGGCGAAAGCCACTTCGCCGAAGGCCTGTGGGTCAGTGGCGATTATTTTCGCGTCCTCGGCGTGCCGGCCATGCGCGGTCGCATGTTCACGCCCGATGACGATGTGCACGGCGGCGGGCATGCGGGACCGGTCGCGGTGATCAGCCACGGCTTCTGGAAGCGGCATTTCGCGAGCGATCCGGATATCGTTGGCAAGGCCGTCCGTTTGAACCGTCACCCCTTCACGATCGTTGGCGTGACGCCACCCTGGTTCAGAGGTCTGGATGTAGATACGGCCTACGACGTCGCCATCCCCATCGGATGCGAGCCGCTCCTGCACACAGACCGAAGCGCGTTGGCCGCACGAAGCTGGTGGTGGCTGCGCATTCTGGGCAGACTCCTGCCGGGCGAAACTCCCCAGCAGGCGGAAGCCAAGATGAAAGCGCTGGCGCCGGAGGTTGACCGCGCCACGCTTCCCACGAATTGGGACGCGGACGGCCAGAAGCAATACCTGCAGCGTTCGCTTGCTCTCCGCCCCGCCGCGACAGGGTTCTCGAATACCGGCAGCGATTACCGCACAGCGCTCCTCACCTTGATGGCGGTGGTCGGCTTGGTGCTGCTCATCGCCTGCGCCAATATCGCCAACCTGTTGCTGGCCCGCGCCGCCGCCCGCCAGCGGGAGATCTCCATTCGCATGGCCATCGGCGCGGCGCGCCGCCGCGTCATACGCCAACTCATGTCGGAAAGCCTGGCGCTCTCCGTATTGGGCGCGGTGGGAGGCTTACTCTTTGCCGTCTGGGGAAGCCGCCTGCTGGTCCGCTTCCTGTCGAAGGCAGGAAGTGAACTTCAACTCGACACCGCGCCGGATCTCCGCGTGCTCGCCTTTACCATGGGCGTGGCTGTTCTGACCGGGCTGCTGTTTGGACTGGCGCCGGCCCTGCGCGCTACCAGCGTCTCGCCCAACAACGTCCTGAAGGAGCATGCGCGCGGCGTGGCGGGAAGCCGCTTCGGACTGGGCCGTGCGCTGGTCACCGGCCAAGTCGCGTTGTCACTAATGCTGCTGGTGGGCGCGGGACTTTTCCTGGGCACGCTCCGCAATCTGTTGAGTACGGACCTGGGCTTCAGCCGCCACAATATTCTGCTGGTTCAGGCCGCCACGATGCAGTCCAATGTTCCAAGGGAGCAGCGGCCACGCGTGTACCGTGAGATCGTGGACCGCCTACGAGCCCTGCCGGGTGTGTCGTCGGCCTCCAGTTCCGTGCTCACACCCATCAGCGGCTCGACGTGGAATAACATCGTGTCGCCGGAAGGCTACTCATCGAAAGGGAAATTCGACACATTGGTGTACTTCAACCGCGTCTCGCCCGGATACTTCGCGACCATGCGCACACCGTTGCTGTTGGGCCGCGATTTCTCCGAGCACGACGATGCGGGCGCGCCCAAAGTGATGCTGATCGGCGAGTCGGCCGGCCGCAAGTTCTTCGGGCGAGCGAATCCAATTGGCAAGACCATCCGCGCGGAATCACCGGGTCAGCCCGGCAAGCAGGATGTGTACCAGGTGATCGGCGTGGTCAAAGATATTAAGTACGAGAACGTCAACGAGAGCCTGCTCCTGTCGGCCTACGTCGCCTGCGCGCAGGATTCCGAGCCTTGGGCGGAAGTCACCTTCGAGGTTCGTTCCGAGCGGCCAGTCCAGACCCTCATTCCGGCGGTGCGTGCGGCCATCGGCGAAGTCAATCGCGGCATTTCCCTGGAGTTTCGCAACTTCGAAACGCAGGTGAATGAGTCACTCCTGCAACCCAGGATGGTGGCCCTGCTATCGGCTTTCTTCGGTGGGCTGGCGCTGCTGTTGGCCATGATCGGACTGTACGGCGTGACCGCTTACGGAGTGGCGCGGCGGCAAGCCGAGATTGGCATTCGTATGGCCTTGGGGGCGCAGCCGGGATCGGTGGTCTGGCTGGTACTGCGCGAAGTGGCCGTGATGCTGGCCATCGGCACGGTGCTCGGCCTGGGCGCGTCGCTGGCCGCCGGCCGGCTGGTGGCGAGCCTGCTGTATGGCGTGAAGCCGTACGACGCTGCGCCGCTCACCATCGCGGCTGTGGTTCTGGGAATTGCGACCGGAATCGCGGCCTATCTGCCCGCGCATCGCGCTGCACGCTTGGACCCCATGGCCGCCTTGCGCGAGGAGTAAGCCAACCGCGCACGAGCGGATTCGGCCGGCATTCCGGTGTCTTCGGGCATGGACGCGCTGGTAATTCTGGCGGCTGCGAAAGCGCCTTCGCGCGCGCTGCTGGCCGCATCCATTGGAGTGCTGGGATCGCCGATCGGCAACTTGGCGCTCTTCCTGGCGCCCGCGGCGCGAGGCTTGACCGGTATAATCGAAGAGCGCGCAAATGGAAATTCCCCTGCCCGATGACTGACCTCGAATTGCTGTTCAGGGGAGTGTTGGCTGGATTGGCCGTCTCTGCGCCGGTGGGGCCGGTAAACGTTTTGTGCATTTCCCGTACCCTCTCAAAGGGGCGCATGGCCGGCCTGATATCCGGTCTGGGCGCCGCTACGGCGGACACGGTGTACGGCGCAATCGCGGGCTTCAGTATCAGCTTCGTCATACAGTTCCTCCTTAGGGAAGAATTTTGGATACGCCTCGGCGGTGGAACCCTATTGATCGCCATCGGTGTCTTTTATTACTTCAAGAAGCCGCAATCGCTCGTCGGCGAAAGCCGCAGTTCGGCGCGCTCGGATTACATCTCGGCGTTTTTCCTGAACCTGACCAACCCTACCACGGTACTATCCTTCCTCGCCCTACTAGCGGCTTTGGGGATGGGTCATCACAGAGCCCGGTGGCTCACGCTGCTTTTGGTCGCGGGAATTTTTGGCGGCGCGATGCTGTGGTGGATCGTGCTGGCCGCCGCCACGAGCCATTTTCGCGAACGGTTTGACGATAACGGAATGCTCTGGATGAATCGCATCGCCGGCCTGGCCATCGGCGGATTCGGGATTGTCACCCTGGCTCTAAGCCATTGGCACGTCAAGTAACTTTGGTTTCCCACATCGCCGCTACTTTTTGTGAAAAACGTGGGGAAACTCACCGGGATGAATCAAATCTGCCACCCTGCGATTTCCAAGTTCAGCACTCGCCTATATGCATGAGTGTATGCAATATTTGCGCACTTGCGCAATTAATCGCTGGGGCCCTGTTTGACACATACGGATCGGGATCGGCCCTCCACTTGCTACAACCAAAGCGGCGCAGGACTTCAGTACTTCTCCGGGAGGACAAAAATGGTCGGGTGGATGATTGTTTTCGCACTACTGGCGATACTCGGGACGGCGAGGACGCTTGCCAATCCCGCGGCTGTTTCGACCATGATGGGAGTAGTGTTTGCGCTTCTGTTTCTTCTCGGCCTGTTGACCCGCTTCGTGCGTGGGCGGGCTTGGTGAAGGGACGAAGCCTGCGATGAAGGCCAAGGCGCTCCGGACAGTCCTTGCCTTTTACGGCCCGGACGAAGCGGAATCCGCCAGAGCGTACGAATCCCTGGCGGGCGGCCGCGGGCAGCGCGTATTCCGGTGCAGTCCGGCCGGCTCCGCAGAGCCTCCAACGGACGATACTTGGGCGAGATATGCCGCACTCCGCTTAGACGATGAGTGTCTGATCATAGTGCGGACGGCGGCGGCGGAGGTCCAGTCCGTCGTGCAGCGGTTCCAGAGAGCGGGATCGCCAGCCGTCTTCGTGTTGTCCGATTCGCCTAATTCTCCCGGCTGGGATCCCCTCCCAGGACCTTCCGGTATCGTACCCGGCGACGATTTCGCCCGTGAGTGCGCCAGCCGCCGGGGAAAGGCAGCCCCGGCCAAACCGAACATTCTTTCGCGATTGCAGAAGGACGATCTTACGCTGGAGACCTCCCGTTCCGTGCTGGCGGAGGCCGTGCGTCTGGGGCATGTGTTGACCGCGTCCGCGGAATGGCTGCTCGACAACGGATACCTGGTCCGCACGCAAATCGCGGAGATTCGCCGCCACCTGCCGCGCAACTATCACCAGGTCCTTTCCGCCGGAGACTCCGGAGATCCGTACATCTACGAACTTGCCAGAGAGCTGGCAGCCAATGCCAACTACGCGCTGAATGAGCTGAACATACAGGATTGCCTGCGCCGCTACCAGGAGGTTGCGCCGCTCACCATTGCGGAGTTATGGTCCTTTCCGCTGCTCTTGCGCGTGGCGCTGATCGAAGCGCTGGCCCGCCTGGCGGCGCGCATCAGCCGGGCGCAAGAGCTGCGCGAGGCCGCCTATTTCTGGGCTAACCGCCTGGCGGCGGGATCGCGCCGGAGCCCGCAGGCGTTCGCCGGGATACTCCAAAAGATGGAGGCCGAGCCGATCGCACTGGACCCGTATTTTCTGATCGGCGTGGCCGAACAACTTCAGGACGAAGAGGAAGCGCTCGCGCCGCTGCAACACTGGATCGAGGAACAACTCGGCCAGCCGCTCACCGAAACCGTCCGTGCGCAACATACCGGGGAAGCGGCTGAGTCGGTCTCCACCGCAAACGCATTCGGAAGCCTGCGCGCTCTGTCGCGAATTGAGTTCGCCGATCTCTTCGAGTCCGTCAGCCAGGTGGAGGGTGAGCTACGCACCGATCCGGGCGGCATTTACCCGCGCACCAATTTTGCCACTCGCGACCGTTGCCGGCGCGCGGTGGAGCGCATCTCACGGTATAGCGGAGCCGGCGAACTGGATGTCGCCAGGCGAGCCGTCGCGCTCGCCGCGCAGGATGCCAATTCCCAAACTGGGCATGTCGCCTATTACCTACTGGACGACGGCGTCATGAAGCTGGAAACGGCAACCCACGCCCGGCTACCCTTGCGAACGCGTCTTTTGCGTCTGGTCCGCCGCCAGGCAACCCCGGTGTACCTCGCCGGCGTCGTGGGCCTTAGTTTGTGTTTTATGGCCATTTCGTTGGGTCTCGCCTGGGATGGCGGCGTGCGGCAACCGGCGATGCTCCTGATCCTCGGAGTGTTGGCCCTGTTTCCACTGAGCGAATTGGCGGTCCAGATCGTCAACGCGCTGGTGATTTCACTGCTGCCGCCTGAAACTCTGCCCGAAATGGACTTCCGCGACGGGATTCCCGCGGAGCAGGCGGCGCTGGTAGTCGTCCCGATGATGCTTTCGAGCCTGGAAGTGGCGTGCCGGGAGGTCGAGAAGCTGGAAGTGAGGTTCCTTGCCAACCAGCAAACGAACCTGTTCTTCAGCCTTTTTTCCGATTTCACCGATGCGCCGGAGCAGAGCATGCCGGGCGACGACGGGCTGCTGCAGGCAGTGCGTATCGGGATCGCCGGACTCAACACCCGCTACCCCAACGGACGCTTTCTGCTCTTTCATAGGGGCCGGGAATGGTCTCAGAGCGAACAAAAGTGGATCGGCTGGGAACGGAAGCGCGGCAAGATCGAGCAATTGAACGCGTTCCTCAGCGGAGAAGGATCGCCGGAGATTTTATGCGAAGGCTCGTTGCCGCTGCCGGTGCGCTCCGTGATCACTCTGGATTCCGATACGCAACTGCCCCCCGGGGCCGCGCGGCGCATGGTGGAAACCATCGCGCATCCGCTGAATCGAGTGGTCATCGACCCCGCCACGGGGCTTCGGCTGCGAGGTTTTACCATCATCCAGCCGCGTGTCGGTATCGCGCTGCCGGGGGCAACCGCAACCCGGTTTACACGGGTTTTCGCCGACTCCATTGGGACCGATCCATACTGCCAGGCGGTTTCCGACGCGCAGCAGGACCTCTTTGGCGAAGGGATGTTTCACGGCAAGGCGATTTATGACCTGCATGCCTTCGGGACCATCCTAAGCAACCGTTTCCCTAGCGAGCTTCTGTTAAGCCACGATCTGATCGAAGGAACGCATGCAGGTGTGGGTCTGGCAACCGGGATCGAGCTGTTCGAAAACCTGCCGTTGGATTATGCCAGCTTCAGCCAGCGGCAGCACCGCTGGATTCGCGGGGACTGGCAAATCGCAGCGTGGATGTTCCGGCGCGTGCCCACGGCTTCCGGCAGAAAAGAGCCGAACCCGCTTTCCATCATCGGACGCTGGCGCGTTTTCGACAATCTGAGAAGAAGTCTGGTCCCGGTAGCCTCGCTCCTGTTGCTCCTGTTCGGCTGGCTGATCTCGGGCGCGCCGGGCGTTTGGAGCCTGGTAGTCGGACTGGCCATAGCCATCCCGGCTGTGACTCCGCTTCTGGATCGCCTGGCGCGAGTTCTGCAAGGCGCCGTTTACGGCTGGCGTGGGGCTGCCCAACAACTGATTCAGGCCGCGGTGATGATTGCCTTCCTGCCGCACCAAGCCTGGTTGGCGGCGGATGCAATTACGCGGGTTGCCTACCGACGGTGGGTCAGCCACCGCAAGCTGCTGGAGTGGCAGACGGCGGAAAGCGCCGGGGCTTCCACGCACAAACATGCCGCTTCCGCGCGCCGTCAAATGTGGGCGATTAGCGGCCTTGCGTTGCTCCTCATGATTGTGCTGAGCGCCCGGCACGCGTCCGGGGCTACCTTCGCCTTTGTGGCGCTTTGGGCCCTGTCGCCGGGCATCATGCGCTGGCTGGCTCGCGTAGATACGTCCAATACCAGCCAGTCCCTCACCCACCAGGACGCGCTTTACCTGCGCCGGCTGGCACGCAAGACGTGGCGCTATTTTGACGACCTGGTAGGTCCCGGCACGCATTGGCTGCCGCCCGACAATTCGCAGTTGAGCCTGAACATCGAGGTGGCGCACCGTACGTCGCCCACGAATATCGGTCTCTGGCTGACTGCGGCGCTTGCCGCGCGCGACCTGGGCTATCTTACGGCCGGCGATCTCTTGGCCCGCTGCTCGAATACCATGGCGACGCTGAGCAGTTTGGAACGATATGAGGGACATCTGCTCAATTGGTATGACACCAGCACCATGGCCCCACTGGCGCCCCGCTACGTTTCCACGGTGGACAGCGGAAATCTCATAGCCGGCTTGTGGGTGCTCGAGCAGGGCTGCCGGGATGCGCTACGCGCTCCGTTGATCGACCGGGCCTGCTTAAGGGGTCTGTCGGATACCATTTCAGCCCTGGTCGAGACGTGCGGCGGCGATCCGTCGATAGCGGCGCCGGTGGAGGCCCTGCGGCGGCTCCTGCATGGCAAAGGGGAAGGCCATGAATTGGCCACCCGGCTCCGGCTGGCGGCCGCTCCCATGCAGCAATTGCGCGATCTGGGGCGCTGGCAGGATGCGGCGGACGAGGAACGATCCTACTGGCTTTCGCGGCTGACTCGCGAGATCGACTCCTGGATCGAGACGCTGGAACGCTACCTGCGCTGGATGGAAACCTTGACACAGCCGCCGGATTCCGTCTTGCCGGCCTTGGGAGAGGACGCCGTTCAATTACGCCGCCGGGCTCTGCATGCGGCGCCGTCGCTGCTGACGCTTGCGGGCAGCGCCCCCACCGCCGTGGATGCGCTTCTGGCCGCGCGCACCGCCCCCGGACTGAGTCCCGAGATCGTCCGCTGGCTCGATCAACTGGACACCGAATATCGGTTCGCCAAGACCGCCGCGGACGAAACGGTCCGCAGTTTCGAGGCGTTGGCGAATGCGGCCAAGGAGTTTGCGTCGGGCATCAACATGGGTTTCCTGTACGACCGGCGCAGACGATTATTCGGAATCGGCTACCTGGTGGGAGATCCACGCGAATTCAACAGCCACTACGATCTGCTCGCCAGTGAGTGCCGCCTGGCGAGCATCGTGGCCATCGCCAAAGGCGATGTGCCCATCGTCCATTGGGCCGCCTTGGGCCGCCCGCACGTGTATGCGGCCAGCCAGGACGCGTTATTGTCCTGGGCCGGAACGATGTTCGAATACTTGATGCCACTTCTGTTTACGCGGACGTTTAATAACTCGCTGCTCGATTGGGCATGCCGGCAGGCCGTCAAGCTGCAAATCGAATACGGCCGCGAAAAAGCGGTTCCCTGGGGCGTTTCCGAATCCGCCTATAGCGCGCTCGATGTGCATCGGGTCTATCAGTATCGAGCTTTTGGCGTGCCCGCTTTAGCGCTGAAGCAGGAACAGGACGATGGGCTGGTGGTTGCGCCATACGCCACCATACTGGCGCTCCCCGTGGATCCCGGCGCGGCACTCGGGAACCTCAGGAGTTTGGAGGCATCCGGGTTGTGGGGCCCCATGGGCCTCTACGAGGCGATCGATTACACCCGCCAGAACAAGAGAGATGGCGAACTCGGCGTGGTGATTTACTCCTATATGGCCCACCACCAGGGTATGAGCCTGGTGGCGCTGGATAATGTGCTGCATGGCGGAATCATGCAGCGGCGCTTCCACAACGATCTTCGGATCCGGGCTATCGAAACCCTCCTCTTTGAACGGATTCCGATGACCCGGCTGCCGCTTGCGGAGAAGCAACAAACGTTTCCCCCGGTACGCCAGGCTAGCTCCGAAGAGCCTGCCGAGCGCGTTTGGGACGAAGTCACTTCCGTGCCGCGGGTGCATCTTCAGGGCAACGGCCGCTATTCGCTGATGGTCACCAACGCCGGAGGCGGCTATAGCCGTTGGAAGGAGTTTGACGTTACCCGCTGGCGCTCCGATACCACGCTCGATCCGTGGGGCAGCTTTCTCTATATCCGCGATCTGAAATCGGATGCCATCTGGGCGGCCGCTCAACAACCGGTGGATGGCCTAGGTTCCGCCTCGGCGCACTTCTCCGCGGATCGGGCCGAGTTCCACCGCAACCTGTCGGGTGTGGAGACCTGTCTGGAAGTCACCGTCGCCCCGGATGACGACGTGGAGTTGCGGCGCTTCATCGTCACGAATCGCTCTCTAAGGAGCCGGCAACTCGAATTTACCAGTTATGCGGAGCTGGCTCTGGCCCCCCACGCAGCCGACAAAGCCCATCCGGCCTTCTCCAAGATGTTTGTCGAAACGGAATACCTGGAGCCCGGTGTGCTAATCGCGCATCGGCGGCTGCAGTCTCCCGAGGATCCCTCCATATGGGCGGCGCACGTTCTGATCGGCGCCACCGGCGGCATCCAATATGAAACGGACCGAGCCCGGTTCCTGGGCCGTTCGAAGACGCCGGTATCTCCCGATGCATTGCGGCAAGACCTCAGCGGATCGGTGGGAACCGTGATCGATCCGCTGTTCAGTCTGCGTTGCCGCGCCGCAATCGACCCGCGCGGAAGGATGGAAATTTCGTTCCTCACTTTGGCCGCCGATTCCCGCGATGCGCTGCTCTCTCTGATCGGCAAATTCCGTCGTCCCGACTCCATTGCGCGGGCCTTCGAAATGGCCTGGACGCGTGCGCAGCTCGAGTTTCGCTACCTGGGCGTCGGCCCGGCCGCCGCACACCGGTTCCAGGATCTTGCCAGCAACTTGCTGTACCCCAATCCGCGGCTGCGCCTGCCGCCGGACCGCCTGTCGCGAAACCGGCTGGGGCAATCGGCCCTCTGGCAGTACGGCATTTCGGGCGACCTCCCGATGTTGACCGTGACCGTGTCCGAGTCTCGCAACACACCGTTGGTACACGAGTTGTTGCTGGCGCAAGCCTACTGGCGCCTGCGCGGTTTCCGGGCGGATCTCATCATTTTCAATCAGGAGAGTGCGAGCTACGACCGCCCCCTGCACCAACAGCTTCTGCGCCAAATTGAGGCGCACTCTCCCGCGGAGGCCGCCGGCCACCCTGGCGGCGTTTTCCTGCTGAATTGGTATGCCCTCCCCAATGAACACCGGGAACTGATTCTGGCCGCTTCGAGTGTGGTGCTGAGCGGCAGCCGCGGTCCGCTGCAACAGCAACTCGTGGCGGGCGCGGAGAATGTCACTCCGCCTCCGTTTGTGCCGGCCGGCGGACAAGAGGAACCATCTCCGCAATTGCCGTTCCTCGAATTGCCTTACTTCAACGGCTTAGGCGGATTCACGCCGGACGGTCGGGAGTATGCCATCTATCTGAAGCCCGGCGCCCGGACGCCCGCGCCCTGGGTGAATGTGATGGCGCACTCTACCTTTGGCGCAATGGTTAGCGAGAGCGGGCTAGGGTGTACCTGGTACGGCAACAGCCAGTCCAATCGGCTGACACCCTGGCACAACGACCCGGCCAGCGACCCGCAGCCGGAAGCGATCTACTTGCGCGATGAACAGACCGGCGCACTGTGGACGCCCACTGCGCTGCCCATTCGGGAGAGCGACGCGTACCGCGCCCGCCACGGTCAAGGGTACACCGTCTTCGAGCACAACAGCCACGCCATTGGACAAGAGCTGACCGTATTCGTTCCTATCTCGAAAGACGGCGCGGGCGACCCGGTCAAAGTGATGCGCCTGCGCCTGCGCAACGACTCGTCGCGGCCGCGGCGTCTCACCGTCACTTATTTCGCCGAGTGGCTTCTAGGATCGAACCGCGAGGACCAGACGTTGCACGTCTATACGTCTTATGACCGGCAATCCGGCTCCGTGTTGGCCGGCCAGTCATGGAATGGAAGTTATACGAATAACGTGGCCTTTGCCGCGGCCAGCCCCCAGGCGGCTTCGTATTCGGGAGACCGGACGCAGTTCCTGGGACGTAACGGCTTCCCGTCGAAACCGGCTGCGCTGGGCCGGACGCGTCTCGATAACCGCACCGGGGCGGGTATCGATCCGGGCGCCGCGCTGCAAGTTCCCGTCAGCCTCGCCGAAGGCGGCCAGGTGGATGTGATTTTCCTGCTGGGTCAGGCGGAGAATATTGAAGCGGTGCGTGCGCTGGTCAAGCGTTATGAAACACCCGAACAGGTGCAGAGCGCCCTCGATCTGACCCACCAGTGGTGGGATTCCGTTCTAGGAACGCTGCAAGTGCGCACGCCGCTGCTTTCCGCCGATTTTCTGTTGAATCGCTGGCTGCTCTATCAGTCGCTGAGTTGCCGGTTCTGGGGGCGTACGGCGCTGTATCAATCTAGCGGCGCTTTCGGCTTTCGCGATCAATTGCAGGACTCGATGGCGTTTCTGTACGCCGCGCCTGAAATCGCGCGCGCCCATATTCTGGACTGTTCGGCGCGCCAGTTTCCGGAGGGCGACGTACAACACTGGTGGCATGCGGAAACCGGTATGGGCGTGCGCACCCGCTGTTCCGACGACATGCTCTGGTTGCCCTACGTAGCGGCCCGCTATGTCGAAATAACCGGCGACGCATCGATTCTGGACCAGGCAACTCCGTTCCTGGAGGGCGCGCAGCTCGCGGACGGAGAGCGGGAGCGCATGTTCATTCCCGCGCTATCCCATCAAGCGGACCCATTGTGGATGCACTGCCAGCGCGCCATCGAGCATGCGTTGCGGATGGGAGCGCACGGGCTGCCCTTATTCGGATCCGGCGATTGGAACGATGGCATGAACCTCGTAGGATCCGAGGGACGCGGGGAAAGCGTGTGGCTGGGGTGGTTTCTATGTACCGTGCTGGAAGATTTCGCGCGCGTCATGGAGAAGCGCGAGTCCGGGCCTGCGCTGGCCGCGGAATGGCGGGACGGGGCGGCTCGGATTGCACAGTCGCTGGAGGCGTCAAGCTGGGACGGCGACTGGTATCTGCGCGGCTTCTTCGACAATGGCGCGCTCCTTGGCTCGCATGTGTCTGAGGAGGCAAAGATCGATTCGATCCCGCAAAGCTGGGCCGTGATCTCAAAGGCCGCGGAGCCGGACAGAGCCATGCGCGGCATGGAATCCGCGGAACGGAATCTGGTGGATGAGGCAGGCCGCCTAGTCCGCCTCTTCACGCCGCCTTTCGACCATTCCCAGCCAAACCCGGGCTATATAATGGGCTATCCGCCGGGTCTCCGCGAGAACGGCGGCCAGTACACGCATGGCGCGCTGTGGCTGGCGATGGCGTGGGCGCGGCTGGGAGATGGCGGACGCGCCGAGCACCTGCTCAAGCTCATGAACCCGGTGGAGCTCAGCCGCAGCCCGGAGGATGTGGCGCGTTATCGGGGCGAGCCTTACGTGGTGGCGGCGGACGTGTCGTCCGCGCCCGGAAAGATCGGCCAGTGCGGGTGGACGTGGTACTCTGGCTCCGCTGCATGGATGTATCGAATTTGGATCGAGGAGGTGCTGGGATTCCAGTTGCGAGGACAAACACTGACCCTAAAGCCGGTTCTTCCCGAGAGCTGGCCCAGCTTTGACATAACCTTTCGCTACCGGTCCGCCACGTACGAAATCGCCGTGACCGCGGCCGCCAATCCCACGAGATTGGAAGTGGAAGTGGATGGACGAATACTGGACGACGCCCAGATTTCACTGGCCGACGACGGCGTCATTCATCGCGTCACGGTACGGATACCGAAACGGCTGGCTGCGCAGCCTGCAAAGGAGCCTGCATCCAGCGATCTGGTTTCCGTTCCCAACGGTAACGGAACCCGTTCTGCCTCCCAGTTGGTGATTCCTTAGGTTACACCCTGCCGCGAAGCCGGTCGATCTTGCGGCGGTCGCGTTTCGATGGCTTGCCTTCCCGCAACGCTTCGAAATGCGGCGTCGCTCTCCGCTCTTCCGCCAACTTCAGCCGCAGCCCCCTGCCGGCCTCCGTCTCACGGTAGAGCGTCTGCGCAACCGCCGCCGGGCCGCGCACCTCACTGAGAGCCATGACTTCCACCTGAAAGTCGCCGCCATCGTTCTTCACTTGCAACAGGTCGCCGGCGCGGACCTCGCGCGCAGCCTTGGCCGATTGTCCATTGGACTCAATCCTGCCGAGCTCGCACGCGCGTGCAGCGAGCGTACGCGTTTTGAAGAATCTTGCGGCCCAGAGCCACTTGTCCATTCTCACGCGGGTCATAATCCCATTCTCGTATGACAGCGACAACCGCTTTAATCGTATATTCAATAGAAGCTATGAAACCTCAATCGCCATCGTCCACCGCACTCGCCATGCTAGCCGTGGCTGCCTGCACCGCGCTCGCATCCGCGGCGCGCGCGGCCCAGACTTGTGAAACCCTGAATAAGCTGGATCTCCCCGGCACATCCATCACCGGCGCGGAGTCCGTGCCGGCCGGCGGCTTCACGGCGCCCAACGGCCCGGCCATGCCTAAGCTGCCGGCCTTCTGCCGTGTGACCGGAGTCGTCAAACCATCGTCCGACTCGAACATCTATTTTGAAGTCTGGATGCCCGCCTCCAACTGGAACGGCAAGTTCCAGGGCGTTGGCAACGGCGGCTTCGCGGGCTTGATCGGCTACGACCAATTGGGTTACGCCGTGACCCACAACTACGCCACGGCCGCCACCGATACCGGCCATCATGCCGCCGGCACCGATGCCTCCTGGGCGCTCGACCACCCCGAGAAGATCGCCGACTTCGGCTATCGCGCCATCCACGAAACCGCCGTGAAAGCCAAGGCCATCCTGCACGCCTTCTACGGCGAGGGCCCCAAGCGCTCCTATTTCAGCTCCTGCTCCAACGGCGGCCGCCAGGCGTTGATGGAAGCCCAGCGCTACCCCGAGGATTACGATGGCATCGTCGCCGGGGCGCCCGCCAACTACTGGACGCACCTGTTGGCCAACGCCGCTTGGGACACGCTGGCGCTTCTCGGCGACAAGGACAGTTTCATTCCACCGAAGAAGCTGCCCGCCATTCAAGCCGCGGCCCTGGCAGCTTGCGATGCGCTGGATGGCATAAAGGACGGTGTCATCGAAGATCCGTCGCGCTGCCATTTCGATCCCGCGGTGCTGCAATGCCAGGCGGCGGAGTCGGACAGTTGCCTGACCGCGCCCCAGATGGCCGCCCTGAAGAAGCTGTACGCCGGCGGGCGCAATTCTCAAGGCCGGATCTTCCCCGGCTACTCTCCCGGCGGCGAGGCCGAACCCGGCGGCTGGGCGGTGTGGATCACGGGACCCGCCCCCGAGCGCAGCCTGATGTATACTTTCGGCACGCAGTTTTTCAAGAACATGGTGTTCGACAGCGCCGCCTGGGACTATCACACCTTCCACGGCGACCGCGACACCAAGTCCGCCGACGACAAGCAATCCCGCAACCTGAACGCCACCGACGCCGACCTCGGCCGCTTCCGCGAACGCGGCGGCAAGCTGATCCTTTACCACGGATGGAGCGACGCCGCCATCGCGCCCGAGAACACCATCGACTACTACGACAGCGTCGCGGCGAAGATGGGCGCGCAGCAGGCGGCCGGCTTCGTGCGCCTCTTCATGGTGCCTGGGATGCAGCATTGCGGCGGCGGCTCAGGTACTAACAGCTTCGGGCAGTACCCCGGCGCCTCCGACGATGCCGATCGCGATATGGATGCCGCGCTGGAGCGGTGGGTGGAAAAAGGAGTCGCGCCCGAGCGCATCGTGGCCGCCAAGCGCAAGAGCGATTTCGACCCCGCCAGCGCCATCGTGCGCACACGCCCCTTGTGCGCGTATCCGTTGGTCGCGCGCTACAAAGGCAGCGGCAGCACCGACGACGCCGCCAACTTCGTGTGCGCCAAACATGACTAAGGTGGGACAGGCTTCAGCCTGTCATTTCCCCGCCGGTTGGGCCGCGAGCCGGGTGTTCCTCGCCGGAGTTTCCTGGTTGAGCGTGCGGACAGGTCCGCCCGCCGCCGGTGGTCCCCGCCAGCGGTCCGCGGTGGACTTCTCCGCGGCGCGCGTCCTGGCCTATTTGCGCTCTTTGCGCGCGTGCACCGTATACAACGTTCTGGCGCGATTGCCTGGCAGCGGCAACACCAAAGCCGCGATGCCTCGCCGGCCACTATGATGCGATCTCAGGCGGCCCCGGCGCGAGCGACGACGGGAATGCCGTGGCCCTGGACTCGAAACCCTGCGCGCGTTCCTTGGCAGCCTGCGGTTGCGCAACGAGTTCGTTTCCTGTGTTGTCGATCTATCCTACGGAGCCGGTTGCTGCCCGGCGCAGTGTCGCGGTCCGATAGCATGATGCCGTTCCCGCCGACGATGGCTTCCGTATGGGTGCGGAAGGAGTGCAAGGGTTGAGATTGCGGCTTTGGTATCCAATATCTCCGCAATCTTGCTTTCCGAATTGCCGATCCATATCTTCTTGACTTCGGCGATTACTTTTCTTTCGGCTTCCTTGGAAGTCAGATGGTCGAGCTCGTCTCGCAGATACTGCGCGACCGCTTCAAATTCTCCCCTGTCCAGCCACGTCCCATGGCATATCCGGCACCAATCGATGACGATCTTGGAATTGGCGAAGCGAGTGGATAACAGCAAACTGCTTTGGCATTCGAGACATGCCCTGTGGGAAGCGATCGCGCTTGTTCTTTCGATCGATTCGACCTCATCGTTCATCCATCGGAGGCTCCCCCAGGAGTCCGCGTCCAGACGATCCTTTAATACTTCAGCTCTCCTTTTTGCAGCCATAGGCCGTGATACCCCGGGGCACGCTTCGATCCGGATTCCGTACGTCTTATAGATATCCAAAGCTTGATGGCATACCGGGCATTGATGGCTGCTCGCGCCCACAAGCTCCGCCTGCCGGACAGGAAGAACGGCAACGGAAAAATCGGTTTCCGCGCTGTCTCTCTTGATGCGCGCATGCCAATGCGGCAAATGCGTATTAGTCAAAAAGTCCGCAAAACCTTTGCCGGATACCGGCATTATTTTGGACAGCTCGTTGTCGATCTTTTCCAGGTGGCCCCCATCCAGCCAGAAGCCGCCGCAGTTTTCACAGCGGCCCAAAACGATATCGGTGGCGCCGAGGAACTTGACCTTATGCAGAGTAAGATTACAGCGCGGACAGATCTTGGCGGATGGGCCGTTCCCGGCCTCTTCCTGGGAGCAATATGCGATTTCCCCCGCCACCTGATGCGCCTCATAGTTCGTCATTTCACGATTGCGATCGAGGCATCTCATATTGGTTGGCGTTCGTTCGAATACGCTGACGGCATCGTAGCATTGGGCGTATACTGGCTTCATGCCCGGTACGCTCGCCGCGGTGTTGGCGCCCATCGTCCTTCCCGATGCGGATGGGCATAAAATCCGCCTCGGCTCGCTTTGGGAGCGGCAGCCGGCGGTACTAGTGTTTCTGCGCCACTACGGTTGAATCTTCTGCCGCGAGCACGTCGCGCAGTTGCGCGAACACGAGCAGGCTTTCCGCGAACGGGGCGTCAACTTGGCGGCCATCGGACTTGGCGACGCGAATTACGCGCGCCTGTTCCGGGAGGATACGGGCATTACGTTCCCGCTGCTGATCGACGAGCAGCGCCAGGCGTATCGCGCCGCCGGTCTGCGCAACGCGAATCTGCTGCACCTGCTCCGGAGCGAGAACAAAGCCGCCCGCGACCGGGCGCGCTCGGGCGGGTATCGCCAACATAAGTTGGGGGAGAATCCCTTTCAGCTCGGCGGCAGCTTTATCTTCGGGCCGGGGGATGTAGACCGGTATGTACACGCCAGCCGCACGTTTGGCGACAATGCGCCGGTCGAAGATCTGTTCGGCGGGTTGTGATGGCTACGTTACTTTACGCACCGGAACAGTTCTATCGGCCGCTGATACAACATCGGTCCAGTTTTGCTTATCGAGTGCCGCCGCCTGTTGCGTACTGAGCCAGGCAGACACTTCGCGGATAATGGATGGCACCGATGAGTCGTGTCTCGCGGGTCGAAGCCGGCCAGGTCGGAAATATATGTTTTATAGGCATACCCGTCCGGTACGAGGGCGAGCCATCGGTGCGGCCGGCGCGAACCCTCGCGCTCAAAACGAAAGGCCGCCGCCATGCCCAGTTCAAGGGGCATGTTGAACCTCGCGAGATTGCCGCCGCCCTCGCCTGTCGAACCCGACAGGTCGTGAATGGAGTAACACCGGCGGGCGGACCGCCATTTATGGCTTGGCCTCTCCGCCCGATCCCTCTTCGGCTTTCAGTGCGAGGATGTAATCCTGAAGGTCTCTTCGCCGCTGTTTCTGCTCGGCCCGCGCCTGTTCGTCGTATGTATGGTCGATGGCTTCCGCGGGATGCTGCACCAGATACTGTAAGTCGTCAACCATGGCGTCAAGGTTCTTCGTATAGACCGGCTTTCGGCGCCGCAGGAAGGGGCGCAAGTCTGTGGGCGCGATGCCAGGTGCGGCAATCACTGGCGCCAAAGGCTTCGTCGAATCCCAATCGTTTCGCAGGAATGCGCGCCACTCGGCCTGCAGTTGCGGATTCGCGGAAAAGCCGGTTCCAAGCAAAAAAACGAATCCGTCTGCCTGCACGCTTTCCCGATCGACTAGCTGGCTCCACTCTTCCGCCGAAGGCGCATCCAGCCTTGACCACGCTTGGATATCGTGACGTCGCAACGCCGCCTCGAGTTGAGCGGCCAATTCTGCGTCATGTTGAGCAAAGGAGACGAAGAGGCGCATATTAGAACCATCTTCAGTTTCGCACGGCTCACCATGACTGGTGGTTAGTGGCTGGTGGATGGCGGTTGTGCTCCACATTTGCACTTAGCCTGGCATGCCCGGCAGAACACCCGCGCGCAGGCTGGGCAGGGGCTCCAGCAGGCGGCGCACAGCAAGTGCATCTTAGCGCCAACTTTATCGCAAAGATACAGCGGGCGCGCGCGGCCGGAGCAGGCTTCGCAGAGCGCCGTGTCCAGCGCGCGCAAGACGGCGTTCCAGGCGAGGGTCACTTGGCGCTCTTCCTTCTTGCGGATGAGCCTGACGGAAATCGTGCGCACTGGCAGAGACACGATCAACACATCCGTCAACTCCAGTTGGACGCGCAACGAATATTTGCGCACCAGGTCTTCCAGCTTCGCCGCGCGGTCAAGCTGGGTGGCCGCAATGCGGCCGCGATCCTTCTCTGCGGCTTGCGGCTCGGCCCCGCGACGGGCGGCGCGCTTCTCAAGTTGGGCCAGCATCCCGCTGTAATACGATTCCATCCGTTCGCAATCCCGCGCCAGGCGGCGATTGGCGCTTTGCTCGATGAACGCAATGCGCCCGCGCACTTCGGCTTCAGCGGAGCGGGCGGCCAGCGGATAGAGCGCGCGCAACTCGGCGGCCGGCACGGTAAACGCCGGGTCGTCCTCCAGGTCGTCACGCACGGAGCGCAGCAGGCGCTCCGGTTGTTCGGCAAGCGCCCGCGCCGCGCCGTTCAGGCAAACGGCAGCGTACCCGATGGTGCGCTCGTCGGACTCCACCGTGTGCTGAAACGAGAACAGGTAATATGGCATGGCTGCGGCATAGTCTTCCACCAGCCGCCAAACCCCGTTCTGGATGACCAATTCCCGGTTCAGGATGGCGTCCGCATCAATGCGTCCCGTGGGCGCGCGCATGCGCAGGCGCGCGCCGGCCAAGGTGGGCGATGGAGGCAGCAGCGCACTAAGACGATCCAGCCATTCAGCCGGATCGTCCGGGCCGCTGCGCGCCGCGAAATCCAGCGACAGCCAGTCGCTCACGGCCAGCTTCGTGGAAACCTCCGGCGGCACCAGCGCGCGCAGCACGCCTTCGCGTTCACTCTCTACCAGCGCGCCGCGGCTGAGGAGCAAGTCGCGCGCCCAATCGCCTAACTGAATCACGTCACACCTCGAAATCCCGCTGGAACAGCGCTTCGTCGAATTCCTTCACTTTGGCATGTTCCGCTTTGGCCGCCAGCAGCCGTTGCCCCAACTCCTCAAAGGCTTGTTCTACTGCAACGGGCCGGGAGGACTGCTCCACTTGTCGCGCGGAGAGCCACAGGTCCATGACCAATTCGGCGAAGTCGCGCGCATCGTCGAGGCTGCCCAGGATGGCGTCCATCTCGCCCACCACCAGCTCGAACATATTGATCTTGTCGTGCAGTACGCGCAGCAGGTGCTCCTCCACCGTGCCCGCCTGGCAGAAATTGAAGATGAACACGTCGTGTTCCTGGCCGATGCGATGGACGCGGCCGACGCGCTGCTCCAGGCGCATGGGGTTCCACGGCAGGTCGAAGTTGATCACGGTATCGGCGAACTGCAGGTTGCGGCCCTCGCCGCCCGCGCCGGTCGAGAGCAGCACGTCGGCTTCATCGCGGAAGCGGGCGATGGCGGCGTCCTTATCCCCGCGGGAAAGATCGCCGCTGAACAGCGCATAGCGAATACCGCGGCCCCGGCAGATTTCCGCCAGGTGCTCCAGGGTGGGCACGAATTCGGTGAAGACCACGGTCTTGGCCTTGCGTCCCGCCAGCATCTCGCCAAGCTGGATACCCTTCGATCCGTCGCCCGCGCGGGCGGCCAGATCTAGGATGGATTCCAGCTCGGCTACGTCGCGCCGGTCCGGCCGGTCGTGGTCGGAGAGGCGGCGCACGATGGAGCGATGCAGAGCTTGCGGACTGCTGCCGGCCTGCCGCTGCATCCAGTCGAGCGCCATCACGTGGGATTGTTTGCCGGTTTTGTAGCGCTCGGCGACATAGGACGAGACTCGCTCATACAACTCGGCTTCGGCGGCGGAAGGCGCCACCACCACGCTGGCAGCCACGCGATGCGGCAGGCGCACGTCCGCCGCCGAGCGCGTATTGCGGATCATCACTTCGCCCAGCAAGGCGCGCAGTTGGTCCGGATTCTTGGGCGATTTCGGCTTGGCCGCATTCACGTACAGCTTGCGGAATTCCGATTCGGTCGCCAGCAGGCCCGGCTTCAGCAGCGTGATCAGGTTGTACAGCTCGATCAGATTGTTCTCGACGGGCGTGGCCGTAAGCATCAGGATGAATCGCTTCTCGAGGGAGTCCACCAGCTTCCAGTTGGCGCTGGCGCGGTTCTTCAGACAATGCGCCTCATCCACGATCACCATGTCCCAGGGCGTAGCGGCGAGGGCCGAGACGTGCGGCTCCAGGCGCGCCATGGCGATGGATGCGACCACCAGGGGCTCGTTTTTCCAGAACCGTTCCGGATCGCGCCGGAATTCCGCGCCATCGGGCGAGGCGGGCGTGAACCCGAACTTCTCGGTCAGTTCGCCTTTCCATTGGGTCACCAGCGAAGGCGGGGCCAATACCAAGGCCTTGCGCACCATGCTGCGCGCCCAATACTCCTTCAGCACCAGGCAGGCTTCGATGGTCTTGCCCAGGCCCACTTCGTCGGCCAGCAGGGCGCGGCCTTTGAACTGGCGCAGCACTTTGCGGACGGTCTCGTGCTGGTAGACGTAGCTGTCGACGCCGGTCAGGGAGGGAAGGCAGACCAGATCTTCGAAGCTTTGCGCCAGGCGCAGCTCCTGCAGGCCGCGGCGCAGGAAATAATCCACCAGCGCGCCTGTGGCAGTGGACTGCGCCAGCGGGGGCGGCTGGAGGAAGGCCACGCGTACGCGCGGCGGCTCGGGTTTGGGCGGCGGTTCGGGAGCGGCAGCGGCAGGAGGCGGCGGCGCCGGCGGAGGTTCCGGTTTCGGAGTTGGCGCGGCGGGCTGGCGCTCAACGGTGAGCTGCTCGCACAAGCGCTTGACCCGCGGCCGCAACTCCTTCCATTGGCGCTGCGTGATTCCGGCGGTAAGGGCCAGGAATTGCCGAAAATTCTCCAGAGCTTCCGGCTTGCGGCCCAACTCCAAGAGCGCCACCCCTGAGTTGTAAGACACGCCGGGATCTTCCGACCGTAGCCTGCGCAGCGTCTTCAAATATGGAAGTGCGGCGGCGAACTGCTCCGCTTCACAATGGATGCGGCCCAACAGGTGCAGTGCCGGCACATGCTCGGGACACAAGATGAGGGCTTTTTTCAGCACGCGCGCGGCCCCCGGAACGTCGCCGCGCCGGAAGGATCGCTGCGCCTCGGCGTGCAGGTAGTTCGCCTGGTTCCGGTTCTCCTCTTGGCGTTCTTCGGCTTCGCGAAGCTTCAGCTCTCTGCGGCGCCGTTCCTGTTTCTTCGCGTCCGTCGTCAGTGCTCCTTACCCTTGGTCTTCAGCACAATCGGCGTCCCCCGAAAACCGAACTGCTTGCGGATTTGATTGACCAAATACCGCTCGTCGGAAAAGTGCAGCGGCGCCGCGCGGTTGGTGAACAGCACGAACGTAGGCGGGCGCACGGACGCCTGCGTGATGTAGTAAATCTTGCGCTCCTCGAAGCGCAGCCGCTCCACGAAGCGATTGAGCTCACCGGTGGTGACGCGCTTGGTTGCGGATTCGTAAACCTCCCGGATCAGCTTGAAGATACGGTCCACACCCGCGCCGGTCTTGGCCGAAAGGAAGACTACAGGGGCGTATTCCAGAAACTTAAGCTCGTCGCGCACATCCTGCTCGAAGTCCCGCTTCTTCTTGTCGGTGACGAGGTCCCACTTGTTGACGCAGAGGATGACGCCGGACCCGCCTTCGTGCGCGTATCCGGCGATGGTGGCGTCCAGGCCCAGCACGCCTTCCGCGGCATCCATCAGCACCAGCACCACGTCGGCCATGCGGATATTGCGGCGCGCCATGACCACGCTCAACTTCTCCGCCATGAGCTTGGTCTTGCCTTTGCGGCGGATGCCCGCGGTATCCACAAATGTGTAGCTGGCGCCGGCGTGGACGACGGTTTCGTCCACGGAGTCGCGGGTGGTGCCGGCGATGGGCGAAACGATGACCCGCTCTTCGCCGGTGAGCGCATTGAGCAGCGTGGATTTGCCCACATTGGGACGGCCGATGATGGCCACCTTGACCGAGTGGGACGGCTCTTCGCCGGGCGCAGTTTCGGCGGGCACCCCAAAACCCGCGGTCACGTGATCGACCAGCGCATCTACGCCGATGCCATGCTCCGCGGAGACGGGGAAAATATCGCGGATTCCAAGCGAATAGAAGCCGTGCGCCAAATCTTCGCGCGCCCCGGTATCCGCCTTGTTCACGGCCAGCGAGATGGGTTGGCCCAGACGCAGCAGCATGCGCGCGAGATCGCGGTCGGGCGCGGTGATTTCGGAGCGGCCGTCCACCAGGAAAATTATATGGGCCGCATTTTTCAGAGCGACGCGCGCCTGCTTCAGGATCTGGCTGGGGATGTACTCGGAATCGTCCACCACGATACCGCCGGTA